>Ga0187876_1003347_pt1 | contig 11009 bp, 9 predicted proteins | sample June2016WEW_17_4_FD_133000 | JGI IMG/M metagenome (GOLD analysis project Ga0187876, IMG submission 133000) | Peatland microbial communities from SPRUCE experiment site at the Marcell Experimental Forest, Minnesota, USA - June2016WEW_17_40 | ecosystem: Environmental > Terrestrial > Soil > Wetlands... | reverse complement strand
TCCGGGCGCTGCGCATCTATGAAGGGGCAAGCGAGGTGCTGAAGCTGATTATCGCTTCGAAAGTACTGGAGACGACGGTGGCCGAGGATGGCGGGGGCGCTTCCGCGCCCAAGTGAACGCGGGACAGGCTCATGGAAATGAACATCAACACGCCGTTCGCCCGTCACCACGCAGTCGTCACCGGAGGAGGACGCGGAATCGGCGCAGCAATCGCTGAAGGGCTCGCACGCTTGGGCGCCTCGGTCTCCCTCATCGGCCGCAACGCCGAAGTGCTGCAGGCCACGGCAGACCGCATCATCAAGGAACATGGCGTCAAAGTGGCGACGGCATCCGCCGATGTAGCCGACGAAGCGGCCGTCCGAAAGGCCATGGTCGCCGTCACAGGCGTGCTCGGTGCCCCGACGATCCTGGTCAACAACGCTGGCGTAGCTCTCTCGGCGCCGTTCCTTAAGTCGGACGCGGCATTCTGGCGGAAAGTGCTCGACGTCGACCTGATGGGGGCCGTCTATTGCACCCAGGTCGCCTTGCCAGCCATGGTGGAATCGAAGTGGGGACGGGTTATCAACATCGCCTCGACGGCTGGCGTGGCCGGGTCCGCCTACATCACCACTTACTGCGCGGCCAAGCATGCCATGATCGGCTTGACTCGAGCGTTGGCCATTGAAACGGCACGCACGGGTGTGACGGTCAATGCCGTGTGTCCCAGTTACACTGATACAGACATGACCGCACAAAGTATTGCCAACATCACAAAGAAGACCGGCCGCAGCCGCGAAGAGGCCATAGCCAGTCTTGTGGCGCACAATCCGCAGGGGCGTCTAATTCAGCCAGCAGAAGTCGCGGATGCAGTAGTTTGGCTGTGCGGCGATAATGCTGCGTCGGTAACGGGGCAGAGCATCGTCATCGCGGGCGGCGAGATTACGCCGTAAGTTTCAAAATTCCTTGCTTCTACAACAAAGGCCTCGGGTTCTGCGGATCGGCATAATCGTAGAATCCGCGTTTCGACTTCCGCCCGTTCCACCCCGCGAGCACCATGCGCTTGAGCAGCGCGGGCGGCGCGAATCGCCGCTCCTTGAATTCATCGAACATGATATTCGCGATGTAGTACGTCGTATCGAGACCCACAAAATCCAGAAGCGTGAAGGGCCCCATCGGGTGACCACATCCCAATTTCAAGGAATTGTCGATATCGACGATCGAACCGACGCCCTCCTCGAACGCGCGAATCGCGTCCAGCAGATAGGGCACCAGAAGCCGGTTGACGATGAATCCCGTCCGGTCGCTGGTCCGCACGGGCGTCTTGCCCAGGCGCGCCGCGAATGCCACGAGGTCTTCGTACGTTTCTGTGTCGCTCGCGATCGTGCGAATCACTTCGACAAGCTTCATCACCGGGACGGGATTGAAAAAGTGTAACCCGAAAAAGCGATGCGGGCGCGAAGTGGCCGTCGCAATCTCGGTGACGGAGCAGGACGAAGTGTTACTGGCAAAAATCGTGGCCGGCCCGCAGATCTTGTCCAGCGCCGCAAACAGTTCTTTCTTGGCGGGCACCTGCTCGATGATCGCTTCAACGATTAGGTCGCGGTCGGCCAGATCTTCTATCTTTGTCGTGCCGCGCAACCGCCCACGAACCTGGTCGCGCTCCTCCGCCGTGATCGCGCCTTTTTCAACCATCCGTGCCAAATTCTTTTCGATACTTTTCAGACCCTTGTCCACAAGCTCTGGCGTTACTTCTCGCACCACCACCGCGAATCCCGCCTGGGCCGCAACCTGGGCAATTCCGGAACCCATCAGGCCGCACCCCACGACCCCAACCTTTTCAATCGCCATCAATTTCCCCCGCAGTTGAAGAGAGGTTGCCGAGCACTGCCAAGGTAAGTCGTACTTATGAGATCTCGTCTGGAAGATATCGCATCAACTGCAGCCGCTCTGCGTTCATATCGTCGCCGCGGAGTTCCCGCAGGGCGTTCGTCACGAACGCGGCGGTGACCTTCTTGCGCCAGCTCATGTCGAAATCCGTGTTGCCGAGTGGCTTGGCGATCTTTGCAGCAAGAGCAGCGGCCTGCCCGATTATCTCGTCGTGGAGCGGCTGACCTAGAAGGGAGTTAATTGCTTCTGCGGCCACCAGCGGGCGAGAGGCGACGGCGCCAAGGACGATTCGCGCTTCCTCGACAACCCCACCCGTCGAAAATCGCGCGGCCGCTGCCACCGAGAGCACAGGGAAGTCGAACGACCCGCGGCGCCGGAGTTTCCAGTAGGTGCTCTTCCAGCCGTTCAGGGAACCGAGCCGTATTTCCGTCAATATCTCGTTGGGCTGGCGCGTGATGTAATTCATGCCGTCGTTGTTATACAGGTCCGCAAGCAGGATTTCGCGCTCCCCGGAGGACGATTGCAGCCGCACGCTTGCTCCCAAAGCGATCAGCGCTGGCGCGGTGTCCGTCGACGAAACGGCCATGCACTTCGGGCTGCCCGTCGCCACCCAGCAAATTTCGCCGTCCTTTTTCTTGCAGAAATCGATCGCCTTCCGCCACTCGTAGTTCTGGTCGTAGTAGAGGCAACGGGTATCCAAGCAGATGTTTCCCCCGAGCGTAGCCATGTTGCGAATGTGCGGGGTGGCGACCAGCGAAGCGGCCTGCCACAGGGCAGAGCATCCGTTGCGAAAACGACGATCTTTCGCGATCTCGGTGAGCGTGAGACATGCTCCTAATCGAGAGCACGAATGGTCGAGTTGAGCGCCGCTCAGGCCTTCAACATGCCGGAGACTGATCAGTGTCTGGGGGACCTGTTGTCTCCTCTTCATGTTGGGAAGGAGGTCCGTTCCACCGGCGAGCACCATGGCGCTCGTTCCTTCGCCATCGAGGATACGGGCGGCCTCGTCGATCGTGCGCGGGGCACGAAAGTCGAATAGCGGCAGGCGCATCATCGGGTGAGTACCTTCTCTTTCTCCGGTTTGGGCGGCTTCGTAGGCTCGTTAATCGCGCGCCCGTCTCCGCCCTCCCATGGTGGAGGAACCCGCAGCGCTACCGGCCAGGAGATCTCCGGGAAGTGCGTGGGGCCGTAACGCGGTTCCCGTCCCGCATTTTTCTCGGCCAGCGCTTTGAGAATTTTTTCCGGCGTGATCGGCACCTCGTCGATCCGCACGCCCACTGCGTCGTAAACCGCGTTTGCCACTGCGGGCATGATAGGAAGAAGCGGACCTTGCCCCACTTCCTTGGCCCCGAACGGGCCGCGCGGGTCGGGTCCCTCGACGATCTCAGTGAAAATTTCGGGCATGTCCAGGGAGGTCGGACTCTTGTAATCCAACATAGAAGGGGTCCTGTGTACCAGCGCGTGCGAGAGCTTCTTGGGAAGCCGCTGGAAATCCTGCTCCTCCATCAGAGCTTCTCCGAGCCCCATATAGATGCTGCCCTCAATTTGTCCTAGCGCAATGGTCGGATTGAGTGCCCGGCCCAGGTCATGGGTGTTCCATATCTTGACGACGCGAATCCAACCAGTGTCGGGATTCACCTCAACTTCCGCGATCGCAGCCGAATAGGTGTACGTCGGAGAAGTCCCTACGCCGCCGCCTTTGTACTGCGCCGCAGGCATCTTGGGCGGCCAGTAAGATCCGACAGTGCCGATCGTGCCGAACTGAGCCTCGCCGAGGCAGACGGCTTCCGGGAACTTGACGCGCTTCTCCGGCGCTGCCGTGTCGAACACCGCGTTGTCGGCAAAGCGCAACCGCTCTTTGGGCACCTGGAGCTTCTCGGCCACCGCCTCGGCCAACATGGCCTTGGCCCTTTCGGCGGCTTGAACGGCTGCATTTCCGGCCATCAGAGTCACGCGGCTTGAGTACGATCCCAGGTCCACCGGTCCCAGATCGGTGTCGCCCGAGTACACGCGGATATCGGTCGTTTGGAGGCCCAGAATTTCGGCCACAATCGCCGCCAGAACATCATCCGAGCCTTGGCCGATTTCCGTGGTGCCGGCCTGAAGCGTCACGCCGCCGCCCCGGTCCAGTTTCAGTTGAATTCCGGAATGCGGCATCTTGTTCCAGTAGATGGAGAGACCCGCCCCGGTCAGGTAGCAGGAGCAGGCGAGCCCCACGCCCCGTCCCTCCGGAAGTTTGCGAAACTTATCTTTCCAGCCCGACATGTCCACGACGCGGCGGATACACTGTTCCAATCCCACCGTCCCTAGCTGCAGAAAATTCGCCGTCAACTCATTGGGTTTCACGGCGGTTCGCAGCCGCAGTTCAGCTGGGTCAATGCCGAGCCGCTCCGCAATCTTGTCCATCTGCACTTCTTGGCCAAAGCGCGGCTGCGGAGTCCCGTGGCCGCGCTTGGGTCCGCATGGAGGTTTGTTTGTGAAGGTGCGGCAAGCCCGGAATTTGTACCTTGCAACGTGATAGGCCGTGGTTTGCAGCGCGCCCGTGTAGAACGTGCTGGCTACCCCGAAAGACCCATATCCGCCGCCGTCGATCAGCGTCTGGAGGTCAAGCGCCGTAATGGTGCCGTCCTTTTTCACTCCCGTCTTGAACTTCATCAGCACCGGGTGTCGGCCGCGGTGGCAATAGAAAACTTCTTCGCGCGTCAGGCTGATTTTTACCGGCCGACCCAGCAGTAGCGCCGCCTTGGACACTACGATCTCGTGATTGAGCGGATCGCTCTTTCCTCCAAATCCCCCGCCGTTCGGAGTGGCTATCACGCGAATATGCCCGGCGGGCATCTCCAGCACTTTGGCCAACGAGCGATGCAAATAATGGGGCACCTGTGTGCTTGTCCACAACGTCAGCTTGCCCTCGCGATCCTTGATCGCCACCGAGGCGTGCTGCTCCATGGCGAGGTGGGTGCTGCCCTGGTAGAAGAAGATGTCCTCCAAGATTTCGTCCGCTTCGGCAAATCCCTTGTTCACGTCACCGAATTCGAACGACACTCGCTTGTGGATGTTGCCTTCTTCTCCGTAATCGTGGATCCGCGGCTCCGGCGTCGCCAGGGCCTCTTCGGGATCCGAAATCGTCGGCAGGATCTCGTACTCGACGTCGATCAGATCCAGAGCATCAAAGGCGGTGAGCTCTTCTCTTGCGATCACCGCCGCGACGGGATCCCCAACGTGGCGCACACGATCGACGCACAACGCCGTCTCATCCTGGCTCACAGGCAGTATTCCGTACTCGATGGGCAGATCCCTTCCGGTCAGCACCAAGTACACGCCGGGATGCGCGAGAGCGCGGGCCGTGTCGATTTTTCGTATGATGGCGTGAGGGTGTGGAGAGCGGAGCAATTTGCAGTACGCCATCCTCGGCAGGGAGATGTCGTCGGCGTAGATTGTCTGGCCCGTGACCTTGCCCCGCACATCAACTCGCTGGCGTGCTGAGCCGATGACGCGCAGATCTTCGCCCGCTGGCCGGGAAGGCCTCGATGCCCGCTTTGGCAGATCCTGGTTGTTCGCCAAGTTTCCTTCTCCCCTCGAACCGGTCCCCGTCCCGCAGCCTACTTTAGTTCGCCAGTCCGTTTGCGCTCGCTAATCTCCGTTATGGCGGCTTCCACGGAGTCAAAAATCTGCAGGTACCCAGTGCACCGGCACAAATTCCCGGAAAGCGCCTCGCGAATCTGGTCGTGACTCGGATGCGGCGTACGATCCAGCAGTGCCTTCGCAGTAACGATCATGCCGGGCGTGCAATAGCCGCACTGGGACCCGCCCAATTTCGCGAAGGCTTCCTGTACGGGATGGAGCTCCCCATCCGACGCGAGACCCTCGATGGTGATCACGTTCCTTCCGTCGCACTCAAGCGCCAGGACCAGACAGGAAAGCACTGGCTCGCCATCTAGAATGACCGCGCACGCGCCGCACTCGCCCAGTTCGCATCCGTGCTTCGTGCCGGTGTGGTTCAGGTCTTCGCGAAGCACTTCCAGCAGGGTTTTGTAGGGGGCGAAAGAGACGTCCACTTCCTCACCGTTCAGAGTAATTCGGATACGAGCTGTTTTCTCGGATTCGGCCGGTAATTTTGATTGCATCATCGCGTCAGCTCACTTCAGAAGAGCACTCCCCAAGTCGCCGTTCGTGCTTCAAACCCCTCTCAGCATACACATATTAGCCTGGGGGAGGGCGGAAAAGTGCGCCGTGATAAGAGTCACGCGCAAATGTGACCATTGTCACAAGGCGAAGCTCAATAAGGCCTAGCTAGAAGGATACTCTTGCTTCGCGCTGCCCGACTACCATGCCATACATGCTATCCGCGAGAAACATCGATAGAGCGATCACGCTCAACAGACCTCCCCAGCGATAAGCTGAAAAAGATCCTGCCAGGTCCCCCGCGATTCTCAGAATCAGAGATAGGTGAAGTAACACCACATGGCAATAGAAGACGCGGCGAAATGCCATTGGTCGTCCTGCGACCGCGGGAAAAATAATGGGTGCGTGCGCAAAAATCATCGAAAACACAAAGCCGAGAAATATGCTATGAAGCGTAGCATCGTACACAAGATAAACAGGACTTCCCGCAATCTCCAATCGGATCGCAAACAGGCGGATCAGTCCGCCGATTCCCAGCCAGACGTATCCCCCGAAAAGACAAAGGGCAATATAGCGGGGAAGCCCCTTTCGCTGAACGGTGAATCGCGCCACATCATAGCGAGCGAGCCAGAGCGCGAGCGCCACCATACCAGTGCCTGAAATCCAATTTCCTTGGACTGGGACAGCGGAGGTCCCAATCAGTCCAGCCAGAAAGAGACCAAGCCCAATGCAGAAGGTTGGCTTGGTGTACCTGGAGGGAGCGAGGAATCGGTTCAATTCCAGTCGCTCGCCCACAATCGTGAGGACAAGGAAACCGATCCACCAATGGACCATTTGCGGGATGGCTCTCCCGGCGAGCCAGAGGGCGTTGCCCACAAACCAGGCGCCCGCTCCCAGACCCATTGTCCAGGTAAACAGAGTTGGCTGCTTCACACTGATGAGGACAAAGATCGAAACCAGCCCGAGGCCACCCAACGTGATCAGAAGCATCCCCGGCCTGGCAGGGAGACCGACCGCCAACTCCAGCGAGCCGATGCCTGCCAGAAATGGCGCGATGTATCCCCACCACTTGCCCAGCGCGACGGACCTTTCAACGCAAATGAGTGTTCCGAGGAAACCGCAGACCATGAAAGGGCCGTGGTCGAGAGTGAGCCTCGATTGCAGCCACGTCGCGTTCCATCCCAAACGCACAAGTCCAGTCCATAGGGCCAGAAGCAAGAAGAGCAGCGACATGATGAGGAGTGAAAATCGCGTGAGATGGTTAAGTTTGGCCATAGTCCATCATGACCCTCTCGAAGGGCCTAAGAACACCTCACGCGAACAGAAATGCGGAAAGTCCCGACAACTCAGAAGCGATCCCGCGTAGTGCTCGCTGCCCGGCGGGAATTGTGAGATTCTTCGACCCTACCACCCCAATTGCTTCCTGGCTGCCTCAGACATCCTGCCTGCCTCCCAGGGTGGCTCCCAGACGAGCTCGATGTGGACGGCATTCACATCCGGAAAATGGCCACGAATCGCGTCTTCCGCCGCCTTGCTCAAGTACGCATGCAACGGACAAGCGCGCGTGGTCATTGTCATTTTGACGAAGACCCTGTCGTTGATGATCTCGATCCCATATACGAGGCCCAGATCGACGATGTTGATCCCGATCTCAGGATCGTTCACTTGCGTGAGCGCAGCACGGACCCCTGCTTCCGTCGGAAGATTCATGACGAAGATTCTAATGAGATGGAATTTTCGACTTCAACCATGTCTGCCTCTGTTGACGCCCTCTCCTGCCTTCTAAATCGGCAGACTGGACGATAACCGCAGCCGAACCATTCGCCACTTTGAGCCATGGCGGCCTCCTCCGAACTTTAGACGTAGGCGGAGATACCGGTGATGCGCTCGCCGATGATCAGGCGCTGAATGTCGTGGGTACCCTCGTAGGTGTAAACGGACTCGAGATTGTTCATGTGGCGCATGACGCAGTAGTCCTCCACGATGCCGTTTGCGCCCAGAATGTCGCGCGCCTTGCGCGCCACTTCCATCGCCACCCACACGTTGTTCATTTTCAGCATAGAGATATGGGAAGGATGCACACGGTCCTGGTCTTTCAGCCTTCCGACGTGCAGCGCCAAAAGCTGCGCTTTAGATATCTCGGTGATCATCCATGCCAGCTTGTCCTGTACGAGTTGGTGCGATGCGATGGGCTTGTTCGCGAATTGCTTGCGCGACTTTGCATATTGCAGGGCCGTGTCATAGCAAGCCATCGCCGCCCCAATCGCTCCCCATCCGATGCCATAACGCGCCTGCGTAAGGCATGAGAGCGGTCCCCGCAACCCATCCACACCTGGGAGCACACTCTCGGCCGGCACTTCGCAGTCGCTGAACGAAAGTCCCGATGTGACGGAAGCGCGCATCGACAATTTGCCGTGCACGTCGTGTGTCTTAAAGCCTTTCGTTCCTTTTTCCACGAGAAATCCGCGCACTCGATCGTCCTCGCACTTGGCCCACACCACACTCACATCGGCAATTGAGCCGTTGGTGATCCACATTTTTTCGCCGTTGAGCACGTAACGATCGCCGCGGCGCACAGCGCGCGTCAGCATACCGCCTGGGTTCGAGCCAAACTGCGGCTCGGTGAGGCCGAAACAGCCGATGGCCTTGCCGCTCTGCAAGCGCGGGAGCCATTTGTCCTTTTGCGCGGATGAACCGTACGCGTGAATCGGATACATCACCAGCCCGCTCTGCACCGAGACGAAGCTGCGCAGCCCTGAATCGCCGCGCTCGAGTTCCTGCATCACCAGTCCGTAGGCGACGTTGGACATTTCCGCGCAGCCGTAGCCCTTCAAATTCGAGCCGAAAAACCCGAGCTCGCCCAGTTGCGGAAGCAATTCCACCGGAAAGGTTGACTCCCGAAAATGCTTCTCGATGACGGGGATTATCTGTTCGTCAACGAACTGCCGTGCCGTCCCTCGCGCAAGAAGTTCTTCGTCATTCAGCACCGAATCAAAATCCAGATAATCCACACCCGAGAACGCAGACATACACCCTCCTGTGCTCCGCTATGAAGCAATGACTACGACTACTGGAATAAGCGTTCGAAAGCTGTGACGTCGGTCACTGATGTCTGATCTCACATGAGTCCACACTCCAAGCGCTATCGAACATACTACCTTCATCGATCCTCGTTCAATTGTAGACTGGCGGGGGTTTTTGCTGTAGGGAGCCAAGAAGGGAATGACAACGATGTCCTCCAGCGCACTTTCACAGAACGGTCTCGTGGGCGTGATTGGAAGCGGAACTATGGGAGCGGGCATCGCGCAGGTGGCGGCGCTGGCGGGGCACGCTGTCGTGCTACATGACTCCCGGACCGATGCGGTGCCGAAGGCGGTTCAAGGCATCCGGCAGAATCTCGATAAATTGGTCTCGAAACGAAAACTTTCGGCGGAGGCAGCCGAGAGCGCATCGGCGCGCTTGCGTGCCGCATCGAGTCTAAACGAGCTTCGCGGATCGGGAATTGTCATCGAAGCCGTCGTGGAGGATCTCGAGGTCAAGCGGCAGTTATTCGCGGAACTTGAAAATATAGTGGACGTGAATTGTATTCTCACCACCAACACGTCGTCGCTTTCCGTCACGGCGATTGCCGCCGCGCTCAAGGCTCCCCAACGGCTTGTGGGGATGCACTTCTTCAATCCCGTGCCGTTGATGGAATTGGTCGAAGTGATCAGCGGCATGGCGACGGATCCGGAACTTTTGAACGCTGTTCACGCAACGGCGGTGGCTTGGGGCAAAACTCCGGTCTACACGAAGTCGACGCCCGGCTTCATCGTGAATCGGGTCGCCCGGCCTTATTACGGAGAGGCGCTACTCCTGCTGGCCGAGCAAGCGGCGAGCCCCGCCACAATTGATGCGGTGATGAGGGAAGCCGGCGGGTTTCGAATGGGCCCTTTCGAACTGATGGACCTCGTTGGGCTCGACATTGGTTTTGCAGTGAGTCAATCAATCTTCGGCGCTTACTTTGGTGACCCGCGTTACCGACCCTCGCTGATCCAGCAGGAAATGGTTCGTGCCGGCTTTCTTGGGCGGAAGACCAAGCGCGGATTCTACGAATACGGCGAGAACGCTCTCGCGCCGACGCCGGACACGGAACCGCCTGCTCCGAGGCCGGAACGTGTCACCTTTTTGTCGGCGGGATCTTTGGCGGAAGCGCTAGCCCAACGTTTGGCCAAGTCAGGAGTGACCATTGCCCGCGCGCCCTCGCGATTGGAGCACGGGGATGCGGTTGAAGTGGGAGACGCGATTCTGGCCGTCACCGACGGCCGCAGCGCGACACAGAGGGCGTTCGAAACCGCGCACCGGAATTTTGTGGTTGTCGATTTAGCCCTCGACTACATGAAGGCTACGCGTCTGGCGGTCACGAAGGCCAATGGGTGCGAAGAACGCGCGTACCTCTCGACAGTCGGGCTCTTGCAAGCCGCGGGATATGCAGTCTCCCGCCTGAGAGATGTGCCCGGTGTTGTCGTGATGCGGACAGTCGCCATGCTGATCAATGAAGCCGCCGATGTCGTAAATCAGGGCGTAGCCACGGTCGCAGATGTGGACACGGCCATGCGCAAGGGAGTCAACTATCCGCGGGGGCCGTTGGCCTGGGCGGACGATCTCGGTATTGGGACGATCCAGAACGTTCTCACAAATCTAGCCGCGCATTACGGCGGAGATCGTTACCGCGTTTCCCCTAAAATCCGTCACCTGGTGTGGAGCGGAGGCTCATTTGGGGCCGAATCCGTTGGTTGAGGCGAATCGAAACAGGAGAAATTCATGAGCGAGGCCGTGATTTGCGATGCGATCCGCACGCCCTTTGGTCGCTATGGCGGGGCGTTGTCCCCTGTGCGTACGGACGATCTCGCCGCGATGCCCATTCGATCCCTAATGGAACGCAATCCGCGAGTTGACTGGCAGGCGGTGGACGACGTGATCTTCGGATGCGCGAATCAGGCCGGCGAGGACAATCGCAATGTCGCGCGCATGGCTTC
>Ga0187876_1003341_pt1 | contig 11017 bp, 14 predicted proteins | sample June2016WEW_17_4_FD_133000 | JGI IMG/M metagenome (GOLD analysis project Ga0187876, IMG submission 133000) | Peatland microbial communities from SPRUCE experiment site at the Marcell Experimental Forest, Minnesota, USA - June2016WEW_17_40 | ecosystem: Environmental > Terrestrial > Soil >... | reverse complement strand
TGTCAAAGCAAGAGCTTTTCAGTCCGTCGCTATCACGATGGGTCTTGGAGCACGTCGGTTCCATTCCGATTGACCGCGCGGACCCGTCGCCAAGTTCGATCAAGACTGCGGTCGACATTCTGCAGCATGGCGAAGTCATCTTGATCTTCCCGAGCGGCACAAGAAGCGACGAAGATATTGCCTTCAAGCGTGGTGCCGCGACGGTCGCGCTTCACGCTCGGGTTCCACTTGTGCCCGCCTTCTTTCAAGGCCCGAAGCAGATGCAAGTCGCGCATCTCCTGCACCGCCCTCTAATCCGGGTGACATTCGGGTCACCGATCCCAACAGCAGAGTTACCCTTTGGGAAGGGGACGACGATTGAGCTCACGCGGCAGCTCCAAGCGGCAATCGGCGAATTACGGTCGATCGCGGACTCTAAGCAGTTCGCCGCTTAGGCACTATCACGGCACGGGAGTAGCCTCCGACAAGGTCGACACCGAGATCTACAAAGCATTCAACCAAGCGGTATACGAGACAGTGCGCCGGATCAAACCGATGTTCGTTTACGAAGCGATGAGCCGAAGGCCGATCAGCACCAACATGCTGGCCAAGACGGGGAGCAGGAAGCGATCGGAAATGCGGGTCGCCAGGTAGCTACCGATTGAGATGCCCGGTAGGGAACCGAGCAGCAGGGCACCGACAATGTGCCAATCCACGCTGCCGATGAGCCAGTGGCCCAGGCCGGCCACAAGGGTGAGGGGCACCGCGTGTGCAAGGTCGGAGCCGACGATGCGGACGGGCGGCAGCCGCGGATAGAGAAAGAAGAGCACGGCCAGGCCCAAGGCGCCGGCACCTACCGAGCACAGGGATACAAGCACGCCAAGCACTGCGCCGAACACCACCGTGATCGGACCCGAGTAGCGGGTTCGCAATGGGTTGTCGGCACGGGCCAGAGCGTAGTCGCGGATGCGGCGGCGTAAGAAGATCGCCACGGCCGCAATGATCAGTGTCACCCCGATCGACATGGAGATAATAGCGGCTGTGGTCGGGCTCTGCCTCGGCACCCGGGACAGGACCCAAATCGTGAGCACCGTGGCGGGGACCGATCCGGCGGCCAAGAGTCCGGCCACGCGCCAGTCCACGTTACCATTCTTGGAGTGGATGGCGGTGCCAGCCGTTTTCGTCGCCGCGGCGTAAAGCAGATCGGTTCCCACCGCCGTGAGCGGATGGACGCCGAAGAGCAGTATCAGCAACGGCGTCATCAAAGAGCCGCCACCCATGCCGGTCAGACCGACGAGGGCGCCGACAACAAAACCGGAGAGTGGATAGAGCCAGTCCATGATCGCTACATTAGCGCCCTAGAGAGCGGATTCCGGTCATTTAGAAGCATAGCCTGCATGTCTGCAGTAACTGGCGCATTCTTGAGGGCTGAACGCGGCCATCAGCGCGCCCGTAACGCCCGCTTCCTTTGTCATGCTGGCCGCAGCCAGCCGGCGCCAAGCGCTATCGTCCCGTAGTTTCGGAGCGGTTCACGATGGCCACGAACGATCCAAATTCGGCAGGATGCAAGCGCCACGACGGCCGAACCAGCGATAGCGGTTACGCGCGACCAAGTCATAGATCGCATCGCGGATCACCCGTGGGATGAAGTGAAAGAGCCATGTCCACTGCCAGCGCGGAAGCTCGCGCGCAATGCGCAGCACGGCTTCGGATTTTACATAGGCCTGGCCGTTCGCCACGAACGCAAAGGAATCCGGGCGATCAGGATTGATGCCGAGCTGCTCAGCAAGCGGACGTCCCTCGGCCAACTGCATTGGAACGAAGCGAAAATAGCCGCGGCGATCACGTTTGCTCACAAAGCCGCAGCCGCGAGCATAGGAAGCATACGCCGTCGAACAGGATCAGGCCGTGCGGCGAGTTGATGCCGCCAGGACTTTTTTGATCAACGACGATTGACTGCTCCGCATGCATGGAAAAAGCAAACACCCACGGGACGGCCAACGCAACGGGGGTGGGTCGTCGCCATAAGCGCCTGTCTCGACAATGGCTGCCGGCATCACTGATGACCGAGTACGGGCGGCAACCTCCGTTTGCAACTATCGTCGCTCTTTCAGGCGCAAGGCGAGACCTCCCCAGGTAAGAACCTCGGCCTTTGCTGCACGAGTCGCTCGCCGTGACCGGCTCACGAAAGGACTTCCACCTCCAAGTCGATGCCCAACTGGGCGCACAAACGAAAGCGCCCCGACAACCGGGGCGCTCCCAAATTGCATCCGGTCAGACCTTCAGGCAGCGACCTTGGTCGGCTGGACCTCCAGGAGTTTGCTGGAGCTTGCGATCGGGATTGATCGAGGTTTCATCGCCTCTGGGATCTCGCGCACAAGGTCGATGTGCAGGAGCCCGTTCTCTAGGCTCGCACCCTTGACCTGCACATAGTCGGCGAGTTGGAAGTTACGTTCGAAGTTCCGCGCGGCGATGCCCTGGTACAGCACGTCGCCACTCTTCTCCTCGTCGTCGGTCTGCTTCTCGCCGCAGAGCGCCAACGTGTTCTCCTTCACCTCGATCGAGAGATCAGCGGCGGTGAAGCCGGCGACCGCAACCGAGATGCGATAGTCGTTCTCGCCGGTCCGCTCGATATTGTAGGGCGGATAGCTCGGCGCCGACCCTTCCACGCCGCCGACCTGGTCGAGCATGGAGAACAACCGGTCGAAGCCAACGGTTGAACGATAGAAGGGAGCAAAATCAAATGAACGCATAGCATGACCTCCTTGTTTGAGCGACATGCGAACGGTCCGCCGTGATGGCCTGACCTTTCGTATCACGCAGCCTCATGGCCTACGTATGTTATATTTGGGCGCGCGTCTGAACCGTCGCAAGAGGCGAGGCCGGCGCCGGCGGCGATGGCAAGCTTCGCCGCGCGCACCGGATCAGGATATTGCCCGCCGCGCGCATTGCGGATGGTGGCGACGTGATCGATGTTGACGCCAAGACGCAAGGGCGGCATTGCGGGCTCCGCGCCCGCAGACTGGCGTGCATATCTGGATGTTATTTCGTCAGAGAATGCTACGTTGGATCGGTCTATGAATACCAACATAAGCACCAAAAGAAGTGCGGAAGCCCATAAAACCGAAGTAGCGCGTTTCATATCGCAGACCTATGCCAAGTAAAGCTGCCAAATTTGGATGCTACGCGACGAGGCGTGGCATTAGTAGATGAGCTGGCTAATAATGTGTCGCGGCTCAGCCGTAAGATTGACTACTTCGGAAACGTCGATGACGAAGCCGAAAGGCCGCTTTTCGGGGAACTTGTCGAGCCTCTCGCGATCCTTGATGATTTCAAAGCCTGTCACCAACCAATGCGCGCCTGGGTACTTTTTGAGCAGCGCAGCTTGCTTCTTTTCGGTCGCTTTGATGGGGCTGCCCGCATAATTCACCGAGTAAATTCTTTTGAATGGCGGCCCATGACCCCTTGTCGGCAATAGGCTGCTCCGCGATATGAAATGCCTTACAGATCGCCAGCAATTCCAAGCGCAAGTCAGCGAGCTTGATCCGGCGGGTGATTTCCGGGCCAAAGGGTCCGCCGCCAGCACCCTGCATCAGCCCGACAAGCGCATGGGATCTGCGGCAAGGCGCGCCTTGAATTCCGTCACTCAAGCGTTATGTATTTATTACAAAGGCACGCCGGACGAATCGAGCCCCCCAGCCCCCCGTCTGGCAGAAGCCGTAGGTTGAGCAACCTGTCCCGGCGTGTTTCGCGTCCGGGATTTTTTTGTCGTGCGAACCGGTGCGCGACATTTTTGTGTATTGGTTCAGGGGGCAGGACTTGCGAGCACTGTTTGGTGAGCTGCGGCGAGAACCGTAGCCCGTTCGGATTTGCCGACGCTAATCCGGCCTCACGCCCAACCAATAGATAACCAATAGAACGACGCAACCAAACGCGAACATTCGTCAACGAACCTGCACGAAAATGCCAATAATCATTGCTTGTTTCGGTAAAGGTAGCGCGCTCATAACGGCATGGTTTGGGGTTCGAGTTTTCTATTTGAAGCCCAGATGGGGCGGTGGGGGCTCCGGGCAACACAGTCCGTCTCGATTTTGGCCTGAAGCCGGATCAAGACATGGCCATCTTGTCGATCTGAGCGGGATCGAGTCTGTTCTATTTCGACCACTCCATGGAGTTCGGCCGTGAAGGCGCAGGGTGTCAGCGCGGATTTGGAACCGGCAGTCGGCGCTGTCACGGCGCATGCGTCCCTCCCCAGGTTTGTCCCAACACACGTAACCAATTTCTGTAGCACAACTTCTCGATTAGCGGCTCGCTGTAACCACGCGTACGCATGACCTCCACCAGATTTTGCAGTCCGGCAGCATTTCCTATTCCTGCCGGGATCTTCGCGCCGTCGAAATCGGATCCAAAGCCAACGCCGCCCTCGCCAACATGTTTGAGAATGTGCTCGAGGTGCTCGATCACCAGTTCAATGGGTGTGTCTGTATCCCGGCGACCGTCTGGGCGAAGGAAGCTCGTAGAGAAGTTGACGCCAACAATACCGCCGGTTTCACGGATTGCAGCCAATTGAATGTCAATGAGATTTCGCGAATGCGGGCTTAAAGCATGCGCATTGGAATGCGTGGCGACCAGGGGCGCATTGCTGATGGCGGCAACATCCCAGAACCCGCGTTCGTTAAGGTGCGACAGATCGATCAAAATCCTCAACCGGTTGCAGGCGCCGATCAACTCCTTGCCGAGGTCAGTTAGACCAGGCCCCGTGTCGGGCGAAGATGGACAACGGAACGGAACGCCATGCCCGAAGGCATTGGACCGGCTCCAAACGAGGCCGAGAGAGCGAAGTCCCGCCTCATACAATACATCCAGGACCTCGAAATTCGGGTCGATTGCTTCCGCGCCTTCGATATGAATAACAGGTGCCAACACGCCATCCGTCAGGGCTTGTTGAATATCATTGACATTGCGGCAGATGCGAACGCGGCCCTGCGACTCCCGTTCGATACGCAGAAGAAGAGACACCATGCTGAATACAACCCTTTGTGCCGGCATCAATTCAACGGCAGCAGGCAATAGGGCGCCACTACTGACGCTTTGAGAAGGTGTTTCAGCATTGGGCCCATTTGCCTCATCTGGCGAAGGGACAAAGATCGCGAATAATCCTCCGGCGAATCCTCCTTGCTGCGCCATAGGAAGATCTAATTGGCCCTTGGCCTCTCCTTCGAGGAACGCCCGAGGGGCGTCCGTGCCGCCGCGCCGGTAAAGACGCAACAGAACGTCATTGTGGCCGTCGAAGATCGGCACGCGCCGAGGAGATGTCATCAAAGATGCTCCGTTGCAGAAACCTTCAAGATGCGGCCATTGCCTGATTGCAGGCGCGGTATACCATTCGGCGAACGCTCCGTCTGGCGATCAACGCATCCGCTCCGGATTGCAGAGGCAAGAACACGATGAAGGCTGCTTTCATTGAACAATATGGCGGGCCGGAAGTCTTGAAGTATCCGCCACGCCAACGGCCCGCCCTCGGCCGGCGGCGGACGCCGGCGCACGGTGTTTGTGCCGTACGGCGGGTCCTGGGGTTCGTCAGGCTGAGGCGGCGGCGGATTTTCCGGCGGCGGCTTCGGCCGTGGATTTTCCGGCGGCGGCGGTTCGTCGGGCGGCGGCGGCGCGTCGGGGAGCTGGTGATGCAGCTGACCCAAGAGGATCGCGCGGCCATCGCCGCCGCCATCCGCTGATCGATTTCACGCCGTGGAGCGTGCAGCGGATTTTTTTGGTCCAAATCGCGGTCTTCATCATCGCCGCGCTGGTGTTTTCGTGGCTGCCGCTGCGGCGCCGTGCTTGCGGCGCACGCTCCGCCCGACGGTTCGCCCAACGAATTGCCGGATCGGCTGTACGTGATGTAGCGGGCGCGCGGATGCCGGTCAGGCGAGCTCCGGCTCTTTGGCTTGCACCGGATAATCGGTATAGCCCTTCGGTCCCGGTGTGTAGAACGTGCTCGCGTCGGGCGCATTCAACGGGGTCGACTTCGACACCACCCGATCGGAACAGCACTGAACTGGGGTGGTCTCGAAGCCGCAGACTTCATGCCGACATCGCGACGTGACACGCGATACGCGGCTCTGCAAACCGGTCTCCGTCACATTATCGAACCGGTCTCGGCCATGCCGAAACGGAAATTGGAAAACGGCGAGCAAAGACTGGCGCCGAAAAACCACCGATCCACGACCGAAAGTCTGGAAATTGCCGACCAGAGACGCGGGCTGGACGGCAAGAAGGTGCTCGGCGTTTAATTTCTCGATCCCTATTGTGCTCTACGTCCAGCTCCCCATGTGAGTGTGCAAAGGCAAGCAGTGGCTTGTCCGAGAGCTGCCCGTTCTACCTTCCCGTAGCACGCCCGCTCTTCGTTTTCGAAAAATCTGACGCATGGATTGGAAGAGAATCGTGGCGAGACCAGACCATATTGCTGATCTTGAACGGCGGCACAAAGCCCTCAAAGAGGAGATCGCTAAAGGTCTGACTCACACCTCGTCTGATGACCTGATGATCAGTGATCTTAAGCGCCGCATGTTGCATCTGAGAGACGAACTCGAACGGCTCCGTCATAAAGCGGTTAGGCACGGACGCATCCACTAAAATCTATTCGTAATCCCTGACTGCCCTCGCCGCCTTCTCTCCGTACCAGTGGCAATTGCCCCAGTCTCAGCGAAACCTCAAACAATCAGCTTTGCGCCTGTCCAGTGCGCTTCAAGTAGCCCTCAAATTTATCACGCAAACCATGAGGTAATTCGACTTTCTGTTGCGTCTCTAACGACATCATCGCTGTTATGCTCAAATCCGAGAGCTTCAACGTCTACACCACCGATCTCGGTGAAGAAGGGATCGATCTCAGCAAGGTGTACGACTACGACATCATTCTGCTCGACCTCAACCTGCCGGACATGTCAGGCTTCGAGGTGCTGCGCAGCTTGCGCGTCTCGAAGGTGAAGACACCGACCCTGATCCTTTCCGGGCTTGCCGGCATCGAGGACAAGGTCAAGGGTCTCGGCTTCGGCGCCGATGACTATATGACCAAGCCATTCCACAAGGACGAGTTGGTGGCGCGCATCCACGCCATCGTGCGCCGCTCCAGGGGTCACGCCCAATCCGTCATTGAGAGCGACGACCTCGTCTCAACCTCGACACCAAGACGATCGTGGTCAACGGCACGCCTGTGCATCTCACCGGCAGGGAGTACCAGATGCTGGAACTCCTGAGCTTGCGCAAGGGCATGACAATGTCCAAGGAAATGTTTCTCAATCACCTCTACGGCGGGATGGATGAGCCGGAACAGAAAATAATCGACGTGTTCATGTGCAAGCTGCGCAAGAAGCTGGCCAACGCGTCCAACGGCAAGGACTACATCGAAACGGTGTGGGGTCGCGGCTATGTGTTGCGGCAACCCACGGACCAAGAAGAAGCGAAGATATCGGCGTGACGCTTCGCATTGCGGCATTGTCGCCGCACATCGAGCGAGCTTTGCCGCGTCCTGAATACGTCGCCTCTATCGCCCCGAAGGACCTGGCGGACGCGATTTCGAATGTCTGCCGCTGCTCGATGCCCAATGGGCCGGCGGCTGTCGCAACGCCGCCAAACTGTGGCGACGGCTTAAATCCGACGGCTTCCGCGGTTCCCAGCGGGTGGTCAGCGAGTGGGCAACCCGGCGTCGTCGCGCTGAAAAGGCAAGCGATCAACAACTGCAAAACGTCCCCTCGGCCCGCACGATCGCACCGCTGATAAGACTAATCGGCGCGACCTGAGATGCGGCGAGTATCATCGAGATTGCGTCAGAGCCAATGTTCGGCGCGTATTTACACAATGGCACCATCGTCGCTGCAACCAACCGATGGAGCACCCGATGCCACAGCTAAACGACTTGAGCAGATCCCTCGCCGCTCTCGAACAGGATACGACATTGATCGCGGCGATCGAGATGGGCCAGTCGAGCTGGCTCCCCAAAATAGCCGTTTTCAGGACAGTTTCACTGTACCACGTCACAGGGGGACGGAACTATCGGCTCAAACTTGCGGGACGCCGAAATAGTGCCAAGCTCACTCAAATTTCTGCAGTGATTTTGAGTGTCATTGCTCAAAACTGACATTCGCCGCGATCGTGTTCGACTGGAATCGCTGAGACCGGTTCGGACGGTTCACGCCTTGATCAGCGGCACGTTCGGCACGGTGCCGCGCTTGCCACCGTCGCCTTTCGGCTTCGGCCACGGCGAGGGGCGGCGTTTGGCCTTGGGCCGCGCGGCGACCGGCAGCTTTTCCGGCTTTGGCGTGACCGGCCCGTCGAGATATTCGAAGCCGAGCTTGCCGCGGCCGTCCTCGTCCTTGGTCACGATCACCCGCACATGGCCGCCGGCCTTCAGGTGCCCGAACAGCACCTCGTCGGCGAGCGGCTTCTTGATGTGCTCCTGGATGACCCGCGCCATCGGCCGCGCGCCCATCAGCTCGTCGTAGCCGTTGGCGATCAGCCAGCGCGTGGCCTCGTCCGACAATTCGATGCTGACGTTACGGTCGCCGAGCTGCGCTTCGAGCTGCAGCACGAATTTCTCGACCACCTTGGCGATGACCTCTTGCGACAGATGCGCAAAGGTAATGATCGAGTCGAGCCGGTTGCGGAATTCCGGCGCAAACATCCTGTTGATCGCCTCGACGTCGTCGCCTTCGCGCTTGGTGCGGGTGAAGCCATAGGCCTGCTTGGCCATATCGGCGGCGCCGGCATTGGTGGTCATGATCAGGATGACGTTGCGGAAAATGACCTGCTTGCCGTTGTGATCGGTGAGCTTGCCGTGATCCATGATCTGCAACAGCACGTTGAACAGATCCGGATGCGCCTTCTCGATTTCGTCGAGCAGAAGCACGCAATGCGGATGCTGGTCGACGCCGTCGGTGAGCAACCCGCCCTGGTCGAAGCCGACATAGCCGGGAGGCGCGCCGATCAGGCGCGATACCGTATGCCGCTCCATGTATTCCGACATGTCGAAGCGGATCAACTCGACGCCGAGCGAGACGGCAAGCTGCTTGGCTACCTCTGTCTTGCCGACGCCGGTCGGCCCTGAGAACAGGTAGCAGCCGATCGGCTTCTCCGGCTCGCGCAAGCCCGCCCGCGCGAGCTTGATCGAGGCCGACAGCGACTCGATCACCTTGTCCTGGCCATAGACCACGGTCTTGAGCGTTTGCTCCAAATACTGGAGCACTTCGGCATCGTCCTTCGAAACGGTCTTTGGCGGAATCCGCGCCATGGTGGCGATGGTGGTCTCGATTTCCTTGATGCCGATGGTCTTCTTGCGCCGGCTTTCCGGCAGCAGCATCTGCGCCGCGCCCGACTCGTCGATCACGTCGATCGCCTTGTCCGGCAGCTTGCGGTCATGGATATAACGCGAGGACAGATCGACCGCCGCCTTGGCATCCTCGACCGTCGGCTCGTTGACGTCGATCTTCTGGAAGCGGCGCACCAGCGCGCGGTCCTTCTCGAAATATTGGCGGTATTCCTTGTAGGTGGTGGAACCGATGCAGCGCAGCGTGCCGGAGGCGAGCGTTGGCTTGAGCAGATTGGAGGCGTCCATCGCGCCGCCGGAACTGGCGCCGGCGCCGACCACGGTGTGGATCTCGTCGATGAACATGATGGCGCCGGGATAGGCTTCCAGCTCCTTGATCACCTGCTTGAGCCGTTCCTCGAAATCGCCGCGGTAGCGCGTGCCGGCGAGCAGCGTGCCCATGTCGAGGGCAAACACGGTTGCGCCGTTGAGCACGTCCGGAACCTCGCCATGCACGATGCGACGCGCCAGGCCTTCCGCGATCGCGGTCTTGCCGACGCCGGCCTCGCCGACGAACAGCGGATTGTTTTTCTGCCGGCGGCAGAGCACCTGGATGGTGCGGCTGATCTCGGCGTCACGGCCGATCAGCGGATCGATCTTGCCGTCCTTGGCCTTCTTGTTGAGGTTGACGCAATAAGCATCGAGCGCTTCGCCCTTCTTCTTCGGCTCGTCGCCAGCAGCGCCTCATCGTGCAGACGCCCGGGGTCGCGCTTCCGGAAGCTGTGTGAGGGCGTGACATGGTCTAACGTCCTTCCTTCATCCTTCGCGCCTGATTCAGCCGCTGCAGCAGCTCGCCCTCGGCGCCCTCGAATTCCTCAATCGTGATCTTGCCGAGCTCGTATTGCTGCTCGAGCCCAAGGAGGTCTTTGCGAATGTTGTCTTCGTTGTAGAGTTCCTGTTCGGCGTGCTCGGCGAGAGTCTTGACGACCCAGAGCACGCCCTTGAAGGGACCAGCGAACGGTGACGTTACGATCGTGCCGAGTAGACTCATGTTTCGTCTCACAACATCTTTCGCCGCCACCGGTTGGTCGCGGGTCGCCTGCCTCAGTTCGCCCACCGCATGCTGACATTGACGAAATTGTAGGGAGCGACGGGCCCGACGCATTTGATCAGCAGCCGGCGCCCCATATCGGCATCGAGCGCGCGCACGGTCGCGTCGAACTCAGTCTCACGCTCGCGGGCGATCAGGAATGCGGCGTTGACGACCATATGGTCGGTAATTGTCGCATTGACCTGCGCCTTCTCGGCGAGCGGCCGCAGCCTTTCGAGGACGCTCTCGGCGTCGCGGCCGCGCCGTCCTTTCAGCTCGGCCTCGACGAGTTCGCCAAGCCGAATCCGATCGTAATAAGTCTCTTCAAGCTGGCGACCCGCCAGGCCATCGCGCAGGCGGCGGATCGTCGGGTTGTCATGGACGATTTCCTGGAAGACGATGTCCTCGTACCAGAACGCCTTCAACCCCATCTCGATGCGGCCTTCCATTCCATCGAGCATCGAGCTCAGTTCCCGATAGCGGGCCTTGAGTAATTGCTCACGGACCGCATCCGGGCTGGGCGCAACGCTGTCGAAGCGGATGGGCAACACAGTATGGTCGGCCATGACCTCGTCGAGCACCCGCATATGCGCCATCATATTGCGCCGCGTATTGTCGTAGCGTGCCTCCGGCGAGTCGCTGGCGACCGCCGC
>Ga0187876_1003340_pt1 | contig 11018 bp, 9 predicted proteins | sample June2016WEW_17_4_FD_133000 | JGI IMG/M metagenome (GOLD analysis project Ga0187876, IMG submission 133000) | Peatland microbial communities from SPRUCE experiment site at the Marcell Experimental Forest, Minnesota, USA - June2016WEW_17_40 | ecosystem: Environmental > Terrestrial > Soil > Wetlands... | reverse complement strand
CTAGCGGCGGGCGCTAACTTGCCCAAGAACATCAGCACGACGCTGGACTGGACGAAGTTTTTCCTCGATATGATCCCTTCGAACATTGTCGCGGCAATGGCCGGCGCAAACCTGCTGCCTGTGCTGCTGTTTGCCACCATGTTGGGCCTGGCACTCGCGTCTGTTGGGAGCGCAGCCAAACCGGTGGTTGACGTGCTGGAATCGCTGATGAAAGCGGTGTTCAAGATGACGAACTGGATCATCTCGCTTTCGCCGATTGCGATTTTCTCGATCATCGCATGGTTGTTTGCGACTCAGGGCGTCAGAACCCTTGTTTCATTGGCGAAACTTGTCGGAGTAGTCTACCTCGGGCTGTTCATCCTGCTGATACTCCTCTGGATCGTTCTGAAGGTTCTTGGGGAGAGCCCGTTCAAGGTAACCAAAGCAGTCAGCGAGCCCATCATTCTCGGTTTTGCGACCCGTTCGTCGGAAGCCACGCTGCCGCTGCATATGGAAAAGCTGATCGCGATGGGAGTGCCCAAGGCCATCGCTTCGGTTGTGCTGCCACTCGGCTACGCATTCAATCGCGACGCCTCCATCATGTACTTCGGCGTTGCCGTGGGCTATCTCGCTGATGCCTATCACGTCCCGATGAGTGGGCCGACGCTGCTTTCCGTCATCATTGTGACTTCGCTGGCAAGCAAGGGCAGCGCCAACGTGCCGTCAGGCGGACTCGTCGCCATCGCGATGGTGTTAACGGCAATCGGGATACCGATCGAGGCACTGGCTATCATCGCCGGTGTCGACGCATTCCTCGATATGGGCCGAACGGCCATGAATGTATTCAGCAATACCGTCACCATCAAGGTGGTCATGAAACTGGCGGGCATTCCTTACGAGCCGGTCGCGAGCGACAAGTTGGCCGTCAAAGATGCCATCGTTGCCGGGTAAAGCCCCACGCAAGAGGAGCGGAAATGAAAGACCTATTTGCAGCAAAAGGCGCTAGAACGATTGTGGATAAATGCGCCTTCGTGAAAGAAGGAGAGTCGGTCTTCATCGTGACGGATTTCGAAACGTTTGCGGAAGCCAAGCTAATCGCCGAAGCTGCCGTCGCCGCTGGCGCAAACGTCACCATGGGATCGATGTCTACACGAGAGCTTGATGGGCAGGAGCCCGAGAAGACCTTGGCGGCCGCCATGAGGGAAGCGGACGTGGTGCTCATGGCGGTAAGAAAATCGCTGGCTCACACGAACGCTTCTAAAGCCGCATTAGCTGCTGGCGCCAGAGTTCTTTCGTTGACGGCAATCTCGATGGAACTCCTCGCTTCTCCGGCCTTTAAGGCTGATTTCAAGAAGGCGGCTCCGTTGTGCGAGAAGTTCAGTGACAAGTTCACGAAAGGTGAGTGCCTTACGATTACATCGAAAGAAGGCACGCAGTTTACGGCCAGCATCAAGGGCAGAAAGGGGAACGCGCATAAGTGTCTGGTGGAAAAGCCAGGCCAGTTCTCCGCGGCGCCGAATATCGAAGCGAATTTCTCTCCGGTTGAAACAACCAGTAATGGGGTATTCGTGGCGGACGCATCGATACCCTACTTGGGGATAGGAGCACTATCTTCACCCGTGAGATTTGTCATCAAGGACGGAGCGGTAGTCGAAATTCACGGCGGGCATGAAGCCGTGAAGATCAAAAGAATATGGGAAGAGCAGAACGATCCGAACGTATACAACATTGCGCAAGTGGCGGTCGGACTTAATCCGGAAGTTCCAGAGGCAATTGGCACACTCGGGTGTAACTATGATGAAGGAGCCTTTGGAAGCATGCACATTGGAATCGGCACCAGCACCAATCTTGGCGGAACCGTAAAGGCGTCGACGCATTTTGACGCGGTTATGAGCCGTCCAACGCTGACGGTCGATGGCGAGATTCTGATTCAGGACGGCGTTGTTCTCCTGAAGTGAATCAGTATCTCGCGATCAGTTACCCGGGCCTTCATGCCCCCGCAACCTCGCGCTCTCGGTTACAGAGCTATCAGCTAAGTAGTTTCCGGGTCATGTGCAGAAGAATATTGGTACCGTGAATCATCGCTGACCGGTCGAATTTCATCGTCGGATCGTGCAGCCCCGGGCTTAGGTTGCAACCAAGGCCCACATAGCCCGCTTTCACTTTTGGCCTTGCCTTCACGAAGTTGTGAAAATCTTCGCCGCCAGGGGTCACAATCGGGTCGAGCAACCCTTGTTCGCCCAGCACCGCACGGATCGCGTCCCGGGCAAGTTCAATGATCTCCGGGTGATACTCTGCTCCAGGAACGCCGCCCTTTACAGTTGTTTCGGCTGTTGCCCCCACGGTTGCCGCCCCGGCTTTGATAGCCTTTTCCGCTTTATCAAGAAGCGCGTCCATGGCAGCGTTCTGCTGAGTTCTCAGGTCCAGCGCCATCTCAGCCCTGTCGGGAATCACATTCAGGGTCGCTCCACCGGCATGGAGCTTAGTTACCTTGCAGGTCCAGGGCACCACGGGATTGAGGTGGATCGCATTTACAGCGTTGACGACAGCCGCAGCAGCGTCAATGGCGTTTATCCCCAAGTGAGGCCTGGCGCCATGGGCGGTACGACCATTGATTGTCGCTTCCATAATGTAACTGGAGCCGTGGTACAGAGCCGGCGTGGCTTGCCCGGTCTTCGCTTCCTGAATGGGTCTGAGGTGGATGCCGATCACTACGTCCACGTCATCAAGCGCACCAGCTTCGATCATCTTGAGCGCACCGAGAACCGTTTCTTCGGCTGGCTGGAAGAGGATTTTCAGCGTGCCCCGCCGGATATCGGCTTTCGCCAGTTCTTCAGCGGCAGTCAACACCATGGAAGAGTGCGCATCATGTCCGCAGGAGTGAACACAGACGTCTTCCCCATTCACTGTGTATGCCAAAGCATCCATGTCAGCTCGCAGTGCGACTGTCGGACCGGGCTCTTTTCCCTTCAGGGTCGCGACGATGCCCGTACCACCGACGCCGGTCATCACAATAAATCCGGCGGCTTTGACCTTTTCCGCCAACCATGCCGACGTCCGGTGCTCGGCAAAGGCAACCTCCGGCATCGCATGCAACGCATCGTAGGTTGTCTGAATTCGGACTTCCATATCGTTCATTCCGGGTTTTCTCCTTCTCGATTCTTATGCGAACAATCGCATGACGAGCATGGCAATCATCGCGTTGAAAATACTGATTCCAAACAGCACTGGATAATAGCGGGGATTTACTCCGGCTGTTCCAAGGCAGCGGCCCATGTACTGAACTTGTGCTCCCATGAGAAATATCGCCGGTAACAGAATTGTCACCTGTGTTTTATCCAGAGCATTTGCCCCATAAAGACTTGCCGCCACCCCGGCGCCTCCCGCCATGGACATCCAGGATCCGATCAACACCACGGCCGCTTTGCCCGGCAATCCGAAAAGAGCCATCACCGGATTGAAAACATTGCCTAGGATGTCGAGCACGCCGGAAACACGGAGAACCTGGATCAGCACATAGGCCATGAGCACGTTGGGCACGATGCTGTTGACCCCGACGTTCCATCCCTTGCGGGCGCCTTCTACGAAAATGTCTGGGAGTGTTTTCTTCTGCTCTGCCGCCATTTCAGTTCTCCTTCTTCGCGAACCAGATCAAGTAGAAACGCATGATATTGGCGCCTGCGACCTTCAGAACGAACATCAGCGCCAATGGCACGACTATGGGGGTGGTGATGAAACTAAAAAGCGCCGCACCTATCGCAAGATAGTTGGTGATTGTGCCGCCTGCCGAAAACTGGAAAGCGGCAAAAATTGTTTTCTCTTTTTCAGTTATGCACTCGGTTTCCCTCAACATGCGCGTCATGCCGGCTCCGGCATCGGTGCTCTGGAAACTTGTAACCATGGCCAGACCTGTAATTCCAGGAATGCCCAACAGCGGACGCAGAAGTGGAGACAGTAATTTTTGAGCTGCTTTCAAGCCGCCGAGATGATCAATGATCTCAACCACGCCAAGCGCACACATAACTGACGGCACCAGACTAATAGCGAACATGAAGCCATCACGCGCGCCAAGACCGCCTTGTCCCATGAAGGTTGCCTTGGCGGCATCCTTCATCGTGCCGAATGTTCCGGCTACCGTGTTGAAGTCGAATGCGGTGAACCAGCCTTTTTGGCTGGAAAGCAGGCCCGAGAAGAAAATGATGGCGAATACAAACGCCACATAGCCGGTCCAAGGAACGAGGGGCTTTGGCGGTTCACGAAACTCTCTTTTCTCTTCCGACACTGACGCATACCTCCTCTAACTGGAATCTCCATTTTCAGCGCATGCAGTGACATCTGGCCTGAACAGATTCATCTGAACAGGAATATCTTTTGTCAGTTCTGGATCGCTCGATTGTACCGCTCGTGAGCGGTTTGGCAAGTTCGAAGCTCCTTGGTAGCTGACAGCGGCGTCGGCGAACTTCAAGGAACTATTTATGAAAGGGTTTAGACCTCGGAAGCTGGTCTGGGCTGATGAATACTTTGTATTTAAGATAGATTATGTCCAGGAAGGAATAATGTCATACACAATCTTCGTTACCGCTCCAAAACTTGCGCAGCCGGCGGTTGACCGCCTGAAAGCAGCCGGCTGCCGGATGCTCTTTATGAAAGACGCGAACAGCGTGGCCGAAGTTAACCACATCATGGCCAGCGAACCGGTGGACGCAGTCATCTCCAGGACGGTGAACCTGACGGGAGATGCGATTCGGGCATGTCCAACACTGAAAGTAATTTCAAAACACGGAGTCGGCGTCACCAACATCGACGTGGAAGCCGCGACCGAACGCGGCATCCCGGTATATGTGACTCCGGCGGCCAATGCGCAATCCGTCGCCGAAATGACAATTGGCCTGATGCTTGCGACGGCTCGAAAAATCGCTTTTATGGATCATGAACTCCATGCCGGAAGGTGGACGCGTGTTCAGGATGGCCTGCAACTGTCGGGACGCACTCTGGGAGTGATCGGATTTGGGCAAATCGGGCAAAAAGTCGCTCGTGTTTGTCTTGCGCTGGGCATGCGAGTTGTTGCCTTTGATCCTGTGCTCGAAGGAAAAAGTCCGATGGCCGCGGTCAGCGTAGCTTCTTCTCTGCCGGAACTGCTCAAGCAGAGCGACGTGGTGAGTCTGCATGTGCCGCTGCTCCCGAGCACAAGAAACATGATCGGCGCCGCCGAACTGGAGATGCTGCCTGCTCAAGCTATTCTCCTGAACACGGCTCGTGGAGGCGTTGTCGATGAGGCCGCACTTGTGGCCGCCCTGAAGGGGGGAAAACTGTTCGCCGCTGGTCTGGACACGATGTGCCAGGAGCCGCTGCCGGCTGACAGTCCTCTGGCTGCGTTGCAGAACGTCGTGTTGACCGCCCATGCCGGCGCTTCCACGGGCGCGGCATTAGTTGCGATGGCTGAGGGAGCTGCATGCAACGTATTGCAATTTCTGCGCGGCGAACCGGTTGACCCCGCTGCTTGCGTCAACCCCAAAGTCTTGTAACCGGTACAGCGCTAAACTCCAGGAGATTCAGGCAAAGCAGCGATTCAATTCGCGGGAGCTTCGACCACCGACCGTTCAGGATTGATTAGGAATGTCCAAATCATAGCGCCCGTGGTGAGAACAGCGGCGGAAATGATAAAAGGAACGACCCATAGTCCCCTATCGAATAGAGTTCCGTAGACGACCGGAGTGAGAGAAGAGGCAAACGCTCCCGAACAATTCATGATGGCCGTCACAGTACCGCTATACTGACCTCCCACGTCCATGCAAACCGCCCAGGCAGGCGCTACTACCATTTCCAGACAAAAGAAAGATGCTGCCAGGCACAAGATGGAAACGGCCGGGCTGTGAGTCAGGGCGGCTGGCACAACGAAGACTCCGGCCAGAAGCAGTCCGGGGGCTGCAACGCTACGGCGCGCTAGTTTTGCGTTGCCTGTTCTCTTCAATAAACCATCCGTCAGGTAACCGCCCGCGAGGTTTCCAAGCATCCCCGCTAATAGAGGTAGCGCGCCAATCAACCCCACATGCTTAAGCGACATGTGACGATATTCACGCAGGTAAGTGGGATACCAGGTCAAATAGAAGTTCGCGCCAAAAAAGTTACAGCAGTAGCCGAGTGCGATGGCCCACATGTTCGGCGAATGTAGAATACGGCGCCAGGGCACCTGCGGTTGCTTCGGTGCAACTGCCGTTTTCACGGCACCGTCCGGGTTGACGCCTCGAATTTCGGCCAGTTCGGCCAGATTTACGCGCTTGTGTTCTTCCGGATAATTGCAATAGAAAAGGTGGAAAGCAATTGCCCCGAGCAGCCCCAGCCCTCCGAAGATAAAGAACACGGCTCGCCACCCGAATGCGAGCATGATGGCGGCCGCAACGGGTGGGGTAAAAGCCACGGCAAGGCGGCTGAAGAAATGAGTAATTCCCTGGACGCGTCCTCGTTCAGATTTTGCAAACCATCCCTGCATGCCGCGACTGGCTACTGGAAAAGCACCCGCTTCGCACGCTCCAAGAAACAGACGCGCACTAAGCAGGGAATTGAGGCCCATCGAGAGACCGTTTATGATCGGCGCCAAGCCAACGCCATACATAATCACCGTCAGTATCTTCTTCGGTCCGAAGCGATCTCCAAGCCATCCGACCGGTACCTGTCCGGCAGCGTAAGCCCAGGAAAAGGCGGCCAAGACTAATCCCATTGCGGTCTTGCTCAACCCAAATTGTTTTGCGATTTCCGGTGCCGCAATGGAAAGATTGCCCCGATCCATATAGCAGATTAGATAGATCGAGCTGAACAGCAACAGTATCAGCCAACGGAATCTCGTTGGCTTCGAAAGTGTTGTGGGGTCGACAATACCTGGATCAGACTTGCTCGCCTGTTTCGCGATCTGCGTCATGAGATTGCTCCGCGCAATTTGTTCGGATTGAGCCCTTTCCGAAGGCCGCAACCGCATTGGATTTGGGTTTCAGCAACTTACTCCAGGTATCCCAGCCTGTCAAGCAATCGCATGCTCACGCTTCAGTCTTCGCTGTGTGGGCACGCTACTAGAGTTTCCGCCAGTGCAAGAACTAAAGCGGTGCAGAGAAACTTCAAGGGTCAAGCGGCACTGCGATGCTACTGAGATTGAGTGGGAATCGCTCTGCCGGCCGCCGCCGCGCCATGGCGCACGGCCTCCCTGTTCAGGTCAAAAAAGAGCGACCGGCGCCAGCGCACAAAGAGTACGTGGGCGCGTCTTCATGGCTGGGCCCCTGTGCTTACTGCCGTTGTCGCGGCCTTTCGAGTACCAGCGGCTACCGGCCTGTGACCAGCGAATGGGTGATTGCGTGCACCGAGAGTGCGACTCGATTCTGCACGCCCACCTTGCGTAGCAGCTTGGCGACATGCGCCTTCACTGTCCTTTCTTCGATTCCAAGTACTGATCCGATTTCCTTGTTTGCGCGACCGGCAACAAGCAGTTCCAGCACTTCTTTTTCGCGATCGGTGAAGACCACCCGGCCGGCGGGGAATATCCTTCCGGGAGAGGAACTAACACGCTCAATGAACATCGAAAGCACACGTCGCGGCGCCCATACTGAGCCCTGATGCACGATGCGGATCGCCTGGGCAAACTCGGCGGCGGTGGCAGCCTCGTCGATGTAGCCTTTGGCGCCCCCCGCGACGGTTTTCAGGATCATCTCGTCGTCGGCGCCCATGCCCGTGACTACGATTCGCAGATCGGGCCGTAAAGCCTTCAATTCTGCCATCAAATCGAACCGGTTCTGCGTGCCATGGCCGCCAATCAGGATTAAATCAATGTTGCTTCTGGTCGCGAGTTCGGCCGCAGTCACCGCGTGAAGCTCCAGATCGGGTTCGGAATCGAACAGTGCGCGAAAGCCGACGAAACGCAAAGGATCGCTCTCTACAACCGCAATGCGAATCGGAGGCTTTTTGGTGGGAGCGGGTTTCATGGTTCCTCCAAGTCTCTGAAGCATAACCTTTTAGCGCGCAGTTACAAGGTAATGTTTCATTGGGACCAGCCCTAAAGGACATGCCCCGAAGGACACGCGCTTAAGGCCAATGACGTTTCCATGCTTTGGCTGAGTCTTTCTAGCAGTGGAATCAACTTGATTCGCCCAGCCCTGCGCTTCGTTGTGACCGCCGATCACGTGTGGCAGAGCGGATACCGTCTGGCAAAGAGGCACGGCATCGCTCCGCTTTTCGTGGGCAGATGCGCGCGTTCGATGCTCGCACGCAAGCCTTCCCAATCTTGAACTCGGCACAATTCAGTCGCGTCCGTCATGGCAGCAGGTTGCTCACTTGGATCAGATTCTGAAGGCGAACAGCGGGTCACGACAGAAGTCCACGCATGCTCCCGAATTGATGTGAACGGTGTGCCTGAAGGCGAAACCGCGTCTGAGAATGCTCTTGCCTCCGTATCAAGGAAGGTGGCGCGTTTCTTTGTTGATCTTCTGAATAACTCATTGTAAAAGGTTGAAACAGCTTTCTTGACGATTTTCCCGCCGTCTTGAACCAGCGGCGGAAGAAATATCAGGTGAAACGGATGAGCAACAAGATAATTCTCACAGTCGCTCCCACGGGGAATGTCCCTACTCGGGAGATGAACCCCAATGTGCCGCTCACGCCGCAGGAGATAGCCGCTCAGATCTATGAATGCTGGCGCGAAGGGGCTGCCGTAGCCCACATCCACACAAGGGACAAGAATGGTCTCCCAACCTCGGACGTTGCAGTCAATCGCGAGATTCTAGCCGAACTGGACAAGTACCCTGACTGCGATATCATTCGCCAACTATCGACCGGTGGGCGCGCCGGCAAAAACTATATGGAGCGCGGCCAGATGCTGTGCCTCTGCCCGGAGATGGCCAGTCTGGCGACTGGTTCATCCAATTTTCCTACCAGGGGGAACTTCAACGATCCGGAAACCGTCTCCTATCTGGCCAGTGAAATGCGCAAATACAAGATCAAGCCGGAGATTGAAGTGTTTGATACGGCGATGCTCTGGAGCGCATTCAAATTGGCGGAAAAGGGCGAGGTATTTACCCCATTGCATATCAACCTTGTGATGGGAATGAACGGCTCACAGCCTGCCTCCGAAAAGGCCCTCCTTTATTTGTACGACCACCTGCCGAAAGATTGCACCTGGGGTGTAACGATTATCGGCAAGGAGCACGTCAAGCTGTCAGTGATCGCCATGGCTCTCGGCGGACACGTTCGGGTGGGGCTTGAAGATAACATCTACCATGTCAAAGGAGTTCTCTCGACTAATCTAGGTTTGCTACGCCGCATGAAGCAGATAGCACTAGCTATTGGCAGGGAACTGGCCACTCCGGCTGAAGCCCGGCAAATGCTTGGCCTGCCCGCCAGACTTATAGCAACAAAAACGAAGAATCAGGTTGCGCAATCGTAGAAGACGTGAGCCCAAGACTAAGAAACTCACTCCTGACGCTTGCTGTTGGTGTGGACGGGCAACGGCCTACCTAACCGATTCCCGTATGGAACTATATTGAGTTAACCGCAGGACTGAGCGCCCGTTATTGATGCGCCGCATCATTGAGTTTATAAATAACTGCTATATCAAAATCGAATATCACAAATAATTTCGCGGTGCTATAAATGGACTCCAGTGCCGAGGAACTGAGCGGTTCAGCGCTGGAAACAGGAAATTCCCGGTAACACTCGAAAACATACGGTTTGGGAGGTAAGTTTGTGGGCGGCTACATGGGGAAGTTGGCGTGGATAGACCTGAGCACGCAGACGGTGAAGGTCGAAGAGTTGTCGGAGGAGATTCGGCGTAAGTACATCGGGGGCACCGGGCTTGCGGCCTACATCTTTCGGCAAAGCTTGTTTCACGAGATCGATCCGCTGGGACCGGAGAACATTTTGATCTTCGCCACCGGCCCCTTGACCGGAACCGGCATTCCGACCTCCGGACGTTACGCCGTGGCCGCAAGTCGCCGCAGACCGGAATCTGGGGCGAGGCCGACAGCGGCGGCAGATTCGGCGCTGCGCTCAAGGCCGCTGGTTACGACGCCATCGCCATCCGAGGCCGAGCTTCGTCGCCTTCAGTGCTAACGGTCATTGGAGGAGAGATTGCGGTGGTCTCCGCCGAGAACGTTTGGGGCAAAGACACCTATGAGACATTTGACATCCTGACGGCAAAATATGGCCCCAAGTCGGCGGTGGTATGTATCGGGCCTCCGGGCGAGCGTCTGGTTCCGCTGGCGAACATCATGGGCGAAGGTTCGCACGCCCGGGCCGCCGGACGCTGTGGCATGGGTGCGGTGATGGGCTCAAAGAACCTGAAGGCCGTGGTGGCCGATGGGACGTTAAGAGTGCCGATCGCGCACCCCAAAGAACTGCTGGAGGCCATCCGGGCGCTGGCTCCGGGGATGATGGAAAAGATGAAGCGCGTGGCCGACTACGGCACCCCCGGCGGCACCGTCGGCGGCGCCGTCATCGCCGACCTGAGCGCCAGGAACTGGACGGACGGCGATTGTTCGAAGGCCGTGGAGTGCCTGAGCGGCGAAAACATGGTCGGCCAGTATGGCGCCGGCAAGTATCACTGTCCGCCTTGCTTCGTCGGCTGCGGGAAGAAGACTCGCATCCCCAAGGGGCCGCACGCCGGAGAGATTTCGGGCGCGCCGGAGTACGAGGCGATTGCCGGCTTCGGCCCGCAATGCGGGATCTACGATTGGAATACCGTGATCGAGGCCAACGACCTCTGCAACCGGCTCGGCATGGATACGATCTCGGTCAGCGGCTCGGTCGCCTTCGTTTTTGAAGCCGTCAGCAGAGGACTTCTCCAGAATCCGGCGTCGGGGCCGAAGCTGGAATGGGGTAGCGGCGAAGGGGTGCTGTCGCTGATCCGGCAGATTGCCGAGGGCGAGGGCGTGGGGTCATTGCTCCAGGGAGGAGTTCGCAAGGCGTCCGAACGGCTTGGTCCGGAGGCTGAAAAATTTGCGGTCCAGGTGAAGGGATTGGAGGCGCCATATCACGATCCCAGGGCGCTGGTCAGCCTGGCG
>Ga0187876_1003335_pt1 | contig 11026 bp, 9 predicted proteins | sample June2016WEW_17_4_FD_133000 | JGI IMG/M metagenome (GOLD analysis project Ga0187876, IMG submission 133000) | Peatland microbial communities from SPRUCE experiment site at the Marcell Experimental Forest, Minnesota, USA - June2016WEW_17_40 | ecosystem: Environmental > Terrestrial > Soil > Wetlands... | reverse complement strand
GTCGAGCGCCGGGCCGCTGGAGATCAATGCTGACGCCGCCCTGATCCACCGGATGATGGCCAACCTCTTCGACAATGAGTTGAAACACTTGCCACCATCGTGTACCGTGACCATTTTTCTTCGCACCTCCGAAGATGCCGCGCTGCTGGTTCTTGAGGACAACGGTCCCGGCTTCGATTCCGAGATCGGCGGCCATATTTTTGAGCGTCGGGTTAAAGGGCGAAACTCGAATGGCCACGGGCTGGGCCTGGCGTTCGTCGAAGCGGTTGTACGTGCCCACGGCGGGACCGTTGAGGCGCAAAACCGCAGGGAAGGAGGCGCCCGCCTGACCATAACGCTTCCACGCGCCGGGAGCCCGCGCGGTACTCGCCCCTCATTGATGGCCGTCGCTTCCGATTGAGACAGGTCACTTCCGGGAGTTCAGATCGCGCGACAGCATCAGCTTGAACGTCAGCCTGTCGGCCCCGGAAGTTACTCCAACTCCAACGCCGGCTTCAATATTCAGAATCCTGGTGCTGTGATCCATGACAGCCCAGACCTCGTGAAACTGGTCATGTACCGTATCGAAGTGGCGAAGTGGCCCTAAATCGGCATACTCTTCGGCGGCAACGGCCCATTTGTCATTCAAGTTGTATGCGATTCGTGTCGCGGGAACGAACTCGAGGTTTCCGAAGCCGCCTGTGTAGTTGGTATCGACAATCGGGTTGAAGATGATATCGACCGGATGCAGATGTAACCCTACGATGGGCCTGACCTCAGAGGTAATGTGCCGGAACTCCCAATAGTGGTAATTGACGCTGAACTCGAAATTGACGCCGTAAAAGAACGTGTGGTCCGCTGCGTGCGGCCGCACGAACAGTTCCCGCAGCTTGAAACCGTTGATCGTCCCGCCGCGCCCCTGCGAGTAAGGGCTCCACACTGGCAGATACAGCCCCTGCTCAAACCAGTCTTTAACACCGTAGGCCCATTCGGCGGCGCCGTTGACCGAGTGGTCCGGAATGATGGCACCGGGGTAATCCGGATTTTTCCGGCCGATAGGGGTGTAGTTAGTGTGGATCATCAGATTGAACACACCCGGATCCGCAATCTCGGCATCGTAGACCTGGATCTCATCCGTCTGCGCTAAGACCGGTACCGGGGCCAAAAGCAGGAGTAGGGCCATCCCAGCCCTGCCACGAAGACCGCAAGATCCAAGGCTCGTCACTCGTTATGCGCCCCGGTTCCTTACTTACTCACCACAAGAATCGAGAATGAATCCGGCACCATCTGGGCTCGGCCTCCCGGCGTCCCGGCGGGCGGCGGCGTATAGTCAGCCGCTACCAGCAGTATCCGCTTTGTCTTACTATCCCATACCATCTGTTTGGCGCTTTGCTTCGTCTGCACGGTCTGCTCTACTTCAAAGCTGGTGGGACTCTTTTCCTTTATGATCGTCAGCGTACCATCGACCTGCGCGCTGTAAGTCTCCATTGTCTCCGGGTTGAATATCGCGGAATCGACGCCATCGCCGATCGGCAGGGCATCCAGGATTTTTCCGTCATCCGCCTTGAGCATCACCATCGTTTTGGGTTCGCGGCAACCGGCGAAGAGAATCTGGTTCTTCACGTCTATTGCCAGTCCGGAGCACCTGCCGCCTTTTCCCCCGAGATCGTAGTGGGCGGATACGGTGAGCGTCTTCGCATCGATGACTGTGACGTTGTCTCTGTCTCTGATGTCGACATACACATGGCCTTTGCCGTCCGTGACAGCCTGTTCCGGCATACCGCCGAGGTCTATCGTGCCCAGCACGGAGCCATCCACCGTATTGATCACCGTCGCATTCGGTGCGACGTGGCTGAAAATATAGACGTGCTGATTGAACGGGTCGAACAGGATGGCGTCCGGGCCGCCCTGCACTTCGATCGTCTTGATCGGCATCATGGTTTTGGCATCGAACATCAACACCGGTTTGCTGGTGGCGAAGCCGTGCCCCGACTTCGGATCGACAATAACTCCATTCGCGTTGCCATTGGGAATTTCTCCAACCGGCGCCAGCGTGTCCAGATCGAAAATTGTAAGGCGAGATCCATTGCCGGACCGGGGGATGTACAAACGTCGCGCGCCGACATCCGCGAACGCGGTATCAAAGCGGCCTTCACCACCAACTTTGACCGTCTTCACAACCTTGTAAGGCCCTTCGGCCCGCGCCTGCGGGGCCAGGGCGGCGAACGCTGCCATCGTAATCGCGGTTGCACATACGAGAAGAAATCGTCCCATGGATCACCTCGGCCCGTAGTCTAACAGAGGTCAACGGCAAAAAAAGGATTTGATCAGGCGCATTTTGTAAAATCGCGTCAAAATGAACGTCTCGTCATCTATGTGTTATTCAGGAGTCATGTATGAACAGATGTGTGTGCTGGACTGCATCCGGATGAAGTATCTGATGCCCCGGAAACGGGGCAAGCAAGCCGCACGGATCGACGGTTAGCACTCACGCGGAACCGGCCGCACGGAGAGCTCAGTTCATCAATTGCCACAAATCACCGTATCGCTCGCTCACGATCCTCGAAACCCGAATGGAGTCGCGGCGAGGGCCGTCAACAGCTGGATTCGCGTCACTATCATGGCATTAGCGCCTCATTATTCTCTGTCATGGGCAACCCGTGCCGGCCGGAGAGCGTCGAAATAACTTAAGCGGCGTTCGCATGCGCAAGTTTCCCGGACTCATTCTTCTCGTTATACCTGGCGCTATTCTGTTTGCCATCGCGGGCTCAGCGCCCGCCGCAGACGTTCCTCAGGGGAACGAACTCTATGCCGGCTGGCTCAAGATGTATGACTTGAAGTTCGACGACGCACACCGGGGCTTCGCCGCATGGAAACAGAACTATCCCGAAGACTCGCTTGGCCCCGCATCCGACGCCGCGGCTTATTTGTTTTCCGAGCTGGCCCGGCTGGGAGCGCTTGAGTCCGAGTTGTTTGTCGACGATACCCGCTTCAAAGAACGCGCAAAATTGCGGCCGGACCCGGCTAAGAAAGCGCTGTTCGTTCAGGAGATCGCGCAGGCGGAACGGCTCGCGGACGCAGCGTTGCAAAAATCCGGCACCGATACGAACGCATTGTTCGTCAAGTCTCTGACGTTCGGCTTGCGCGCCGATAACGCGGGCCTGATCGAAAAGCAGTCCTTCGCCGCGTTGAGCTATACCAGGGAGGGCCGCGTCTACGCCGAGAAACTGATGCAAGCGAATCCACGGGCTTCGGATGCTTACCTCGGGCCGGGCGTGGAGAATTATCTGTTGAGCCTGAAGCCGGCCCCGTTGCGAGTTCTGCTGCGGATCACGGGCTCGAACGTGGATCGCGACAGGGGCCTTGAGGAGATTCGGGAGACGGCGTTGCACGGTCATTATCTGGAACCGTTTGCAAAACTGCTGCTGGCGGTGGCCGCGTTGCGCGATAACAATCCCACCGGTGCGCGAGAACTACTGGGAGAATTGCACCGGCGCTTTCCGGATAACGAACTGTACACGCGCGAAATGGACCGTATCGGTAAAGGAACGCATTGATCGAACCAACTGCGACAGTCACGCCTCAGTTTCCCGTGGATATCGACCGCGTACGAAAGCACTACGACCGGTTGTCTTTCCTCTACAGAATGTTCTGGGGAGAGCATCTTCACCACGGTTATTGGAATGGCGGCGAGACCGCTGAGCAGGCGCAGATTCAACTGATGGAGCAACTGGCGCAACGGGCTGAAATAACTCGAGGAGCAAAAGTACTTGACATCGGTTGTGGTGTCGGAGGTTCCGCTCTGTGGCTGGCGGATCGGTTTGAGTGCGACGTCACTGGAATGACGATCAGCCCGGTTCAGGCTGGAATGGCCACGAAGGCGGCGACGAAAGCGAAGGCGCGCGGGCTTCGCGGTAAAGTCAGCTTCGAGGTGAAGGATGCGAATCGATGGCAGCCGCAACCGGCAAGCTTCGACGTGGTCTGGGTCATGGAAAGCAGCGAGCATTTCCCGGACAAGAAACACTTCTTTGAACGCTGCGCCGTGGCGTTGAAGCCCGGTGGCACACTGGCCGTTTGCGCCTGGCTCCGGCGCGACGGACCGATGCCTCCGAGCGAACAAGAACTCGTCGGGACGATCGCCGAAGCGATGATGAGCGCGAGCCTCGACAGCCTCTCCAGTTACAGGGACTGGATGCGGGAAGCTGGTCTGATTGTGGCGGCGGCGGAGGATATCACGCGTCACGTGGAGCCCACCTGGGCGCATTGTGCCCGCATCGGGAGTAATCCCGCCGTGAAATTCCTGGTGCGCTTCACCGGCGGCCCAACCCGGCGCTTCGTTAAGGCTTTTCCATTAATGCAAGAGGCCTACGCGAGCGGCGCAATGGCCTTTGGCCTCTTCGTCGCAAGAAAGCCAGTCGCAATAACACGGTAGCAACCGTTGGATGCCGCAAGCTTCGGTTTTCAAATAGACACAGCTTTTCGGTATCGGGAGCTTGACAGATTTCCGGGTTTACTATATAGTCGATAGGAATAGTAGTATATATGAAATTTGCCATGGTCCACGAGAACGGTAGGCGATTGATGTTCGCATCGCGCTGTTGTTGTCCCCGCTGAAGAGGCGATTTCCGCGCACTCGTCGACGGTAGACCACTGAGTTCCGTTTCCGTTCTCAGATGGAAGCACTCCTGGCTCCCCCGTCATTCAAAATTCATCTCCGTTGACAATGCCGTCGCGGATTTCAGGCAAGGTGAACAAATATGGAGAACACGCACGCGCATGTGATTGCCGGCGCGTCGTCGGGATTGCATAGGGCTGCGATCGGAATGGGAGCGGAAGTCATAGCTCTGTTCCAGAATGCCGGTTCCCGGCTCGAAGTCATGTACTTCTGGAGCCGTTCGCGGAACGAGGGTCCGGAGCGGCGGTTCGTTGAGTCCGAGCCGATCCTGTCCAAAGCGAACCTGTCCAAAGCAGTGCCTGGCACATCAGTTACGGCCAAGGCCGGAAGTCCTCTCGCGATGTTTCTCAGCGATTCGATTTCCAGAGACTCACAATCATTCCTGCTGTTTCCCTGGGACGGAGATTCCGGCGTGAGGACGGGCGTTGTCGGTTTCAGTGAATCGCAGCCTCCGGTCCGCGATGTGCCGGATGCGGTGGTGGAAAATTTGAAGTTCCTCGGATGGGCGGACTGGTCCGTAAGGGAGATTGCCCGGCTGCGCGGGGAACTGCGAACGGTAAGCGAACGGCTGGCCGGACGAAAGCTGGTTGAACGCGCCAAGAGCGCATTACAGGCGGAACAGAGCATCAGCGAGGAACAGGCCTACGAGTATCTGCGCAGTCTGAGCCGAAAGCGGAGGATCACCCTTACGGAGCTCTCGGCGGAGATCCTCGGTGGACGCCCGGGGCGAAATCCGGCAGCCCGAATCGGCAGCGTGACATAGCGTTTCGTTTCCGCGCGGCCACCTCGTGGAGCTCTTCCACTAGGTCGCGGCGCAAGTAGTTTTACGGCCCGAGCCAGGCGCGCTTTGAGGCCGATGAAAGAAATCCAGATCGACATAGGTGTGTTCATCCATGCCCGTTGAAGACGCTCGATCTGCACTAGAAGACGTTTATTCCAGGAGATTTTGTGCGAGTCACTTATCGGTTATCGGTAGTAATGCTGTTCGCAGCGGGGCTTTACGGGCAACAGGGCGGCGATGCCGTCGTTGTGGGAACCGTGCTGGATTCGAGCCAGGCCGCGGTGCAGTCGGCAAGGGTCACGCTGACGCATCTCGCGACGGGCGCCGTCATTCAGATCCTGACGGGCGAGCGCGGGGATTATCGAACTCCGCCGGTGCGCATCGGCGAGTACACGATCAGCATTGAGGCGGCAGGATTCAGAGGGTTCAACCAGCGCGGCTTGGTTCTTGATATCGGCGACGTGCGCGAGGTGGACGCGGTGCTCCAGGTGGGCCAAGTCTCGGACAGCGTGAACGTCGAAGCCTCGGCGCCGCTGCTTCAAACGGCCGACTCGACGGTCGGCACGGTAGTCAACAACAAACAGATCGAGGATCTCCCGCTCAACGGGCGCGATTACCTGCAACTCGCCGCGCTCTCTTCAGGCACGGTGCCTTCCACAAGCACAGTCGGTATCAGCATAGGCGGGCAGATCGGCTCCCAAGCCGGCTTCCTGCTGGACGGCATGGACAACAACAGTCAGACGATCCTTCCCACGCATGGAAACCAGAAGGAAGTGATTAAGCCGTCGGTCGATGCCATTGCGGAATTCAAGGTGGTAACCAACGGATACGCCGCCGAGTTCGGCCGCTCGTCCTCCGGCGTCGTGAGTGTGCCCATCAAGTCGGGAACGAACCAGCTTCACGGCACGGCATATGAATTCTTGCGCAACGATGTCATTGACGCTAAAAACCTGTTCGCCAAAGCCAAGCCTCCGTACAAGCGGAATGATTACGGAGCCAGCGCGGGCGCGCCGATCATTCGCAACAAGCTCTTTATCTTCGGTGACTTCGAGATCTTCGGTATTCGCCAAAGTACGACCGAGGTCGATAGCGTTCCCACTCTTGCCGAGCGGCAAGGCATATTTCCAGGCACGATCTATGACCCGACTACCTATAGCTCTGCAACCGGCCAAAGGGCGCCCTTTGCAAACAATCAAATCCCCGCCTCGCTCATGGATCCAGCCGCGCTGACGGCTATTAACTGGTATCCGAAGCCCCAGACGTCGGGCGCGACCAATAACTTCATCTACAACAGCCCCGCGAACCAGAGTGAACAAAAGTGGGACCTTCGAGGCGACTATATTCTGAGCGACAGGCAGAATCTTTTCTTCCGGTACAGCGTGCAGAACCAGAACAATATAGCTGTTTCGACTCTGCCGCCCACTCCTCAGGTCGGCCTTATCACTTCCGCCCTCCCGTCCACCATTGACGGCCACGGCTTCGTGCTCGGCTACAACTACGTTCTGTCCCCCAGTCTGATCGCCTCGGCTCACACCGGATGGAACTATTTTCTGGATAGCTCAGTCACTCCAAACCCGACAAATCTCAACCACGTACTGGGTCTTCCGGGCCTGGGACTAAGTACTTCTCTGGCCGGGTTGTCTATTACCGGGTTGACCTCGCTTGGCGGGGCCGGGCTAACCATATCCGGCGCTCAGGATCGGCAGTTGGCCGGCGATCTTACCTGGATCAAAGGGGCTCACACGATCAAATTCGGGACTCAGGCCTACTGGCTCCAGACCAACTTCGACAGTGGCCAACAGTTCAACGGAACTTTCAGCTTCACGGGCCAGTACACCAGAAATTCATCTACTCTGGCGGGCGGCAGCGGCATTGCGGACTTCCTTCTGGGCGATGCCGCGTCTTCTAGTATTTCCAACCTCGCCTATCTGGAGTTTCGAACGCCCTGGACACATTTCTTTGTCCAGGACGACTGGAAGGTGAGCCGCCACCTCACGCTGAATATAGGGCTGCGCTATGAGCTCAGCCCGCCGCCGGTGGAAAAGAACAACCAGATATCCAACTTCAACATCGACGGCAATCCCGCTAGTCCGCAACTCGTAGTGGCCGGCTCGCAGGGAAGTAGTTACGAAGACCGGGCGCTGCAGGATGTTCACCACCTTCAGTTCGCTCCGCGTTTCGGGTTCGCTTACAGTCTGCCGGACGAGAAGACCGTGGTCCGGGGAGGCTACGGAATTTTTTATTCGAACATCATCATGCAGGGCGGCATGCAATCCATGGAGATCAATCCGCCCTTCCATCTTCGCGTTAACCTGTCCACAAACCCTAACGTCCCTTCGCTCGTACTAAGCAATGGATTTGCGCCCAACGCGCTAAGCACCGCAACTGCAACGAACGTATCGCTGGTTTCCTACCAGACCAGCAATCTTCCACCTACGGCGCAAGAGTACAACCTGGACATTCAACGCCAACTGCCCGGTGGCATCCTGCTCGAGGTCGGATACTACGGCAACAAATTCGACCACATGACGTGGCAGACTGACGGGAATCCCGCCACTCCAGGGCCTGGCAATGTAAATTCCAACCGGCGGTATCTGAGTGTCCTCGTACCGGGCCAGAGTGCGATCACGCTCGCCGATGTCCTGCGAGTCTCGGAGGATGGTTACAGCCGCTACAACGCATTGCAAGCCAAGGTGGAGAAACGCTACACCAGAGGGCTGACGTTCATCGGGGCTTACGCCTGGTCGAAGACGATGAGTCTGGGCGATACGTCCGGGGTTCAGAATGCTCTGAACTGGAATGCGGACCGGGCAGTCTCCACTCAGGACATGACGCAGCATTTCGTGGGAAGCGCTGTCTACGCGCTGCCCTTCGGAAAGGGCAAAACGTTCGGAAGCGGCTGGAACCGCTGGGTCAACGGCGCTCTCGGTGGATGGAGCGTCGGTCCCATCGTAACTGTCAATACGGGGATGCCGATCAACTTGTCCGTGAACGGAGATCCTGCCAACACAGGCTCGACCGGAGTCGTAGGTATCACCGACCGGCCCAACGTGGTCGGCAACCCGCAACTGGCGAATCCCACCGTGCAGGAGTGGTTCAACACGGCCGCATTTGCGCCGAACGCCAAGTACACCTTCGGCAATGCGGGACGGAATATCTTGCGCGGGCCGGGTCTGGTCAACCTGGATATCGCGGCGCACAAGTCGTTCCAGATTACGGAGCGGATTAGCGCGCAGCTTCGTCTGGAATCGTTCAATGCAACCAACACTCCCGCGCTTGGCAATCCGAATACGGTGGTCGGCAACCCGCTGTTCGGGCAAATTACTTCGGCTGGGGCCGCACGGGATAACCAGATCGGTCTCAAGATTTTGTTCTAAAAGAAAAAGGAAAAGAAAGGAATGACAGGAAATACAAACATGCACAAACTGATTCTCATCGCTCTTATCGCTGTCGCGGCAACCTGGGCGCAGCAGGGAGACCTGCCACGAACTCCCGGGGCAGCGGGGAAAGCCGCGCCCTCAAAAGCGAAGGTGCTCACCCGCGTCGAACTCGATCAGCTTCTCGCAACTCCAGATAAGGTTCTTCTGATCGATGTTCGACGGCCGGACGAGATTTCCTCGAATGGAGGATTTCCCGTTTATCTCAGCATCCAGGCTGGGGAACTCGAAAAACATCTCGCGGACATCCCCAGGGATCGGGTGATCGTTACTGTATCCAATCACGCGGCGCGAGGTGGCCGCGCGGCCGACATTCTCGCGAATAACGGTTTCAAAGTGGCAGGCACCGTCGGAGCGGAAACATACGAGTCCGAGGGAGGCAAGTTAGTGAGGGTAGCGGCACCGCCGCCGCGAAGCGCTGAAAAAAAGTAAGCGGGGAACGCCAAACGAAAAGGAGAATTATATGAAGAAACTACTGTTACCTCTATTCGCAGTTCTGGGCATTCTTGTGGCTGCGGCCCCGACGTTTGCCCATCACGCTTTTGCAGCCGAGTACGACGCGAACAAACCGATCACGTTGAAAGGCAAGCTTACCAAAGTCGACTGGGTCAATCCGCATGGATGGATCCATTTGGACGTCACCGACGACAGTGGCAAAGTCACCAGTTGGGCCGTCGAGTGCGGGGCTCCGAACGCGATGCTCAGGAGGGGACTGCGAAAGACAGACTTCCCCGAGGGGCTCGAAGTAACCGTGAGCGGCTTCCGCGCCAAGAACGGTTCGCCGACCATGAACGGCACGAACGTAAAGCTGCCCGACGGGCGCAATCTCTTCACCGGGGGCTCGTCGCCGGATGAGAAGGCGCCGAAGGAATAGAGGCCTGTAGAGAGATCATGAAGAAGAACCAATGCATACCTGTGTTTGTGACGGCCGTCATGTCATTCATGACGGCCGCGGGCCAATCTCCCGCCACAAATGGAATACCGCGGCTTTCAGACGGTCACCCCAACTTGAACGGTATCTGGCAGACCGTAAACACGGCTAGCTACGATATTCAGGATCACGCGGCGCAAAAGGGCATCCCCGGAGGACAGGGAGTGGTGGTGGGTAATGATATCCCCTATCAGCCCTGGGCTCTCGCGAAGAAGAAAGAGAACTACAAGAACCGCGCGACGGAAGATTCCGAGGTTAAGTGCTATTTGCTGGGTGTGCCCCGCATCACTTATGCCGGCCATCCCTTCCAGATATTCCAGGGAACCGCCTCCGATAAGGTAACCATTCTGTACGAGTACGCTCATACGAATCGCTTCATCTATACAAAGAACACCAAGCATCCCGCCGGCCCGATCGAGTGGTGGATGGGGGACTCGCGCGGACATTGGGAGGGGGATACCTTTGTCGTCGACAACGTCCATTTCAACGACAGGATCTGGTTTGACGAGGCGGGAAATTTCCACAGCGAGGAGTTGCATGTCGTCGAGCGCTACAACCTGATCGACGCCGATCATATCGACTACGAAGCTACGATCGAAGATCCGAAAGTGTTCACCAAGCCATGGAAACTGGACATGATTCTCTATCGCCACAAAGAAAAGAATTTCCAGCTTCTGGATTACGAATGCTACGCCTTCGATGCAGACGAATACTACCCGTAGCCCAGGCAAATCAACGAGTAACCGAAAGGAGACGGTATCAATGAAAATCAACCATATTAGATTCATGATCGGTTTGCCTGCCGCGCTGGGATTGTTGTCGCTGGCGGCGATCTCCGCGACGGCCCAGGATTCCAAAGCAAAAGCGGATAAACCGGTCGCTGCGGCGTGGCCCCCCGCGCTAACGCCGGACGGTCAACCGGACGTGCAGGGATACTGGGTAACCAAAGAATACGGGATGGGTTGCCTGAGCAACCCCACAAACGGCAATGTCGGTTGTGTCCAGGATTCGGGTCCGCCGCCTCGCGGTAATGCGCGCGGAGGCCGTCGGGAACCGGTGAAAGCGCACAGCCGAATCATAGACACGCCCGACGGCGAGATTCCTTATCAACCATGGGCAAGAGAAAGGGAGAAGTTCCTGTTGTCAAATTACTTCGAGCCCACAAAGCCGGAGTTTATCGATCCTCAGCAGCGTTGCTGGCCGCTCGGCGCAGTGCGGCAGTT
>Ga0187876_1003333_pt1 | contig 11027 bp, 10 predicted proteins | sample June2016WEW_17_4_FD_133000 | JGI IMG/M metagenome (GOLD analysis project Ga0187876, IMG submission 133000) | Peatland microbial communities from SPRUCE experiment site at the Marcell Experimental Forest, Minnesota, USA - June2016WEW_17_40 | ecosystem: Environmental > Terrestrial > Soil >... | reverse complement strand
GCATTCGCGCGCTCGCTGGGAGACTTCGGGGCCACGCTCATGGTGGCCGGCGATATTCCGGGCCGCACGCAAACCGCCGCGATCGCTATTTATGACGCCGTGGAATCGGGCAACACGCTCGTCGCGCGGACGCTGGTCCTCGTGATCTCGATCCTCACGGCGGCGATCGTCTTTCTCGCCAATCGCCTCGAACAGCGCCGCCGCGGGGTTGTCTGAATGAGTTGTCTGAAAACGACATGATTCGCGGCAACATCGCCAAGCGGTTTCCACCCGGACCGGAATCGGCCGGCTTCCATCTCGAGGTCGAGTTCGAGGCAGGCGCCGGCGTGACCGCTCTCTACGGGCCCAGCGGGTCGGGCAAAACGCTGACGCTGGATGCGATCGCGGGTTTCGTCAAACCCGATTCCGGACGTATCCTTTTGGACGACCGGATACTGTTCGACGCCCAATCGGGTGTCAACCTGCTTCCGCAGGAACGAACCTGCGGGTATGTTTTCCAGAACTACGCGCTCTTCCCGCATATGACGTTGCGCGAGAACCTGGCCTTCGCTGCACACAGCTTGCCCCGTCTGGAACGGCACCGGCGCATCGCGGAGCAATTGGAACGGTTCAAATTGACGGATATGGCCGGGCGCTATCCGCACGAGCTCTCGGGGGGACAAAAACAACGCAGCTCGATCGCACGCGCCCTGATCGCGAACCCGCAGGCGGTGCTGCTCGACGAACCCGCGCGCGGCCTCGACGAAGCTCTGCGCGCGGATCTTTACGCGCTCATTCAGGAACTGCGAGCCGGCCTGCGCATCCCCATGATTCTCGTCACCCACGATCTGGAAGAGTGCTTTGCGCTGGCGGACCGGGTATTGATTTACGACGCCGGGCGGATTGTCCACCGTGGGTCGCCGGCCGAACTGCTGCGCACGCCCGGTACTGCCGACGCCGCCCGGCTGCTGGGAGGATTCAACATCTACGAGGCTGAGGTGATTGCGCTCGATCCCGGGCGGCAAACCAGCAGGTTGCGAATGCTCGATGAAGAGCTGTCCGGGCCGCACCTGCGAGGGTGCTTCAAGGGCGACCGCGTGGCCGTGTGCGCGCGCCCGGAGGAATTGCAGCTGGCGACGCAGCCGGGTGAGAACAGGATCCGCGCTGTGTTGCGGCACATCGTCGAAAGGCCGCAATCGATCCGCGCGGATTTTGGAAACGGCTTGATTGTCGACGTCCCGCGGGAGGTATGGAATTCGCTTGAAGATTCGGGCAAACGCAACGGCTGGTGGGTCGAGATACCGGTCCGCAGCCTGCGGCAGATCGGCCGGACGAACACGCTTCATTAAACTGGTATTTGCTCACACGCGCGGTAGCGGTACTCATTTCATTCAATTTATTCGGGCTCGGGGGCGACGCCGTCAATTTCGACAATCAGAAGCCCGGCAAATTACCGCCGAACTGGACCATCACCGCCACCGGCACGACGCAAATTCCTCGCTGGGAGGCCAGGCAGGACGCAACCGCGCCCAGTCGTCCCAACGTGTTTGAACAACTCTCGACGACACTCGCCGATGCCGATTCTCCGCTGGCAATTTTCGACAAGGCCATTTGCCGCGACGGCGATCTCAGCGTCAAATTCAAGATTGCGAACGGACCGCGGCGGATCAAGGATGCCGGCATGGTCTGGCGGTATCAGGACCAGCGCAACTATTACCTGCTGCGGTTCAGCGTCGACGAAAAAAACGTTGCTCTGTTTCGCGTGCAGGACGGCAGGATGCGGACGATATCGATGGTTCCGCACGATCTTCGCGCGGGCCAATGGGACGTTGCCAAGGTGATTTTCAGGGGTCCGCACTTTCGCGTGTTTGTGGGGAATCGCCAGTTGTTCGACGCCACCGACGACTCGCTTATCGCGCCAGGGAAGACAGGCCTTTGGACCCGAGCGGGAACGGTGGCATCGTTCGACGATTTTCGTATCGATAAGAAAGAGTAACGACAAAAAAGGTTAACGAAAGTTTGCAGCCGGCGTCTCGATGTTGCGTTAGCATCAGAGAAGACTTTATGCGGCAAACCACTCTTTTGAAGGTTTTTGCGGCATTGGCTGTCTTTGGCCCGGCGGCGTCCGCGGCCGATTCTCAGCTGATGAGCATGGTCATGCCGGACGCGAAGATTCTGGCCGGTGTGAACGCCGGCAGCACCCGTATAAGCCCGTTCGGCCAGTTCATCATTGCGAAGGTTGCGACGCTCGGCGTAGGACCGCAGAAGTTCATCGCGGCGACTGGATTCGATCCGCTTCGGGATGTGTCGGAAGTGCTGGCTGCCAGTAACGCCGATCCTTCCCGGCCAGGCGGCTTGTTACTGGTGCGCGGGAATTTCAATGTGGATAAGATCGTGGCCGCGGCAACCGCGAACCTTCCGAACGTGCAGGTTCAAAGCTACAACGGCGCGACTCTGCTCAGCGGTACGAATCCGAAAACCAATACCATCCAGGCGCTCGCTTTCATCGGCGATTCCATCGCGATTTTCAGCGATCAGGCCGCTGTCGAAGCGGCGCTCGATCGGAACGGAGCGTCGAGCGGAGCACCGGTTGCCATCGATCCGGCCCTGGCCGCGCAAGTGAACCAGCTCAGTTCGAAGGAGGATGAATGGCTGGTAAGCTCGGTCTCGGTCGCCTCGTTGGTGCCCCCGAATGTTGCGCCGTCATCGGGCCCCGCGGCGCAGACCCTGCCGATTCTGAAGAATATTCAATCGTTCAGCGGCGGTGTCAGTTTCGCCGCGAACATACAAATGACGGGGCAAGCGCAGCTAAGCGACGTTCAGAACGCGACGGCGCTGGCCGCCGTTCTCAAGCTCGGAGTGACATTTGTATCCGCGATGGGTGGAAACAACGCCCAACTCAAGGATCTGACCCAATTGCTCCAGGCAATCGACGTAACCACGAGCGGTTCGGCGGTCAACGTGTCACTGGCGATTCCGGAAACTCAGGTCGAAGCTTTATTGAATCAGGTATTGAAACCGCCAACGCCTGCGGCGCGGGCGCGTCTGCGCTCTCACCGGCTCCCAAACGGCAATTAGTTTGCTGTTGAATTCGAGCGGTGAGCTTGTCGCGCCGCGTTCGGATTGTTTTATGGATAGCCGCTGGTGCTCTCGCGGCGCTGACCGCTACCGTCTGGATATCGATCCTGCGCTTTCAGCCGGTGGCGTGGCAATACGTAATTTCGACCCTGCAGGAGCGCTACAAGAGCGAAGTTGAACTGGGCAATTTCCGGATTTCGCTGTTTCCTTTGGTGTGCGCGACGGGCGACAATCTCATTCTGCGATGACGCGGACGCAAGGACCTGCCCCGATGATCGAAATCCGGCGGTTCACCATCGAAGCAAGGCTCGTGGGCTTCTTCCGGTATCCGAGGCGAATCCGGAAGTTGACGGTGGAGGGGCTGCAGCTGCATCTTCCACCGAAATCCGAACGGCTGCAGGGAATCGCCGGCAATAACTCCACGGCGGTACCGTTCGTGCTTGAAGAGGTAGTGGCGGGCGGGCACCACGCTTCAGACCCTCCCGTCCGGCCCGACCAGGGGGTCGAACTGCGGACGAGGCCGCCCTACCGCAGAGACCGGCTAATCGCGCGGAATCGGGGCAGCCGCGAAAGCGTCGATTTTCTGGTACATCAGGCGTGGAGCGGCCATCGTCGGAAACACAGTCCATCGCGCCCCTATCGGCAGCAGAATGCTGCGAGACGGTGTCTGGATCGTGTGCTCCAGTTTGGTCTCCATGATGCGGCCGATCTCGCTGCGGACGCGCTCGATGCTACCCGGCCGGGGAAGAAGAGCAAGCAGTGCTGCTCCACTCCAGCGGAAGAGCCGGTCTTCGGGAGGCAATTGTTTCCGGATCATGCGGGAAAACTCGACGAGAACTTCGTCGCCTGCCTCTCTGCCAAATCTCAGATTCACGGTCTGCAGGCGATCCAGCGCCAACACCGCGACATAAGACTGGGCTCCCCCTTTGCCGGATTGAACGAGCGCTATTTCCGCTTCGGGCCGGAGAGGTAGCCCTGTAACAGCGTCCTGCTGCGGACTCTCAATGATGCCTATGGAACGCTTCCGGGCTTCATCCAGCCCCTGGCTGAGCTGTTCAATGGTCGCTCCCGTCTCCTTCCGCTGATTTTCGGCTTCCCTTCGGATGTCGGCCAGACAGTCCGAAAGCCTGCTCTTGATCATGCGGACATCATCCAGTGCCGACGCTGAGGCAACCTGCAATTCGATTTCGCTCAGGCGGTTGACGTTAGCCTCACTGACTGCGGAGACGATGCCCACCGTGGAAGTCAGCATCTTCAGCATGTTTTGCAGTTCCACTTGCTGGAGGCGGAGGCGACTGGTCGTCCGGCGGTTATGATTTTCGAGCGCGCTGAGAACGGAGCCCGCATGCACCAGAAGGTCCGCCGGCGTTATGTCATCCACAAGAGCATCCGACACTTCCTGTATGCTTTCGCGAAACCGCACGCATTCGTCGGCCTCGCCCGCGACGGCGTGCTGACCGATTCCCTGGACCAGAATACGCACCACGTGCATCCGTGCGCGCTCCGCTTCGTTATCCTGGGAAAGAAACTTCTTGATCGAGATCACACGGGTGCCTGTTGGTCTATCGGCAGATCGGGACAATTCCTTAGGCAGCGATTCGATGCTAAAGTTCCTGAAATTTCCCGCCGATAACCAGTAGCAGAATATGTCACCGATAACAGATTCGGACCCGCTTGCTGACGTTCCCGGCCGGCAGAACCTTCTGGATGAACCGGAGCATGCCGGTTTGCTCCGCATGACGAGGCTGGTGGAGCACTTGTTCCGCGTTCCGATCGCCTATATGGCCTTGTTGGGCACGGATCTCACGGTCGTCACGCGGATCGGATCCGGAAGCGAACACTGGGGATTTCTCACGACATATCCGTTGGCCGAGTTGCTCGCCATACCGCGCTGGTGGCCGGATCTGTCGGGATTCCCCGCCGCCGGATTCATTGGCGCGGAAATCAAGTTTGCAGCAAGCGCTCCCCTGCGTTCGAGCGAGGGGCTGGACCTTGGTCTCCTGGTAATCGCGGATGTGCAGCTACGGCCCGATTTCTCGCGAGAGGACCACGAAACACTGGTGGAACTAGCCGGCGTACTGTCCGGGAAGATGGAGCTGCGGATGATGGCGTCCCAGGCACGGGAAATGGAGTTGTCGCGCCAGGAAGCCGAACGCCGCTTTCGGGGCATCGCCAACGCCGTGCCGTTGCTGATTGTATACACCGGCGTGGACGGCACCCGTTCGTTTGTCAACGACACATTACTGGAGTTCACCGGCCGGACGTTGCAAGAAGAGGTGGGAGACGGGTTTGCGGACCCGTTTCATCCCGACTATCGGGAAGCCGTTGTAGCAGCCTACTGGGACGCGTTCCAGGAACGCAGACCACTCGCGATAGAGTTCCCGATGCGGCGCCACGACGGCGAATACCGCTGGATGCTGGCCCGCGGAAATCCAAGATTCCTCGCCAACGGCACCTACGCAGGGTACACGGGCTGTTTTGTCGACATGACAGACCAGCGCTCGGTCGTCCTCGAACTTCAGAAACAGAACCGGTGCGCGGCGGCAGTAGCGGAAGCCGCGGGCGCGTTCTATCTGATTCTGGACGCCGAGGGCAGAATCCAGCAGGCGAGCCCTCTGTGCCGGCCCACGTCCGGGCCGGGACCAATGCGCGGACGCTTTCTCTGGGAGGCATGCGACGCCGCAGTGCCAGGAGGCGCGGCGATAAGGGATGCGATCCGGAGGGCTGCGTCGGGCCGCGCGACGGTGCAAATCCGGACAGCGTATTTACCGGTGCCGGGTGGCGGCGCCGCAGAGCTGCTGTGGAGCTTTACGCCGGTCCTGTCGGATGAGAATGAACTAATCGCCGTGGCTGCGACCGCCTTCGAGCTCAGCGGGACCCGAAGGTCCAAAGCGGCTTGAGACCGTCCGTTATAGACTCTCAAGATGAATGAACGGCAGGACGTAACGGTACGTCAGGCTACTATTTTCGACCTGGATCTGTTGATTCCATTATTTGACGCATATCGGCAGTTCTACCGGAAGCCGAGTGATCTCGATCTGGCCCGCCGGTTCCTGTTTGAGCGCTTTCAACATAACCAGTCGATTATTTTCGTGGCTTTGCGGCCGGACTGCTCCGCGGTTGGATTTACGCAATTATTTCCCAGCTTCTCGTCGGCCTCCGCAGCGCGGATTTTCATTCTCAACGATCTTTTCGTTCAGCCGGAATTTCGCCGAAAAGGAGTGGGGGCTTTGTTGCTGCGGGCGGCGGCCGGATTCGGACACGCGGCGGGTGCGGTCCGTCTCACCTTATCGACGGAAATTGCGAATCAACCGGCGCAGGCGCTGTACGAGTCCTGCGGGTGGATGCGGCAGACAGACTTCCATGTTTACAATTTGAGTCTGGGATAGAACAACGCATGAGCAAAGTACGCGTATTGGTCGGCACGCGCAAGGGCGCCTTCGTCCTCTCGGCGGACGGAAAGCGCGACCGGTGGGACATCAGTGGCCCACATTTTGGCGGCTGGGAGATTTACCATCTCAAGGGTTCACCATCCGATCCGGATCGGCTATATGCGTCGCAATCGACCGGATGGTTCGGGCAATTGATCCAGCGTTCGAACGATGGCGGTAAGACGTGGGAGCCGGCAGGGAACAAGTTCGAATACGACGGCATTCCTGGAACTCATCAGTGGTACGACGGCAAGCCGCACCCGTGGGAGTTCAAGCGGGTGTGGCACATCGAGCCTTCGCTCACCGATCCCGATACGATCTACGCGGGGGTTGAAGACGCCGCCTTGTTCCGCTCGAGCGATGGCGCGCAGACGTGGCAGGAACTTCCCGGCTTGCGTGCGCACGGCTCGGGACCGCGCTGGCAGCCGGGCGCAGGCGGGATGTGCCTGCACACCATTCTTCTCGATCCGAGCGACCCCAATCGCATCTTCATCGCCATTTCAGCCGCAGGCGCCTTCCGCACCGATGACGCGGGAAAGACATGGCGTCCGATTAACCAGGGGCTTCATTCCCAGCACATTCCCGACCCGAATGCCGAGGTGGGCCATTGCGTTCACCGTATCGCCATGCACCCGTCGCGTCCCGAGGTGCTGTTCATGCAGAAACATTGGGACGTGATGCGCAGCGACGATGCGGGCGATTCCTGGCACGAGATCAGCGGCAACCTGCCTACAGACTTTGGATTCGTCATCGATGTTCACGCGCACGAGCCGGAGACCGTCTACGTGGTCCCGATCAAGAGCGATTCTGAGCACTTTCCGCTCGACGGAAAGCTGCGCGTGTATCGCAGCCGGACGGGTGGGAATGAGTGGGAGGCGCTCAGCAAGGGCCTGCCGCAAAGCGATTGCTATGTCAACGTGCTGCGTGACGCGATGGCCGTCGACGCGCTCGATTCGTGCGGCGTTTATTTCGGTACCACCGGCGGGCAGGTGTACGAATCCAACGATGCCGGCGAAAACTGGAGCGCAATTGTGCGGGATTTGCCTGCCGTGCTTTCGGTCGAAGTCCAGACACTGGCATGATCCGGGCCGTGATCCGGGTGGAGTTGCCCGCGCATCTGCGGACGCTCGCGCACGTTAGTGGCGAAGTGCAGTTGGAAGTGGAAGGCGAGGCAACACAGCGCTCGGTTCTCGACGCGCTCGAAGCCCGTTATCCGATGCTGCGCGGGACGCTTCGCGACCACGTCACGCAACAGCGCAGGCCGTTCGTGAGATTCTTTGCGTGCGAGCAGGATCTGTCCCACGAGTCGCCGGATGCGCCATTGCCCGAGGCAGTCGCGACTGCGGTCGAGCCGTTTCTAATCGTCGGGGCGATCGCCGGCGGTGCTATCGGGCTCGCGGCGCCATCGCCGGAGCCGGTCGCGGACCTGGCTGCTGCTGTACCGGCGCGCTGGCTCCGGTAGAAGCTCCCGCGGAAGCCGCGTTAACTGCAAGCTCGGGCTTAATCAGCCCCAGCGTCTTGCGCAACTCCGTGTCGATACTCTGCCGGATATCAGGGTTGTCCTTCAGGAATTGCCGGGCGTTCTCGCGTCCCTGTCCGATTCGTTCCGTCTTATAGCTGAACCAGGAGCCGCTCTTTTCGATGACGTTGTGCTGTACGCCGAGGTCGATCATTTCACCTTCGCGCGATATGCCCTCGCCGTATACGATGTCGAACTCGGCTTCGCGGAACGGAGACGCCAGCTTATTCTTCACCACCTTGACCTTGGTGCGGTTGCCGACAACGGCTTCGCCATCCTTGATCGCGGCGATGCGCCGGATATCGATGCGCACGGAAGAATAGAACTTCAGCGCGCGGCCGCCCGTCGTGGTTTCGGGGCTGCCGAACATCACGCCGATCTTTTCGCGGATCTGGTTGATGAAGATCAGACAAGTCTTCGATTTCGAGACGATACCGGTGAGCTTGCGCAGCGCCTGGGACATCAGCCGCGCCTGCAGACCCATATGCGAATCGCCCATTTCGCCATCGAGTTCGGCCTTCGGAACCAGAGCCGCGACCGAATCCACCACCAGCACGTCGATCGACCCGGAAGCGATCAGCGCGCCCGTGATTTCGAGCGCCTGTTCGCCATAATCGGGCTGCGAAACGAGCAGGTTATCGACGTCCACACCGAGCTTGCGCGCGTAAGACGGATCGAGCGCGTGCTCGACGTCGATAAACGCGGCCATGCCCCCTTTTTTCTGCGATTCGGCGATCACCTGGAGGGCGATCGTCGTCTTGCCGGAAGACTCCGGGCCGTACACCTCACAGATTCGGCCACGCGGAAATCCGCCCGTTCCCAGGGCTGCATCGAGCGCGATGGATCCGGTCGAAATAACCGATACCGGCACGATTGCGTCCTTCGCGCCGAGGCGCAGAATTGAGCCCTTTCCGAACTGTTTCTCGATCTGACCGAGGGTTTGTTCCAATGCGCGCGCGCGTTCTTTTTCATCCATTCGGCAAGCTCCTTACATGCGAACAAAAGGCGAAAGTTATGTTTTGAGTATAGCAGCCAAAACCGATTATTCAAGATTATTCAATACGGTAATTTGGCGCTTCCTTGGTAATGATCACGTCGTGCACGTGGCTCTCGCGCAGCCCGGCCGGCGAGACGCGGATGAATCGCGCTTCGCACTGCATTTGGGCGATCGTGCGGCAGCCACAGTAGCCCATGCCGGCCTTCACACCGCCAACGAGCTGATAAATAAGGTCGGCCAGGGGGCCTTTCGAGGCCACGCGGCCTTCGATGCCTTCCGGAACCAGCTTTTGGGTGGGGTCGAGGGAATAACGGTCGGTGCTGCCAGTCGCCATGGCGCCCAGCGAGCCCATCCCCCGGTAGCTTTTGAAAGTCCGCCCCTGATAGAGGATGGTTTCGCCCGGGCTCTCATCGGTTCCGGCCAGCAAACTGCCGATCATCACGCAGTCGGCGCCCGCGGCAATCGCCTTTGTCACGTCCCCCGAAAACTTGATGCCGCCATCCGCAATCAGAGGAATATTCGCTTCGCGCGCGGCGCGGCTGCAATCGGCAATGGCGGTGAGTTGCGGGATGCCGGCGCCGGAAACAATGCGCGTCGTGCAGATCGAGCCGGGCCCGATTCCGACTTTGATGCCGTCGACTCCCAACGCAATCAACTCGAGCGCAGCCTCGTATGTGCCGATGTTGCCGGCTATGAGCTGTACGGAAGGAAGCGCATTTTTCACCGCCCTCACGGCATCGATCACGCGCAAGCTGTGAGCATGAGCCGTATCGATGGCCAGTACGTCGACTTTGCGGCGGACCAGTTCCTGCGCGCGTTCGAGAAAATCGCCGGTGGCTCCGATGGCTGCGCCGACCCGAAGCCGGCCCTGCTCATCCTTGGCGGAGTTGGGATATTTAAGCTTCTTCTGAATGTCCTTGACGGTGATCAGGCCCTTGAGGAAGTACTGATCGTCGACGACGAGCAACTTCTCGACACGGTGACGATGCAAAATCTCCTCCGCTTCATCGAGCGTGGTGCCGACGGGCACGGTGATCAGATGATCCTTCGTCATCACGTCCGAAATGGGGAGGTCGAAGCGCGATTCAAACCGAAGATCGCGGTTGGTCAGAATCCCGACCAGTTTGCCGTCGCGCGTGACGGGAACGCCCGAAATGCGGTAGCGTTCCATGAGCGCGAGCGCGTCGGAAATCTTCTTGTCGGGCGCGATCGTGATGGGGTCGACGATCATCCCGCTTTCACTGCGTTTGACGCGGTCGACTTCTTCGGCCTGCCGGTCGATCGACATGTTGCGGTGGATGAAGCCGATCCCGCCCTGCTGCGCGAGCGCGATGGCGAGATGGGATTCGGTAACCGTGTCCATCGCCGAACTGACGACGGGAATGTTGAGCGGAATACTACGCGTCAGTCTGGTTCTGGTGTCCGCCTCAGCGGGCAGAACTTCGCTCCTGGCGGGTACGAGAAGCACATCGTCGAAGGTGAGCCCCTCGGGGATCGCGTTCTGGATCATCGGGTGTGAATTCAGTGTAACGTGGGCTCCGCCGCCCAGTCGCGCACTTCGCTCCTCCGGCTCTCCGCGAGCTGCATGCGCACCACATCCAGCCGTTCGGTGACCAGCACGAGGAGACGTTTCATCAACGCATACCCAAAGTGCGGGTCGTCTTCACACTCTTTGCGCAGCAGGTCTCCGTCGAACGTTAGAACTGTGACTTGAGTGAGCGCGCGCGCCTGGAAATGGCGCGTTCCGGAACCCAGGAGGGCCGACCAGCCGAGGAAATCTCCTTCGTGAAGGGTCTGAATTCGAATGGGATGGTCCGGCGCGGGCTGCTCGATCGCGACGGAACCGGACGTGATGTAGAAGAATTGCCCGGACTGATCGCGCTCCCGGAAGATGAACTTTCCCAGCTCAAAACGGGCCTCGATACCCAACTCCACCAACTTCCCGGCGGTCCGCGAATCAAACTCCTTGAAAAGAGTGTTCGCGGTAACGATCCCGGAGATTTCGGCAGTCCGGTTGAATTCT
>Ga0187876_1003326_pt1 | contig 11046 bp, 16 predicted proteins | sample June2016WEW_17_4_FD_133000 | JGI IMG/M metagenome (GOLD analysis project Ga0187876, IMG submission 133000) | Peatland microbial communities from SPRUCE experiment site at the Marcell Experimental Forest, Minnesota, USA - June2016WEW_17_40 | ecosystem: Environmental > Terrestrial > Soil >... | reverse complement strand
CGGCTGCCGCCTTGGTCTTCTCTGGTCGCCCCGTCTTGCGTTTGGCTCGGATAGTGAACCGTGCACGCTTGGCCGCTGTGCCTCGCTTCGGATCAACCGCAGTTGATCCAGAACGAGCGGCTGTGCCTTCCTTTGTTTTACGCGTGATCCCCGATTCAATGATTGGGACGCCCGCGACGTCTCTGGCCGATTTTGTAATACCTTGAACCGCATGCGCTTTCGCAACGCTCTGCTCCAGTTGTTCCTGACGAGCACGAACCCATGGGGCATAGTGCCTCTCTGTAGTCCTGATGCTCGCGTGGCCCAGCAATATTGAGACTTGGTCAAGAGGAACCCCAGCCAGGAGATTTTCTATTGCAAACGTGTCCCGGAGCATGTGGGAGTGGCACCATTTCGGCGTACCATCAGCCTCGCGAATATCCGCAACCTTAAAGAGTTGCCGAAAATCACGTTCCCAGCGACCGAGGTCAGTGCTCTCCGCGCAGTGACCGCTCCTGAAGAAGAAGCGCGGATTAGGTGCGTTTCCCAGTGGTGGGATCTCGCGTAAGGACTTGGCAACTTCGCATGGCAATGGGACGAAGACTGGTTGTCCAGTTTTATGTTGGTAGAGAAGAATCTTGTCACCAACCAGCCGAGAGCGTTCCAGGTTCACAGCATCGCTGATGCGCAAGCCACTCCATCTCATTAGCAGGACCATTGTTCGCATATGCGGCGGCCAAATTGACTTGGGTCCTTTTTTTGAGTTCCTCCGGCGGACAAACAAATGCGTAGCATCAACCAGCTGCTCGAACTCTTGGCGAGGAAAATAATCGGTCGGCGTAGGTTTTGCTTGGGTGCGAGTGAGGAGCCGTGCGGGATTCCGTTCCAAGAAACCTTGTCGTACACAAAACTCGAAGAACGCCACTACACGCTCTTTTTCGATTTGACTTGATCTCGGCGCGAGAGTCCACGTAGACCTGTATTCTGTAAGCCGTGGAACGGTTAACTCGTCGAGGTAATGCAGCCCCTTCGCATCCGCCCAGGGCAGAAGCCGCTTGCCGACTGTCAGGCGATGCTTTCTCTGCGTTGAACGTGCGAGGTGCCGCGCCGCCACATCTGAGAAATACGACTCGGCCGCATCAGAAATCGGGGTGCGCTTTGCCTGTTGGGTTTCTTTGAGTTTCTTGAGTTCCGCCTTAATCGGGTCACGCGAGTCCTCAATTTCTTGCCGGATCTGCTCAGCTTTGTTCCAGTTCCGAGTCTTGGCGGTGTAGCGGCGGTCTTTGCCATCGTAGTTCTCATAGATCCACTTCACGCACTGGCAATTCCTGAAGTATTTATCGCCCCCGTGGGGACAACCGGCGTCGTGGCGAACGTACACTTTCACCGTCGCTGCGGAAATGGCCGGCCGCAATCCATCTTGTACAACTGCGGTTTCCGACACCGTTGACGTGTCGAGGGTCGAGGTAGCACCGCCATCGCACCCTGTTACGCGATCGAGTAGGCCCTTGCCGCTGCTACCCTCGAACAGGGAAGCGAGTTTTTCTTTACGGAGAGTGGTCATCAACTTCACCTTTCTTAGAAAGACGGGTCGATGATTCGACTTGCCTTTCCGGTTTGGGAAAGTTGATAATGGCGTCTGCCGGACGACATACCTGGCTTGCCGGGTTGTCGGTTGGACGCCCGCTACCAGTTGACCCTGGTAGCGGGTGCTACATAAACTGCAATAAGCTTGCGGTCCGTTCATATCCTCCTTGTCGCAAAATGCCGGGGCGTCCTCTAAAGATCTTTAGTCTGGCGCCATTTTCTTCTCAATGATTCCAAGGCATGAGTCCAACACCTCCTTTATGGCAGCGCACCATTCACGGTCCTTAAAATCCCCCGCCGGGACGGCCAGGAGCAACGTCAATGTCTGGTTTGCGGCTTCCCGTGCTGCGACGCGAGCCGTCTGGCGGCCCCATTCTTCAAGAGCTCTCGCCAGCGGCGAGGATGGCAAGTGACGAATCAGAGCGGCAATTTTCGGCCACCTTGGTGGCCCAACTAGGCCACGTTCCACCCGCGAGACGTACGTCGCGTCGACCCCTGAGCGGCGGGCCAGTTCGCGCATCGTTAGCCCCTTATTCTCCCGCGCATTGCGCAGCAATTCCCCAAAACGGCGATTCAGGGCGGAATTCTTGGAGGTCCGCTGCTTTGTCATCCAATCGCCCCCTCGTAGATTATACTACAGCATGCAACACTTCCAGGTCGGCCAAGAACCTTCTTGACGGCTACCAGACCGAGAGTCGCAAGCGGTGGCATTCCACCTCGACAAATAAATTTTGCCTTTCATGCGGAGCCATGATCCAAACTCTCACCATGACTATGATGAAAGCTCCAAAATGCGGAACGACCTGTGCCTCAGTCCCGATTGCGCCAGGATCGAGGCTCCGTACATTTGTCGTACAGTACGACGACCATGGCGTATATCATTATTGTTATCAATGATATAGATGGAACCACCCGACTTGCGTCCCAAGTCGAGCGCGGCCCTGAAAACGCGGAACTTGTTGATTCGCCGTTCTGAGGAATCTCGTAAAGAACGTGAAATGATGGCATCGTCGTACACTGGTCGTACAGCCCGGCCCGTACTTTCCTGCGAAGACTCTGACGTTCCAAGCATGATGTACGGGAACGTCACGCTCACGCCTGCGATTAGAGAGTTTGGCATAAAATAGAACTATACACCTGCGAGGGGTTGGTGTACAATCAATTTGTACAGTATGAAAAAGTCAAAATCGAAAGATCGCTGCCAGACGTTTTACCAAGTCAAACTCCACCCCCACAGCGCCGCGCGTTGTGACAAAGTGACCGTGTACCGCACGCTGGGAACTCTGTTACGGCAGACTCGTTTGAGCCGAGGGCGGAGCTTGCGCAACGTTGCTTTTAGTGCCGGTTTAAGCCCCATGTATCTGAGCCTCTTGGAACGCGATGCCTGCGGCCCACCCAGTGACGAGAAGCTCGAAAGCCTAGCCAAGGTGCTTGAGGAGCCAAACCCCGAGAGCGTTTTTGCCTTGGCAGGGCGCGTGACGCCGCGAGTCGCAAGCATCATTCTGCGCCATCCGACCCAATGGGGCGAATTGCTGCACGCTTGTGAGCATCTTGGCGCTGACGATGTTGCAAAGCTCAAAGAAACGATCGTGGCTGGAACGCCTGGAACAGGCAAAACCCAAGCTCTTCTGGAATCAGTTGCCGCGAACATTCAGAGAGTCGGCGCGGCGACGCGCCGAGCCCAACTGGAGCAAATTGTTGAAGCAGCAGAAAAGGAAGAGAAGATTCATCGAATTTCGCGCGGGGAGCTAGCGCGGCGACGCGCCGAGCCCAAGTGCAGCAAACGGTTGGAGCAGCGGAAAACGAAGAAGGAAACTCAGCCAACTTGCCATTACAAGAACCGGGTTGTGCTCGCAGGTCTCGAGTTAACCGGTCGGGCATCAGAGCCGAAACGGCGAAGTGATAAATCTGATCGTCCGAGGAATAAAGCCCCGGGCGAGCCAGCGTACCGCAGTGGATTGTATCGCGCTGTGGCGAGCCGCAGCGGATTGCATCGCACCGTGGCGAGCAAAACATCCGACAAACAAACGGCCAAAATCAGTTCATTCCGTGGGGTGCGAAATGGAGCGAGCGTTACGGAAGCTTGAGTCCGAAGTTCGGGAAGGTCTGGAAAAGGGTTTTTTAGACCTTTCCCTTACCAACTTCACCTTTCGTTAAGTGATCACCAACCAATGGCTACGTGGACTAGGTGCGTATGAATCTTTCATTCCTTGACGCGAAGAAGCGGATTGAAAACGCAAGTTCAGCCACACTCGAACATCACTCGGAGCCGGTCTGGGATTGTCATGAGGCTTCTCGTTTTCTACGTATTCATCCGGCCACCGTCAAGCGCATGGCTCGCGAAGAGAAACTGCCCGCCTTCAAAATTGGGAACCGTTGGCGCTTCCGCCCCTCGGAATTGGACGCCTGGGCCCGTTCTGCGATACTCTCATCGCACTCTTTGCGCCGCGAATAGAGGAGGATCTCATTTGCGGCAAAACACTGAACATTTCGGATGGATTGAAAAACAGGAAAGGAGGGAAGGACCCGCGGTTGTCGTGTGGCGATACCGGCAACGACAAACCGACGGATCGTACAAGAAGCCAACGGTGCTGCTCGGCACGGTTGAGCAACTCAAGACTGCGGAGGCTGCTTGGCGGGAAGCCGAACTCCATCCTCTATATGCCAGTTTGGAGGCGGGCCTCAACGAACAGGTTCGGTTCGGTGCTCTCTGTAACCGGTACACCGAACATGCAATTCCGTCGCGGCACTCGACCCGGAAGTCATATATGACCATTCTGAACAAACATATCCTACCGCAGTGGCAATACACGCCATTGGTTGAGGTGAGGCCGATGTTTGTGCAGGACTGGCTGGACCAAGTGCCCTTGGCACCCAAAACCAAGGGCAAGATAAAGGCTCTCATGCATCGTCTGTTCGAAAAAGCGATGTTCTGGGAGCTGATACCGGTTGGTCGGAATCCCATGGCCTTGGTTGAAATTCAAGGGGCAAGCAGGCGCCGGAAGAAGCCGATCATCCTGACCGTGGAGCAGTATTTCGCTGTACTCGGATTGTTGCCAGAACCGTACCGAACGATGGTGGTTGTGGCGCAATGCCTGGGCCTCAGAGTCAGCGAAATTCTTGCGTTGCAATGGCCGGACATCAACTTTGGCGAACTCACGATGCGGGTCACCCGCGGCGTGGTCGATGGAGTTGTCGACGAGGTCAAGAGCGAGTATTCGGAAGACGATCTTCCGCTCGATCCCGATCTCGCTACGGTCCTGCTGAACTGGAAAGAGCGATGCCCGAAATCGGAGGAAGGCTGGATGTTCCCCAGCCCGATCACGGGCCGCTGCTACCATGCGAGTCCAATCCAGCAGGACTATATTCGTCCGGCTGGACGAAAACTCGGTCTCGGCGACATCGGGTGGCACACGTTCCGCCACACGTATCGCTCCTGGCTCGATTCGGTTGGCACTTCGATGGGGGTGCAGCAGAAGCTGATGCGGCATGCTCAGATTGCGACCACCATGAACGTTTATGGGGACGCCATGATGGAATCGAAGCGCGCAGCCAATAGCAAGGTAGTACAGATGGTACTTCGGCCGGCACTTAAAGAGGCAAAATGAAAAAGGCCGCCGAAGCAGCCAGGATTGCCCCTTTTTGCCCCTTCGGGAAAAAGTAGCTTTGCTTGTGACCCTATGAAGAAGTTGGTTGCGGGGGGTGGATTTGAACCACCGACCTTTGGGTTATGAGTTCAAAGGGAAACTGATACAAAACAACTTACAAGCGCACGGATGACACCTAAGCACCTGTAAGTTCCTGCAAGAAACGCAGTGCAGTCCCTCGTTTAGTCCCTCGTTCTACTGCACCAAGATCGGTTCCACGTTGGGCTGACCGCCCAACCGCTTCCCGCGCCCTACCCTGGACCGCTAATCGGACAGTCGGAACGGCAACGCCCTGTGCAGCCCCGCGTCCCGCGTTTACCGTGGTAAAATCCGGGGGCCGTGCGCCAAGCGATAACTTACGAATCCGTCTCCTTGGTGGTGGCCGTAGCCTCTCTCGTGCTGTCTGCCGTTGCTACTTTGGTTGCGAAAAGCTCGCTATCACAGGCCAAGCAGGTTGCTGACCGCGACCAAAGAGATTGGAGGCAGCGGAAATGGGCTGACATGTATCTCAAAGCAGACGAGACCTATGATGCTCTGGACCGTTTCCACGTTCTATCCGATTCTTGGGACCCAGAAGAACGAGAACGGGAATGGAGTGACCTCATGCGGCTGATACGCGGAGCGCACGCCATGGCTGTTGTGTTTCCGCAGAACCCTGCGGTTGGGGCTTTCCTGTCGTCCACGGCAGTATTCAAAAACGAGAAAATTGTCTCAGATGACCGTCTATCGAAAGTGTTTGATGCTGTCGATCTAATACGACAGAAGGCGTTGCTGCCCGCGGCCATCCTTGAATAGCGCAGAATTTCCTGAAGAAGTGTCAGTTGGAAGTAATCTTCCCCACGTCCAATGTCGTCAGCTAATACCACATGTGTGGTAGACTCGTACCACATGCTTGACCTTCGCTCCAAGGCGCGCCAGCAACTGCTGGCATATTACTTCACGAACCCGACGGCCCGTCACCATTTGCGGGACTTGGCGGAGCGGCTGAGCATCGATCCGTCTAACCTGTCGAAAGAGTTCGGACGCCTGGAGCGTGAGGGTCTCTTTCGGTCGGAAGTGAATGGCCGCCAAAAGTATTTTCAATTGAACCGGGAGTATCCGCTTTTTGATGAAGTGCGCAAGATCGTTGCGAAGACTATTGGCGCGGCTCCCGTGATTGCGCAATCCCTCAAGAGAATTGAGGGAATAGACGAGGCATACTTGTACGGTTCATTTGCAAACAACCAGCAGGACACTGCCAGCGATATAGACGTGCTCGTGATTGGCTCCCCGCCTGAGGAAGTCTTAGCACAAGCCGTGCGAAGGCTTGAGCGGCACCTCGGACGCGAAATCAACTACACCGTCCTAACACCGAAGGAATTCGAGTCGCGCCGCGCTCGGAAGGATGCGTTTCTGGAAAACGTCTGGCACAATAAGCGTATTCCGCTCGTAGGCTCAAATGAAGAAACTAAAGCCGCACACCGTTGACTGGGGGCAGATTGAACGCTTTCTCACGAGCGCGGACAAGAAGCTGGCGTCGGCTCACAAAATTCTGGCTTTTGACGAGGAGGCTTGCCTCCAGCAAGCCTATGAAGCAATGCTCAAATCTTCCCTTGGGTTCATGTTCAGCCATGGATTCCGTGCGAGAAGTCAGCCTGGCCATCACATCGCCATCATCGATTTCGTGCGGTCGCGCATCGACAAGAAACACGCTGGGCTGCTGGTCGTCTTTGATCGTCTCCGCCGGAAGCGCAATACAGCCCTTTATGACGACACCGGATTTGTTTCTCACCATGATGCCGAGCAAGCTCTAGAATCCGCGGGCGACTACTTGAACGTGATCAGAGCTGATATCGCGGCCCGAAAGCCTTAAATCAGAAAACTGATAAAGGAAGCTCCGGCCTTTTTTCCAATCCATGCTTTCGACGGGCAAGGATACGGCTTTAGGGGACTCCCTCTGTCAAGGGCGCTTGTGCAGCTCCGCGCACCGGAAAGTCCAAATACCCGCCGTGCTCGCTTCCGCGCCCTCCGGCTCCGCTTCGCTCCGACGCGTGACAGCCGCCTACATGAAGCCGCTCCACATCGAAAGCAAATCTACACTGTCATGAGCCAGGAGACCTCGCGAGAGGCTCTGAGATGCGAAAGGCGGGGAATGAGTCTCCCTGACCCTCCACCGTGTCTAGCATTGAGCGCGTGGCTTACCGCTGCATCGCTGTGGGCATCGTCGCGTGGGGTGGGAATCTTCAGAGGCAATGAGCGATACAGCGGCGGTGAGCCATACTTGTCCCGATGAACCTCACCGGCACCATATTCGCTTCCGCTGTTACCGCTGCTTTGGTCGCGGGGTGTTTGCTCTGCTGGGTCAGATGTTAGAACGGAAAGCACGGCGCAGGGAGAGGATCTTCATGCAGTCCGTGGAATTAGCCAAAGCTAACCGCCAGTTCACTATGGATTTAGCGAAAGAGATGGGCGGTGGAATGATTCACGATTACGCGGTCTATGCCGAGGGGTACTACTGGCTTCTGATGGAACTGCATGACAAGGGCAGGTTACCGGACAATTGGCGCATGAACATGAAGACAAAGTTTCCAGGAGTTTAAACATGTCCTCTCCCGCTCGGGCGTAGGTACACTTTAAGGGACGAGCAATCGGAAAGCAGCACGCGCCCGGCAAACGATCAACGCAAGGTTGTGGTTGGAAACTTCTTGTAGATCGCCAGCAATCGTTTTTCAGAACCATCGACAACTTCTGTCAGCGTGATTGTGCCATCATCTAGCTCACTCGACGATGGCATTGGAATGCTTATTTGTTGCACGACACGTTTCACTTTCAGTTCCGCGCCCACTCTGACCACAACAAAATCTTCCGTGATGCCCTCCATGTGATGCCGAACAATCATGCGGTCACCAGTAACCTCTTCGTGCGGCCCACACAACTTGACGCTTCGATAAAGTGACACTGTTGCGTCAGCAAGTTCTAGCGTTTCAGCCGGGGCCGTGTCCATAAAAATCCCTTCACAAAGTGGCCTGCTCGGTAAATAGCTATTCCATGATCGAGCGGCTTGGCACAAAGCCCGGACCAGCATCCGGCTTGGCTGCCTTTGCCATCAATTCCAAATCACTCCCTTTGATCGGCTTGACGGTACTGGCGTCATTCCCGATCTGAGTCATGAAGAATTCACCGGGGCCGATGCCTACAATCCTTCGCATTTCTCCACTACCGACAACGCATACTGTATCGCCTATCTCAAACATCTGATGCTCCTCCTTGAAGGTTTAGGGGTGTGCGAGGTCGGTTCGGGCATCACTGCACAGTCAATGTCAGTGTGGCCGCGTGCTGGGTTGAGCCAGAGGGAGAACTGATTCTCCCACGCTGAAGAATCATCAGTGTTGGGCCAAGCACACCGTGTGACCCGACTTGTCTGTGAAACAAGGCTTAGGTGTATCCGCTGTCCCGGTCGCAGCTGGAGATGCCGCAGGAGCAACCGCTGGAGCACTCTGTGGAACGGTGCTGGCCACTGCTTTGATTACAGTGCCAGAGGACCCGGTATTTACCAAGGGTTCCGCTTTGGCAAGTGCGGGAGTTGCTGTGGGGGCCGCTGCTGAGGCGTGATTTGCAGGGTCATCACGAACATCGCAATACTCCCAGCCACCGTCAGGCTTAGGGAAGCTGCCACGTGGGTATTTTCCACAATAGGCTTCCCGCTGTGTTGAAGCACTTTGCTTGATGGGTGTACGAGTTGCCACGCACTGGCCATTCTCCCAAATGTAACCTCCGCTTTCGCAACCGCCTTCTGAGCGGTAAGAACGGGCCTGTTGCTCGGGACTGCTTGCTAATCTATCTCGCTCGGCTATAAATGCCTTCCTCTTTTCCTTGGACTCTGGGGACTCTGGGCATTGCCCAGATTTGTACACTTCCCCGTTATTGTCGTTGCCCCATGTCCACGTCTCTCCCGGATGCTGCTTGCAGTATTGCTTCACTTGCTTGTGGAAGTTGTGCACCCTCGCCATCGCGCCGATGCCAGCCCCGAGTGCATTGCCCATGCTCTTACCCAGTTCTTCAGCCTGACGGTCTCTCTCAGCTTGTGCCTCGGCTTGTGCTCGGCGTTGTGCGGAGTCATCAGTCGAGGTACTAGTGCAGTTCGCTGTGTTGCCGTATACAGTGCAGTTCGTGTCTGTGGTGGTGGTCTGCCCGTACATTGAATGGCGCATGGCGAACAACAGGACGACCAGCATTGCTAACCTGAGCGTTGCATTCCTCATTGTCATACGGGGCCCCTCGCCTTCCCATAATTGTGATTGTCCCCACTCGCCTAGTCGAGTTACTCCCGTGCCAGCACCCCCGTCGAATGATTACTCCCGTACCATTGCCCGGTGACCCTTGAACGAGCCACACTTGTCCCAATGAACCTTACCGTCACCATATTTGCTTCCGCCGCCACCGCAGCCTTGGTCACAGGGGTGTTTGCTCTACTGGGTCAGAAGCTAGAACGGAACGCACGGAGCAGGGAGACGATCTTCATGCAGTCCGTGGAACTAGCCAAAGTTAACCGCCAGTTCACTCTGGAGTAGCGAAAGAGATGGGCGGCGGGACGGTTCATGATTACGCGGTCTATGCCGAGATGTACTACTGGCTTCTGCTGGAACTGCATGACAAAGGGAAGTTGCCGGAGAATTGGCGCACGAACATGAAGACCAAGTTCCCCGAGTTTTGAAGTAGCCTCTAGGCGGCGAGCAACGATTTCTCGCCAATGTATGGTAGAAGCCGAGCCGTTCAGTGTTTTTCCGTGCTAGTGTGGCTGTCGCTCTTCGCGTCCGCCGGATGGCAGGGAAACCCATCAGTCAAGGCCCACCGCACGACGTCAGCCGAGTCCTTGTCCTTCAGGTCAGGATGCGCTTGCACAAAACTCACCGTGAGTTCCGTGACCTTGCGAATTGAAACGCCGTCTGTAGGACAGAAATCTACTTCTCCGTTCAGGTTTTCGTAGACGCCTTTGATTAGGCCGAGACAGTAACCCAGATCAAAGGCTTCGCGCTGAGTTTTGACCTTGCGAGGATGGAGATAATTCAGGTCCAAGGCAGTTGAGCAGGCTCTCTGAAGCCCTGTCCCTGTGTCGGCGCTTGAGGGGGCAGCAAGCGCGGGCTTTTGCCCAAACGCGGTCAGAGTCGCAACGATCACAAACAAAGGTAAGATCGTGAAGAGCTTCATGGTGTCCTCTTTCGAGTGCCGCAAAGTCGCTTAGCCTTGAACCACCTGAACCACTTTTCGATTATGGCTTTGGTTTCGTCCGCTGAAAGTTCTCTGCTCAGCGTGCGCTCTCTATGTGAGATTTCGAGCATGGCGAAAGTGTCCCAGCGGTTCGGATGGGTTGTCCACCTTACAGCTTTTCTGGCCTTGACATAGACCCACTCGGCGGTAGCCACAATCGAGACCAACGCGAACGCTGCAAAAACATAATGCACGTGACTCCTCTGACTGCGAGTCCTTACTCGCAGAACTTATCTCGATCCCTTGGCGACATCCTCGACCACGCTCTTCAGCAGGTGCTCCTTCATGTGAATTGCTCCCAATGCCGCACCCAGATTGTAGCCAAGCGTGTTCGCTCCGTCCCCGCCTTGCCGCGTAGTAATAGTGCGCCAACGCTGTGAGATCATTCTTCCTTGCTGGTCGTAGCTGTTCAGATACAAGGTGTTTGAGGTGTCTGTGTATGGCAAGTTCTCGTGGGTTGTGGTCGTGGTCGTTGTTGTCGTTGTGGCTGTCCCGTCATACGTGTAATTCCACATGCCGCCATAGTTGTCCGTGACAGTTCCGCTGCCTGACACAGGCGTCGTGCTCGTGTTCGTGCTGGTGTTGG
>Ga0187876_1003325_pt1 | contig 11050 bp, 9 predicted proteins | sample June2016WEW_17_4_FD_133000 | JGI IMG/M metagenome (GOLD analysis project Ga0187876, IMG submission 133000) | Peatland microbial communities from SPRUCE experiment site at the Marcell Experimental Forest, Minnesota, USA - June2016WEW_17_40 | ecosystem: Environmental > Terrestrial > Soil > Wetlands... | reverse complement strand
GCCTCCTGCAGCCATGATGCAGGCTCAACTAACCGGAAATGTGCGATCCCTTGCGGCGCCAGGACTGCAAGCACGGCGGCGCCGAATAGTATTGTCGGAAATACTCTCATGCGGACTCCTCTATCTATTATGTGCTCCGATTTATCGGCACAGCGTCGTGCGCGGGGATGCAGGTAACGCCGGCGGTCTCTGCCGCCGGTCTGGTTCGCCCGCCAAAATGACACTAACCGGCGGCGAAGACCGCCGGCGTTACCTGCGATTTATCGGCACGGCGTCGTCAAACAAGCGACAATAAGGTATGTCAGCTCAAAACGGAGACAAAGCCCGCTACGGCAGGTTGCGGAAGAAAAAGCTCGCGCGACGGATCACCAATCGTGCGGTCAAAAGGTTGCTTACGACTCCGGCTGTTATTGAGATCCTGGTCAAACCAGTCGTTTAAAGCCCGCCAGATACGCTGACCGGCAGTAGCGCATAGGTATGTTAAACTCATTCCCGCATGCGGAAGCTAGCGGGCTTGCTCGTGTTGAGTGTGGCTGCCAGGATCACCGCCACCGCCACTCTGGTTGTCGTTATACCGGCTAAAGAAGCCACGGTTGTCTGTGCGGACCGGAGGTTTACAGGAACCGCGGGCAACCAGTTTGATTCCGACGCCAAATTACAACTGCTCCCGCCGCACGCGATTTATTTCATAGTCGGTCTGGAAGCCGTTTCCGAGGGCGGCAGGGTTGTTTACGCGCCGGGAACCGTATTCAGAAAGTTTCTCGCGGAGCGTGAGAATGAAGGTATCCCGCCCGACCGTGCGATTCGAAACAGCGCTGAGATCGAGCACTATCTCCGCGATTCTTTCGGGGAGTTCCTGGGAGCACACAGAATACCACCCCCTGGTTCTGCTCCCTTCGCGATCAAGCCCATCTTCACGTTGGGCATTCTGCGAACCGAAAATCATGATCCCCGTTTGACAACCATCACCGTTTCGCAGAATGCAAAAAAGCCCTCCACCGCCGTCAGCAATGTGAGTCGTGGAATGGAACGATTCGGCGTGGATTCCGCATGGCCTGGAAGTATATTTGCGAGATCGGATCCTATGTACATAGGCCAAACCGAGGTGATTCTGGGACTCGCCAGACGCGACCGGCAATTCTCCCGATTCGCGCCGGACCCTTACGTGAAGAAATTTCTGCTCGCGGATTTCGGCCTTCCCCTGACAGACAGGGACACCGCTCTCGATGCAGCCAAACGGCTAATCTCGGTGACTGCGGAGGGATTCACGGCAATGCCTGATGCCGCGCAGAGCATTTCCAAAGATTCTGTCTGCGCCGTTCTCGATTACTTAAACGAGACGGCGCAGTATAAATAACACAATCAGGTCGTTTGGGTCGCGTGCGGTATCGCCCCGTGCGCTTCCAGACCGCCATCGCTCGGTATGACAATCCAGGCGGCAAGATACACGAGGAATCCGAGGCCGCCCGTACATAGCGCGATCGCGAGCCAGACAACGCGCATGAGGACGACATCCATGTCGAAGTATCTGGCGAAGCCGGCGCAAACACCCGCAATCTTCTTGTTGCGTTTGTCCAGCATCAGGGTCCGCGGCGCTGTGGTCACGGCGTCGGCCCCGATCCGGTTGCCGCAACGTGAACAAAAACGGTCGTTTTCACCGAGTTCAATCCCGCATTTCGTGCAGTACATTTCTTTCCCTCTACTGCGTGTACGGAATCGATTCGTTAAATGTTCCAGCTCACTTCTCCACTCTTTGATCAGGTATGCTTATGGCCATGTCCTCTCGCAAACTCCTCGCGACGACGCTCCAGGCTGTGCTTGCGTTAGCACCACTGGCTCCTATCGCCCTTTCGCAGACGCGTCCAAAGCCCCCGAAATCCGTCCGGCTGTACGTCTTCGACAATGGCGTGATCAAGGGACTGGATCCGGCGACGTTCCATCTCAAGAAGGAAGAGATCGCCACGGCCGATATGGTCGTGTGCTCGTACCTGATCGTGCATCCCAGAGGCACCCTGATGTGGGACACCGGGGCGTTTCCCGACGCCGACTTGAAAGCCGATGGCAGTCCTGTGACGCAGGGGAGGTTTACGGCTACCAGAACGCTAAAGTCCCAGTTAGCGGCGCTGGGCTACGCTCCGAAAGACATCACTTATTTCGGGCTGTCGCACTATCACGCCGATCACACGGCCAACGCCAACGACTTTGCCGGCGCCACCTGGCTGGTCCAGCAGCCGGAGCGCGACGCGATGTTTGCGGAAAAGGGTCCCGCGATTACGCAGCGCGCTCAATACGTCGCGTTGAAGGACAGCAAGACCAAAATCCTGAATGGACAGGACTATGACGTCTTCGGCGACGGCACCGTGGTCGTCAAGGCTGCCTACGGGCATACACCCGGGCATCAGGTGTTGTATCTGAAGCTGGCAAAAACCGGGCCGATCCTGCTGGCCGGAGATCTGTATCACTATCAGGAAGAGCGCAACACGGACAAGACCCCGACGTTTGAGTTCGACCGCGATCAATCGCTTGCGAGCCGGGCTTCGATAGAGGCTTTCATGAAGAAAACCGGTGCACAGCTCTGGATCGAACACGATCTCGCGAATTTCAACAAGAAGAAGAAGGCTCCGGACTACTACGAGTAGTCTTTAATTGAAATATGGAGACACGGAAGATCGGCAGCCAGGGACTCGCGGCGGGCGCAATCGGACTGGGCTGCATGGGCATGACCCATGCCTACGGAACAGGCGATGAAGCGGAATCGATTGCGACCATTCATCGCGCACTCGATTGCGGCGTGACGCTGCTCGATACGGCGGAGGTTTACGGCCCGCACACCAACGAGGAGTTGGTAGGCAAAGCAATCCGGGGGCGGCGCGCCGGAGTTGTGCTGGCGACGAAGTTCGGAATCGTGCTGGGAACGGGGGCGACGCAGCTCGACGGGTCGCCCGCAAATGTAAGGCGGTCCGTGGAAGGCTCGCTGAAGCGGCTCGGCGTGGATGTAATCGACCTCTACTACCTGCACCGCAAGGACCCGGCGGTTCCAATAGAGGACACCGTGGGTGCGATGAAGGAACTGGTGGAGGCGGGCAAGGTTCGCTTTCTCGGGCTTTCGGAAGTAGGCGCCGAGACCATTCGCCGGGCCCAAAAGGTGCATCCGATCAGCGCCGTACAAAGTGAGTATTCACTCTGGGAGCGTGGGATTGAGGAGTCGATCCTGCCCGCGATGCGGGAACTGGGTGTGGGACTGGTGCCGTTCAGTCCTCTGGGGCGCGGGTATCTGACCGGGGCGTTACAGTCGAGTTCGGTTTTCGTAGCGGGCGATTTCCGTCGCAGTCTGCCCCGGTTTGACGATGAGCACATGGCGGCGAACAGGAAGCTTGTCGATACCGTGAAGGCTGTTGCGGGGCGCCATGGCGCGACCCCCGCACAGGTCGCGCTCGCGTGGGTTCTCACCAAGGCACCGGATGCGGTACCCATTCCGGGCACGAAGCGCCGGGCGTATTTGGACGACAATCTGGGAGCGTTGAACGTTCACCTGACCACGGAAGATATGACGGAATTGAACCGGCTGGTGTCGATGGCCGTCGGCGACCGCTACCCGCCAGCCATAGCGAAAACTGCGGAAAGGTAACGCCGGCGGTCTCCGTCGCCGGTTCCGTTCGCACGCGAGAATGGCACTGCACCGGCAGCAGAGACCGCCGGCGTTGCCTGCGTCCTTCCGCAGCATTGCGATATGCTCAATCTTTCGTTTAGTACGCCAATAGGGAGGCCGATTATGAAAAGAATTTGCCTGTGTGCGACACTACTCGCCTTCTGGTCCGCGCTGGGATTGGCCCAAACAACGGAAGAACTGGTTAACGACGGTAAGAACACCGAAAACGTCACCACCCAGAGCATGGGCTTCGACCGCAAGAGCTACAGCCCGCTCAAGCAAATCAATAAATCCACAGTCAAGCGCCTGGTGCCCATCTGGAACACGAGCCTCATGAACGACGAGGGCGAACTGGCGGCGCCCACGATTTACAACGGCGTCATGTACGTGGTCAATGCCAAGTGGACGTTCGCCATCGACGTTGAAACCGGCAGGCAGATCTGGCGCACGCCCGTGCGGCTCGAATCGGGAGTCCAGCGGTCCGCTTTCAACAGAGGCGCGGCAACCATCTACAACGGCAAAGTCTTTCGCGTGACCATCGACAACCATGTGCTCGCTCTCGACATGAAGACTGGCGAACAGCTTTGGAACCAGAAATTCGCGGATTTGAGCGATGGTTACTACGCCACAGGTGGACCCATCGTTGCCAACGGCGTGCTGATTTCCGGCGTTGCCGGTGGAGAGTCCACCACGCGCGGGTTCCTCGACGGCTGGGATCCGGACACGGGGAGGAAATTGTGGCGCAGATACACCATTCCCGCGCCCGGCGAGCCCGGTTCCGAAACGTGGCCGAAGAACAGTGACGCCTGGTCGCAGGGCGGAGGTCCGACCTGGCGATCCGGTTCCTACGATCCCCAGCTCGATCTGGTCTATTGGGGTACGGGCAATGCCGAGCCCTACGATCCCCGGCCTCGCGAAGGTTTGGACAGCTTATTCACCAACAGCGTTCTCGCGATCCGGCCGAAAACGGGTGAGGTGGCTTGTTATTTCCAATACACGCCCAACGATGTATACGACGTGGACGCCACCGATGAGAATGTGCTCGCCGATATCCAGGTAGAAGGCAAGCTTCGGAAGGTGATGATTCAGACCAACAAGAACGGCTTTCTTTATGTTCTGGATCGTACAAACTGCAAACTGATAGCCGCCCACCCGTACGTTAAGGTCAATTGGGCGACGGGTATCGACCTGGTCACCGGCCGGCCAGTCTTGACTGACGTACAACAACGCTTTCTCGCCGGCCAGGAAGTCGAAATCTGGCCGTCGCGCGGCACAAACGCGGTGCCCATCGCGTTCGATCCGAACACGGGCCTGATCTACGCGAGCACATGGAATGTACCGAGAATTCAGAAGCTCGCTCCACCACAAAAAGTAGTCCCCGGCAAGACCTCGACCGGTGTCATCAGCAGAAACCCGGAAAGCAAGTCAGGGGATGTGCTGGGTTATTTCGCGGCGATCAATCCACTCACCGGCGAGAAGAAATGGGAGGTCCCGTTGACCGATCTGCCCAGTTCGGCAGGTATGCTGGCGACCGGTGGAGGGCTTGTGTTCACGGGCAAGTTGACGGGTGAGTTCCTTGCGCTCGACGAGAGCACGGGCAAGACGCTTTGGCAGTTCCAGACCGGCTCCAGCGTCAATTCGACGGCAATCACTTACACACACAAAGGCCGCCAATACGTGACCGTCGTGTCGGGACTCGGCGGCATTCTCGCCACCCGCTATGCGGCAAGTAAAATGCCGGCCGGCGGCTCGGTCTGGACCTTCGCGTTGATGCCCAACTGAGCGCCGGCGCAAACAACAGAAAAGCGGCCACAACCAGGTCTTGATTAATCGGACGACTGTAGGGCATATTGGATTTAGGCATCCGAACCTGATGTAGAGCGCATTAAGTCGAACTTTCCGCTTCTCCGCTGCATAAATGCGGTGGGACTCGCGTTCGGGCCTGAGCGAGAAAATGGCGGAAGATTTCCTCTACTTCACGGAACTGCTTGGCCTGCCTGTATACGACCTGAAACACAGGCGTATCGGGCGGGTCAAAGACGCTGCCATTGTCCCGCTGATTCACCCGGCGCGGGTCGATCGCTATCTGGTTGGGGCCGGGGGTTCCTGGCTCTCCGTTCGTTACGATCAGATTTCGAACATCTCGCTCGACGGCATCCAGCTGAGTAACGAAAAGCTGTACCCGTATCACTCAGACGAGTACATGCTGCGCATCCAGCGCGATCTTCTGGACCAGCAGATTATCGACGTGAACGGCCGGAAGGTCGTCCGGGTGACCGACGTGAGGCTCGAATTGCGGCGCGACGATCGCGATTCGCTCATGATTGTCGAGGTGGATGTGGGTATCCGGAGCATTTTGCGGCGGTTGCTCCAGGGATTGGTACCGCCACGCTGGATTCGCCGCCTGCAACAACCGGTCACGCCCAATTCGATCCGGTGGGATTTCTGTAATATTGTCGAGGCCGATCCGTTGCGGCGCTTGCGCTTGAACATCTCGAACGAAAAACTGGAGCGCCTGCACCCCGCGGATCTGGCGGATATCGTGGAAGAGCTGGGCCCCGCCGAGCGCGAGGCGATTTTCGGGACCATCGACAGCGAGGTAGCAGCCGAAGCGCTCTCGGAGATCGATCCCAAAATGCAGGCGAGCATTCTGGAAGCGCTCGAACCCGAGGTAGCGGCCGACATCGTCGAGGAGATGTCTCCAGACGAGGCGGCGGACGCGCTTTCCGAACTCAAAGAAGAGACAACGGCGGAGATCCTCGATGAGATGGAAACCGAGCCGTTGTCGGATGTGAAAGAGCTTCTGGAATACGACGAAGGCACCGCCGGCGGCATGATGAATACCGAGGCGATTGTCCTTCCGGAGGAGACTACGCTTTCGGAAGCCATGCTGAGCCTGCGCCGCCATGAGGACCTGCTGGAAAATACGCACGTTCTGTTTCTCGCAAATGCAGCCGGACGGGTCACCGCCGCGGTGCCCCTGGCGCGGCTGTTCCTCGCCGACTACGCCAGCCGCGTACGCGACCTGGCCACGGACCCGCTGATCTCGACCAAAGCCGACGAGAAGCAGGATCGCGTGACGGAACTCTTCGATAAGTACAATCTGCTGGCACTGCCGGTGCTGGAGGAAGACGGGTCTCTCGCGGGAGTTATCACGGCGGACGACGTGATCTCCGTGCTGAGGCAACGCTAGGTGCCTGGTCTGTTCTCGCGCTTCCGCGGCCGCATCCTCATTTTTCTGGCGGTACTCGGTCCGGGGTTCGTCACCGCCGTGGTGGACAACGATTCCGGCGGAATCTACACGTATTCGCAGGCCGGAGCGCGCTGGGGGTATCTGCCGCTATGGACCCTGCTTCCAATCACGGTCGCGCTGATCGTAACGCAGGAAATGTGCTCGCGCATGGGCGCGGTCACCGGTAAGGGATTGTCGGATCTGATTCGCGAGGAGTTCGGCCTGCGAATCACCTTCTTCATCATGATCGGACTGGTTTTCCTGAATCTCACCAACATCATGGCGGAATTCGCCGGTGTGGCAACCTCGCTCGATCTCTTCGGTGTGAGCAAGTTCATCTCAGTCCCGTTGGCGGGGGTGCTGGTATGGTTCGTGGCGGTGAAAGGGAATTATCAGAGTGTCGAAAAGATATTCCTGTTCGCATGCGTGATCTATATTGCTTACGTGATTGCGGGCTTTCTGGTCCAGCCGGATTGGAAACAAGCGATGATCTACAGCATCCGGCCGAAATTGATGCTCGACAGCGGGTACATTGCCATGCTGATCGCAATGGTGGGAACGACGATCGCGCCGTGGATGCAGTTCTATCTGCAGGCGGCAGTGGTCGAGAAGGGCATCACGGCAAGCGAATACCGGGAGTCGCGAATCGAAGTGATCGTCGGCTGCTTCATGACCTCGGTGATTGCGTTCTTCATCATCGTGGCGTGCGCGGGCGCTTACCGGGACCACCCAACCGATATTCAAAGCGCGAAAGAGGCGGCGCTGGCGTTGAAGCCTTTCGGCGAATACACGTTCCTTCTGTTCAGCGCGGGACTGCTGAATGCGTCGGTCTTCGCGGCCTGCATTCTGCCGCTTTCCACGGCTTATTCTGTTTGCGAGGGGCTGGGTTTCGAATCGGGGGTGAACCACCGCTGGCGTGAAGCGCCGGTTTTCTACTGGCTCTATACGCTGCTGATTGTCGTGGGGGCGGGGATCGTATTGCTGCCGCGATTCTCGATGGTCCAGATGATCCTGCTCTCGCAAGTACTGAACGGAATGCTGCTGCCGGTCATTTTGATTTTCATGCTCCTGCTGATCAACAGGAAGAATCTGATGAAAGAGTGGATCAATCCGCCTGCTTACAACGTGGTGGCGTGGACCACTGTGGCCATCGTGATCGGCATGACTCTGGCCTTGACCGGCATTACGATTCGGAATCCGCAATAACGAAAACAAATGATCGATGAAAAAGAGTTTCGCACCAGGTCCGACGAAGCGCTGACGGCTCTGCAACGAGCGCTCGAGCGCGCGGCCGACAAATACGATTTCGAGGTAGATCGCAACCAGGGTGCGCTGGCGATCGAGTTCGACGATCCGCCGGCGAAGTTTGTGGTGAGCCCGAACGCCCCGGTGCGGCAGATTTGGGTCTCGGCGCGTGTACAAAGTTTCAAGCTCGACTGGAACGAGGCGTTATCCGCATTCGCATTCACCGACGGGCGGACGCTTCACCAACTGATCGCCGATGTCGTGAGCGAACAACTGGGCGAGCCGGTTTCCCTATAGATATCGCTGCGAGCTATCGCTGCAGGCCATTCTCGATTCCCAGGATCGGGTCGCCTCGCCCAGCCTTTTGCGCCAATGCGCGCAGCGGAATAAGACTCGCACTGACGATCCCGCATTCTTATCAGTAACTTGCCCATGGCTGCGTGATTGCGTTAGAGGGGGATCGTGACCACGTTCGCTCACGCCGGGACGGGCTCGTCGTCCAGTGGCGCTCTACCTGAAGCCCGGCTATCTCGCCTGCTCGCGGCATATGTCATTACAGGACTACTGTTCATGCTACTCCCCGGCACCTTCCTGGGTGTCTGGAACCTGATTTCGATCAGCAATGAGCATTCGCTTTCCTCGCTCTCCGCCGCGTGGATACAGGCTCACGGGCACGCGCAGATCTTCGGGTGGATCGGCACGTTCATCATTGGTATCGGCTACTATTCGCTCTCCAAAATGGGCGCGATCCCGCCGTTTGCGCTCCGGCGCGGATGGATCAGCTGGGGCGTCTGGAGCTTCGGCGTTTCCCTGCGCTGGGCCGCGAATGTCAGCCTGTGGCACTGGCGTATTCTTCTGCCGCTTTCGGCCTTCGCCGAACTCGCGGCATTTCTGGTTTTCTACATGACGGTCAGCCGTCATCGAACCGAGGGCGCGCGACGGCGGATTCCGGCATGGATGCTTCTGGTCATCGGCTCGACCACAGGTTTTCTGATTCTGCTGCTCTTCAACGCGGCAACGTGCCTGTGGTTGGCGGTAACCGCAACCGCCCCCGAGTTCCCGCACGGACTGGATCAACGTTTTCTTGTGCTCGCGACATGGGGAGTTCCCGTGTTGGCGGTATGGGGCTTCAACGCCCGATGGCTGCCTGCATTCATGGGCCTCAAGCCTGCGTCGGAAAGAGGACTGCGCGTTGCGCTGGTGGTGTGCGGGGCGGGGGTCATCTCGGCCCTCCTCGGTTACTTCCCACTCGCAGCCGCACTGCTGACGATCGCATCCGCCAACGCCGCCATTTGGTTGAATGTTTTCGACAGCCCCGAGAACCCGCCAAAGCTTCAGGGTGTGCACCGTTCGTTTCCGGCATTTGTACGTCTCTGTTACGTCTGGCTGGTTGTTGCGGCGCTTCTTTCAATGTGGGCTGCCATCGCGGACCGGAACGGCGGAATCTGGGGCGCCTCGCGCCATGCGCTCACAGTTGGATTCCTTGCGAGTATGATCTTCGCGATCGGACCGCGTGTTCTGCCTGCGTTCTGCGGAGGACGAAAGGTGTTCAGCCCCTCGCTCATGCTGGCGGCCTGTTCGTTGCTGAACTTCGGCTGCTTGTTGCGGGTCTCCGCGGAGATCCCCGCTTATGAGGGGATGTTGCAAGGGGTATGGCACATACTGCCGTGTTCCGCCATCGTCGAACTGATCGCCGTCAGCCTCTTCGCCCTCAATCTGGCTCTCACCCTCGCTCACGCGGCGACGCCGTTGAACGACAACAATCTATACAAGATTTCTCTCGCGACGCCCGGAGAGTTGCCAGGCCAGGCAAGGGGCTGACTGGCAAAATGAAAAAGGAGTTATCTGCCATGTCCGCAAGATTATTATTTACTCCCTGCGTCATTCTTGGAGCCGCCCTGGTTCTTTGGGCATACGATCAGACGCCCGACCTGACGATGCTTCCCCTCGACCACCCGGCAATCCGATATGCCGACACCCCCGCCGAAGACCCCGTGGCCAGACTGAACCAGCAACTCACCGGCGGGAAGACCACTTTGGAGTTTCGGTCCGATAGTCTCGGGTATTTGCCCGGCGTTCTCGAAAAACTGGGTGTGAATCCCGATTCGCAGATGCTTGTTTTTTCGAAGACCAGCTTTCAGGCTTCGAGGATCTCGCCGCGTAATCCACGCGCCCTTTTCTTTGCCGACGATGTTATGGTCGGGAGTGTCCGGGGAGGAGACGTACTTGAATTTGCGGCGCTCGATCCCCGGCAGGGATACGTTTTCTATACGCTCGATATCCAGCAATCGGATAAACCCCGGTTTATCCGGCACGATTCGTGCTTGCAGTGCCACCAGGGTCCGGCTTCGCTCGGCGTACCGGGGATCATGGTCGGCTCCGTGTTTGTAGACGCAACGGGAATGCCGGCTTCGCGCATGGGTAATCCCGTAACCGACGACCGCACTTCGATTCAGGATCGATGGGGCGGCTGGTACGTAACCGGCACGCATGGCGGGATGAACCACAGAGGAAATGCCGTCGCGCTGGACCAGGCGCACCCGGACGTTCTCGAAACGCGAGGCACACAGAACGTGACAAGCCTTGCCACGAAATTTACCCCGGCTGGGTACCTGAGCCAGATGAGCGACATCGTGGCGTTGATGACTCTGGAACATCAGACCCGGATGACGAATCTCATGATTCGTGCCGGATGGGACGCGCGCATCGGCGATCCCGCGGCCCTGGCCCGGATCGATTCCGATGTGGAAGCGCTTGTCGACTATATGCTGTTTGTCAATGAAGCGGGGCTCTACGATCAGGTCGAGGGGGTTTCGACATTCAGCAAGACATTTGCACAACGCGGTCCACGGGATAAGCAGGGCCGCGCTCTACGGGAACACGATCTGCAGAAGCGGATGGTCCGGTATCCGTTAACTTATATG
>Ga0187876_1003323_pt1 | contig 11054 bp, 8 predicted proteins | sample June2016WEW_17_4_FD_133000 | JGI IMG/M metagenome (GOLD analysis project Ga0187876, IMG submission 133000) | Peatland microbial communities from SPRUCE experiment site at the Marcell Experimental Forest, Minnesota, USA - June2016WEW_17_40 | ecosystem: Environmental > Terrestrial > Soil > Wetlands... | reverse complement strand
GCGTAACTCCAAAGAGCATGGCTTCGGCATCGACCCGCCTCCATATTCGAATCAATGCCCCAGACTCGCCTATCCGAATCTTCCGGGGAATCCCGATTCAACCCAGCCGAAATCCGCTCTAGTTCGACGTTTGACTTCGGTTTAGGTCGAGAAAGCGCTGCGTCGGGAACCTCACGCGAGATAGTAATTGTTCTTTCTCGTGTTATAGAAGATCATGCTGAGCGTATTGACAAGACGGCTCGGCGAGCATTGGACTGCACGTACGTGCCCTGAAGCCACGGTGTCTGCATGCCATCCTGTGTTATCATTGTTGAGAATTTGCCCGTACCATTCGATCGGCGCGTTTGGCAGGAGGCGAAAGCACTCCGTGGCGCAGGTTGGGAGGTATCCGTAATTTGCCCAACGAGCAAGCAGCATCCTCAGACCCATGAAACCCTCGATGGAATAGTAATCTATCGACACTCGCTACCGATGGAGGCGCGGTACAAACTAGGATTTCTATTCGAATATAGCGCCGCACTGTTCCATGAGGCACGCCTGCTGCTTAAAATCGCCCTAACGCGCGGATTTGATATCATACAGATCTGCAACCCACCCGATCTACTGTTCATCAACGCATTGCCGTATAAGCTATTCGGTAAACGCCTGGTGTTTGATCACCATGATGTTTGTCCAGAACTCTTTGCCGTAAAGTTCGGCCACAAGGTTCTGCTCCACCGGTTTCTGCTTTTTGCCGAGATGTTGACGATGAAGACTGCGGACATCGTAATTTCCGCCAACGAGACCTTTCGGAATATTGCGATCGGTCGATGTGGAAAATCGCCGCAAGATGTTATCACGGTCTACAGCATACCGGATCCGGCATACGTCAAGCGCCAGCTGCCCAATCAGGAACTGCGCAAGGGTGCGCGTGTGGTGCTCGGCTACATTGGAATTATATCCGATCAGGACGGTGTCGACCATCTTGTCCGGATGATGCATCATCTTGTGAACGACCACGGTTGCCGAGAGATCGGCGCCGTCATAGTGGGCGATGGCCCGGCCCTTCCCGAAGTGCGTCAACTTGCCTCCGATCTTCACTTGGCAGAGCAGATCACCTTTACGGGTTATCTGCGCGGTGATGATCTACTGGCAGCGCTGAGCACCTTCGATATCGGTATCATTCCGGACCCGGTCAATGAGTACAACGACAAAATAAGCATGAATAAAGTCTTTGAGTATTCTGCGTTTGGTGTGCCGGCAGTCGCCTACGATCTATCAGAGACCCGGCGGCTCCTTGGCACGACCGCCGAGTATGCGGACGATGCCACGCCCGCGGGTCTCGCACGCGCCTGTCTAAGGCTAATCAATGACGACCACGCTCGGGCGGAACATGGCCGGGCTGCTAAGGCGCTCGCCGATGAACACTTCGATTGGACGCGGGAACAGGCCAAATATGTTGCTGCCTATCAGCGATTAATGCGAGTTAAATAACATGAAACACCTGAGGCGCGCTACTAACCAAGTCCACCGCGAAGCTGAACTTGTGAAGGCCGTCTTCCAGTTAAGAGGCCGTTTCGAAACTCGTTGTCAGGCGTGCAGCTCATCGAGCAGAGCCTTGGCCTGCTTCAGATCGAGCGTATCGAAGCCTTCCGTGAACCAGCCGTAGACCGGAGCGAGAAGCTCGCGGGCCGCATCGCGCTTGCCCTGACCGCGCCACAGCCGCGCCATGCTCATCGCCGCCCGTAGTTCCCAGGACTTTGCCTGCTGCGCGCGCGCAACCGCGAGCGCACGCTCGAAATACGCTTCCGCTTTCGCCGCATCCGCCTCCGGCGACATCAGCGCGATTTCGCCGACAATTCGATGGATATCGGCTTCGCACCACCTTTCCTTCGTTGTTTCCACCGCCGTCATGGCTTCGCCGATGCAGCGCCGGGCGTCATCGAATTGGCCGAGCACCGCGTAGGTTCTTGCCAAAAGTGACAAGTACGCCGGCACATACACTTCTGATCCCGTTGATCGATATGCGGTGATCCCGAAGGTCAGCTTTTGGACTGCATCCGAGGCTTTGCCGCTCAAGGCCAAAAGGAAACCTTGATGCATCATTCCAGCCGCCTTCCAGAACAAGGCGCCTTTTTCGTCCGCCAAAGCGACAAGTTCATCGGCTTCCGCGTTTGCTGCCGCGTAGTTCGCGCAGTAGACGTGGGTAAAACTTGTTATGGTCAGCGCATACATCAAAGTGGCAGCTTGGCCGATCTCGCGCGCATCTTTGAGCGCTTGGTCTGCGTCTGCGAGCGCGGCCTCGGGATAGCCAAGCATCCACCGGGTCCACGACCGATAGGACAAGACAGACACCCCGGCGTCCACGCCAAAACGCGTCGCCAGCCGGCGATGCTCGGCAGCATCGTAAAGCGAGATCGCCTGATTGTAGTGCACCCGGCTTTCTGCGATGTCTCCCGTACTCGCCAAGGAAATACCCATGGCGCGATGCCCGATCATGAGCGGGACGGTTGCTCCTTGCTTCTCCGCGAGTGCCAGCAACTGCGCCGCAAACTCGCACATCACGTCGCCATTGAACGCCACGTAGCTCGCGACCCAAAAGCCGTAGAGGACCGAGAACAACAGCAGCGGGTCTTCAGGAGGCTCACCCATCGCTTCCGCTTGCTCTATGAACAAGCGTGTCTGCTCGACGGCCGCCCTGGGCTCAGGCGCCGCATAGCCTTTGACGTACATCAGAGCGTTTATGAGCGCGACCTGAAGGTTTATCTGCTCACGACGCAACGCTGTCGTACCGGGCAAGGCCGCAATCTGGGCAAGCGCACGCGTGAGTTGTTCTGCGGCTTCAACCAGCGCCGAGCGCGCCAGCGACCGCTGTCCCGCTTTGCCCCATAGCCTCGCCGCCTTTTCGATCAGCCCGGCCTCGGTGCAGTGACGGGCCAGCAGCTCCGGCTGACGCTCGGCGATCTCCGCGAATTGGCTCTCGATGGTGTCGGCGATGCGGGAATGCAGCGCGCGCCGCGGCTCGCGCAGCAGCGTGCCATAGGCCGCATCCTGCACCAGAGCATGCTTGAACAGGTAGGTCGCGTGCGGCGGCACGCCCTGCCGGAACAGCAAACCGGCCAGAATGAGACGATCGAGCGCCGATCCCAGCTCCGCCTCCGGTTTGCGCATCACCGCAACAAGAAGCGCATGCGAGAACTCGCGCCCGATAGCTGCTCCAATCTGCGCCACCTCCTTGGCAGGGCCAAGCCGGTCGAGCCGTGCCATCAACGAGGCGTGCAAGCTTGCCGGGACCGCCAGGGCCGGAGACGGAACCCCGGCAGCGGTACGCCGCGCTTCGCCTTCACCCTCCGCCTCCAGCACCGCCTTGGTCATCTCCTCCACAAACAACGGAATGCCGTCGGTGCGCTCCACGATATCCGCCATCACATCCGTCGGTAGCTCCTTGTTGCCGACAAGATGCGTGATAATGGCCGCCGTTTCACGCTCTCCAAGCCGGTTGAGCGCCACGCTCGTCACATGCGACCGTCCAGCCCACGGCGCGTTGAACTCGGGGCGGAAAGTTACGATGAGCAGCGCCGACAGGGCTTTAATTCGGTCCACCGTCCGGCCGAACACTTCCAGGCTCGTGGGGTCGATCCAATGCGTATCTTCGACGATCATCAGCACCGGCTGCTGTCTAGCCAATCCCGCGAGTTGTGCCGTCAGGGCTTCCAGCGTTCTTTGCCTGCGCTGCTGCGGGGCCAGCTCGAGCGCCGGGTAGCGTCCATCATTCGGTAGCGACAGCATCTCGGCAAAGAGCGCGGCATCCTGTTTGGAGGTCGAGGTTTGTGCCAACAGCGCGTCGAGCTTGTCGAGCTTCGCTTGCGTGGTGTCGTCGTGCGCCAGTCCGGCGGCGCGTTCCATTTGGCTGATGAGGGGATAAAACGCGCTGTCGGTGTGCTGCGGGGAGCAGAAATAGCGCAACCGCGTGTGCGGTTCGGCGGCGAGGTGTTCCAGCAGCGCGGCCGTGAGGCGCGACTTGCCGATACCGGCCTCGCCAGAAAGGAGCACCACCTGGCCTTCACCAGTCTTTGCTCTTGCCCAGCGTCGCAACAATAGTTCGAGTTCCTCTTCCCGCCCAACGAGGGCTGTCAGGCCGGTCGCGTGAAGCGCCTCGAAGCGGCCTTCCGCCGAACTCGCCCGCAGCGCCGCCCAGGCCTGCACCGGCCCGGCAATGCCCTTGAGGTCCTTCGCCCCGAGGTCCTCCAGCTCGAACAGATTGCCGAGAAGTTTTTGCGTGGCCTCGGCAATGACCACACTGTTCGGCTCGGCGATCCCTTGCAGCCGCGCAGCGAGGTTCGGGGTCTCGCCAACGACTGCTTGCTCCTGCGCAGAACCCGATCCAATCAGGTCGCCGACCACAACAAGCCCGGTGGCGATGCCGACACGGGTTTGGAGAGGAGCGCGCGTCTTGAGCTCAGCCACCGCCGCGATCAGCTCTAGCCCCGCCCGAACCGCCCCCTCGGCGTCGTCCTCATGGGCCTGCGGATAGCCGAAATAAACGAGCACGCCGTCGCCCATGTATTTCGCCACAAACCCGCCGAAGCGGCGCACGGTGTCGGCGACGCATTTCTGATAGGCCGAAATGACTTCGCGCAAATCCTCTGGGTCCATGCGCGCGGAGAGTGCCGTCGAGCCGACCAAGTCGCAGAACATCACAGTGACCTGGCGGCGCTCGGCAGTGTCTTGGGTCTTCGGCTCCATTCCGGCGGCGGGTACAGGTTTTGATGGGGCAGCGCCAGTAAGTTCGCCGATGGCCGCGAGCATTTTCCGCCGATGCCCAAGCAGAACGCCGATGTCCTTGAGATCTTGATCGGTCAGATGGTGGAGTGCCGAGACATCGATCCCGTTCTCGGCAAAGCGCTGGGCGTACTCGGACATGCCGAGCTTTCTGAGCCAATCCGCAATCTCCTGCATCGCGGCCGTCCCCTCGCGGATTTTATTTATCGTCGCCTCACGAGCGCCCTCATGACGCCAACTCGTCGAGCAAGGTCTTGGCTTCCTTCAGATCGAGCGTGTCGAAGCCCTCGGTGAACCAGCCGTAGACCGGAGCGAGGAGTTCGCGAGCCGCGTCTCGCTTGCCCTGATCGCCCCAGAGGCGCGCCATGCTCACCGCCGCGCGCAGCTCCCAGGACTTTGCCTGCTGCTGGCGCGCAACCGCGAGCGCACGCTCGAAATACGCTTCCGCTTTCGCGGCATCGGGCTCCCGCGACAGCAGCGCGATTTCTCCGGCCGTGCGATGGACCTCGGCCTCGCACCACTTTTCCTTGGTCGTTTCCACCGCCGTTATTGCTTCGCCAATGCAGCGCCAAGCATCATCGAAATGGTCGAGCGCCGCATAGGCTCTCGCCAAATATGACAGGTACCACGGCATCCACAGTGTTGCTCCCGTTGACCGAAATGCAGTGATCCCGGAGGTCATCATTTGGACCGCCTCCGAGGCTTTGCCGGTCAAGGCCAACACGCAACCTTGGTTCATCATTCCGGCCGCCTTCCACAGCAAGGCGCCCTTTTCGTCAGCCAGTGCAACAACTTCATCGGCTCGCGCGTTTGCTGCCACGTTATTTCCGCAGAGGATATAGGTCACCGGCACATGGCTCAGCGCGTACATCAAAGTGGCAGCTTGGCCGATCTCGCGTGCATCCTTAAGCGCGTACTCGGTGTCTCTGCGCGCGGCCTCGGGATAACCAAGCAACCACAGGTGCCGCGACCGATAGAACAAGATTGCCACCCCGACGTCTTGGCCAAAACGCGTCGCCAACGGACGATGTTCGTTAGGATCGTAAAGCGCGATTGCCTGATTGTAGTGCGCCCGGCCTTGCGCGATGTCTCCCGTACTCATCAAGGACGTGCCCATGAGGCGATGCCCAACCATGAGTGGGACGGTAGCCCCCTGCTTCTCGGCGAGCGCCAGGAACTGCGCCGCAAGCTCACGCATAGCATCGCCGTTGAACGCCACGTAGTTCGCGACCCAGAAGCTATAGAGGACCGAGAATAACAGCAGCGGGTCTTCGGGTGGCTCTCCGAGTGCTTCAGCTTGTTCGATCAGCAGACGTGCCCGCTCCGTAGCCGCCTTGGTTTCAGGAGCAGCATACCCTTTGACATGGATGAGTGGGGTTATCAGCGCGACCTGAAGCTTGATCTGCTCGCGACGCAGCGTAGGCGTGCCCGGCAAAGCCGCAATCTGGGCAACCGCACGAGTAAGCTGCTCTGCGGCTTCAACCAGTGCCGAGCGCTCCAGCGACCGCTGTCCAGCCTTGCCCCACAGGCCCGCGGCCTTCTCGATCAGTCCGGCCTCGGTACAGTGACGCGCCAGCAGCTCCGGCTGGCGCTCGGCGATCTCCGCGAATTGACTCTCCAGGGTTTCGGCGATGCGGGCGTGCAGCGCGCGTCGCGGCTCCCGCAACAGTGTGCCATAGGCCGCGTCCTGTACCAGGGCATGCTTGAACAGGTAGGTCGCATGCGGCGGCACGCCCTGCCGGAACAGCAAGCCGGCAGCAATAAGACGGTCGAGCGCAGATCCCAGCTCCGCCTCTGGCTTGCGCGCCACCGCAGCCAGCAGGGCATGCGAGAACTCCCGCCCGATGGCCGCCCCGATCTGCGCCACCTCTTTGGCGGGACCGAGCCGGTCGAGCCGCGCCATCAGCGACGCGTGCAGGCTTGCGGGGACCGCTACGGCCGGGGATGGAACCGCGCCGGCGGTGCGCCGGGCTTCGCCCTCGCTCTCCGCTTCCAGCACCGCCTTCGTCATCTCCTCCACGAACAGGGGAATGCCGTCGGTGCGCTCCACGATTTCCGCCATCACATCCGCCGGCAGCTCCTTGTTCCCGACTAGGCGCGCGACGATGGCGGCCGCCTCACGCTCCCCAAGCCGGTTAAGCATCAGGCTCATCACATGCGACTGTCCAGCCCACGGAGCGTTGAACTCGGGGCGGAAAGTTACGATGAGCAACACCGGAAGGATTTTAATTTGGTCCACCGTCCGACCGAACACTTCCAGACTCGTCGGATCGACCCAATGCGCATCTTCGACAATCATCAGCACCGGCTGCCGTCTGGCCAATTCAGCAAGTTGTGAGGTCAGCGCTTCCAGCGTTCTCTGTCTGCGTTGCTGCGGGGCCAGGTCGAGCACTGGATACCGTCCATCGTTCGGCAGCGACAGCATCTCGGCAAAGAGCGCCGCGTCCTGGATGGAGGTTGAGGTCTGCGCGAGCACGGCATCGAGCCTGTCGAGCTTCGCTTGCGGGGTGTCGTCGTGCGCCGGTCCAGCGGCACGTTCCATCTGGCCGATGACAGGATAAAACGCGCTGTCGGTGTGTTGCGGCGAGCAGAAATAGCGCAAGCGCGTGTGCGGCTCGCCAGCGAGGCGTTCCAGAAGCGCGGCCGTGAGCCGCGATTTGCCGATACCAGCCTCGCCTGAGAGCAACACCACCTGGCCTTCACCGCTCTTGGCTCTCGCCCAGCGCCGCAGCAGCAATTCGGCTTCTTCTTCGCGTCCGACGAGAGCGGTCAGGCCGCTCGCGTGCAACGCCTCGAAACGGCTTTCGACCGAACTCGCCCGCAGCGCCGCCCAGGCGTGCACTGGCCCAGCGATGCCCTTGAGGTCCTTAGCCCCGAGGTCCTGCAACTCGAAAAGATGGCCGAGAAGTCTCCGGGTGCCTTCGGCGATGACCACCGTGTTCGGTTCGGCGATCCCTTGCAGCCGCGCCGCAAGGTTCGGCGTCTCGCCGACGATACCGCGCTCCTGTGCTTCACCCGAGCCGATCAAATCACCGACGACGACCAGCCCGGTCGCAATGCCGACACGGGTTTGCAGTGAGACGGACGACTTGAGTGCCCCCACCGCAGCGGTCAGCTCCAGCCCCGCCTGCACCGCTGACTCGGCGTCGTCCTCGTGGGCCTGCGGATAGCCGAAATACACGAGCATGCCATCACCCATGTATTTCGCCACGAACCCGCCGAACCGGCGCACGGTCTCGGCGACGCATTTCTGATAGGCCGAAATGACCTCGCGCAGGTCCTCTGGGTCCATGCGGGCGGAGAGTGCCGTCGAACCGACGAGGTCCGAGAACATCACCGTGACTTGGCGGCGCTCGGCGGTGTCTGAGGGCTTCGGTTCAATCAACGCAGGCTGCGGCGACGCCGGAACGGCACCGGCAAGCTCCGCAATCGCTTCCAGCAGCTTCTTGCGATGGCCGAACGACACGACGCCGATGTCCTTGAGATCGTCGTTGGTCAGCCGCTCGAGCAGCTCGATGTCGATGTCGTTGGCGCGGAACATCTCGGCATACTGGGCGAGGCCGATCCCGCGGAGCCAACCCTCGATGTCCAAGTTCAGTCCCCAGGGCTCTTGTCAGCGGCAGTTTTTTAAAAAAGGTTGAGTCATTGGCACCCGCCGTGATTCCAAGGGGTTTCCTGAACCAACCTTGGATTCGCCATGTGGACGCCGACCACTCGACAGCAGCATAACCGCATCGTCACGCGATACCAGACCGATCTGACCGACGCAGAGTGGCGCGTGATCGTGCCGCACTTGCCGAAGCCCTGCGCCACGGGCCGGCCGCGCGAGTGGCCGATGCGCGAGATCATCAACGGCATCTTCTATGTCATGCGGGCGGGCTGCCCGTGGCGCCTGCTGCCGAGCGACCTGCCGCCGTGGGGGACGATTTACCGCTGGTTCGCCGCCTGGCGCGACGACGGGCGCTTTGAACGGATAAATCACGCGCTCGTGATGGCAGATCGCGAACGGGTCGGGCGCGACGCCAGCCCGTCGGCGGCGATCATCGACAGCCAGAGCGTCAGGACCACCGAGGCCGGCGGGCCACACGGTTACGATGCTGGAAAGAAGATCAACGGGCGCAAGCGCCATGCGCTCGTCGACACCGACGGGCGCGGCCTCGTGCTCGAACCGCATCCGGCGAGCATCCAGGACCGCGACGGCGGCGGACCGCTTCTGCGGGCTTCGCGCTGCATCTTCCCGTTCATCCACCGGGTCTTCGCCGACAGCGGGTATGCCGGTGAGAAGGTCGCCACGGCCACGTTGATCGCGGTCGAGATCGTGCGCAAGAACCCCGATCAGGTCGGCTTCGCGGTAAACCCGCGCCGCTGGGTTGTCGAACGGTTCTTTGCGTGGATTGGGCGCAATCGACGGTTGGCAAAGGACTTCGAGGCCACCATCGACTCCGCACGCGCCTTCCTCTACGCCGCATCCGTCATGCTGCTCGTGCGTCGGATCGCTCGTGCTTCATGACTTTCGAAACCGACTCTAAGGTTATCGCGTGGCATGCCAATCCCACATATCGAATGGTCGATATTTCGACTTCCAAAGCTGACCGTGCTCAAGTCCTGACCGCGGCAGGCCCGATCGAGTCTATTCGACACCTGCTTGTACGCGTGGCGCAAGGGCGCAAGGCCGGCAACCCGTGTCAGAACGCCAGGGAAAATGCCAACCTGCTTCTCAACCAAAGTGGTTGCTTCCCGCGATCCAGTAGTTGTCTGCAGCTCGTGTCGATCTTGCAAGAGGCCCGAAAAAGCATGAAATTCATGCCAACCTAGGAAACGGAGAATCCAAGTTCAATACCCCAGACTGGGCCGTCTGCGGATCCCGGTGGCGTCTGCTGCGCGCTCACGGATGGGTTCTTGTGCGACCAGACCGACTCGGCCTGATACTGCGATGCGGATAGAAAAGAGACTATGGCCAGCGCATTCGTAATCAGAGAGATTGGAGATGACGACTTGGCCGAGGTAGTTGCTCTGCTCTGTCAAGGATTTCCTCGCCGAACGCCGGAGTATTGGCGAGCTGGGTTACAAAGGCTCGCCACACGCGAGCGTCCACCGGGTATTGAGAAATACGGGTATGTTTTGGCAACAGAAAACGCATTAGGTGGCGTCGTCCTAACTATAGCGTCTGATCACGAGGATGGTTTGAAACGGCAAGTGTTCATCAACATCTCAAGTTGGTGCGCGCAGCCGTCGTTTTGGGGAGCGCCGGCCAGGGAGCTCTATCGGCATGCGTGCCGCCGCCAAGATGTCACCTACACGAATCTCTCTGCAGCAGCGCACACCATCAAGACGATTACGTCATTTGGATTCCAGGAATGGACGAGCGGGCAGATGGTTGCCGTAGGCTTGAAATGGGATCGATCGTCTTTGAGGAAATTGCACTTCCTCACGTTGAATGAGGCAAAGAGCATTGGGATCTCCTCGGCTGAGGCTAGGCTGCTCGCTGACCATGAAGATTTTGGATGTTTGGCATTTTGCCTTGAGACGCCGAACGGGCTATTTCCATTCGTTTTTGTTCGGAGACGCATTAAGGGTTTTGTGCCATGTGCTCAGCTAATCTATTGTCGAAACTTAGGCGATCTCGTCGAATACGGTCGCGCAATATCGATGTGGCTCGCGATACGCGGATTTCCCTTCATGATCATTGATGCGTCTGCCATGATTAACGGGCTAACCGGCTGCTATTTTCCTGGGAAGGCTAGAAAATACTTCAAGGGGCCGCAACCGTTAAAAGCCGTTGATCACAGCTACTCGGAAATGGTCATTTTTGGCTTCTAATGAAGACTTTTACCGAAAGCGTATCATCAACCGGTTTAAGTGTGCCACTATCGCCCGGGACGAATGCTAGTATCAAAGATTATGAAAGAGTGGGTCCTCACATTGCCGTCAAGCTGTTTATCGCAAAGGCTAGACCTTTTCGACAAAGATTTGGTGCTGAAAGCCGGGAGCAGGGCATTTGTTATGCCGCCACTTTTGTGTAGCATCTACGCGAAGTCGCGAATGAATCTCGTGCACAATCAGGAGAAATACCGATGCGTGTTTTAGTGACCGGTCATTTGGGTTACATTGGCACCATCCTGACGCCAATGTTGGTTGAAGTCGGCCACGAGGTGGTCGGCTTGGACAGCGATCTATATGCACGTTGTACTTATCCAGCCGGCGGCCAAATTTGCGATGTAACGACCATCCGAAAAGACATACGTGACGTTGTGACCGAAGACCTTGTCGGTTTTGATAGCGTCCTGCATCTG
>Ga0187876_1003319_pt1 | contig 11072 bp, 9 predicted proteins | sample June2016WEW_17_4_FD_133000 | JGI IMG/M metagenome (GOLD analysis project Ga0187876, IMG submission 133000) | Peatland microbial communities from SPRUCE experiment site at the Marcell Experimental Forest, Minnesota, USA - June2016WEW_17_40 | ecosystem: Environmental > Terrestrial > Soil > Wetlands... | reverse complement strand
CCACGCTCCTCTACGGGTAGAAAGCGCCAGTGTCTTGTCGGCCTTAGCTTGCCGTGTCCAATTTCATTCTGACAAAGTTGTCAAATGGCAAGTGTTTCTGACGCCAGAGACGTTCCCGGCCAGGGACCGTCCATCGCTCTTCTCGACGCTTCCCTGCCCCAACACAGGTGTCCGCATGAGTGCGGACACGGCACGCTGAGAGCGTGCGCCACAAATGTTCAGGATATTCAGAAAGCAAAGGTGAGACCAGCTGAAAGGCGGTGGGTTTCCGGAGCCAGCTTGCGGCATTTCGGTTCACGCAGAAAAGGCCGACGAGGGCGTCGGCCGCAGGTCGGGGACCCGCCCCACCCTGGGTTCGGTCGAAAACATAGGAGGTAAAAAACGTTGTATAATAACTTCATTAATCGGAGAAATACAGCAGATATCTGTATTTTATGAAGTCCGATCAGGTCACATCCGCGGTGAAACCCTGGAGGGCCCCTATGCGCGATCTGGAGTCTACGGCGATTTTTGGCCCCGAAGTATTGTTGCACCTCACAGGAACGAGTGCTCCGCACCTGTCCTGCGCCCTGTTGGGTATCGAGCGCGGGAAAATGCACATTCGCGCGGACAACTTTATCGAACCGGCCACAACCGTCAGCGCAAGCGTAGGCCACATCACTGTTTCGGGCGAAGTCGCCTATTGCACAAGGAAAGACACCTGGTACCGGACTTGTATTGCCTTGAGTTCCGAGAATGACCGGGTCCGCCGGGAGCCGAGGCTGCCGATCCGCGTACCAGGCGCCATTCTCGCTTTGTCCGGCGACGGCAATGAGCAGTCGGTCCAGGGACTGGTCCTTGACGTTTCCATATCGGGGATGCGGGTGAAGATCCCGCAACCGGTCCAGACCGGAACGATGATTTTCGTCGAGATGTCGTCCACTCTTGTAGTCGGCGAAGTGCGGCACTGTGTTGCCGGGCAGAACGGCCAATTCGAGGCCGGCATCGAGATCACCGATATACTGTCTGATACAAAATCGCAGCAGGATCCCCCGAGTGTTCTGAGGAACATCCGACGGAAGCTTGCAGAGGTAGTCCTGGGGCGACCGATCTTAATCACCGGCAAGCCAATGTAGGGGAAGAGGATCTCGCGCGGCGATTCGTATCGGGTCTAAGAACATATCAGGCCCGCGACAGAGCCAGAGGGGAACCGACACGACGACGATGCCAACTTACCTGTTCAGCTGGAACCCGCTCACCGCGTTCAAGTGGCCGAACAATGGCGTTAATTCCGCAGCCACGCGCCGGGGAAAAGTGGTGCACATCCGCTGGAGCACAGGCGGGACGACCTGTATCGTCCCCGGAGACCGCATTTTTCTCGGCAAGGTAAGGCAGCATCCCACTGGAGTGATCGCCTCCGGCGTCGCCGTTTCCGATTGTTTTGAAGACACTCACTGGGAAGACAGTTCCAAACGCACCACATACAACATGGTGGACTTCGATACGATCCTCGATCCGGAGAGCGTCTTGCCCCGCTCCCGACTCAGTGAGGGTTCTCTCGGCGATGTGAACTGGGACACGGAGTATGGCGGGGTCACGATTGGAGAAGAGGCCGCCAGGGCTCTCGAAGCGGAATGGCGGGATTGGCTTGGGCGCGCCGGTTTCCCGCAGATCGAAAGGGAACTGGAACAATCGACATTTCAACTTTTCGGGTATGCGGGATGGATCAAACTGCGGCTTCATTTGCTTCTGGAACGCGATTCGAGATTGCTAACGGCGAAGCGAAGTGAAGCCTTGAGACGGCAACCAGGCGGGCTCGAATGCGAGGCGTGCATGCGCACGTTCGACGATGCGGGCAGCGACCTGATTGAGGCACACGACATTGAGCTGCACGACAGGCGACCGCTGTCAACCCTCGACTCAACCGGGGACCTGGAAACGACCATCGAGGATCTCGCGCTTGTATGCGCGAACTGCCATCGAATGCTTCACTCGCAGGATTGGCCTTCAGTGGAAGAGCTTCGATCGCAGCTTGTGAAGCAGAAGGCGTAGCACGCCGACACGGCCTTAACAGGTACGCAGCGGGAAGGGCTCTGCAAGGCTTGAAACGCCCACAGGCTGAACAGGCTGATGAAAAAGTCCCTCACACGACAAAGGCGCAGGGTCGAAAGCCTACTCCACGACGAAGAATCAATAGCTTGAAAGACCCTGGAGCAGGCCTTTTGGCCTGCAACTTATTTTTCAGCAGCGTCTGAAGCCTGCGCCACCTCGTATCAACAGAACAAGCTTTAAAGGTCCTATTTGGACTTTTGTTGTACGTCGGCAGGGGTGCACTTGCCGTTTTCGCAACGGTTATTGTCTTCACAAACCTGCTCGAGCAATTTCCATGTCGGATGAAGCTTCATGCCGAACATCTGCGACCACGGCTTCGTGAAAATTTCCGGATCGTCGATCGTAATCTCGTACGTCGCTGTCATCGGATCGGTGTACTTGATCCGTTCGATGGTATGCAGCTTGTCGCTGTGATAGCGCACCACCTTATTGGTGAATGCGTCCAGAGGCCAGGATTTCAACCCGATAGTGTCGATCACGAGCGTATCGCCTTCCCATTTGGCCACCGCGTCCCCTTCGTACGTCAAATCCACGTCCGCGCTATGGGGCCGCCCATCCGTCGGGATGATGCGGAAGAAGTGCATATATTCATAAAAAAAGATAATCTGGCCGGGGCTCTGGACGATCTGCGTCGCATAAGGGGCCAACACTTCCCGTGGATGACCATCCGGCAGGCAGAATGCGGTTGGATCGTCATGCTTCGTATCTTCGTTCAACGGCTGCAGGAATTTAGCTTCCCCTCCCGGTTTGAATGGAGCCCAAAGCTTCGGGTCGAAGTTTGTGACGCTGGGAGTGTCGGTGTCGCCGCGCCCCACCTGATGTTTGAATCCGGGACCCGCCCAAACGCCCGTAAAGTCCGGCTTGCCGTCCGCCGTCTTTGGGATCGCGGTGCGAACGGGGACTGGCTGGCCAGGGGCCACCTGCGCCGACAATGGCAAGGCCATCAAAGCCAACCCGGCAAACGTGGTCACCAGGGTGACGGATGAAAAAATGCGGCGATTTCTCATATAAACAGTTCCCCCACAGATCGATATTAGCTCGCGCAGCGCCCGTGCAGAACAAATAAATACCACGGCGCCCGAGTGGCTCTTCGCGGGGAGAGTCCCTCAGGCACCGCAATTACCAACTCATCCTACCTGCTTACTTATCTTTCTTACTTATCTTTGGCAGTCGCCGCAGTCTCTTCCGCGGATGCTGTGAACACCTTACGGCCATCCGCAAACGTCACGCTGCCACCCGAACCGTTAGTCGAATTATCCTTGGCGCGGAAACCTTCCACTGTAATCACGTCTCCGACCTTGAGCGCCTCTTTGGTGATGCCGCTCCTCTGGAGCATGCCGGGAGGGCCGCCGGAGAAGCCCCACGTGGTTATCTTGCCGGTATCGTCCTTCACATCCACGTAGAACCAGACATGGGGATTCAGCCACTCCACCTTGGAGACCGTACCGGTGACTTTCACGGGCTTGGTGCGGTCATATTCCGCCGAGAATGCATGGTGCGCAAGCATCGGCGCCGCCGCTGCCAGCAATAGACCCGCAGTAAAACAAACCAACTTCGTTCTCATAGTTTTTCGCCTCTACCAGATTCCTGACCGGGGTTCCGACTCGTTCGTCCGCCGGAAACAGTTAGTCCCTCATAGCATATCGCCTGGACAACCCTGAGACAATCGCGATGCTTTGCAACAATCTGTTGCTCAGGAGGAATAATGACCTTAGGGCTTTAATTCGTCCATCAGCCCGGGGACGTCATTGCGGATTCCCAATCCCATGGGATTCCATCCGAACTCATCGATGAGGACTTTCGCGACATCGTCTTTCGTCTTGCCTTCGCGGACCATCGCCCGAACACGGGTGCGGGTGGCATCCACCGCGGCACGGAATTTGATCAGGTCGTTGCGCGTCGCGACGGGTCCGTGACCGGGAATGACTGTGTCGAAATCCCATTTGAGCGCGCCGTCGAGCGTTTTGGTCCATTCCATTATGCTGCCGCCGGATTTGTAATCGATGTGAACGCCGAAAGTGCCCGTATTAAACATGTCGCCCATGGAGACGACGCGGAGAGCCGGAAAGTAGACGACGGCATCGCCGTCGGTGTGGCCAGGCGAGAAGTGGCGCGCGACAACTTCCTTCCCGCCGAGATTGATGCTCAACCCGTCCGTGAAGGTCACCTCGGGCGCGCCGGGGAGTTTCTGCCGGATCATGTCGGCGCGGGCGTCGAAATGGCCGACGATCACTGCAAAGGGGCGCATTTTCTCGTTGCCCCCGGTGTGGTCGCCGTGGGGGTGCGTGCTGATTACGTATTTGATCGGCTTGTCGGTCAACGATTTCACTTTGTCCATGATGTCGTCGTGATCCCGCTCGAACTTGGCGTCGACCAGGATCACACCTGCATCGGTCAGGTAGACAGTGGTGTTTCCGCCATCGCCGGAAATCACGTACAGATCGTCCTTCACCTTTTCCAGTTTCGATGGAGCCGCGGGCTGCTGCGCACGCGCGATCCATGATCCAGCAGCCAAGCAAAATACCAATGGCAATAACACGAGAGCATTCTTTCGCATGGGAGTCAGTGTAGATTCTACTCCAGCGCGCGGTTGATGCGGTCCGGCAACAGTCTTTTGCGGCAATGCAATAGTGCAGTTCTTGACAGGGCGTGGAATCAATGAAATACTCCTTCAGCAAAAGCATCAGGCTGAATTGTTCTCGAAATCATACATAAATCGCTGCTCTGAAAGGGTCCCATTGAGAGTATTTTTCAAGGCTTTTTTTGCTATTTCTTTATTTGCATCGCTCGTGTCAGTGAACGCCTGGGCGCAGGCGATCGGGACTTCTCAAGTCAAGGGAACGGTTCGCGATGCCAGTGGTCTGGCCGTTCCGGGGGCCGAGGTCAAAGCCACGCAGACGTCGACGGGCCTGGTCCGAACCGTCAACACCGAGCCGGATGGCAGCTACATCCTTCCCAACTTACCCATCGGCCCCTACCAGTTTGAAGTCAGCAAGGAAGGTTTCACCAAGTATGTACAGAGCGGCATCGTGCTCCAGGTGGGAGCGAATCCGGAGATCGACGCCACTCTAAAGGTCGGATCTGTGTCCCAGCAGGTGGAAGTAACAGCCGACGCCGCGATGGTGGAGACTCGCAGCACCGGCGTGGGGCAGGTCGTGGATCAGCAGCGGGTCGTCGATCTGCCGCTGAACGGGCGGCAGGCGACCCAGTTGATTTTTCTAGCGGGAGCTGCCAACCCGGGCGCCAATGTCGATAGCATCGCGGCGGGCAAGAACTATCCGCTGATACCGGAGATTTCCGTTGCTGGAGGCCAATCCGACGGAATCACGTTTCTCCTCGATGGAGGAACACACAACGATCCGTTGAACGGCATGGCCTTACCGCTCCCCTTTCCGGACGCCTTGCAGGAGTTCAAGGTGGAGACAAGCGCTCTGCCGGCTCAGTATGGGCAACACTCGGCGGCCGCGATCAACGCCGTGACGAAATCGGGCGGGAACACATTTCACGGAGATGGCTTCGAGTTCGTCCGCAACGGGGACTTCGACGCCCGGAACTTTTTTGCGCCGTCCCGCGATTCACTCAAGCTCAACCAGTTCGGCGGGACGGTAGGCGGACCGATTAAAAGGAACAAGCTTTTCTTCTTTGCGGGTTACCAGGGCTCGCTGCAACGTTCGAACCCGATCGGCAGCAACACCAGCGGCAACGTGACGGCCGGCGTCTCGTTTGTTCCGACTGCAGCCATGCTGGGAGGAGACTTTACAGCCTTTGAGTCGCCAGCATGCAACGGCGGCCGGCAGATTACGCTGAAAGGTCCTTCCTTCGTCAACAATCAGATCGCACCCAGTTTAATCGCGCCCCAGGCGCTGAAGCTGGCGAGCTTCCTGCCACCCGCGACCAACGCATGCGGCCAGACGGGATATGGCGTGCCGAACAACTACGACGAGCACCAAGGCGTGGCAAAGGTGGATTATCAGTTAAATGACAAGGAATCCTTATTCGCGCGCTATTACACGACGCACCTTTTGATTCCGACACCAAGTTCATTGGACGTGCTGAATGCCGGCACGCCCGGCCAGGAATCCAGGGTTCAATCCCTGGTTCTGGGAGACACGTATCTGTTCGGCGCCGGCATCGTAAGTTCGTTCCGGTTGACGGGCGATCGATCGGTTACGGCGCGCAATCCGCCGAGTTACTTTACTCCCACAACGTTGGGCGTCAATATGTACTCCCTGCCCGCGCCCGTTCCGCAAACCTCGTACATCTCGGTGACCGGAGGGCCGGCGATCGGTGGACAAGCCGGCGTGCCGGGTCTCTTTCCCTCGGACACTTATCAGATCGCGGAGGATGTCGGTTTGGTCCGGGGAGCGCATCAGATCGGTTTCGGGGTGAACTTTATCCGCGATATGATCAACTCGCGAACTTACACCTACTCAGACGGCTTTTTCTCATTCACCGGTCAGACGACAGGGTCGGGGATGGGTGATCTGTTCGCGGGAGATGCGGCGCAGTTTCGGCAGGATCAACCCACGGGCTTGCGAGCGCGACAGAAATATTTCGGACTGTACCTGCAGGATACCTGGAAAGCGACCTCTCGCCTTACCATCAATGCCGGTCTTCGCTGGGAACCATTTCTGCAGGAACCGACAGGGGACGGACATCTCAGCCTTTTCCAGGAAAACTGGTTCGTGGCGGGTGTTCACAGCACGGTATATCCCAATGCACCCGCAGGTTTGCTGTTCCCGGGTGACACGATACCAGGGGGCGGGAAACTTCCCGCCGGGGTATCAAACAGCAAATGGGCCGATTTCGCTCCGCGCTTAGGCGTGGCGTGGGATCCCAAAGGGGACGGCCGCATGACGGTTCGCGCGGCGTATGGGATCTTTTATGATTTACCGAATTTATATTGGAACAACAATATCGCTTACCAGCCGCCCTGGGGTTACCTCAACAATCTGACGAACGTGAGTTTCGCTAATCCCTGGGCAACGAATCCGGGGGGAAATCCCTTTCCTCTGACGATCTCCAGCAGCGAGACGTTTCCCTCCAACGGACAGTATTACAACACTTTGCTGAATCCGGTCCCCACCTACATGCAGCAGTGGAATCTGACCGTGCAAAAGCAACTCGCGGCCAATTGGCTCTTAACAGCGGGTTATCTTGGGACCGAGACCGTACACTTGTGGGGAACCTATGACGCCAATGAAGCTGTCTTCATTCCCGGAACGTGTGGCACCGCGGCATGCTCGACCACCGCGAATACCAACCAGCGACGCCTCCTGTACCTGTTGAATCCCACTCAAGGGCAGTATTACTCATCGATCAATTCTTTGGAGGACGGCGGTACGCAAAGCTACAACGGGTTATTGCTTTCCATCCAGCACCGGCTCAGCAACAACTTTACGCTTCTGGCGAACTATACCTGGTCGCACTGCATCGGCATCCCTCAAAACTACGAGCTCACCGGTGTCACCTACGTGGACCAAACCAACATGAGGAATGCCCGGGGCAGTTGCCTGACGGTGGACCGGCGCCAGGTTGCGAATATTTCGGCGGTGGGCGAATCACCGAAGTTTTCCAATCGAACGCTCCGAACGGTGGCCAGCGACTGGAGACTCTCGGCCATCATCACCGCCGAGACCGGATATCCGATCGACGTGACGACCGGGATCGATAACGCCCTCGTAGGGACACCTACGAGCGTGAGCGGCACCGGCGAGCGACCCAATCTCGTGCTCCCTGCCAATGTTTATGGCCAGGGCATTCATGGCTATCTCAATCCAGCAGCGTTTGCGACGCCGGCTAATGGCACATTTGGAAACCTCGGTGCCGGTACGGTTCTCGCTCCGGGCAGTCTTGAAGTCGATATGGCCCTGTCGCGAATATTTCCGGTCCGGGAAACGCGGAGTTTCGAATTGAGAGGCGAGGCCTTCAATGTAATCAACCGGGCGAATTTCCTGGCTCCGAATACTACGCTGAGCGCCGGGACGTTCGGTCAGATTACGACAGCCGGCAGTCCGAGGATCATGCAACTGGCGCTGAAATTAGTTTTTTAGCTACTGTCATGAGTTAGAAATTCGTCGAATCATTCCGCCGGCAGGGCGGGCCCCCCTGGACCACGGCTGACGAATAGAGAAATATGTTGAGTGAGAAGGCGATTCTCGTGAGGCCGGAGGACCGGACCGGGGGTCCGGCGCGGACCGTGGGCGTCCGCCCCACCAGAACCACCGTTTATTTGAATCTCATGCCGCGATTCTCCTCCAGCCACTGGAGAAAAACGCGGAGTTTTGGAGTTTGATTGAGCCGCGACGGGTACACCGCATAAAGCTCGACCGGCTCTGGCTCCCACGCGGAGAGGACCCGGACCAGGCGCCCGGCCTTCTGATCTTCTCTGACCAGATTCTGAGGAAGAATCGCGATTCCGACTCCCGACAGGGCAAGCTGGTGATGGATCGAGGGGTCGGCAACTGAGACGCGGGGCGACAACTGGATCTCCTCAATGTCCGAACCGCGGCGTATGCGCCATGTTGCGCTCGCGCCGGTTTCACCCGTCGTTATGCACGAGTGCTGGCGCAAGCCTATGGGTGAATCGGGCATTCCCTGTTTCTCGACATAGGTGGAACTGGCATAAATTCCGCGCCGGCCAAATCCCAGGCGCTTAACGACCATTCTGGAGTCTTCCAGCGGGCCGGCTTGTATCAGGACGTCAAGGTTGTCCTCGGGTTGAGTGATATCCGTTCCACGAAGCAGTATGTGCACGCGCAATTCGGGATAGCGAGCAAGGAAAGGTTCCAGAAGCTCGCCCAAAAAGAAGCGCGCAAATGTCAGCGGCGCTCCGACGCGGAGCCACCCGCGGGGCGCGGCCTGTAATGCGCTGACCGCGAGATCGGCCTGTTCCGCTTCCTCGAGTACGCGCTGACAGTGTTGAAGGTAGACCTCGCCGCCGTCGGTCAGCGTGACACGTCGCGTGGTCCTCTGAAGAAGGCGTACTCCCAGGCGCTGTTCGAGCCGGGCGAGCCCCCGGCTTGCTGCCGATTTGGGAACTCCGAGCCGTTTAGCAGCCAGAGTAAAGCTGTGCGTTTGAGCGACTTGAACGAAGATTTGAAGCTCATTAAGATCGGTCATGATTGTTGCATTGGCGCAGAAGACTGTTTGGCAACGGCCCATTGTCGCACAGACCTCAAAGACGTATAATGGGCGGGTTTGATCACCTCTGGAGGGTTTGATGAAGGCGAAAATCACTTTTTTAGCGCTAGTGGCTGTGGCGGCGCCCTTGTTCGCCCACCACGGAACGAACGCGTCCTACGACATGGACAAGACCATTACAGTGGTTGGGACTGTGACGGAATTCGTCTGGTCGAACCCTCATTGCCAGCTTTATCTTGACGTCAAGGATGCCGACGGGAAGGTCGTGAGCTGGGGCGCGGAAACGAACAGTCCGGGCAATTTGAAGGCTGCGGGCTGGACGAGGGACATTGTGAAGCCAGGGGACAAAGTCACGGTTGTTCTTCATCCCTCGAAGGCCGGCACGCCTGTGGGCGTGATTCAAACTCTTACTCTTGCCGATGGCAAAGTGTTGTCGAGGGGTGGCGGCGGAGGCGGCGGCCAGGCACAATGAAACAAATGAGACGCTGCATGATCGCCTTGATTGGCTTTATTGCCGGGCTTGTGTTTTCGTCTGCACTCGGGGCTCAGACAGCCCCGGCAGCCGGGGCGGCAAAGGCGAATGCTACGCCTTCGGCTCCGGCCGATCCGCACGATCTATCCGGCGTCTGGCGGCGACGCACGGGAAATCTCACGATGAGTAATGAAATGCCTCCGATGACTCCCGAGGGTCAGGCCAAGTTCAATGCGACGAAGCCAGGTTACGGACCCAGGATGGTTCCCCCGGCGTTGGGAAATGACCCGATGGGGACTTGCGATCCCCTCGGTTTGACGCGGCTGATTTTTTTTGAAGTAGCAGGGCGCCCGATGGAAATGATCCAGATTCCCGGCAGAGTGATTCAGTTTTTCGAATGGGCCCATGTGTGGCGCGAAATCTGGACGGACGGCCGGGAACTTCCGAAGGATCCGGATCCGCGATGGCTGGGATACTCGGTTGGCAAGTGGAATGGCGATACATTTGTCGTGGACTCAATCGGTTTTGACGATAGAACCTGGGTGGACCACTTTGGGGCACCTCATAGCGACCAGATGCGTTTCCAGGAGCGTTACCGGCGTCTGGACCATGACACCATGGAGCTGTCCATGACCCTTACGGATCCGAAGATGTATACCAAGCCCTGGGTGAGCGAGACGAAAATTCTTAAGCTGCAACCGAAGACGGAAATCGACGAACTCTTTTGTGTGCCGACAGAGGAACAGGCGTTCAACAAGAGGATGAGGGATCCCGCAGGCGGTCTTGTCAATAAGAAGTAAGAACGCGACGTCTCCATTTACTGTATGAACATGAACGCGAGCAAGATGCTTGGCGCCCTCGTGTGCCTGCTAAGCATTGCGCCGGCACGCGGCCAGGCTGGGCCAGGACAGAAGCCCGTGATGGCGGAAGACGTCTTCAAGAACGTCCAGGTTCTCAGAGGGATTCCAGTTAATGAATTCATGGAGACGATGGGGTTCTTTTCCGCCTCCCTGAGCTTAAACTGCACGGATTGCCACGTCGCGCAAAGCCTGGGCAGCTGGGCAAAGTATGCCGAAGACATTCCGCTGAAACGAACTGCGCGCCGAATGATTGTGATGGTGAACGCCATCAATAAGGCCAATTTCGGGGGGCAGCGCATGGTGACCTGCTATTCCTGCCATCGCGGCGCGCAGCACCCCAAGGTGATACCGAGCCTGGCCGAACAGTACAGCGCTCCGCCTCCCGACGACCCCAATGAAGTGGAAATTCTCGCGCAGCCTTCCGAAGGGCCTGGTGTCGATCAGATTCTGGATAAGTACATTCAGGCGGCGGGCGGAACCGAACGGCTGGCTAACCTCACGAGTTT
>Ga0187876_1003308_pt1 | contig 11099 bp, 7 predicted proteins | sample June2016WEW_17_4_FD_133000 | JGI IMG/M metagenome (GOLD analysis project Ga0187876, IMG submission 133000) | Peatland microbial communities from SPRUCE experiment site at the Marcell Experimental Forest, Minnesota, USA - June2016WEW_17_40 | ecosystem: Environmental > Terrestrial > Soil > Wetlands... | reverse complement strand
GGAAAGACGCCGCCATTCTCACGGGTGAAGCGGTCCAGCGTTGCCCGGATCGAGCGTGCCGCGGCCTCCCGGGTTGAAGCAGCGGCCGGGCTAAGTTGGTTGGTGCGCCAATAGACGGCGAGCATCGTGTGATCCAGATCCCCCTCAACGTTGGTCAGGTCGAACGTGAGGCGCAGGCTGCTGCTGCCGCGGTCGCTGATGACGGCTGGCATAATCGCCAAGTGCTGCCTGCCATCGTAGTCTTGCTGCTTGACGACGACTTCCGCCTTGAACGCCCGGTCGGTCGAAAAAATGCCCTTGTCGAAGTAACCACCGAAGGTCTGATTGTTGGTGAAATACTTCCTGGTCGTCCAATCATAGGGCGCAAAATGCCAAGGCAGGCCGATTTCGATGGTGTGTTTGCCTTTGGCGAACGGAAACGTATGCGAATCAATGCCGAGGTCCTGATAGGTGCCGGCAATTGCCACCGCATATTCGGGTGTCAAACCCATCCGCATGACCTCCTCCGGCCCGATGATTTCTCCCATGAACATCCCGTCAACATCGCTTGCCAGCATCACTTGCAAGCCGTGCTGGCGGGCGCCCGCAATATCGGTGGTCTCGATGACCTGCACGCCATGAGAGACAAGGTCCTCAAATTTGGCCGCCGGGAGGGCGCCCTTCGGGCTTGACAGCCAGACCCGGGGGAAGTCGGCACCCCGGTCGGAGTCTTTGGGCGCTTCTTTCCCTCCGGGCATGCTGGCAGTTGAACTGGTCGCAGGCTGGGCTGCCAGCGGCACAGCGCCAAGCATCGTCATCAGTGTCACGGCTGAACTGCCTTTAAGGAAATCGCGTCGGTTAAACTCATTCTTGTTTTCCGGTTTGTTCATATCGTTCTTGCTTTTTTTGTTTTACTTATAACACCCGCCAAGCGGCTCTTGGCCATCACGCTACCACTGGCCAGGTCAAAATCAGCCTGGTCGGGTCGAATCAAACCGGCAACTGCAGAAAAATATCATGGTTGGCCGGCATATTGGTTGTGAAGTTTATTCAATTTTTTCTGGGGATTATAAAAGCCTTTTGGGTATCGCCATGATTGATTTTTCTGTATTCACGGGGACTTTGCCCAAAAGTCTTCGTAAAGCGGCGGCAGAAATAGAATGCATCCGAAAAGCCCGTTCGCTCCGCGATTTCGTTGATGCGCAGTCCGGTGTGCATCAGCCAATAGCGCGCCTCCCGCAAACGTTCCCGTTCGATATATTGTTGCACGCTGCAAGCAAGGCGTGAGCGGAACAATTGCTGCAAGCGCGAAGGTGAGAGACCAACCCGTTTGGCCACCACCTCCACCAGAAGTCTTTGCCGAAGGTTCTCGGCAATCCAATGGCGGGCGGTTTTTACCGAGTCCTTGATGGGACTCGGGTGTTGGCGATTTTCATATTCCCGACACATCTCACGAAGCAGCAACTGGATATTGGCCGATATAATTGACAGATCAGGCTTGTCAAAATTCCGGAATTCTCTTAACAGGCGGGCAAAGCATCCTAATAAATGCGTACTATCCTCAAACTGTTGCGGGCATTCGAACACTGCCTGCATCCAATCGTGTTTGCAATCTTCGCCGGAGAACACAACCCAGGAATGGCTCCAGCAACGGCTTCCATTTCCGAAGTGATGCGGACGGTTGCAATCCCACAAAATCATCGTTCCGGGCAAAACTTCGATTTCCCTGCCCATGACCTCAACCAAAACCGGGTCATGAAATAAAACACACAGAAATGCCGCAAGCCCGCGCCGCCGGGTGACAAAGCCGGGCGGCATGACCTCCTTTCGTCCCACCCCAAACAAGCGGACATGCGCATCGAATCGCGCATCATCTTCTGGGAAATAAAGACGATTCATGAATCGCTCAAAAAAATATGCTGCGAATTGTCTCCTGACAAGGGAATTGTCCAAAAATCCATGTTTATTCTCCTGTTGTCAATTTTTGCAGCGCTCGACATCGTGTATTATATTGTGTAGTTCATGATCCACAAACGCTGCATTTGCCCGCGCCACAACACAATTAATATGATTTACAAACGCCTCGTCTGTCCGCGTCACAATGTGGTTGAGCTCGTAGAAAGCACCTTGCCGGACAAGTTGGCCGATAATCAGGTTCTCCTTCGCAACACTTTCGGAGCCGAGAAGCACGGCACAATGGAAGCCTTCGTTCGCAAATATGGAAACAAGCGCGGGGCCTGGGATCCAAAACGTCTCTTGCACACACCTCGGAAAGGGGTTGCCTGGGCATATCCAATCCCGCTTGGAAACATGCAGGTTGGTTATGTCGAAAAAGTCGGTTCTACCGTTTCCCGGTACAAGGTTGGTGACCGGCTTGTTTGCTTTCGTGGATTCGAACCGTATTCAGTGATCAATGAAACTGAAGGCTGGTTGATTCAAAAGGATACTTGCTGGAAAGCCGCCACTTGCCTCGATCCGGCAACCTTCGCGCTGGCTGCCTTGCGCGATTCCAACACCCGCATCGGTGATGCTGTTGCCATCTTCAGTCTGGGTGCCATCGGACTTATGGCAGTAGCTCTGGCTAAAATGGCGGGCTGTTATCCGATCATTGCCATAGATTTGGTGGAAAGCCGCCGCAAGGTTGCGGAGCGTCTGGGTGCGGACATCACGCTGAACCCCGTCGGTCTCGATGTGGGCTTGAAACTCCGCGAACTTACACACTGGCGTGGCGTGGACAAAGTCATTGAATACTCCGGTGCGGTTTCCGCCCTTAATGCCGCTCTTAGAGGTGTTGTCTTTGGAGGCACGGTCGCTTGTGGGGCATTTCCTGCTCCGTATCCGGAAGGTCTTGACTTCGGAGGCGAAGCCCACATGAACCGCCCGAATATTGTCTTCACCCGCACCGAGTCAGACCCCAACCGCGACCACCCAAACTGGGACAATGTCCGTGTCCGTAAAACCATCCTCCGCCTCATCATTGAAGGCAAAATCGACGGCCAGGCTGTCGTTTCTCCGGTCATCAAATTCAGCGACAACCTTGCCGCTGATTATGAGCGGATCATAGCCGACAAAGATCACTCAATAAAATTGGGAATTGAGTACTAATTGACTTGCGAGTACACTATATACAAACGCCGGACTGTTAATTCATTTTTATGCCACTCAAACAAAGTGTTGTTATCCCAATGATAAAACCAAGCTCGATGAACTTGGACAGCTTTCTCGATGAAGTTAAAGCCATCGGCATTCCCGCCGTGGAAATCTGGAGCCGCGAATCCGACTTTGAAGCCATCATCGAAGCTTCCCGCAGCCGTGGATTAAAAGTCGTCAGTTTCGTCGGGCACGAACATGCCTCGCCCACTGCCGGCTCCCATGCCGAGGGATTCTCCCGCCGGAAGAACCACGACCGTCTCGAAGCGGAACTGCGTGAGTCAATTGACATCGCCGCCCGGCATGGCATTCCGGGAATTATCACCTTGAGCGGTCATCGTAATGCGGGTGAAAGTGATTATGAAAGCCTTCTGATTTGCGCTGAAGGACTGCGCCGGATCGCTCCTTACGCCGAGAAAAATGGAGTCAATCTCAACATGGAGTTGCTTAACACGACGGTTGACCATCCTCATTATCTTTGTGATAATACAGATTGGGTAATTGCCCTTTGTGAACTTATCAATAGCCCGCGCGTGAGGATTCTTTACGATATTTACCATATGCAGATCATGGAAGGTGATGTCATCCGCACTATTCGCCGCGCCGCCCGGTGGATTGGTCATTACCACACTGCTGGCAATCCCGGGCGGCAGGATCTGGATGACGACCAGGAGATCAATTACACCGGCATATGCCGCGCCATCAACGCCACCGGCTACGACCTTTACCTCGGCCATGAGTTCAAACCCAAGACCGACGCCATTGCTGCCTTGCGCCGGGCCTATACCATCTGCTCGGCGTGATTTTCAACGCTGCTTCAACCAATAACCCATCAACCAAAACCATAATGAACACGCGTCCGTTTTTCAGTGATTACAGAAAACATTTCCGCCGCTGTACCCAATGTGGATTCCGCTTCCATTTTGGACAGCCATGGCGGGGCCAAGCCGTTCATTCATCCACCAATGCATCCCATGTTTGATAAAAGTTTGACCTCAGTCCGGCTCTATCTTGTCCAAGTCGCGTTCAGCTCGGTCGCGGCGGTGGGTTCGACTTTCGATCTTGCGCAAGCCGGGATCACGAACCTGGATGCATACGCCCTTTCAGCCATTAACATCACCCGGACAAACTATCACGATTGGCCCGATTCCATTATAATGAATAACGGGAAGGTGGAGGCCGTCATCGTGCCGGCGATTGGCCGCGTCATGCAGTTCAAATTCATAGGGGACAATGACGGCCCGCTCTGGAACCAGCGAAAACTTGATGGCCAGGCGCCCGACCCCAACTCTACGGAATGGCGCCATTTCGGCGGAGACAAAACCTGGCCGGCGCCCCAGGCGGATTGGAGCCAGATTACGGATCGCCCGTGGCCGCCGCCGCCGGCTTTCGATTCGATGCCGGTCCAGGCAACGACCGAGCAAGGCATGGTTACGCTGACTTCGCCCGTGGATCCGTTTTACGGTATCCATACCATACGGCAGATTATGCTCGTACCTGGTAAACCGGTCATGCGAATTGAAACCACGTATGAGAAGGTCCAAGGCAATCCCCAGCGCGTCGCCGTATGGGTCATTACCCAAGTCAGGCACCCCGTTGGAGTTTACCTGCGCGTGCCATCCGCCTCGATTTTTCCCCAAGGTTGCAACAATCAAGGGCCGGCGTTGCCACCCAGTCTTCGTGTCGAGAAAGGCCTTTTGTCGCTTACCCGGGATCCAAAAGTCGCCTACAAGATCGGCTCGGACGCCGGCGCATTATTGTGGGTTGGTGAAAAGACAGCCCTGATGATTGAGTCACCTCGCGACGAAAACGGAGACTATCCAGACCATGGTAGCAGCGTGGAGATCTATACCAATCCTGATGCCCTGCCCTATGTGGAGCTGGAGATGCTCGGTCCCTTGCATACCATGAAAGTCGGCGATCGGATTCAACGGAGTTCGACCTATACGCTGTTCCCGCGCGAGGTATCGTCATCTGCTGCTCAAGCCAGGGAAATTTTAGGCCTGCAGGCGGCGCAACGTTAGCGGGCTGTTGAAAACACTATGTTTTAGACAATTGACGATCACAATCATTGGCATTTTTGCAAAACATTATGGTCTTAAACGACTTTTTCCATAGCCTGTTAGTGGCGTTGACTCCTCCGTCATGCCGGCGGGCTTTGTCAGTAATGACGCTTGGTTAAAAACCATGGAGGATTACATGGGAGACGATTCGAAAGCTGAAAAAATCCAGGTGATGGTGGTTGATGACCATTTTGTCGCCCGCAAGGGGTTGATCGAATCGGTGAATCTGGAGGCCGACATGACGGTCCAATGCGAGGCCTCCACTGGTGCGGAAGCCATCGCACTTTACCGGCAGCATCGCCCCGACCTTGTCTTGATGGATCTCAGGCTGCCTGACATCAGCGGAGCTGAGGCCACCCAGGCAATCCGCAAGGAGTTTCCTTCAGCCGCGGTCATCATCCTCTCGGTGTATGACGGCGAAGAAGACATTTATCAATCACTCAAGGTCGGGGCGATCACTTATGTGCTCAAAGCGGCTCCCCGCTAGGAATTGATTGAAACCATTCGCGCCGTCCACGCCGGCGAGTGCAGGATTTCGCCCGTGATTGGCGCCCGGCTAGCCGGACGGATGCGGCGACCGGACCTGACGTCCCGTCAACTGGACGTTTTGCGGCTGATTGTCAAAGGCCGGAGCAACAAGGAAATCGCCGAGGAACTGGCGATCACCATCGTAACGGTAAAGCTGCACGTGGGACAAATTCTGACCAAGCTCGGAGCCAGCGACCGGACGCAAGCGGCCATGACCGCATTACAGCGTGGCATCATTCACAGTGAGTGAGATTTTACGCGGCGCGGGTTCCTGCGCCCGCGAAAGGAAGCCCCCACCCTTACTTCCAGGGCGGCCAAGTCAGTTTAGGAAGATTCATAGCTTTGAGGTGAAATCGCCAAAGAGCCGCAGTGTAGTGTCCTTTAAACGTATTCTTTGGCGTTTTATCTTCGGCCCATGCCAAGATTAGCCGTGGCCCTGAGTCTTTCACATGCTGACCAAGCCCTAATCGTCCAGTGGTTGCGCGCTACCTCGATGCCACGGCAGGTGGCGTCGCGATGCAGAAAGTTAGAGGGTGCCGGATACCAGCACCCTCCAAACTTGAATCAGACTGTTGCCGGGTTTAATTCACCTGGTACTTCAGGTATATATCCTTGGCCGTATTGAGCGGCACCGAGTTGGTGACCGGGGCGCCAGTCCCCATAAACGAGGTGTTGGTCGTCCACACCACCGGCGGGCTCAGGTTGGTCGTCTGCAACAGATAGTACATATGCCCGGATGATGTGTCGCCTCCCGGCGTCACCAGCAAGGCCGTCCCGGCGGCATTCAACTTGGGCGCCGGTATGTTCGGCGGCCCCACCGGGCTGATGGTCGTCACCGTTAACGAAGTGCTGTTATTCGTTCCGGGCACAAAAGACACATTGTCGGACGGGGTGGTATAGGTAATTTGATAATTCCCATTCCCCAAAGCCGGCAGAGTGTACACGATACTGAAGTCACCCGTTGAATCGTAGACCGTTGTGGTTTGTGTACTGCCGCCACCAGCGATGGTTGCGTTCACCGGAGTGCCCAGGTTCAGATACGTGTTCTGGCCACCCACCACGGCGCTGACCTTGCCGGTCAGCGTCACGCTGGGGGCACCCGGAGCAACGGTCGGATTGGCCGGGACCGTGAATACGGGCGTATAGCCAGGAGCGCCGTAGAACTGCATGTTGGCGAAGCCAATGTCGAACGTTGTTTGCCCATTTAGATCTCCATCATAGATGCCAAGCTGCAATGCCGTGCAATTCGTGGGCACCGCATTGTATGTGGCGGGCGGATTATAGACATTGATCGCCAACTGGCTCATCGGAATCTTGAAATGCAGAAGAGCCTGGTTGTCGTCAGTCTGCGAGTAGAGCACTATATCGCCGTCGGCATCGCTATTCGGGCCGGTCGTATTCATGAACTTATAGCCGGTAGGCGCATTTGTAGTCCCGGAGCAAGTCAGCATGAGTTGGATTGCCTGGACTTGACCGTATTCGTCAAATTGACCCGATAAGTTTACGAGGTCGAACTGGAGACCGACATAAGTGCTCAGGTTATAGTTCGGGAGATTGCTCACGATGGCGCCGGCGAACGTGCCTTCATTGGTGGTGATTATGGAATTATTGGTGGTGTATGTGGTATTGGTGAGCGAGATTTCCATATCCATAAAACCACTCGAGGGCGGGGGCAGAGACGGCGTCGTACCGATCTCCGCGAATAACGGAGTGGCAACAGGAGAATTCGGAATCCATCCGTTGGTGCACGTATTGTCAACGGCGATGATAATCCAGTTGGTAAAGAAGGCCACGCACGGGATGGCGCTGACCTCGGGCGAAATCGCGCCATTTCCGTAGTAGTTGGTCGGCTGGACCTCATAGAAGTACTTCGTGGCTGCGGTTACGCTGGTGTCCGTGTAGGAGAACGCGGGCGCATTCACCGAATTGGCGGTCAAGCTGTACGTCTTCACTTCACTGCCACTGCTCGTCGAACGCCAAATCACGAAGTTCGTGGCGCCGAGGTCGTTCCAGTTCAATACGACTGAATTTACGCCATTGGTCGCCGTCAGGCTCGTGATGGTTCCCGGCGTGCCACTCGCCGCGGCGCTGACCGGCGGGGCCGAGAACAAACTGACGCCGCCGGGGCCAGTGGCCGTGACTTCATACCAATAAGTATTCCAGTTGATCTCCGTGGTGTCCGTGAAGTTGGTCGTTGGAGCGTTTACACTGCCGACCTGCGTATAGGTGCCCGTTTGTGTGGTCGAGCGATAGATCTGGAAGCTGGCCGCCGCTCCACGCGAGGCATCCTGCCAACTGACCAGAATGTCGCCGTTTTGGCCGGTTGCGGTCACGTTCACCGGCGTGGCCGTGCCTGGCAGCGGCGAGAGGACCATTGCGGACAGCCCCATGTGGGTGGCGCCGCCCGTGGCATTAGCCGTGATGGTACTGACGCCCCCGGCCAGGTTGGTCATATAACCCATGCACATCTGTACTACGCCTGGGGAGCCAGGCTGGAAGTTGTAGCAGTAGGGTCCGCCACTGCTGCAGACGTTCGTTATTTTGTTGCCGTTGCCACCATTGTAATTGACGCTGATCGCGGCCGCCCACGAACCAGCCAACGTGCCGGCCGAGGTCAGGACGCTCAAGGTTGTACTGTCAGGCGGGAGATTCGGGGGTACTCCTGTCGCCGTAGCGGTCGAGTAAGGAACAGTGCCGTTCGCCGTCGTGTCAACTCCTGCCAGGGTATAGCTATCCATGGCCAAAGCGTTCACCGGTGACGAATTCGTATCCGTGCCGATAATAACGCCGGTGCCCGGAGAGGGATCCCAGAGATAATAGAGATTCACCCAGTCCAAGTTATAGCCAGCGGCCCCTGAAATCGCCAAGTTGACGATTTGCGTGGTGCCGAGGGTGATATTGCTCCAAATCAGGTACTGCGGTGAGGTATTGGCTGAGTTGTAATTCGGGGCATCCCACAATTCAGCCACCAGCACGCTGGCCCCCGGAGTAATGGTCAACATGTTGGTGATGGTGTTGCCAATAACGACCGGGCTGTTTGAAAACGTATAATAATTAAAGATCGAGCCGTCATGCAGGTAAATTCCGGTGCCAATGGCAGGCTCGAAGACCATAGCCACGATATCCATATGTGTGGCGCCGCCAGACCCCGTCGCCGTGATGGTGCTCACGCCGGAGGCCATGCCGCTGATATAGCCGCTGCACATCTGAAGCTGGCCAGCAGGAAACCAATTGAAGCCGACGGCCGTGCCACTGCTCGCCGTGTTGGTGGTGGTGTTCCCGCCACCGCCATTATAATTTTGATTCATCACCGCCGCCCAGGCGCCGCTCAAGTCGTTTGGGGTGTTGACAGACAGGGTTGTGGCGCTGGAATTGGCGCTGGCCGCGGAGAAAGGCACTGTGCCATTGGCGGTGGTGTCAACGCCGCTAAGGTCAAAGACCTGCATGAACATGTGGCTCGGTGCCGTTGAATTGGTATCCGTGGCGGAAACCACACCCGTGCCGGGCAGGGGATTCCAAAGGTAATAGAGGGCGGTGTCAATATAGCCGCCCGCATTTGCGTTCGTTATCACAGCCTGGGTGAGTATCTGTGTGGTCCCAAGGGTGGCGTTGCTCCACGTTATGAATGACGGCGCTAGCAGAGTTGAACCTTGGCCATTTTGGTCCCATAACTCGGCCACCATCACGCTGGCGCCCTGAGAGACCGTAAAACAATTGGTGATGGTGCTCGTATTCGCAACTGTGTTGGTCGAATATATCCCCCCGGGACCGGCGCCATCGAGCAGGGCAATGGCGCCCCGGGCATTACTACATAACATAAGTCCGATACCGGTTATGCTTAACATTAACACTCTGAATATTCTTGGTATTTTTGATTTCGCTTTCATATAGTTCAATGGTGAGGTGTTAAACGCCAGTCCCGCCCGGAACCAGATCTTGGTGGCGAATGCTCTCATGGTTTTAACTGTTGATTGACTTGACCTGATGTCGATCTTGCAATGATTCTGACAGGAACGTTCCCAATTGTCACCAAAACATTAGCCTCAGTGTTAATATACGCCTTTGGTATATATATTGACCACGCCCTACTCATCTTCCCATAACAAGGTCTGTATTTCCGGCCCTTTCCCGGCATTATCATATCTCGATTGTCGCTTTTTTTCCCAAACCGAATCAAATTCGATTCGGCTAACTGGCCTGCCACTTTTCAATTTTCGGGAAGGGAATCGAGTCCGACTTGGCCGGCGGAATCAAACGGCAGTCCGCGCGCATCGCCGCAAATCGGTCAATTCGCAACCACCTCGTGCAGGAAAAACAAGATGCATCCACGGGCGGCAATCTGGTCCGACCGGGGGCCGCTGATCAGTTTATGGCGGCCATTTTCGCGCAGGATCAGTTCGGCATCGCCGAACCGGATGACGGTTGATTCACAGGTTTCGTTTTTTTCAGAAACAAGAGCATTATGCGGCCAATAAATGAGGGCAGCAGCGGTCAATAATCCGTAGCAGTCAAATGCATCTTTTAATTTGAGCCAAGGCGTCCCCTCGGCGACGGGGTGGAAAAATCTTGCAAATTTGCGACAATGGTTTGAAGTTGCATTGCAGAACCAAGCGAAGGGAGGTTTATGGCGCATATTGTCACGAGCAAATGCACGGGATGCAAGTTCACCGACTGTGTGGAGGTTTGTCCGGTGGCATGCTTTTACGAACTGGATAATCAGTTGGTCATCCACCCGGACGAGTGTATTGATTGCACGGCCTGTGTGGACACCTGCCCGGTGCATGCCATCTACGCGGATAGGGATTTGCCGCCGGAGTTTCAGGTGGACGTGGACTTCAACGCCGTTCAGTCGCGACTCATCAAGGAGGCGGGGAAGGAAGCCATCCTGAAGAAGAAAGAGGCGTTGCCGACAGCGGCCCAACGCAAGAAGGAGCTGGGATATTAGCGCCGCGCGCATCGCGACCATCTCCTTCGATGCTTTGCCTATGCTCGCACCTGCTGCTTCAAGGCATCAAGCACGACGCGCGTTTTGGCAAGCGGGGAAGTCTTGATATTGGGTTCCACCTCCTCCATGGACGCCAATGAGCCCCGAGCGCTTCAAGGCGGCGGGGCCGGGCTCTGGCCACTGCGGTAACGATTCCCAACGTCCGCAGGATTTAAATATTCGCCCTCGTGCTGGTTGCCCCCGCCAAAGACGTTTTCCTGCCGGGCGGCGAGTTCGCCGAGCAAGGCGGTCTCGCTGTCATATCGCGTCAAACCATCCGGCAGCGAAAACAGGTCTATGGCCGGAATGACCCGCTGAATTTTAGCAAGCGTCAAGGTGAACGATTGCGGGCCGCTGAGCGAATGAATCTGCAACGGCAGATTGTCCATGTCCTG
>Ga0187876_1003305_pt1 | contig 11103 bp, 12 predicted proteins | sample June2016WEW_17_4_FD_133000 | JGI IMG/M metagenome (GOLD analysis project Ga0187876, IMG submission 133000) | Peatland microbial communities from SPRUCE experiment site at the Marcell Experimental Forest, Minnesota, USA - June2016WEW_17_40 | ecosystem: Environmental > Terrestrial > Soil >... | reverse complement strand
GGACGGAACTTACCGACAGCGCGATCGCCATCGTCCCGAAAGCGTCTGGCGCAAGCAGCCGTGCGAGGAACAAGTTCCGCCCGAACCGGATTGTTTGCTCTGCCACGCTGCCGGTAGCCAGCATTGCACCGCCCCGAAACAAACGTGTCCTTAAGCTCTGCGTGTACGTTTCGCTACCTCTCCCGATCGGCTGGCTTATTGGGGAAACTATCGGCATTTCTTAAAGACCGCTCGTGTATCTCCGAGTTACACCCGGATCGCAGTCGTGATTTGACCTGGTTCCAACGGTTGTTGAGGATGAACGATTTGGACCAAATACCATATATATCCTCTAAAAGGGTCACTGCGGCCTTCGAAATATCTATGGACGGTGCGCACGCAGGTCGACCTGTGCCATGAATAAGTGTTTGAATTGCCCAAAAGTAAGCGCATTGACAATTTTGGCTTTGTTCGAAAACGGCTGATGTTCTCGAACCGAATCGACCCGGTAATCGCATGACTCGAACAGCCCGCGGTATGCCGCCGGCGTGAACCAGCGGAGGTGAGTCCTATCCATGATGCCCATGTCCGTTAACGTCCATTGCCCCCTGATGAGCATCGCGATTATTCTGTAATGTGAGATGTTCGGTGAACTGGCAAATATCCTCGCACCCGGCTTCAGCAAGGGTCTCAGCTTTCTGAGGACGGCCCAGGGGTCCGCAAGGTGTTCCAGTACTTCGCTCATGATTAGAACGTCGAATGTCTCCGGATCCCACGGGAGTTCGAGGGTTTCAATGTTTCCGTGAAGAAGATGACTAATCTTGCCCCGAGCTTTTTCTGCGGCGCGTTCGAACATCTCAACCCCACAGTAATGCCCGCATTTCCCTTCGGCGAGTGCGATGGCGCCGGTCTCACCACCCGAGCATCCAATCTCAAGAATCCTTGCATTACGATCTCCTGGTAACTCCGCGATGTAGTCACGACGAGCTCCGTCGAAATAGAGTTGAGCCTTGGAATCGTAGGCAGCCGCCCCGGCGTAAGAAATAGCTTTTGGTGGATCTACGGTGATATTCCTGCCGTTGCTCATTCAATCCCTTCTAATTTGCCTCAATCACTAGTAAGCCGTTTCGGTCATACCCTAACCGCTAGCATGGCCGGGATGAATCCTAGCGCAGCAGGCACGAGCGCCAGGCACGAGCGCCCGCGCCACGAAATCCGCAGAGAGAGCTGATTACCTTATGACCGAAACGTCCCACCAGTTGACACTTCAGACTGGTAAAAGTGGCTATCTCCGATTGGCATGGCCACTAGCTCCCAATCGTTCGAAGTCGTCGCGGACGGTCGTACCACCTGTTTTGCGTTGAATGTTGATGCCGAAATGATGGCAAATAACGCAAACCACTCAACCTGCATTTGACTATTCATACCTATGCCAAAAAACGCCATGACGTACGCGAACAACGCCGCGCCAAGACACCACAGGCCCCATTCCTGCCCTCGGTCGCCGCTCACAAGTTTCCTGGCGCGGCCGATCTTGCCAAATCCCTGTGTGATCATGGCTATTAGAAAAGCCAGCGTTGCCAACCCACCCTGCAGAGCGCAGAGAACATATTCGTCGGTCAGGTCCCACGAATCCCATCCCCACTTGTCGTAGTCCTTGGCCCCTAGAAGCCACCAATCGCCAAAATGCCGGATGGCCTGATCGATGAGCTGAAAACGTTGATAGCCCGATGAGGAACCGGTCAGATCCACCCGGCCGATCAGTGCCCAGACCGGCGCCTTCATGACCAAATGCAAAGTCACCAAAGTGAGCACTAGCGCCCAGCGGATGGGGCGCATTTGGTTTCGAAACCTCCAGAGGGCCAACGCACCCACGGTTCCAGCGTACGCCATCAAGGGCGTACTCGATGAACTGGTCCACGCCATAACCGCAGATGCGATGATACCCATGGCAGCAACAGTCCTAGATCTTCGGTCCTGCCACAACCATAAGAAAAACGGAAGCAACGTGGCCCCGAACACTCCTGCGTCGAGGTAAATCCTGAATGGCCCTTGGGAGCGGATCTTCCCGTCCCTCACGGCCGATACGCTTAGTGACAGGCCATCGCTTCTATGGCCGCCAAACATGCCGAATACGTCTTGCCCGGATCTCTGCTCGTTGAGCATCCCGGCAGCTGCGACCACGGCAATCAAGGCAAACAGTTTGATCACGCGCCGCACGTCCGCCTCGTCCTGGACCAGGAACCTCAATAGAAAATAGGCACCCAGACTGTCGACGAGGTAGCCGAGGCGGTTAATCAGCGCCGCAGAATTTCCATACAGCAAGACAAAGGCCGCGGCATAGGACAAGGCGCAGCCGATACAGGCCTTATCCAAGGGATTGAATCCTCCCGCTAACCGGCCCTTTTTCGAAGGAGCTTTTGCAATGGCTAGTTTCAGCAATCCGGCCAGGAAGACGATCCGAGAGAGCGGAAAATGAATGCCTCCCGCCACGATCACTTGCCCCAGAGGCTGGAGGAATACCATCAGAAGAAACGGCACCAGCACGCGATTGCGCGGCAGAAAGAGCATGAACGCAACAGCGAAGATCAACATGAGTGCCGCGACAGGGTGGATCAGGCTACTGCCGAGACCGCCGCCAAATCTCAGTGCGTCCGGTTCCATTCGTTACGCCCGATTCCCTGTTAATGGCTTGCTCGCGAGTTCCTCAAGAAGCCCCTGCACGTTCCTCACCCGCTTCCCGCCCACGGTCTTCCGGCGGAGATACCTCAAATAGACCTCATGCAGCCTTCGCACAAAAACCGGATAATTCAATCTGGTGATCCGTATGCAAGTGGTCTGAATCGGAAGTGCATCTCGCCAGACTCGCCTTACATGAGCACAGCACTCGTAGAACTCTCCGGGCAGGATCAGACTCTGGTGTGTGTTGTGGATGCAGAAAGCGCAAATCGTATAGCTCTTCATTCCCCTGTTCGCGGCCCTCAGACAAATATCGGTGCCATAGAGGTGGAAATGGGGCAGGCTCTCGTCGAATCGCAGTCCAGACGATTTTCTCAAGATCAGCACGATCTCGTCGAGGGTCTGAACGGGTGCGGGCTGTTCGAACGGCTGACCGAGAACGCCCAAGCCAGACGAATAGATGTGTCCCCGGCTACAGCCGTCGCGGGTGATGCCGCAGTTACCCAGCACTCCCCAATTCGGATCCTGCTCTGTGAGGCGGTCCAGTGCCTTCTGTAGTTGCGAGAGCCACGCTGCCGGGAGGAAAACGTCCTGGTGGCAGAATACGATCAGATCGTTGACGCTCTTTTCAATGGCATCATTGTAAGCTTTTGCAGCGGAGCCAAAGTTTTCCTGGATCAGAATCTGGTGACCATGCGGCATGGCAAAACAAGGCGACGCCAAGAGATTCTCTTCCAGTATCTCCGGCTTGTTGACTGCCACTGCGAATGTGATTTTATTTGCAAGGGTCATTGGAACTTAACGAGCCCAAACCTGACTATTTCCCCGAGGCACTCCGCATTACGAGATTGAGAGATCGGGCTGAAATTCCTGGCAGCCAAAGATAGCTAATCCTAGACTAAATGCGGTTATGCGCTACTAGTCGCCCGATTGCGTCGCGTCCGCCTGGTCCGCCCGGTACAACGTGATGCCGTGTATACACAAGACCTCCGGATGAGTCTGAATGAGCTCCGGAGCGTTACGGCCTGTTCCTGTGCCATCAGCAAGTTTAAACGGTCCGGTTCTAACCACGTAATAAAGAGCGTGTATTTGCTCGTCTCTGCCGCTGAACGGCGGCAAACTATTCCGTTCCGCAATGACGATTTCGCGATGGCATGTTTCGCTACTGTACTAATGCCGACAACCGGGTAGGTGGCTGGGGTAGCGATCCTGATGAATGCATCTGATAAGCGCCGGCGTCCCATGCGCCGCTCGCAGGCCTGCTTACTGCATTGAATGATGTACACAGGGCGACTAATGGCCCGCTGCAAATACCCGTCAGATTTGTGTCGGCTTGGTAGGTAGCGTTCGTCGTTGCTGTTTCCGCATACTGATTGCCAACAATGAAGCCCTGACTGGTTGCAGTCGAGTGGCTCATCACGGTGTTGGTTGTCAGAGCAATGGTTGTGGCACCGCCACAGTCAGCCGAGTCCAACGTACTATCGCACAGCATGGCATCTCGCACATTGGACGTGTCTGAAATACAAAGATTATTTTCCTCCAGCATCACCACCATATTGCCGAGGTTCCGCCGAGCTATCTTAGTACAAGTTCCTACACCAGTAGCCACAAATGTGTTGTTGTACATGAAAGCACTCCCGGCAGGTTCCGGCGTCGTGTCGATGTAAATAGGCACGTTTGCTGAGTTCCATATGACATTGTTCCAAACGTAGTCAGTCTCATTTACCGGGCCTTGACCGGAGCCGCCACCAAGTGATACCGTCACCCCGGCATTGCAATCGTGAATCAAGTTGTTATATAGGTAGACGGTCTGCGCGCCCGTCGTCTCAACGCAGTTCTCGTGATCGTTGGAATCATAAGACTGGTTTATAGGTCCCACTGCATTGCCTGAGATCGTCACGGTCATTCCGTTTAGAAGGAAGCCGTTCGACATATTTCGCGCTGTTGAATTGATAACAGTCGGAACCGCATAGGTACACATCCCACTGTCGGTTCCGCTTGGAGAGCCGTCGCAGGTAAGGTTGTTTATTACGATGCCAGCGTTCGCCGTGAGTGCGGTTGATCCGTTGACTATATGAAACACATCGCACAGGGTTGATGGCGTACAGGCAACACCCGGATTGTCATGGGTCCACGCATGGAAATACAGGTTGTTAAGCGCGAAGTAGGTACCATTCAAGCGAACGCCAATGGCCGTCCCGTAGGCTGGAATGCCGGTCCATCGAAAATTGACGACCTCGAAATTGTCCACCGTCACATAAGAGCCGCCGTTGAGATTAATTACAATGTTGTTCACGCCTGCTGCCGTGCTCTGCATGTCAAAAAGTGGGCGTGTCCATGAGGCTCCCGTATACCAAGTCTGGTCTACGCCGAAGTAAATCGGCGAACCACTGGAACCGGACCATGAAATGGTCCACGTGAAGCTGGCATTGCTCCATGTATCGCCTCCCCGAAGAATGAACTGATCCCCGGGGACCGGTGTGTAGGAGTTACAGGCCGATGTGCAGTTCGCCATGCCTGGGGCGTGAGCCCAGGGGGTTGTTTTGCTCCGAGCCTGAGTTGAGGTATTGGAATCGGAGCCGATGCCAGACGAGACGTAATAGGTGGCGCCCCAAGCATGTGCAAACGGGAGCAGAGTCGCCGTCATTAGAACGGCAGCCATTGTAAATGCGGATCGCAGTGAGGACACCTCCTGATGATACATAAAACGGGAAGATTTTTACAGTATACCGAATGTAATACCTTGGCAATATACCGAAGTTAGCACAACAAATGGGACCGTTTCGGGATTGCCGGGAAGCAACAGGGTTCAGGAAAAATAAAAACTTAACAAACGTATAATCATATGGTTACAAGCCATCGACGACTCGATTGCGTCCGAAGGGTTATTGATTCGGCGCAGAATGAATTTTTGCCCCGCAAAATTCTCAGAAATCGTCCGATTTTCGGCTGACCGAAATAATGAAAGCCTTTGGGGATCGTTCAACGGACTCTGCTGACTGGTTAGGTTCGCGGACCATGTCGGCGACATTGGTTCCACGGTGCTCACGAGAACCTCGGCGCCTCAACTCCGGCTGTCTGTTGCGACGCTCATAGATCGCCTACTCTGGCAAGCAGGCAGATATACTCGTTGCCCAGCCACGCATTTCGGTTTCGCTCAGCACTTCCAAAAATAACGCGAACTGCGTTGTACATCGTTGCCTGGCTAAATAAACGATGCACCCCCGGCAGCCCCCATACAGCGTGTCGATAGACTGAAATCAAGGTCAGCCGATTTTCAGCTAATGATTCAGATACTCCTGCGCATGTCAATAAATTAGTATGATAACGAGGCGGCCCACCCGCAGGCATAAATCCGATGAGTCCAGCGAAGGCCCGCATAGCCTTTTGGACCAACTCGGTGAATCTCCATACGAAGTGGGCGCTATCACTGAATTCCAGAATCAAACGGCCTCCTGGCCGCAGGCTTCCGGCGACCTTGGCAATCAAATCCCGCGGGTTCTCGACGTGGGCCAACAACCCGATGCAGATGATCAGGTCGTAGCCCTCAGGTTCGAATGCACCCTTCATGAAGTCCTCGTTTCTTAACTCCACATTGCCGACCAACTCTCGAGGAATCCGGGCAGACGCGATTTCGGTCATAGCTGACGACAAATCCACCAACGTGATCCGGCTATCAGGCCTCAGCAAAGGTAGTGAAACAGAGCCGTCGCCGCAACCAATGTCCAATACTCGCTTGTAATCCAGACGGTCCGCAAAATACTTCACTACTTCTGCCCGAAGCTTAATATCATACTGCCTTCGATTTAGATAATACCGGTTAGGACGTTCGAAAAGCGCTCTCGCTTCTGAAATTGTCGGCAAAATGTCAGCTCCTCAGTAAGGCTTGCGCGAGACATCCGGATCTCGACTGGATATAAGCAAGGTTACTCATTTAGTTTTTTTGCTTGATTTGGGACACATGGTCAGGCGGCGAGCGGGCGACGGGCAGGTATTATTTCCAGATCGTCTTACGTCCGTAGATGCGGTTCATTTGCGTAGAGCGAACGTAAGTAATCAGGCGGGTATGGAGGGTGCGTTTAGCCTTCCCGAGGCGGGTATCAGTTTGCAGTAATTTCATGTCGCAGCCTGACGAAGGAAAATGGCGTTGCCAATTGCCCGCTCACTACGACTTCCTCCAGAATACTCCGGTACCGTCAATATCCTGGATTGGATCAACGATCCCCCTTTGGGTTCGAAAGTCGTCGACGGCGCTCTTGCATGGCGGCCACGCGCTGTAGTCATCTACAATCACAAAACCTTGCGGAGACACCTTGTCATAGAGTGATTCGAGCGCAACCCACGTAGACTCATACAGGTCCCCGTCCATCCGGAGGATGGCCAAACGTTCGATCGCAACTGAGGGAAGCGTATCCTTAAACCAACCCTTCAGAAACTTAACCTGTTGATCCAACAGTCCGAATCTCTCGAAGGCGGCTTTAACTTCATCGATAGAGACCGCGAGGTATGGATGTTCCGACAAGTCATACCCGACGTCAGCCTCCAACGACGGTGCAGGCAGGCCTTCGAAGCTGTCGGCCAACCAAACGTTCCGGTCCCGTACATCGTGCGCCTTCAGGATCGCCCGCATAAGAATACACGCCCCACCTCGCCAAACACCGGTTTCGATCAGATCGCCAGGAACATGTTCCCCGAGCACGGTCTCCACGCACGACTGCAAATGTCCCAAACGATTTAGTCCGACCATCGAGTATCCGATGCTCGGCCAGTCCACACCATTGGTGCGTGCGATTGCGTCAAAGGGCTGAGCTTTGAAGATCCGATACCCACGCTTGTTCATCCTCCTCAAAAAGCTCTTCTTGATGGCTCGCATACCGGCGTGCGGCCGAATCTCCACGTTACTGCTTTCGGGATATAGGTAGCCAACGAGACACTTTTTGAGAAGGTCGATGTACGAACTGTTCTGCACTGGGTCAGCCTGTTTCATTCTGGGTTACGTAGATAAGCAAAGCACTAATGCTGGGCGGGAGAGGTTCGCTGGCATGCAAATTCTCTAACAACGAATCAGAGGATGAGGACGGCCGCCTGGTTGAAGCGATGCGTTGCCGCCACAATCTTGTATTTGCGCATGTAAGCGCTGCCGTAATCACTCAGCGCCCTGTATTCGTGGAGGACATCGTAGAATTCGTCGAAAATGATGAGCGTTCCGGCTGGTATGAGCCCGTTCATCGCCGTCAAGCAATACAGCGTGGACGAATAGAGGTCGCTGTCGTTGTGGACAATCAGGGGGTTCCTGCGTTGATAGGACTGAAGAAATTGGGGGAGCGAGTGCTGAAACCAACCCACGACAAACTGGACCCGTGGGTCTGGAATTTCCGGAGTCTTTCCGGAGGTACTAAATGCGCCCCGAGGCCTTTCGGATGTCCAATTCTCTGGTAAGCCCTCGAAGGAGTCGAATCCAAAGAAGCGTGTCTCTGGGTGCGTATTCAACGAACACCACGAACGAAGGCTGTCACCGCGGGCGACGCCGAACTCGAAGTAGTCAATCGGGGCTTGCCCATTGTCCAGATAGGTGCGGCTGAGATGCAGGTACATCTCCTCGCGCGACGCAAATCGGGGGCACTCGACATTCTCCTTCGCCGTCTGAGACCAGCGGGCCGTCCAGTTCACGCGGTCCAAAAAGGGCGAATAGCGCGGGAAAAGGCGAACCGCAATTGATCTTCCGAGTGAAAGCTCTGGCTGCATTGTTAATTTCGATCACTCACTCACTGGAATTGTGGGCTGGACGGTCGTTCCCAATTGCGTCAGAACCTCAGCCACTGGAAGGATTTTCGCGCTGCGTTTGATGGCCTTGCCAGCCGATTCGAGGAGTTCCGGAGTGCATCCGTAACGCGAGGGATTCGGGCGTACATCGTGCGTATAGAAGATCAGCCAGCCCTTCCGCTTCTCGTTTTCCAGGATCAGCCGCTCCACTGTTTTCAGGCGATCGATAGTCCCGTAGAGTGAATTGGCTTTCAGCAGGTTCAGGTCGACGACTGGGCCGTTGAGGCCGCCGTAGATCCCCCGGCAGCTCATCATTTCCTTCCCTACCGCCCGCTTGGCCGCGAGGGTGGCGTCCCCGTAGGGATAGGCAAAGTTTTCGCTGGCGCCCAGCCCGGCGATCTCGCGGACCGCGCTGCGGCCTTTGCGGACGTCTTCCTGAAACGTTCTGAGAGATACGCGGCGGCTTGAGTGGTGGCTGAAGGTGTGCGTAGCCAGTTCGTGGCCCTCGGCCGCGGCGGCATGCAGATCCTGGAGACGGAATTGCTCACCCAGATCGTTCGAGGTATCCATTAGCCCCATCGCCACGTAGTACGTTCCGCGGATACCCAGATTTCTCAGAATGGTTCCGCCTGTTGTGTATGCACTGCGGGGGAAATCGTCGAAAGTAAACGACACGAACGGGCCCGAATTGTCGAGGGCAACCGTGCGGCAATGACACGAGGACAACCACGTTCGCCTTACCGAGCCTAAAGTGGACCGTAGACTCATGCTCTGCCGGCGGCAATCGAAACTGGGTGCAGATCACCGGGATGAAGATCCGCCCGATGCACATTCAGACGCAGGATTCCGTCGTCGTCCAGAGTCTGATCCTTCGGGAATACCAGATCGGAAACTCCATCGCTGACGCCAATTTCCCGCATACCGAGATCGGCAAACACGCGCCCCGAAGGCGCATTGCGCTCTGTGGCGCGGTAATTGGCGTGGAAGTCCCGGCCGGATTCAGCGATATGACTGCGGATCAAAAATGCCAGAAATGCGTGCTCGACACGCTTGGACTGCACCCGACAGCTGAACATCAGGTCCGTCATACGCGGTTCGCGGCGGTCCACAATAGAGAATCCGATTACGCCGTAGCTGCCGAAGCGGTCCTCGCAATCGAGCACATAGGTATCGAGAGAGTTCGCCGACAAGATGTCCCGCAGCGTTTCCCGGGTGTAGCGATTTCCGGAGAAATTCATCTGATTGGTGCGCTGGGTCAATTCGTGCACCCGCTCAAGGTTGGCTTCGGTGAGAGGGTGAATATTCAGGGTGATTTCGCAGTGGCGGAGGAAAGCCAGATAGTCCTGCCCGAAGCCGGTTGCGACCTGTTGGCGCGCTGCTTCCACCTGATACATCTTCCTGCGGTCCGAGGCTTCGGCCGTTACCTGCACCTGGCAGGCTTCGATGCCGGGCAGGCTTCGATACTGCCCGGCAGGGATGGTGCGGACCGCAGGACACGCCGATGCCACTTCGCGCAGCTCAAATTCGGAATCGTCCACGAACAGGAGCGTATTCATGCCGATGTTGAGTTCGCGGGCGATGGTCTGCACTGCCTGGCTTTTCGGCAGCCAAGAAATCTGCGGGAAGAGAAAATACTCATCCAGCTGGAAGCGCTTCAGGACCTGCAGGGCTTCTTCCGGATTGTTCTTGCTGGCGACCGAATGCAGAATGCCGCGGCCATCCAGTTCTTTGATTACTTCGACGACACCGGGCTTGAGGCGGAGGTTCTCCGGGCCGTCTTCGACAAGAATGCCGTCCCACAAGGTATTGTCGAGATCCCAGATTACGCACTTGATTTTCCTCGCGCTCTGGGTTTCAAGTTCCTCGACGAAGTCCAGGATCCCGAAGTACAATGTTGTGCCGTCCGGGACTTCGTTGGGAATCATCTCGATCGAGAAGGGCGAGCCCAGATCAAGTGCGGCGGCGATTTCCTCAATGCCGATCCGAACGCGCTGGAATCCCGGATTCAGGTGGATGAGTTTCTGAAAGGGTATCTTCGTGTCTCTTTTGGGCGAGGCTACGGGATCGGGCGAGGCATCGGGGTCGAGCGAGCGAATCGTTAATGAAAGCGGAATGACGTCGGCCTGAGGGTTGTGACATTCGAGAAGGAAACTGGTCGGTGAGTTGGCTTTGAGCGCGCTCCTCTGGGCCATTCTTTTCTTGAAGCTGTATCGCTTGTGAGTCGCCGCCCTCTTTAGCGGGGCTGGCAGAGGTAGCTGATAGAGGATCGTACCAATGCGGTGGTCTCTCTTCTCGATCCTTGTGGCATCCTCGTTCGAGTAGAGCCGCAGACGACTGGGGGCCCAGAGTTTCCCCCACTGCTTGAAGCGAATTTTCAGCAGATAGGAATCGGGGTTTGCAGGGTTGTCGATTCGTACCATACCGTCAACAAAGCGCCGGCATCTAAAATCCTCGCGAGGCTCGTAGAGATCGCAGGTCGTGTAACAAGTGGGCCACACGCATTCGGTACAGTGTTCGCTCCATGGGAGCACGGAGCGGGCAAGCACTTTGCCGCGCAACTCACCGAATGCGGAAAGTACATCCGGAGGAATCTCAGACGAACACCCGGTTTTGCTATTCGCTTCTGACTCGTACATGGATTTGAATCAATATTAATCGGACCGTCAGTGCCTGATCGTCGCG
>Ga0187876_1003303_pt1 | contig 11105 bp, 7 predicted proteins | sample June2016WEW_17_4_FD_133000 | JGI IMG/M metagenome (GOLD analysis project Ga0187876, IMG submission 133000) | Peatland microbial communities from SPRUCE experiment site at the Marcell Experimental Forest, Minnesota, USA - June2016WEW_17_40 | ecosystem: Environmental > Terrestrial > Soil > Wetlands... | reverse complement strand
GAAACTTTTCCGCTGATTTACAGTTCAAATTCTCGTTTTAGTGATTGGATCAGACGTTCGGTTGCCGACGTCCAGATGATGATGATCGGCAACCCCGAAGTGAATTATCCCTACGCCGGAGTACCCTGGTTTAGTACGGTCTTTGGCCGGGACGGGATCATTACGGCTCTCGAAATGCTATGGCTCAGCCCCTGGATTGCCAAAGGTGTTCTACAGCATTTGGCGGGGACGCAGGCAAAGGAGTTCAATCTAGCGATTGAAGCCGAGCCCGGCAAGATCCTGCACGAAATGCGCAGTGGAGAGATGGCGGCTCTGGGTGAAGTCCCGTTCGGGCGCTATTACGGGAGTGTAGACGCGACTCCTCTCTTCATTGTGCTGGCCGGCTCATATTACGAGCGGACGGGTGATCGCGAGTTTCTGCAGCAGTTATGGCCGCACATCGAGCTCGCGCTGCAATGGATCAACAAATTCGGAGATATGGATGGCGATGGCTTTGTGGAATACGCACAACGCTCCAGTAAGGGTTTGGTTCAGCAGGGTTGGAAAGACTCGAATGACTCAGTTTTCCACGCTGACGGAGCATTGGCGGAAGCGCCGATCGCTTTATGCGAGGTGCAGGGTTACGTGTACGCGGCCAAACTTGCGGCGGCCCGACTGAGCGAAATGTTGGGTGACAAAGAGAAATGCAGCGCCCTCGAGTCTGAGGCAGAAAAACTTCGCGTAAACTTTGAAGAGGCTTTTTGGTGCGACGATCTGTCCACCTACGCGTTGGCCCTCGATGGTCACAAGAAGCCGTGCCGAGTGCGAACATCGAATGCTGGACACTGCCTCTACGCTGGGATCGCCAGTTCTGCCAGGGCTCGGTTGGTGGCAGAAACGCTGTTGGGCTCGGATTCCTTCAGTGGCTGGGGCGTCCGCACTGTCGCTGCGGGGCAAGCTCGTTACAATCCACTCTCTTACCACAACGGTTCCATCTGGCCGCATGACAACTCCATCGTTGCGAGCGGCCTCGCGAAATACGAATGTAAGGAGATGGCGGGTCGAATCCTGCTCGGCCTGCTCGACGCGAGTAGGTGGGCGGATCTTGGCCGTCTTCCTGAATTGTTCTGCGGACTCGATCGTCGTCGCGGCGAAGGCCCCACGCTTTATCCCGTCGCTTGCTCGCCCCAGGCCTGGGCGGCGGGAGCAGTATTCTTATTGGTTCAGGCAAGCTTGGGAGTTTCCATTCAGGGGGCCAGCAACCGGATTCTGTTTGATCGTCCCTACCTGCCAGAGGGCATCCCGCAGCTGTGGATTAAGGGTCTTCGCACCAGCAAGGGTTCTGTGGATGTATTTTTCGAACGCCGAAATAATACCGTGCGAGTTGAGGTTACGGACCAAAAAGGCGAGATTGAAGTAGTAGCCACACCGTCCGCCGAGGCCCTAAAAATGGTGTAAGAAACCATGGCCCCAGTAGGTGAAGTTTCCCCGCGCCGCAAGCGTACTCCAGCGCATGGAAAGGTTCAAGGGAGGGTCGAACAGATCCGGAGTTATCAAATTGCCGTCAGCTAGGTCTTCTTCGTCGGTGGACATCTGTTTCCGTGACTCCGTGGTTTCACGTCGTCAACGTGCTGGCACCTGCCAGCGGACGCCCGCGTGGGCATCTTCTTTCTCGCCGATCTAAAACGCATCCTGGAGCGATACGGGAACCGCGGCTACCGGGCGATCCAGCTGGAGGCTGGCGCCATTGGCGGCAGGATGTACCTTGCTGCGTATGCCCAGCGCCTGAGTGCGACCGGGCTAACCTTCTTCGACGATGACGTGATTAACTTCTTTTCTCCACACGCGAAAGGCAAGAGTGCCATCTTCCTGCTCGCGGTTGGCAACCCGCTGAAACGCAAACTACAGCAGGGCGTCGAGAGTAGCGCGAAATCAGAAAGAGAAATTGTTGGAACGGCGTGTTAGTGGACCGCGAGCCGAACTAGACACCAAAATCTCACCATTCCATCAGAAAATCGGCGAAAGGCAACGGTTCGGCTCGAAGAACCCGGCTGCGACTCGCGACCCGATGTTTTTGCCCGGTAAAGCAGTCGTCATCACCATCTAACTAATATTTACCCTGTTTAGATTTCCGCACGACGTAAACCCTTTGCTTCATTCTGCACGGAGTTTGGCACAAATTTTGCTTCTTACTCCTCACGACGCGAGATTTCGGAGCTGTGAAAACAACTCTTTTTTGGGCTTGCCTCTTAGTGAGAAGAATCGGGAGGGACGAAGTGATGAAAAGACCAAAAAGACCTATCGAGATCAATTCGAAAAATGTATGGACGGCCTTATGGAATGGGAGGCCACCTAGAAGCGGTGCCCGGCGTCCATCCTTAGGACGCCCGCTAACTGGCAATCCCCTAGCGGATTCGGTTGAAGCCGCCAGGTCCGCGAGAAATGAGGCAGGTACTTACTGGCCCATCGAAGAGATAAGCTCCGCCGCTTTAGAATGGCTGTGGGACTGAAGATCACCATGCTGCGCAATCTCAGGCCCGTGCGCCTGAGTCCATGAAAACTAAAACCTACCCCGACCCTAAGCCTTATCCCGAGAAGGTGCGGCTCGTTATCTTGGACCTGGATGCCTTTCTCTACCCTTACGATAAGGCATACCGCAAGGCCGTTCTGCGAGCTTGGCGGTCGGTAGAAAAGGAATACGGCCTTCCCATATTCCGGAAGAAAATAGCGCAAAAATTGATTGAAGAGGCAAAGGAAGAAGCGAAGAAGAATCCAGATGACGCATTATGCCGGTACATCAGCGAGATGGCGGAACGCCTGGAAAGCACGGGCCACCCCGGCGCCTCCGTAATCGGCATGCTGGAAGCCTATCGTCGCAGCCGGCGGGTAGCGCGCTCGGGTGGGGCGGAAGAAGGTATGCAGCATGATCACTCCCTTGACCCACCTTACAAAGACATGATCGCCATGGCCTTTAATCTGAGGCTACTTCAGGGCCACAGGAGCGAAAAGAAAGCAGGACTCACGCGCGACGAACTGCGAGGAAAAATCCTGGAGGGAGAAAAAGGGGTTACGCGGCTATGGAATAGGCACATGGGCAGCGGGTTCATCCGGCCCGATGCCGGACTGGTAAGCAAGATACAGCGGCTAACTGACGCTGGGGTCGAGGTTGCTGTCCTCTCGCATTCGTTCAAGCAGGGCGAAGGACAGGCAATGGAAAAGTTGGAAAAGCTTGGCCTCAAAGGGGTGATTCCCGAGCACAAGATTTTTGGGCTAGAAGAGATTTCTCCCTATAAAAAAGGCAAGCACCCGGAGGTTTTTGAGAAAGCGCTTGCGGCCATTAACAACATGCGCGACCCGGCGGACCCGATTAAGCCGTTCGAGACAATCATGGCAGAAGATACGATCGGCAACCTGCGGGGTGCCAAGAAAGCAGGCATGCAAACCGTGTGGGTGCCGCGCAGGGACAAAGACATGCCAGATCATCCCTCACAGAAGCTACAGAAAAAGCTCGCGTCGGTCGATCATATCTACGCTACGCCGCATCAGTTTTTGGACGCGCTGGATGCTACGATCCGTGCTTCCAGAGAAGACCTGTAAGGGCGGAGTTACTCGCGAGGCGGGAGTAACGCTTTCGGGATGTTCTCAATCCAGATCTCATTCCCAAAAAACCGGGCTCACGTATTCCGCGACTCGCCATCAAGCGCGCCTTGCTCGCTTTGGCAAGCCCCCAGGCCACCAGTTCCAATCACCTGCAATACGAAGGAGCGCGGGACCGATCACAATACGAACGAGTGTGGCGTCAATCAACACGGCGACCGCCAACGTAAATCCGATCATCTTGACCACCAGGAAACCTCCGAAAGTGAATGCCGCAAATACCACGATCATGATCGCGGCGGCGCTCGTAATCAGGCCTGCGGTTCTAGCCAGACCCTCCGGGATTGCATCCATTTCACTTAGCCCGCTCCTTCTGGCTTCGAGAACGCGTGCAACCAGAAATACCTCGTAGTCCATGCTTAATCCGAAAACGATGGCAAAGGCGACGATCGGAACAAGAGGAAACACGCTACCCGTTCCTCCAGGAACTCCCAGGAATCTGCTTCCGTGCCCGTTTTGGAAAACGAAAACCAATGCTCCGAAGGACGCGGCAACCGAGAACAGGTTGAGTGCGATGGCCTTCAGGGCGGCGAAGATAGATTGGAACCCGCAGAGTAGCGCAAGGAGCGTCCCCCCGACTACCAGCGCCGTTACCGACGGAAAGCGGTCTCTAATAATCGTTTCATAATCGGCGTTGAGTGCCGGGATGCCCCCAACGAGAAGCGTTGCGCTAGGCACTCCGGTGAGAGCTAGCGCGCCCGTTTTCCGAAGCTCCCGCACCCAGTTGACCTGGTCGCGCAGGGAGACCGAACTCGCGGGTAACACCTCAATCAGCGCCGCTCGTCCGTCACTACTCAGAAATGTTCGACGGGTCTCCCGCGAGATGTCAAGGAGGGAAGACCGGTTGCCCTCCGCAATCGTAGTGATAGAAATCACGCGGCCAGAACGAGGGTCGCTCGCGAGGCGCTTGGTGAGACGATCCAGCACATTCCACCCAGCGTCGGTTTGCGCGATGGAGTCGGTTGGAAGCTCGACAATGATGCGCAACGATTCAACAACGCCTTCCCGATCCATTCGTCTCAGGGTGTGGAGGGCATGGACAGATTCCGCCGCCGGTGGAAGCCAATCCCCTCGCGGAACACTGGTATCCAATCGTCTGACCTGCCAGGCGAGCAGAAGCAAAGGAGTGCCTGCCACAAAGAGGGCAAGCCAGGGATGCGCGACGATCACCTTGCCCCATTGCCGCCAGCGAATGCCAGTGCGCTCAGCCCGATGCGCATCCAACTTTGGAGTAAAGGGCAATCGGCCAATATTAATCCGCGGACCGAGCAACGCCAGCGCTGTCGGAACGATGGTATTTGTAAGCAACACACTCATTCCGGCCACCAGGAATCCCGCGACACCAATGGAACGGATTTCGCTTATCGGCACCGTCAAGAGCGCTAAAAATCCGACGGCTACCGTTGAGGCTGAAATCAAGAGCGTGCGACCTGCCTGATGTGCCGCGATGACTGAGGCTGCGGGTCCGTTGTGCCCGGCGGAAATCGCTTCGCGGAAGCGGCTAACCATGAGGAGCGCGTAGTCGATTCCCAGGCCCAAGCCAAGCATGGTGGCCAAATTCTGAACCAGAATTGACAAGTGCCACCGCAGCGCCAGGAATCCCGTAATCGCCATAGTGGTCGCGATGGCAAGCTGGCCAACCGCCAATGGAATCAGGGCGGCGATCAGGCTACCAAAAGCCACCAGCAGAAGTGCGAGGGTCGCGGGGATCACCAGACTTTCGCCGCGTTGCACGTCGTCGGAGCTCGCTTTCCGAATGTCGAAATTCAGTGGAATCTCGCCGGTGAGTTCGAGCTTCACCGCCGGATAACGGCCCCGCAGTTGATTTCCAAGCGAGCTTGCCAGCTGGTGAAGCTTCGGAACAAGCAACTCCACGGGACCGTCGGTCGACGTGAGTCCCATGAGAACAAACGTTCCCCCTCCCCGGCCCAAGAAGATGGGATCGCGAGAGTCGAGATAGGACACCACTCCCGAAACGCCGGGTTGCTCTCTCAGTGCTGTCACGATGGGTTCTAATGCTTGCGCGCCTTCCTCCGAATCCGCAGGCGGGAGTCCCTGAATCACCAGGACCACTTGGTCCACGAACGGCGACCGAAAACGGTTGGCCAACTCTTGCCGGACAGTTTCAGCTTGGCTCCCTTCGACACGGGTCGCGGTCTCCAGGTGGCGCTCGGCATGAAAAGAGAATGGAAGAAGTGCAATGGCTGCTGCGAGGACGATCCCTGACACCCATAAACGGTTCACATCCATGACACTCATCATGTCATAGAAGATCGTCGCCACTAAAGCTCTCTTGCGGAGAGCAAGAACCGCTGAGGCCGAAAAGGTGTTCCGTCCGCGAGCAATTCATATTTTTGCGCTTCGTATTGGGTAGACACACTTGCGCACCACTCACAATAGCAAGCTATGTGAATCTGCTAAACTTTCGACATCGGCGTGGGAGGATCAATTCGTACCTTATTGTTGTTTGGGCTGCTTGCCGCCGTCCAACCTGGAGTGACAGACCCTCGCGTTGGCGTTTGGACGCTTGTCTCTGCGCAGTCTAGCCTGGATCCTCCGAACCGGCTCTCCATTACACAGCTGCATGGCGGGGTGCATGTAGTCATGTCAGGCGAAACCCATTTCGATTTCACTGCGAATCGGAACGGACACGATTCGCCCGCACCCGGCAATCTCGGCTTCAATCAAATTGATCTGCATAGGATCGATAAGAGGCATGCTGAGGTCACGGAGAAAAAGGACGGAACTGTTGTGGCGACGGTTCGCGAACAACTTTCGAAGGATGGCAAGGAGCTAACGGCCACGACTGCGACCGTGGGCCATCCCGATCGGATCACCGTGTGGACGCGAACCGGAGGTGCGAAGGTCGCCAGTGACCCGTTTGTAGGCGAGTGGACGCAGGATCTCAGCAAGACCCATTTGCGGCAAGGGTTGGTGCTCAAAATCGAGGCGGACGGAAGCGGTGGGGTCCGTTTTCTGGGCGAGTTCAGCTATACCGCCCGTTTTGACGGAAAGCAATACGATCTAAAGAACTCGCGCAACGATACCGTGACGCTCGAACTTGTCGATCCTCACACGCTGGATGCGATTTACCGGCGGGAGGATCAAGTTACTCAAAAGGATAGGTGGGTGGTTTCCTCGGATGGGCACCAGATGACCCTATCCACCACAGGCACGTTGGAAACGGGCCAGCGGCTAACGGAAAAGCTCGTGTTTAAGAAGTAGCGGAGAATGTATCTGTGCAGTCCAGAAGCCGATCGCTCTGGTAGCGCGTTGTATCGTTCGGCGGGATAGCCATATTGCCTCCGTATAGACGGCTCCCTGTTGTAGACAGGCCATCTCGCTCATTGACCCCGCGATCATCTCACAGCTCCGAGGCTTCGATCTTCGGAATCTCCTCGATACACTCAGGATCTCCTGCATCGGCCAAGCATTGGAGGCAATGCGCGCCGCAATCCACACCTCTCCGATGGGTCTCGATGTTCAGGTCGCGCTCGCAGATCGGTGACACCGCGTTGACCTCACGAGCCGCGACCGAAATGATCCCCTTGCGATACATAAATTTCAGAATGCCGTTGACCGTATCTTCCAGAGACGGGTCCGGTTTGCCCCACACGGAGGCATCCCGGGCCATTTGATAGGAAGAGCTGTCATACCGTTTGAACTCCATCGCGGAGATGTTGTCGACAGAGCCCACCAGAAAATCGAGCAGGGGAAAGAGAAGATCTTCCTTCCGGCATCTCCGGATCAGCTCGGGAACGAAATCGGCAAGGCTGAATCTTTCGAATTGCCGGCCAGTTGCTTTGGTAATAAGCCCGGTAATATCCATCATGTTCGAATAATCGTCCCGAGTGACATGGTAAGTCTTATTCGCTGTACCGGGAGTGGTAGAGATCGCAATGATATTGTTCGCCACAATGTCGGCCGGAACAAAGCTGACCTGGTTGAGAGTGTCGACGCCAATGCCGTGATTCACCATAAAGGCAACTAAGCGAACGGCGATATCGAAGTTGTTACCTCCGCCCGTGACGGAAGGACTCACGAGAGCCGGCCGGAAAATCCGCGCGGAAAGTCCCCGGGTGCGCGCGTCGACAACCACTTGTTCCGCTACCCATTTCGATTGACTGTACCCAAAATCGAGAAGCTCCATATTCTCGTTCAGGTCGGTCTCATACAAGACTGATTTGACCGCCCAGCCAAACACGAAGGTAGTCGAAACATAATTGAACTCTTTGGGCCTTCCCTCGAACGCCAATCTTACGACCTCATTGGTTCCCAGCACGTTCGCGTCGCGCATCAGGTCGTAATTGAACAGGTAGTTCACGGTTGCACCGTTATGGAACACCGTGTCGATTTCACTCGCGAGAAAATCCCACACATCCTGCATCAGGCCCAGCTTGGGTTGCCCTAGATCGCCGGAGACGGGGATCACGCGGGCTTCGAACATCTCCATCAGCCCTGCCCCGCATGGTCCCATTGACTCCATTGCAGCTCTCAGTCTTTGCTTGCCCTGCTTTTCGTCGGAAGACCTGACGAGAACATGGATCTTCGCCCGTGTCTGTTCCAGCAAGCTTTTTATGAGGAATGGCCCTATGAAGCCGGTCCCGCCTGTGAGCAGCACCTGTTTCAGCATCGGTATCTCCGGCATGGGCGCAGGCACCGGAGGCTCGAAGATGAGCTTCCTGTCGTTGCTCATCATTCGTTTCTCAACCCCGCACTGCTCTTCACGGAAAGCCGCAAGGGAATGGCGCAGATGAACCAGCGCCTCTTCGGGAGCGCGCTCCAGTTGTTCGGCTAGTGCAAACAACTCGGCTACACTGACACGCTGAATGACACCAATATCTACCTGCCTCGCCAGAATCTGGGCGCCTTTATCTTTCAGGAGTTCCTTGAGTTCATGCATGAACACAACAAGATCCAGGGAATCCAGGCCGGCTTCGACGAGGTTGTACGATTCCTGACCTGTCAGGTTGTATCTGGCTTTCAATTCGGCGAAAGTGGAATGCATGTCGGAATCGGACGCAGAGTTCCCGGCGTCCTTCTCCCGCGAAAAGTCGGAGAGAACGGTGAACTGACCTTGCAGCCACATCTGTTTGGTCTTATGGCGCATGATCTTCCCCGAACTCGTTCTCGGGATCGCACGAGGCGCGATGAGGGAAATCACCGCCACTTCCACGTTGAGATAATTCCGGACCGCGGCGGCAATCTTTCGTGCTTCGGGAAGCGCCCTAGGATTTTTGACTTCGGCGACGATTGCTAGCGCAGGTTCGCTGTCTTCCTGAACCTGGAACGCGGCGACGCAATTGTGCCGGATCAGACTGGATGATTTCTCCACGACGTTCTCAATGTCCTGCGGGTAATAGTTTTGCCCGCGGAGAATAATCATGTCCTTGATGCGGCCGCAGACGTAGAGTTCGCCGTCGTGGATGAATCCTATGTCGCCGGTCCGAAGGTAGCCGTCGTCATAGGGAGTATCGTCCACGAGCCGCGCACGAAACTGCTTCAGAGTCAATTCAGGATTATTCCAGTAACCCTGGCACTTACCGCTTCCGGCGACCCAAATTTCGCCGATGCGCTCTGGCTTAAGAGCGAAATGTCCTTCCGGATCCACGATCTTAACGTCGAGACCCGGGAGCGAGGTTCCACAACTGACAATCTGCGTGGCGCCGCCGATTTCTGAGACCTCGGTGATCATGCGGGCCTTCCCCAGCGCCAGGGCACGCTTGTTGACGGAAACGATATTGCGACCGCCCTGTGAGACCGCCAAAGTATTCTCGGCCAGCCCGTAGGCGACATAGAAACTCTCGGACTTGAGTCCATAGGGCTGAAACGCTTCTAGAAACCGGGTGTAGGTATCCGGTTTTACGGGTTCTGCGGCGCACATCAATACGCGAAGCGAGCTGAGATCACAAGCCTCCAGGCTTTCCTTGGAAAGCCTCCCGGCGCGCAAGCAATAGTCGTAGGCGAAGTTGGGGGCAGCCGCCGCAGTGGCGTGGTAGGTCGTTATCGCATTGAACCACAGGATCGGCCGCTGAATGAAGTCCATGGGAGCGAACCCGTACGTCGTGCCACCTTTCAGTGCTGGATAAAGGTAGCACCCGATCAGTCCCATATCGTGATACTGCGGAAGCCAGGAAACGACGACCGGCGCCGGATGGTCGATCACGAGCGGATAGGTATTCAGGATGTTTTCGTGCGTCACGATCACGCCCTTGGGCTCCATCGTCGAACCCGACGTGTACTGGAGAAACAAGATCTTCGAAGGATCGACAGGTGGTCGGTCCGAAATCGTGTCCACGAAATCTTCCGTGGCGATCCACGGAAGACCGGAAATGTAATCTACGTCGACGCCCGACGCCGAGACTCCACGTCTGGCGAGATTCGTCTTGAGAGATGCGTGGTAATCTCTGCTCGTTAAGATCCCAGCCGCCTGGCAATCCTTTGCGATGTGGACCGTCTTGTATAGGGCGCTCTGGAAGCCGCGCGAACTGGGGGGATAGACCGGCACGGGGATCAATCCGGCGCGCACGCAACCAAAAAATGCGCAGATCATTTCGAGCCCCGGCGGGTAGGCAAGCAGAACCCGATCGCCCGCCGCGAAACGACCCTCTTTCAGCAAATGTCCGGCGATCGCTTGCGTTCGGTGGAGAAACGACGCGTAGGTGTAGCTTTCGATCGGATCGCCGTTTACGTCAAGGTATGAATAACGGAGTTTGTCCGGGTGCTCATCTGCCAGCCTATCCAGGTGGTCCAGAATTGACGCCGTCATCAATCAGCAATCCTCCAAGGTCGAATAGAACGCAAGTCAGTAAACGAAACATACCTCGCCAGCGAGCGAGGTGAAACATGATTGAGTCTCAAAGTGCAGATCGCAGTGCAGACCTGGAATGTGGGACTGTGAGAATGTACGCGTAATTTGTCTCTCACCACAAGCGTCGCTCGATTAGCTGGGGAACGGACGTTCTCCTTTTTGCCGCACAGGACGCGAAGCAGACTTGTGGAGCTCCTATACCACATGCAGGAGGCCCCGTTCACTAAGGTTCATTGGTTGGTATATTAGCAAAACGTTTGCACAATACCATGCGTCATCGCTTCCTGGGATGAGGCACCAGCATCCATGCTTTGTCCGTTCTGAATTTTCTTGATTGCCCTTAATGGCTCGCACTAATATATATTGCAGCGAGACTGTCGAACGGCGCGGCAACAATTTAGCTGCGGGTCAGGGCTACGAATGCGGCATATGGAACGAATCGGGTCCCCATTACCATGATCGCGGAGGCGCCGGTGACGTTCCAACCCGAAGCGGTGATTGCCCATCAGCCGGACATCGCGGATCTTGTACCATCGGAAACTTCAGCCTCGCTGATTATCGAATCGGCCGGTGCGTCTTCATTCCCGAAAGTCTTGCGTAGCCGCCTGGATGGGTTTTTTGCCGATCAGAGCATTTCTCCCAAAGCGGACCGCACAAT
>Ga0187876_1003298_pt1 | contig 11119 bp, 13 predicted proteins | sample June2016WEW_17_4_FD_133000 | JGI IMG/M metagenome (GOLD analysis project Ga0187876, IMG submission 133000) | Peatland microbial communities from SPRUCE experiment site at the Marcell Experimental Forest, Minnesota, USA - June2016WEW_17_40 | ecosystem: Environmental > Terrestrial > Soil >... | reverse complement strand
GATTTCGCGGAGGGTCAAGGGCTCGACTGGGTATAGCGAGCGGGGATCAAAACGCCTGGATTGTCTACGACCGGAGGAGACTTTCCGTGGGGTTCGCACGGGCAGATTGTACGATCCGTTCCGCCGCATGGCGCGGATAGGTCAGGACGGGTGACAACGACGAGGCGCCATTCAACTGAGACGGCCTGACGGCCGGGACCGCTTGGCTCTTTAGGGCACCCACTTCCGACAGCTGATTCCCCTCCGAGTGATTTCCCTCCGCCCCTCCGGTCGGGTCGTGTGACCATCGAAGGACACGAGTCCCATCGTTCGCTGACATCTGGCCTAGGCAGGAGCCTCCATTCAAAAGTTCGCCTGCTTGTCGGCTGCAGTCAGCCTGGCGTTCATGTGGCCTCCTTACCATCGTCGGTGAGCTTCGGCGGTCGCGCGAGACACGGCCGCCCGGACCGAGGGTTCGGTGGTGCCCAACCACGAGGCAATGTCTCGGTCACAGTAAGACGAGCCGGGAGGACCACAAGATGGCTTACGGGGTTGTGCATCACTTCGCTGACGGCAGCAAGGAGCAGTACGAGGCATCGCTCGCCGCTGTGCATCCCAGCGACGGCGGCCTGCCCGACGGCCAGATATTCCACGCCGCCGGGCCTTCGGCCGACGGCTGGACGATCATTGCGGTCCACGACTCGCAAGAGAGCTGGGAGCAGTTCCGCGATGACGTACTCATGCCCAAGATGACAGAGGGCATCGAGGGCGGATTCACATCGCCGCCGGAGGAGACGACTTTCGCGGTCTACAACCACGTCGTGTCCGGATGAGCAAAAACGCCCGTAGTGGGAGGCTCCACTCCCAACACGGGCGGCCACTTTTCATAAGCGCTGTTGAGTCAAAGCCGCTGTGAACACCAAGACGGATACGACTGCATGGCAAGTGCCGAGCCTGACCCAAACCGAAGGAGCATCTTGGCGCCCTCTCGCAACCGCATAGCCCTGGTGGCACACGACAACAAGAAGAATGATCTCCTGGCTTGGGCCCGCTTCAACAAGGGCATCCTGGCCAAACATGATCTCCTTGCAACCGATACGACCGGTTTGCTGGTCGAGCAGGAGGTTGGACTGAAAGTGACCCGGCTGCACAGTGGCCCGCTCGGCGGGGACCTGCAGATCGGGGCGAAAGTGGCGGAAGGCAGCATCGACATGCTGCTGTTCTTGTGGGACCCGTTGGAGGCACAACCTCACGACCCTGATGTCAAGGCACTTCTGCGAATCGCGGTGGTGTGGAACATCCCCGTGGCGTGCAATCTCGCCACGGCCGACTTCCTCATCTCCTCGCCCCTTTTCGACTCGGGCTACAAGCGGGTCGTCCCCGAGTACCCCACGGCCCGGCACTTGGGGCCGCGCCGCAGCGCCGCCTGATCTCCTGAGCTACCGGGTCGTCACGAGCCCGGCGGGGCAAGGTCACCTGCGAGCGTCGGTAGCTCGCCAAGGTGGTGCATCTGGCGTGCCCGGGCGCGCTGGAGCTTGCCGTTGGGCGTGGTCGGTATCGTGCCCTTGGGCACGAGCAGTACCTGGGACGGGGTGAGCCCCATCGCGTTGGTTATGGCCGCGCTCACCGCGCCGGCGAGATCGCCCGTTGGCGTGCCTGCCTCCACCACAACCACGAGGTCCCCCTGGCGTCCCTCCAGCGGAGAGAAGGCCACACAGCTGCCGGGAGGAACTGAGGTCGCGTGCTGCACGGCCTGCTCGATGTCTTCGGGGTGGTACTTCTGGCCGAGGCGGACGATGACCTCGTTGGACCTGCCCGTCACGAACAGCTCTCCCTCGGCCATGTATCCGAGGTCCCCGATCTTGAACCAGTCCCCCATGAACAGGCCCTCGGTTGTCGTGTTGACATAGCCGTCTGTGACACCGTCCCCACGCACCCAGACCTCTCCCAGGTGGCGTTCCGGCAGAGGGTTGGTGGGTGATCCGATGCTGACCTCCACGCCTGGGAAGAGGACTCCGCAGGAGACGACCCTCTTGGAGGCGCGGCCCGGCTTGGGAGCCAGTGCCCGGGACGAGCTGGCGAGCTCGTGGAGGTCGACGACGTCGACGCGAAGCTGTTCGCAAGGTTCGGTACGGCTCACCATCCCCGCTTCTGAGGACGCGTAGTGAACATTGATCGCCCGCGGTTCGAGACCGAGCGGCACGCACACCTCGGCGATGCGCCCTGCCACGTCGGGGTCGACCGTCTCGGCGTTGAAGACCGCCCCCTTGAGGCACGACAGGTCGACACCCTCCGACCTCTTCGCGAGGCCCCGCAGGGCCGCCGCCCAGGCCGAGGAGGGCCCGACGGTGAAACACGCCCGCGTCCTTGCGACGAGGCGGAGCCACTCCGATGGATCTCTCGCGAAGCGTTCCATCGGAAGGACGTGCCAGTCCGCTGGTGTGACGACCTCGAACAGAGGCCCCAAACCGCCGATGTGGAAGAAGGGGAGCCACGAGACGATCGCGGGCACGTCACCGGAAATGGCGTTCGCCGCGGTGTCGCGGGCCCACACCATTGCCCTGGCATGGCTCATCCCCACGCCCTTCGGTTCCGAGGTGCTGCCCGAAGTGCACAGCACCATGGCCAGATCCGAGGGCGAGACTTGAGCGGGCTCCTGGCCCGGAACCGGACGTGCCTCGCAGGCCCAGTCCCACCTCGGGCAACGCTCGCCGTCCAGGAGCTCGATGTACCTGGTGTCGCCGACGATGATCGCGCAACTGGTCGCCGCAGCCAACGAAGCCACCTGGGACGAGAACGCCGCCGGATCGCGGACCCTGAGCGGGGCGGGAAGAGGGACCAGGACGCACCCCGCGAGCCAAGTACCCCACGCCCATTCCGCCCATTCCGGGGAGTTCGGCCCGAGGAGGCCCACCATCTCCCCCCTTTCGATTCCTGCGCGGCCCAGCTGGGCGGCTCTCTTGAGGGCCTTCTCGTACAGCTCCGCCACCGGCAAGGCGATCGTCTCTTCGCCCAAGTGGAAGAAGTACCCTCCGCTACCCCTCGCGGCGCCCTCTGTCAGCAACCCACAAAGCGTCGACTGGCTTGTTGTCGCGCTCACCTCATGTGTCCGTGGATTGACCTTGAGCTCCAAGTCGCTTGGCGTCGACAAAAGCCGCGAGAGCACGAACGCTGGCGAAATTCTCGGCAACGACATCCCTGAAGTCAAACGTGATCTGGAACTCCTCCTCGACCCAGCCGATCAAGACCTCCACAGACAGCGAGTCCAACGTCCCACCGGCCAGCGGATCGACATTGTGCGGAGCTCCCTCGAGGAGCTCGCTCTCGATGAACCGGGCAATCTGCCCCTCCGTCTTCATCGGGGCTCCCTTGTCATAGTTCCCGTCTCAGCTCCTTACACCGTCAGAGGATTACAGCTCTCGTTTCGTGCCTCTCGCGATCCTGTTCGGACCTTTCCCACCAGCGGGTGACCGGTCAGGTCACCGTTGCGCCGACCACACTACAAGGTGGGTAACAGGTTTTTCCTTAGCCAGTGCGGGCTGACCGGCAAGACCAGCCGAGCTTCCCCGACTCTCAGCGAGTTGACCCCACGGACCTTGTCGGCTCCGGGAGGACGCCAGCGAACTCAGCCGCAAGACGCTCATGTTCGACCCGCGCGGTCAGTCTGCAGACGCTGGCTCTTCCTGAGACTCCACTTCGCTTCTGCGAGCTCGCAACCGTGTTGACATCGCAATGCCAGCCTCAGAAGAGCCGGCGTCCCAGTCCTTGGATGCCCGGGTTGACCACGCTATGGGAAAGCCTGCGAAAAGGTGTCCGGCCCGATGTGATCCAATGCTCAAGGCTGTCGACTATGACCGGTTCCGACGGTCGGACGGGAAGCGTTCATGTCGCCGGTGCAAGCTCGTCGATAAGCCGCCACAGCAGATAGGTCACCCGTCTGACCAGGGCTGCCAGCATGTTTACGCTGGGCTTTTGTCCACGGCTGTAGCCACCCGTAGCCAGTTATCCACCGCCGACACTGTCACGTGACAGTTGTTTCGGAACTCCGGGGGCTTGCCCTTCGACCGCTCTCGACGCTGACATCAGGACCGGGGACGAGCACGGTCTCATGAGCGTCTTCCCACCGAACCTTGTACCTCGGATGTGCTTCGTCGCCGAGGACCTCGACGATTTTCCCACGGCGTTCCGGCTGGCCGACTTTCCCTGACGGCGCCCTAATCGTGTCGCCAGGCTTCGCTGCCATCTTGCTCTACCTCCTATGAAGAGCTTGCGCCCTTCTTGGCAGATCGCCCGCAAGCTTTCCGCGGGTAGCAGAGCCAAGACTATCGACAGGGCGTTGGGGCGCTCCGGGCAGTGACGGCGGCACTCGGACACGGGCTCACCGACATTGACGGACGGCAGCCGACCACCTACCCGATCGGGCAAGGACGGTCCACACCGTGGTCACGGCGCCCGGGGGTGAGTCCAGGATGGTCCTGGCCGCCATGCCGTCACCGGCTTCATCGACGGGCATGCAGGATTCGATGTCGCTCACCCTGGCGGCACCAGCCAAGGCCCTCTCGGGACCCCTGAGAGGGTGAAGTCGGTCGCCGGAGCTGTCGGTTGCTCGCTAACGAGCCTGGCCTTAGTCCACGAGTACCCGACAAACCCCAGCCCGGTCCAGTCGACAAGATGCCCGTCTTGCATGAGACGTCAGGTACCGTCGTCATCGTGGACACACGCCAAGCGTCCGAAGCTCGACGGCTCTGAGTGGACAGCTAGAGACGCACGCGGCGGCATGGCTTCGAGGGCGGGGCTCAGCGACATGAAGGCCATACCGGGAAGATAGGGGATGGTGGCGATTGTGTAGCCGATGCCGACATCTCCCGGGTAGTTACCCGCGCTACACCGCCACTTCGACTTGCGAACCCGCCAGCAGTCCTCCAACAGGTTGCTTCGCACAAGCCACTCCACGCTCAAACCATCGCTGTAGGTAAGTCGATACGACCACTCCCCCGGCTTGCCGCCCGGCCAGGCAGTCGTGCTGGGGGCTGCGCGCTGTGCGACAGTGACAGTGGCGTCGCTCTCGGCACTCGATGACGGGGCGCTCAGCTTGTAGACGGCGGAGAACGTGCCTTCGATGCCAGCCTTTGCTCGGGCAAGGAACGACGCAGGGGTGACAACCGGTCGTGCAAGGGTGGTGGTCCCGGCGAGCACACCCACGCCGATCCCGATCACGACTACCACGGCCACGATAAACATGGTTATGGGGTGGCGAACCTCGCGCATCATGCCGGTCGCAACGAATCCAAGATGGTCCTGGCGACCATGCCATTCCCCGCCAAGCCGAGGGAGACGAAGACGGGCTGGTCACGCCCCGACACCGTGACCTTGAGGACGAGGATGGAGTACGCGGGCGAGGTTGCCGGACATGCGATCAGGCCGTGGAGGTCCAGGCAATGCTTCGAGAACGCCAGGTGCAGGCCCTCCATAGCGAGTTCGCTGAGCGTATCGGACCCGGCGTCAACTTCGACTCCGTCTCCTGGGTAGACGGGTCCGGGGTTTCTCCGCGCCGAACACGAGAAGCCAGCCAGGAACCGGTCGGTGCTCAGAACAACCTCTCCTCCGCCCACTCCTTCGTTGAAGAAGTCCACACCCGGTGTGTTGCAGGGATCGCCGACTCCGTAGTTGTAAGAGGTCCCGGTTACCGGCCACCACGCGGGCGCAGCGAACGCCAGTCCCTGGTACGTGAGTGTCTTCCAGTCCGGTCGGACTGCTGGCGTGGAACCGGACGCAAGCGCCACGGCGCGGGGTGAACGCGTGAGCGTGGCGAGGATGCGTCTTGCCAGTGGACCCTGCGCGATGACTTCCACCCCGAGCGACGCAGCGTAGTAACCGACATAGGTGACTGCGGTCAGGAGACGGTAGACGCGTACTCCGTTGAGCATCGTGGACTTCTTCTGTACGAATGCAACAGACGGTGGTTTACGGACCGAGACCAAAAAGACCATGGTGGGATGACGCTCGACAACACAGTAGAGCGTGAAACCTGGGGGTGCGTCGACCAGAAGCCCGCCTAGCCCAGAAGCCAAGGCCCCTTTACAAGGAAAGCCCTGGCCCGGATACACGATGGGGAAGTCTGACGGCACCGACACCTGCGCATCGCCGAAGGCCACCGGTATCCATCCGGTTGGGGTGGCCGAGAGGTCCACGACTGGCAGCGGCTTGGACGTGATCGGGACCCTCGTGGTCGTTGGCACAAGGGTCTGGGAGCTGGTGAATACCGCGAGGACCGCGGCCACGATGACTATTACGACCGCGGTGAGCTTGTGCACCGTGCTCATGGTCTCACGAGGTGTCCGCACTGGCACCGGCTCATCGCAGGCTCTACAAGGGTACGGCACTCGCAGAGACACCATCTACGAGGACCCGGCTTCCGATTGGCTTGGTGAGCCTGACGGGCAAGTGGTCCAGGTATCCCGGTTCTGCACAAAGAACATCTGGAGGTATGACTCGCGTCTCGGCGACGAACACGACGACGATGGCCGTCTCCTGAACGACACGCGCCTGGTAGGTATCGTCACAGTCCTTCGTCCCAACGGGACCGCCGACGAATCCAATGGTTATGGTGCGACCCCCATCCCCGAGCACCGCCGAGCCAACTGACACGTTCGGTCCAGGCCGAGGCTCGGAGACATGACGCGGCTGGAACAGGCCCGAAGACGAGAGCGCGAGCACCGACGCGGTTCCGTTCAGCCCCGAGACGGTGAACAGCCAGGCCGGAAAGCGCATGGTCCCGTGCGCGGTCTCCCAGACGTCCGTGCCGAGGTGCACACTGAGAGCCTTGTCAGGCGGTCCCGCATACGTCCCCTGCACCGGTGGCTCTGGCGTCGCTAGAAGATGGAACGCCTGCTGCGCGGAGATGATGACCCAGCGTCCGTCTCGTGCCGGAGACGAGGGGAACCGGGTGGGCGGCGTGACGCGACCGATACCGAAGGCAAGCTTCGCGTCGCCACTTACGAAGCCAGCCCCGCTCAACTGGACTGTTGGAGCTACCAGGCTCGGAGGGCTGGAACCGCCAACGCCAGCCCACGCCTTGTTTGCTGCGGCCAGCTCTTGCCTTTCGAGAGAAGAAAGGTTGGCGCTTCCGGTTACGGCACCGGTGCCCGTGGTGGTGGTTGGGGCGACCGTATGGGAGCTTGTACACGCGGCGAGGACCAGCGTCAGGAGCACCGGCACGAGGGCGCGGAACTTCACCGTGGTCATGTTCCCACCGAGCCTGCACAAGATGGTTCCGCGTACCGTCGAACGTCCTAAACGCAGAGGTTCCAGAAGTTGTCAGTGACGGTACGACCGGCCCGTACTGTCACACCCTTGGAACCCCACCAACCCGTCAGGCGGTACGTCCCAGGACTGACTGAGAACCGGTACTTGGTACCCCAGACGACCGTCTCCGAAGCAACGCGCTTTGACCCTGAGTAGAGACTTACCTTCACCTTCACATGGCGAATCTCACCAGCCGTGACCGCGACTCCCTCGCAGGCTTGCACAACCCCGGTCACGATGCCGGTGGGCTTGGGGGTTGTCCGGGTTGGAGATGCGGTCCTTAATGAGTACAGGATCGTCCTGGCTGTCATGCCGTTGCTTGCCAAGCCGATGGAGAAGAAGACCGGCTTGTCGCGTCCGGGGACGTTTACCCTCAGGACGAGGATGGAATACGCAGGTGAGCTTGCAGGGCAAGTAGTCAGGCCGTGCAGAACCAAGCAGTGAGCCGAAAGGGAGAGTGTCACCGTCGGCTCGGTACGCAACCCCGAATCGACCTGGACCCCGTTCTCCGGTGGCTGGGGAGTCGGTGACATGCGGGGACAAGGCGGAAGGAGCACGGGACGGGCATCGGTGCTCAACGTCACTGACGTGCCTACAAACGCTATGCCCTGTTCCAGACAGATGGCTCCCAGACCAGTGGTCACCTGAGTCCGATTGATGGGCCAGTTTGCTGGAACGGAGAACCGCAGCCCGGCGAAGGTCACCTGTTGCCATGACGACGGGATTGCCGGTGAAGACCCCGGTGCGAGTACGACCGAGCGCGGTGACCAGGTCAGCGTGTGCAGGACTCGCTGGCCGAGTGGCCCGTCAACGGTGATTTCAACGCCAAGCGATGGGACCAGGTAACTGCTCTGCGGTCCCGTGGGGTAGGGGTACACGAGAATGCCGTTGATGACCTCTGGGTGACCGAGGACGGTGCTGAGTGGAGACCTTGGGGGTCCGAACGAGACCGTCGTGCTCGGACCGGGAGCGATCTCCAAAGGACAGGCGAAGAGTCCAGGGGGTGGATTGACGAATACCTCTCCGGGCGGCGAGCCAGTAGGGCACGGTGGCGAGTTATAGAGAACCCACCAGGTCGCCGGGACTGACACCTGCGCATCGCCGAAGGCCACCGGTGTCCACCCGGCTGGTGTGGCTGAGAGGTCTACGACTGGCAGCGGCGTGGATGTGACCGGAACCGTTGTCGTAGCGAAGGTCTGCGAGCTAGTGAACATGCTGAGGGCTACGGCTAGGCCCACCATCGCGAGCGCGCGCAACTTCATTGTCGTCATGCTCCCATGAAGCCCTGACAGGACGGGTTCGCGTACACGGGCCAACCTCTAGTCACAGGTGTCGAAGAAGTCGGCAGTGACCCTGTGGCCAGCCCGTACCGTCACACCCTTGGAACCCCACCAGCCTGTCACGCGGTACGACCCAGGAGGAACTGAGAAACGGTACTTGGCACCTGAACGGACTGTCTCCGAGGCGACAAGGCTCGGGCCTGAATAGAGGCCGACCTTGACGTGGAGAACCTCACCAGAAGGGAGCGCAAGTCCCTGACAGGCGTAAGTAACCCCGGTCACGACGCCGGTGCGTTTGACGGTGCTCTCGTACAGGCAGCAAGCGACAGGGCTATGACTACCATCGCGACCACCACGAGCTTGCGCACTCTGGTCATCCCGTCCGAAACGTCCAGACTGTCCATGACCGGCCCCCGTTCGTACTGGCACCGAGCGTGCTCCCGTAGCCAGTGACCGCCCAAGCGGCATCACCAATCGAGGCCACATCGACCGGCCAGCCAGCATCGAAGTTGAACGTCTGAAGGGTCAGTCGCCAAGTCGCGCCGTCATTGGTCGAGGCGTAGACACCTGCACGCGTCACGCCCATGAGCAAGGTGCCGTCGGATGTGGCGACGAGGCTGCTCACGTAGCCCTCCCAAGGACACATGGCTCGCTTCTTCCAGCTCCCGAAAAAGCCGTTGGCGCACATTTCACGCCAAGAACGGCCTCCGTTGTTCGATGAGAAAACAGTTATCGCCTGTGCTCCGGCTGACATCGGCCCGAGACATGCGACGGTGAGTTCACTGGCGAAGGCCGCTAGAAAGCCACCGTTATCTGAGTCGGGGCAGACTCTGTGATTTACCCACGATTCTCCTGCATTGTCGGTGGTACTTAGTTCCAATGAACTCGACCCACCGTGCTGAAGGCACGTCTCCGTCGGGCATCCGAAAACCGCGCCGGTCGACGAGCTGGAGAACGCCATCTGCGACCCCCTGCCGCCGCGCGAGCCTCCCGCAGAGGCTGTGATGCGGCTGACTATCCACGTTCTTCCTAGGTTCGTCGACCTCATCAAGAATGACGGGAATGTCTGGTCAGACGGACACGCGGTCACCAATACGAACGTCCCGTGAAGCACGACCCCACAGGCAGCAAGGCGGCCCGACTCGCGTCCCAGAGCGAGCGCGAATGCCGGAGACACCCGCCAGGTTCGCCAGGCATCCGAGATTGCCCACAGCCGACCGGCTGCGACCGCCCATCCGCTTCCGCCCGGAGCGAGTGCGAGGGAGGCGAAACCGCAGTCGGTCACAGGGCTGAGGCCGTACTCGGTACGTGCAAGCACTATCGAAGGTCGGAAGGAACGTCCACCATCGGTGGTGACGGCGGCCTCGACCGCACAGAGGTTGGTGTCGCCTGACAGTGCTCGGGTGAAGATGACCGCGCCATCCTGTGCCGTCGCGAAGTCAACCGTGGCAAGAGACACTGGTCCTTGCGGCTGCGCAGGCTCGAAAGCCGCCGGAGGACGTTCGGTCGCAGAAGCGGACATCGACGCTCGCGTTGGAGTTGTTGACCCGGCCGTGGTGACCGACAAGGCGGTTACTAGCACCGCGGCCATAATCACCATCGTCCTCGCACCGAACTTGCGCACCGAGCGCATCATGCCACCGACCGTCGTCGCCGAGGGGTCGCGGAACGGCACTTCAAACGACGACTTGACGCAGGTCGGCGCGAGCGTATAGTCACAGTGTGAGTAGTACCAATCCGAAGGTGGAAATCGACCCCAACAGCCCTGTGGCCTTGCACGAACAGGTCGCCGCTGCCATCCGCCGGGCCATCGCGGACGGCGAGGCGAAACCGGGTGAGCGGCTCCCTCCGGCACGGGACCTGGCCGCGGTGCTAGGGGTCAACCCGAACACGGTGTTCAGGTCGCTGCACACCCTCCGCGACGAGGGCATCCTGGAGTTCTCCCGTGGCCGTGGAGTGTCTGTCACCGGTGCCGCCCCCCAGCGGAGTGTCGTGGTCGCAAAGGCGCGGGAGCTGGTCAAGCTGGCTCGGCGCTACGGCTACGGGCGCGACGAGTTGTTGAGGATTGTCGAGCAGGTGCCGTAGGAGCGGTCATGATTGTCACAGAGGAACCCCGACAGGCGACGACGGACCTGCCTGATGCCAGTCCGCTTACGGCCGAGGCCCTCATCAAAGAAGCCAGAAGACATAGGCGTCGGCGTCATCTCGCCTACGTTGCTGTGACCATTCTCGTCATCGCGGGTGTTGTAGTCGCCGTGTTCGCCAACCGCCGCCCTGCCCATAACCTGGCCGCGGCTTCTAATGAGCCGAAGGTTGCGGGACCGCCTATGGGGCGAGTCGTCTCTCTCAAGCTCGCCGGACCGCTTGCCGTAGGACCAAATGGTGCGCTCTATATCGTAGACGAGCAGCGTCATGAGGTCCTTGTCCGTCTCGCCAACGGCCAGTTCCGTGTCGTGGCCGGTGACGGTAAAGACGGCTAGGGGCTCTCCATTTAACCGGAGTAGCCTACGGAGGTGGATCACCCTCGGGCCGGGATGCACTACCCGAGGTCCGTT
>Ga0187876_1003297_pt1 | contig 11121 bp, 4 predicted proteins | sample June2016WEW_17_4_FD_133000 | JGI IMG/M metagenome (GOLD analysis project Ga0187876, IMG submission 133000) | Peatland microbial communities from SPRUCE experiment site at the Marcell Experimental Forest, Minnesota, USA - June2016WEW_17_40 | ecosystem: Environmental > Terrestrial > Soil > Wetlands... | reverse complement strand
GCCCGCCTTTGTAGTGAGCTGCGGCAAACGCCGGAGTGGTTTGGCGATCTCCGCCCGCGTCGAGGCGGGCTCTTTGCCTGGATAAAGCGGGGCGGTGTGGAAGCGCTGACGCAAAAGCTGCGGGCTGAAATTATGGCCGCGCGTCAGGCGTTGAACAATGACCGCGCCGAACAAGGGGCGGCGCTCGTACAAGACGCCGCGCCGGATGTGGCCACGGTCGCCGCCGAACCGGCGGTCGCGACCATTGTGGGGCCAGGGGAAGGCGGGACGCCGGCGGCGCCCGTGCCGCCAGCATCGTACAACGACAATTCGTTTGGTGGTGGGGCGGCGTCGGAAGTCGCGCGGGCGGACGATCCGGCGGTCGAGGTCAATGAAGCGATTGCTGCACAAATCGCGGAATTCAATGACGTCGGGCGTAAGGCAGGGCAGCTTGTCGAGGCGGCGGCAAGCAAATCAGACGCCCGCGAGGATTTACGCGTTACGCTGGACCGGGAGTCGAGTCTGCTCGCAACCGGAACGGTGCGATTCGTCGATACTCCGGACGACGATCTTGGGCAACATATGAGCGAATAAGATAGCCGCTCTGCGTTAAGCAGGACGGCTATCGATGAGTTCGCCTCGCGCGCCGCGTCATAGGCCGGCCACGCGAGAATGGTTCGGCGGAGTCTGACGCGGGCGCGGCTTGCGGGTATTGCGTCACGAAGGCGACATACGCACGCTCCAATGCGGGGCGGCAAGCCTGTGCAAGCTGGCGCAAGCCGATCCGCCCGCCGTGGAAAGGTCTGCCGCAAAGAACTGGACGCGGAAGACGGACGGGGGGGGCGGAGTGATTGAAGCGCCCGATGCGCCTATACCTGGCGCACCGGAAACGCCATAACGGAACTAGATTCCGCGCTCCGCGATGGAAATGCCATCAGTTACCCTTTCACTTCCGCAGACCAAATCCTCTCCGCGAGGGCTCGGAGAGGTGGGACGTTGAGATGTGCTGATGGGAAAAACACTCGGGGATTTTCCCCTATTTCCTGCTGAAGCAACGCTCGCAACCTCCCAAGCGCGACCTTGCCACGAATGAAGCCCGCGCTGTCCGCCGTCAAATCAGCGCGCGCCTTGGTAGCAATCGCACCAGCGTTTGGGGAGTTACCCCCTTTGGCTCTATTTCGAAATGCTTCATCCATTCGCAAATTGATCATCACTTCCAATGATTTTTCGTCAGCTTCTTTGATAGCTTGCTCAAGGAGTTGTCGAATCCGGTCGACGGAAATACCCGGATTGAGCGCGTTCAAATGCTCGGCGTTCAAAAAATAGCATTCAACATCGCTGCGCTCGGTCACAAATGGAAATACGCCCGCGTTATTCAAATGAGCGAAAAACGACTCCACGCCCGCCTGGTCCATGTAGTCTCTGTCGCGATGAACAACGAAGCGTAAAGTGGGAGCTTTGCTTTCCAAAAACCGCCCAAGAAACAACGCGGAATCGAGCTTTGAACAACCCGCGTAGGATGCAACTTCCGTATCCGATTCAACAAACCCGTTGCTCCATAACAGAGCGCACAAGGGCTCTTTGTCGGTATCTTCCGTGGCGACGATGCACCGTAAATGTCCGTCAGCGAAATAATCCACGGAATCGAGGGCACCGAGCTCCAAAAGCATACCCGTTATATTTGTGTCAGGTTCTTCAACTTTAACGCCCTTGCTCAGCCAAACGACGCTTCCGCGCTCTCGCATACTGTCAAGGACATGCCTGGAATGTGTACTAATAAGCGCCTGAAAGCCCCGTTCAGTCGCAAGCCTGAAAACCAATTTGCAAAGGGCTCGTTGATTGTCGGGGTGCAGATGTGAATCCGGTTCGTCCAGGATCAAAACCTGAGGTTGAAACAATGCGATGTAAGCCAATATCTGGGACGCTTGAAGGACGGATGTGCCCGCCGCATCAACTTGAAGTCGAGGGCCGCCGGCAAAGCGGAAGTAGACCTCGATCCACTCGTCCGTCTCTTCGTCAAATTCGATATCGATTTCCACCTGTCCAAATATCGATTGCATATCTTGAACGAACGAGTCCCATTTCTGCGGAGACTCCCGAAGCATTCGCAGCACATTTCGGAGGGTGAGATTTGCGTCACCACGAGCGACAATTCGCTGAACAACTCCGCGAGATAAGTAGCGTTCTTCCTTTGGAATGCCGGCAAGCCCGGGTGCGTACACCGTGAATGGATGCGCTAAATCCATCAATCGTTCGCCGATCTGGCGGCCTACTATGGAAACGGCGATATTCCGATTTCGCCCTCGTCTCAAACCAACAGTACAACGCATTCCAGAATCATCGCACAGCTCTATTTCTATTTGGGACTGCCTGGGCTCCTGCAGCGCACCGCCGGTTGCCAATGACAAAACATCAGCACCGGGAGAATAAAGCAGCTGCGAGGGGTTGAAAGACAGCTCGAATTTATCCTTTTGCCAAGCGACACCCTCACCTACGAGCCGGGCAGTTTGAGCGATAGAAACAGCAAAATGTATCGCCTGGAGAACGCTGCTTTTTCCCGCGTTGTTTGCCCCAACCAATAGCGTGACATCGCCGAGAATTAGTTCGAAAGCTTCAAGGCGTTTGAAGCGCCGAATGATCACCGATGAAAGACGGGCCATCAAAATTCCTAAGCGTGCGATCAGCTGTTGATCAGCTTGGCCTCCCGGGCATATCAGGACGATGTTCCGCGTTAAGCCATTGCGGTCATATTCCCCAAAATTATTTAGCGCAACATAAAGGACGTTATCATATGTTAGGATATCTCGACATTCTCGGCTGAATCGGCTCAGTGTCCAGCTCGGTTTGCTCGTGGAACGGGAGGCCAGCCGATATGAGATTGACAACGAGATTGCTCTTTACTTGGCTTTTCTTTATCTGCCTGTTGCAGCCTGGGCCGGGTCTGGCGAGCGATGAAGAAGCGACGCCTGCCTCTCCGCTCGTTGTCGAGCCTGCGTCGATCAAGGTGGCGCGGTTTGATCGCGATGCTGTCGCCAGGGTGATGGTCGTCACCCGGGCCGCTGAAGCCGCAGGTGTTCCGGGCAATCCCAAGCTCGCTTTCATCACCTCGCCAGGACTAGAGGTTACGCTTGGCGATCGCGCCGGCGACGTTGGCGAATACGCCTGGCAAGTTAGCGTGCGCGCCGCCGCCGGTGCGCCCGATGATGGCGTGGTCGACTTCCGCCTCGTCCCTGAAACTCCCTCCACAGGATTGAAGCGGCCTTCGGAGCCAACGCACCATCCCTGGCGAGCGCAGCTCAAGGTCAAGGTCGCGCCAGACCTCGCCGCATCGCCGATTGATGACGCCGATATCTCAATCAGGACCGAATCCGCCAACGTCAGCGATCATGCTCCCGGCAGGGCCTTGCTCTTGGTCGGAAACAAGTCGAGCTATCCGTTTACGGTAGACAAAATCGAGATAGAAAGCCCGGAATTCTTGACTGTCGCCCCTAAGTCGAGAAATTTGAGCGTCGGGGCGCATGAGACGTTAGGAGTACCACTCGAGATCAAAATCCCGGAGCAAAAAGCAGCCCCGATCGGTGAAATTCCCTTCTTCGTAAGCGTCACGGTGAGACGAGGTGAAAATGATGGCGAGCACAAGAACGCCGCCACCGTCGGTACTGCCGTCGTCGAACAGAAGGTGACGGTCGGCGTGCCCGGCGTCTCGGATGCGCTGACGGCGATCGGCTTGCCCAGCCTTCTGCTCGTGCCAGGGGCGCTCGTGCTGGCGACCTGGTCCCTTCTGCTGGGAACCGAGGAGGCCGCCAAATTCAAATGGCTCGATTGGAAGAGTTCAAGCTTTTGGGTGGTCTCTATCACGATCTCGATTATCGTCTTTGGCATCATATACTACATGTGGAGCGCTAATCTCCTCATCGCTTACAACGTTAAAGATGTCGCGTGGCTCTGGATCGGCAGCGTAAGCCTGAGCGCTGTAACGTTTGGGCTGAACCGCGCCCTCAAGGAATTATTAGCTTGCTATACGGAGCCACGGCCGAAAGACGAACCAATCGACATTATGAAAAAATTACAGCGCGCCAACTTGCCCTTTTACCTGCAGAGCTATGTTCGGACTAGCAATAATAATCAAAAGCAGACGATCTTCAGGCTCACCTTTTCAGCGCCCAATGGAAAGGTGTGGGTGATACCACTGATGTTGCTCGCACAACTGGCGCATAATAAGGATGCAGACGCCCTGATGCTGCAAATTGATGACAAAAACAGGCAAGCGGATGATAAAGGGCGAGATGCCCTCGTGGAGAATCTCAAAAAGGGCCTCGGGGAGAATTGGATTAGCTTCAAGTGGCAGGGTGGCGAAGTTGGCCGCCCGAGTCTGCTGTCGGTGGACCATCTCGGCGAGGCGGTTACCTCGATTAGTCCGATACGCTGAAATGAGCAACGAATAAGGCCGGCTGTCGCCAGCCGGCCCTGGGCTGCTCCTTGAGCAGCCCCGCGCAACGAGTTGCCTCCGCACGCGGCAAAGGGAACGTTCGTCTCCCCTCGCTATAGTCGAATGCATTCTACGCTCTTAAACATTTCGCAGCAAGAGAAGGTTGCCAATGCAGACTAAAGATATGCGGATCAATGACCTTCGTCTCACGTTCATTTTCACCGAGACGATTCTCGATCCGCCGCTCATAGGCGGCGTCGCCATGCCGCTTGCAAGGTTCGTCACCGAGCACGGCTATCCTGACGTTATTGATGCGGCGCGCAATGGTCGAGCGCCACTCCAGCTGGAGTTGCCTTGGCCTTATTCGCCCGGGCAGCATTTCTGGGATCACTACCTGCATGACAGGATGTCGCGCGACGCCAGCGGAAATCTCTGCTTCGAGAAGTTGGCACCCCTTCGTCTAGGCAAGCTGGTCAAAAAGATCAGGGCAGTCCTGCCGCAAGAGTTCGCTCAATCGAGCCGAGCGCGTCTTGGGATTGAGGGCTATTATTATCCGCATGGCATCGGACTTTTGATAACGGCCATTCTGGAGGGAGAGTTTGACATCACCAAAACCGGCGACCTCGGGCTCGAACTGCGGTATGGCGCCGTCTACCAGCCGTCATGGCCGGCAACCGGCTCCCCCAGACTCCCTCTCAGGCTTGAGCAGCTTGCAACCATGGCGCTCGATCGCTTGCGCGAGTTCGGCTTCGGCAAGGGAATCTACGGCATGCGTAGCGGCCTGTTCTCGATCGCCACCATCGTGCGTGGCGACAACGTCGATCGAAATCGACCTCTTAAGCCTGACAGCGAGGGCCATCGCCTGCTCAACGGACTCGCTGACTGGGTTCACGGCTGGCGGGGTCACCAGGCGCCGCAGCTCGTGGCCGGAAGCACGAAACTCCTCATCAGTCGCCGAATGGCTTGGCCGGGCAATGTCTTGTATGCGGCTAAACGAGGGCGGACAGTGTGGTTCCCGGGGCAATTTCTTCCGGCGTCGCCTCCGGTGCACAGTCTCGGTTGTTATCACCGCAATCTCAGTATTGGCTCACTCCAGGTTGAGAGCCTCTTAAATCTTGCGGCGGCCGTCGAAGGCGCCTTCCAGCAGGGGCCGTTGGTACCGGCCCCGACTCAGCGCCTCGGCGAGCTTGCGGTCGATCTACTGGCGCGTCTCTATCACGGCAATAACACTTACAAATCGGACAGTTTCCGCGCCCAAATCGCCCAGTCGCCACAGTATTCTGAACTCGAAGCGCTACGCCAGCGCCTCAGGAAGCGGCCAATTTTGTGACGCCAAGTCGACGATCTGGACAAGTTCTTTCGGCTTATACCGGCCCTCGCTAACGCAGACTCATGAGGGGGATTCTCGAATCGGCTGAAATCTGATTTGTCTTGGCGAACACGAAGAGGTTCGTCGTGCGGCAGCGATTGGGCTTCGAGAGGATTATGATGCGCGTGCTCTGCGGGCGCTTGCCAAGCGCGCGAAGGACGGACCGCAAGCGCGCCGGTTGTTGGCTCTCGCTTCGATCTACGACGGCGCCGCGCGAAGCGGGGCGGCGGAGAACGGCGGTGTCGCACTCCAGGTCATCCGCGATTGGGTTTTGCGCTTCAACGCCCATGGTCCCGACGGACTCGTCGACCGCAAGGCGCCCGGGCAGACTCCAAAGCTCAATGACGCTCACCGCGCCGCGCTGATGAAAATGTGTAATTCGGCGTGGGGGTCCGGTGCCGATCGGCGCAGGGTCACGCGCTCAAGACGTTGATTTATCGGTGTCGGAAATCGCTGAGCCGGGTCAAAATTGGAATCCGATTCACACGCATTGCGTAATTGGCGGTGGGCCGCTCAATTTCCAGAGTCGAAGGACAAGCTGCCCCACTGAAGCCAACGCCGGCGCGAGCGAACATGAGCCATTGCCGTCCCTAAGGCGCCTGCGCCCAAGCGCGCTTCTCAAAGTCCCTCGTAGCTTTTGTGGCAGTTGAGCGTCCATGGTTGTATTCTGTAGCGCGACACGCTACAACAACCTAAATTCGGTTGTCTGGCTCACGTTCGATTTGAAGGCTCCCCATGTCCGTGCATTCCGATTTCCAACATCCTGGGACCCGAATTAAAGCCGAAGTCATCCCGGCCGGGATATCGGTTACCAAGGCCGCCCAACTCATGGGCGTGGGCCGTCCGGCTCTGTCCAACCTGCTCAATGGCAATGCCGCGCTGTCCGCCGACATGGCGGCTCGTCTGGAAAAGGCATTCAACTACCCTCGCAATGACTTGCTGGAGATGCAAGCCAAGTACGACGCGGCGCAGGCAAAGGAGGTGAACGCGCCCGCCGACACTAAAACCTATGTGCCGCCGTTTTTGGGTATTAAGGCAAACCAGATCGAAGACTGGGTCAACCACAACATCCCGGCACGCACGCGCGTCGCGGTGTTCCTGCGAACGCTCGTGCATTCGACCGGACGCGCGCTCACCAAAGTGGATTTTCCCGGCAACGACGACGCTGAGCGTCCGGGCTGGGACGGTTTTGTCGATGCGACCGAAGGCACGCCTTGGATTCCTGCCGGGCGCTCCGGCTGGGAATTCGGCACGAACGAAAACGTCAAGGCTAAGGCCGATGGCGACTTTGACAAGAGCGTGAAACCGCTGAAGAAGCAGGAGCGCGAGGAAACGACATTTGTGTTCGTTACGCCGCGTCGCTGGCTCGGCAGGGGCGCCTGGGCTGAAGCTAAGAAGGCGAAGGGACTTTGGAAGGACGTTCGCGCCTACGACGCCAGCGACCTTGAGCAATGGGTTGAGCAGTCGCTCCCTGCACAAGCATGGTTCGCGAACGAAACCAACATTCCTGCGCAGGATATTCGTTCGCTGGACAAGTGTTGGGCGGATTGGGCCAACGTCGCGGAGCCGGCGCTGACGGGGGCGCTGTTTAGCTCGGCGATAGAAGCGACCAAGCGCGTGATGCTATCCCGCCTGTCCAAGCCATCGGATGGGCCGACCGTAATTGCGGCGGACTCGACCGAAGAAGCGTTGGCTTTCCTGGCACAGTTGCTTGGAGAGCGCGGCGGCGAAGAGCTTGCCGTCTATCGCGACCGTGTGTTGGTGTTTGACAAACCCGGCGTCCTGCCGCAGCTGACACAAGGCGCACAGACGTTCATTCCGGTCGCGTTTACGCGTGAGGTAGAGCGGGAACTCGCGCCCTACGCGAGGTCGATGCACGTGATCGTGATCTATCCGCGCAACGCTGTGAATGTCGAGCCCCATATTGTCCTAGAGCCCGCGAACTACGAAACGTTCAACAAGGCGCTAGAAGAGATGGGCAAGAACCGCGACGAGATCGGGCGGCTTGCCAATGAATCTGGGCGCTCGCTGACGGTTCTGCGGCGCCGTCTCGCTACGGTTCCTGCGGTGGGCAAACCCGAATGGGCGGCAAATCATCAAATGGCAGCGAGTCTTGTTCCGTTCCTGTTTGTAGGCGCGTGGCACAGTACGAACGACGCTGACAGGTTGGGCCTCTCGCTGTTGGCGGGAGACCGTCCTTATACCGAGCTTGAGAGGGAGGTGCAGAGCCTCGCACAGCTAAACGATGCGCCAGTCTGGTCGATTGGCGCCTATCGCGGCGTCATTTCGAAGATTGATTTGCTGTATGCCATCGCGGGGGTCGTGACCCCCGAGGACTTGAAGCGTTACTTCGAGATGGCGGGCATGGTGCTCGGCGAGGACGACCCCGCGCTCGACCTCGAAGCGGACAAGCGCTGGGCTGCGTCGATCCACGGCAAGACTCGAGAATTTTCAGGCGCCTTCCGCGAAGGCATCTCGGAAACACTGGTATTGCTCGCCGTCCACGGCGTGCATCTCTTCAAGCAGCGTCTAGGCGTAGACACCGAGGTTGAGGCAGCGCGGGTCGTGCGCGAACTGCTTCCGTCGCCGCTGACGACGCGTATTCTCGAAGCGAACGACCGCGATCTACCTACTTATGCTGAAGCGGCTCCCGCCGAATTTCTGTCGATCCTGGAACGCGATCTGAAATCTGATGCGCCGGCGGTTTTCGGTCTGTTGCGTCCGGTGGATTCCGGCATATTCGGGAGCCACCCGAGCCGCAACGGCTTGCTGTGGGCGCTGGAGGGACTGTCGTGGAGTGCTGAGACGCTACCGCGCGCTGCATTCATTTTGGCTCGTTTGGCGCAAATCGAAATCAACGATAATTGGGCCAACAAGCCGGCGCATTCCTTGGAGTCGATTTTCCGCTCGTGGATGCCGCAGACGGCAGGGAGCCATGAGGAGCGCGTGGCGTGCATCAAGAAGCTCGCCGAGGATTATCCAAACGTCGGCTGGAAGATTTGCGTGGTGCAGTTCGGCGACGACGTTGGCATGGGTGGATACAGCTACAAGCCGCGCTGGCGCCGGGACGGTTTCGGCTTCGGCAACCCCTTTCCTACCTGGGAACCAGTCTTAGATTTCCAGTGCGAGATGGTCGAGATGGCGTTGCGCTGGAAGGAACACACGCTGAGCACGCTTAGCGATCTTGTCGTTCGGCTGCATGCCCTTGACGACGCGTACCAGGCGCGCGTGTGGGCTCTAATCGAGACGTGGGCGAATGCCAACGCCGACGATGCCGAGAAGGCGACATTGCGCGAAAAGATTCGCGTCACGGCGCTTTCGCAACGCGCCCAGCAGAACGCACGGGTCGCGGCACTCGGCGAAAAAGCGAGGGCAGCCTACGCCGCGCTCGAACCGCGGGATCTCCTAAACAAGCACGCTTGGCTGTTCCGCGACATTTGGGTGGAAGAGTCCGCTGATGAAATTGAGGAAATTGACGATTTCGACTTTCAGAATCGCGACGAGCGCATCCACAAGTTGCGCGTTGCCGCCATGCATGAAATCCGCGACGCGCGCGGCCTTGCCGGTCTTCTCGAACTGGCAGAGCACGGCAAGGCTTCGTCGCAAATCGGCGTTCTCGCCGCCCACGACTTACTCTCCGAACAGGAATTGCAAGAGCTTCTGCGGCTCGCGCTGCGATCGATGCTGGAGGACGGGAAAGGCGCACACTCGTACAAAAACATCATTGGCGGCGCGGTGCGGGCAATCTCGGAAGACGATAAGCGCGAACGCATTCTAAAGGCGGTCGCAGCGGATCTTGCCGAAGAGGACACGGCGCGGCTCCTTATGCTTGCCTCCTTCGCTAGAAATACTTGGGTACTGGTCGATGAGCTCAGTGAGGCGGCGCAGGCCAGATACTGGCGCGACGTTGTACCCGATTGGATCCGCTACTCCGACGAAGAGACCAACGAAGCTGTTGAGCGACTTCTTAAGGCTGGGCGGCCGCGCGCCGCGTTCTCATGCGTCCGCCTTCACCCTGGGAAAGTCGATGCGCAGGTGCTTTTCCGCCTTTTGTCGGAGATGACAGTGGAAGGCAACGACAAGTCCGGCGAGTACATGCTTGAGCATTACGACGTCGAGCGGGCCTTCAAGTGTATTGACGCCAGCCCGGCGTTAACGCTCGATCAAAAGGCAAGGCTGGAGTTCGCCTACCTTGACGCGCTGGCGCGACCAAGGGGCAATCGCGCCACCGGATACGGCATCCCGAACCTTGAACGGTACATCGAGGCTCATCCGGAAGTATACGTCCAAGCCATCGTTTGGCTTTACATGCGCAAGGATGGCGGGGCGGACCCCGCCGAGTTTCAGGCGCCACAGGATCGTATGAAGACCATGGCCGATCGCGGATATCAGCTGCTGGAAGCCGTCGTGCGCATGCCCGGTCATGATGACCTCGGCGAGTTGAAGGCTGACCGTTTGGCGAAGTGGGTCACGTCGGTGCGGCAGACCTGCTCCGAACTGAGTCGCGCCGAAATCGCAGACCGTTGCCTCGGCAAGCTGTTGGCGCATGCGCGGGTTGGCAAAGACGGCGTGTGGCCTTGCGAGCCCGTGCGGCAAGTGATGGAAGAAATCCAGTCCGAGTCGATAATGCAGGGCGCGCATACTGGCGTCTACAATTCACGTGGTGTTCATTGGCGCGGCGAAGGCGGCGATCAGGAGCGGGAGCTTGCGGAAAAATACCGTAAATGGGGCCTGGCGCTGCAGCTCTCTCATCCTTACGTCTCAGCAAAGCTCCTGATGGAGCTCGCGAAGACGTATGAGCGCGAAGCAACCCGCGAAGACACCGAAGCCGGGATCAGACGTCGGCTCCGGTAAATCGAGTGCGAAGTGGTGACAGATATTCCTTCGTGAAGGTCCGGAGTTGGCGCATGGCTGACGCCGATCGAGAGGCCGGAAACCGTCCGAACTCGTCCGCTGTCATGAGCATCGCGACCATAAGACAAGGTTTGAAAATCCGCCGTCATGTCCAGTGTCTGTCGCATAGCCTGTTATGTGGAACGCGCCGGCAGCATGCCGCCGGCTGTCTTCACAATTTGTGGTTAGGGTGTTAGCCAGCATCCTTTGCGACCGACGCTTGGTCTCACCGCATTCCCTCGCCTCCGCCAAACTATCGTTGATAGTCGACTACGGTCACTCGCTCTGACCCTCGGACTCGTTTTCGGTCTTCCGCGATTGTTGTTCCCTAACCCGACTTGAACAGTAAACACTGGAACGGCGCTTGTAACACGTTGATATTGCTGATTTGGGACTTGAATTTTTCCAAAACGTGGTGCCACGTTTGCCTGTTTAATAGGCTTGATTGCTG
>Ga0187876_1003295_pt1 | contig 11124 bp, 9 predicted proteins | sample June2016WEW_17_4_FD_133000 | JGI IMG/M metagenome (GOLD analysis project Ga0187876, IMG submission 133000) | Peatland microbial communities from SPRUCE experiment site at the Marcell Experimental Forest, Minnesota, USA - June2016WEW_17_40 | ecosystem: Environmental > Terrestrial > Soil > Wetlands... | reverse complement strand
GTTGCTGTTCCCCTCTTGGATTCAAATCGGCAAGGACAGTCCGCGAGGCATCGAAACCACCGGCCAGCGGTTGATCTATGGGCTGGCCCAGATGCTCGTCTTGTTGGTGGCACTCGCACCTGCCGCCCTCGCCTTCGCCGGTGTTTTCTTCCCCTTGAGAGCCGCCCTGGGCCCGGTCATCGCGGTGCCCTTTGCCTCATTGGCCGCCGCTCTCGTTCTGGCCGTCGAAGCCGGCCTGGGCGTCCTGCTCCTCGGCAAACTGTTCGACCGCTTCGATGTGACCGAAGAACCCCTCAGTTGATGCCACGGGCTGCTGCGGTGCATGACAGAACGATTTGTTCTTGCTCCCCCTTGCAGCCTGGCATTAGTTTCCGCATTACGACCTTCGAAAACGGGAAGGCATACGTCAGAATATGAACAACACCGGCGCCATACTTGTGGTGGACGATGATCCTGGGATCTTGAGTCTTTTCACCTTGATTCTCAGGCGGGCGGGACACGAGGTGTGGAACGCCTCCTCCGGCCAGGAGGGCCTGCTTGTGGTGCGTCAAAAGCGCCCCGACTTGGTATTGTTGGACGTTCTGCTGCCAGACCTCGACGGCCGGGATCTCTGCAAGCAAATCAAGGACGATCCCCAACTGCCGGGTGTTTTTGTGGTGCTCATTTCCGGCGGCGCCACGAATCCCTCGCAGAAGGTGGCTGGCTTGGAGTCGGGCGCGGACGATTACATCATCAAGCCGATAAGCCCGGACGAACTGCTGGTGCGGGTGCGGATGATGTTGCGGCTGAAGCACAGCACGGCGGCGCTCCGGGCCAGTGAAGAACATCACCGGCGTCTGCTCGAAATTCTGCCCGATGCCGTTTGCCTGTTGCGCCCGGACGGACAGTTGCTGGCAGCCAACGCGCAGGCCGTAAACATTCTCGGTTACAGCGCCCAGGAACTGCTGCAAAAAAGTGTTTTCGACCTGACCCCGCCCGGGGAACACGAACAAATCGCAACGGGTATCAGGACCGTGCTCCAAAGCGGAACCATTGCCAGCGCCGAGTACGTGCTCAGGAAGAAGAACGGCGTTCCCGTTCAAATCGAGTCCAGCGCCACCGTGACGCTCGACGCGAACGGCCAACCCTCCGGGCTGGTGGTGGTGGGACGCGACATCACCGAGCGCAAACAGGCCGGGGAAAAGATCCGGCAGCTTCTGAATCTGCTCGATCACGCCTACGACGCCATCACCGTATGTGATTTGGAAGAGCAGATTCAATATTTCAACAAGGGTGCCGAGCGGCTGCTGGGCTGGACCGCCGGGGAAGCCACCGGCCGCCGGATGACTGACTTGTTGTTTCAAGACGCTTCCGCCTTTTCCGCCGCCCGGGAAAAACTGTACCGGCACGGTGAATGGAGCGGCGAGTTGCAGGCGGCAACCAAAAGCGGGAAGCCACTCGTGCTGCACACCCAATGGACCCTGGTGAGCGGGCAGGCCGGTGAGCCCCCGCAAGTGGTCACCATCAGCACCGATATCACCAAACAGAAACAAATCGAGCTGGCTCAGAAGGAGGTGGAAGCGGCCCTGCGCAGCGCCGAGGCCAGGTACCGCAGCATCTTTGAGAACGCAACCGAAGGTATCTTCCGCACCACGGTCGAGGGCCGCCTGCTGATCGCCAATCCCGCTTTGGCCCGCATGTTTGGTTACCAATCGCCCAAAGAATTGATGTCCAGCCTGGCCGACGTCGGGAAGCTATATGTCCCGCCCGAGGAAAGGGACAAATTGAAGCGCGTGGTGTTGGAACAGGGTTCGGTCCAGGGATTTGAAGCGGAGAATTATCGTAAAGATGGAAGCAAGATTTGGATCAGCGTGAATGCGCATTTGGTGCGCCAGGGGGACGACGCGCCCGCCTGTTTCGAGGGAACCATCCAGGACATCACCGAGCGCAAGTGGGCCGAGCGGTTCCTCCAGCTTCAGCGCGACTTTGGCATTTTTCTAAGTTTAAGCATAGACATCCACACCACCGCCGTCAGGCTGTTGGAGCTGGCGCTCCAGCACGAAGGCATTGACTGCGGCGGGGTGTTTCTGGTGCAGCCGGACACGGGGACGTTGGACCTAGTAGCCAGCCGGGGGTTTTCCGCCGGCTTTGCCAAACGCGCCGCGCATTTCGCCGGCAAAAGGGAGCCGGCTTCAGGCGGGCCGCGCCCGGCCGCGTCTTCCCAACCTGCCGGACCTCTGGGCCGTTTGATTCATGAACTCAAACGCGAGCGCTTGCTCGCCATGGACGTCATCCCGGTCCAGCACCGCGGTGAAGTGGTCGCGGTCCTCGGAGTGGGTTCCCGGGCCCACCGCGAGATACCCGCCCCCTCCTGCCAGGCGCTGGAAGTGATTGCCGCGCGAGCCGCCGGCGCCATTGCCAGGATCAGGGTCGAGCAATCGTTGCGCGCCAATCGCCGCCTGCTCGAGAGAACCCTTCACAGCCTGCCCCTGGCTGTTTTCGTGGAAAAGGCCGACACGAACGTCATCGAAGAGTGCAATCTGGCCACCACGCACACGTTCGGCTACCGCCGCGACGAATTAATCGGGCAGACCACCGCCTTTTTGCACGTCAACGATGCGATGGCGAAACAGTTCGCCGACGTTGTGCATTCGGCGATCCGGACCCAGGGGTTCCTGAGCGACTTTGAGTGCCAGTTGAAGCGCAAAGATAACTCCATCTTTCCAGCGGAATACGGCGTGATGCCCATCCGGGATGAAGCCGGCCAGATGGTCAGCCGGGTGAACGTCGTTCAGGATATCACCGACCGCAAACGGGCTGACGAGGAACTGCGACGGTTGCCGCGGCGCATCATCGAGGCGCAGGAAACCGAACGCCAGCGCGTAGCCCGCGAAATACACGACGGAGTCAACCAGGTCATTGCTTCCGTCAAAATGAGGCTCCTGCAGTTGGCCGGCTGCGCGCCACTGAACCCGGCGGCCCGGGAGATTTTGGGTCGTTGTGACAAATTGCTCGTCCAGGTGCTGGAGGAAAATCGGCGGATTGCCCACAACCTTCGCCCCAGCGACCTTGACGAGCTTGGGTTGGCCGCCGCTTGCCGTAACTTCTGCAAGGAACTCCAGGCGCGAACGAATCTTACGGTGAAATGTTATCTCTCCCCTCTTCGCCAGCCGCTGCCGCCGGACGTTGATCTCAATCTCTTTCGAATCGTCCAAGAAGCCCTCACCAATGTCGAAAAACATGCCCAAGCCAAAACCGTTCGGGTGCGGCTCTTATTATCGAATGGCTCGGTCGTTATGAAAATCCAGGATGACGGCTGCGGATTCGTTCGCCATCGTCCCGGAGCCGGCCGGGGGAAGCGGCTGGGGCTGGGTCTGACGAACATGCGCGAGCGGGCCCTGTCTTTGGGGGGAACCTGCGAGGTGTTGTCAGCGCCCGAAAAGGGAACGACGATCAACGTGCGCATCCCGTGCCCGCCAGGCGGATCACAAGCAGGAGACGAAGTCACGAGTCTCAAATCGGATCATAAGTAGGAGACGAGTCTCAAACCTCCTGGGATTTTGAGAGACAAGTCAGAGTCTCCTTACGTCGTCTCCTACTTTTTCAAGAGGCCGTTACGCCCCTTGTTCCACCCAGCAGACCGCATAGCGGATGAGCGCATTGTCGCTCTTCAGCTTCAATGTTCTCTTCATTTGCGCACAGTGAGCGTTGACCTTTTTGACATCCAGGCGAAGTTGGCGGGCGATGTCGCGGTCATTCCTTCCCTGGCCGAGCAATTCCAGAAGGTTGAGCTCCAGATCACTCAGTTGGTCCAGCAAGCGTCCTTCCGGCTTGGGCGCATGTTTCGGCGAAGCTTTTCCGGTGCTGGCCAGCACTTCTTCACTCACGTAGATGTGTCCGCCCAGAACATCCCGCATCGCGTGGACGATCTCTTCCGGGTCCTCCTGCTTCATGACATAGCCGTCGCCGCCCGCCCGCAGAACCCGGTTGGCATAAAGGGCTTCGTCGTGCATGGACACCACCAGGATCTTGACTTTGTCGTTCCGCGACCGAAGCTCTCTGATCAGCTCCAAACCGCTCTTCCCGGGCAAGGTAATATCCACCAGCACCAGGTCCGGCTTGAGGCGGGCAATGGCCGGGAGCGCCCGCTCGGCATCGCCCGCTTCGCCGCACACAGTTAGATCCTTCTCGCCCTTTATGATCTGCACCAGCCCCTCGCGAAAGGTCGGGTGGTCCTCAACAATGAATATCTTCTGGCAGACAACACCAGGCTGGGGTTTCAATTTTCTACTCATCACTTAATGCACGTTTGGTCTGGCGACTGCTCTCTGGTCTCCGCAACGCTACGCTTCTTGCTCTGACAGCCTGTGTGCTGCCTTGTGCCGGTCATCCAGTTCGTCACCAATCTGTGGCAGGGCGCCCCGAACTACCAGCGTTGTTCGCGCTGGGTACGTCACGTCCGGAAACTTGACAGGCAAGAATGTACTCTCCCCGGCACGAAGTCAACTTCCAAACGAAGCGAACCAAGGAGAACCGGGGGGAAGTCAAGGACAGTGTCCCGAACCGGGGGGACTCGAACGGCCCACCCGGAGACAGCCGGCCGCTCTGGCCTAAAGGTGAGTTATGATGTCCCCGGATTGTATAGAATGTTGCGCCGCTTTGTGCGTTAATAGGATTACGGCAAAATGTAAGCCGCTGGAATAGTTGACGAAAAATGCGTATCAACTCAACTGGATAAATGATCAAGTCAGAACGCTCAATTCAAACGCTCGCGTTGGCGCTGGCAACGGCATGCTTCGCACCCGCGGCCGAGGCGTCCTTGAACTCGTCCTCGTCCCAGTACCAAATCAGCAATGGCGGTTTGGAGGCTTTCAGCGTTCAGATTGACAGCACCACAATCAATAATGTCCTGGCCGGCGGCATCCAGATCAATAACGGCTCATTCTATTATACCACGGTTTGTTCCGACATTGAGGGCACCTTAAATCTTGGCCTAAGCTATGGATACGTCATGCAATCCTTCAACGGCCAATCTGGAATTGCCCCCACGTGGGGCGATGGGCCCGCCGATGGCAGCGCCGCCAAAGCCATTCAAAATGCGGCCTACATTTTCTACACCGACGGCCAACTCAACAGCGCCGGGATAAGTGGCTCACAGACCGACGAAGCGGCCCTGCAATTGGCCGTGTGGGCGGCGCTGTACAACACAACCGCCAATGGCAGCGTGACCGGAAACCGGTTTACTGTGAATGGCGGTTCGGATTTAGCCGCCATAGCGCTCGCGGGCCAGTGGATTTCAGAAATCCCGTCGAGCTTCACCGCTTACACCGGCTATCTCCTTTCCCCGACGCTAAATCCCAATCCCGACAGCCAAGCTCCCCAGGAATTGTTGATCGCTGATCCTCCTCCTCCTGTGCCGGAGTCGCCCACCGTGATTGCCGGCGCACTGCTGCTGCTCCCGTTTGCGGCCAGCACGTTCCGGATTCTGTACAACCGACGCAGGAAAGGCTTCACGCCCATCTCCAGCCCTACCAAAGATTAGCCTGGGCGTTTCTCGAGGGTTTATTGTGGGCAAGTGCAGAAGCCGGTAGGGCGGCGCGGCCGAGACTGTCTCAAAACTCTTGGTTGGTTTTTGAACAGGATGATGGTGCGTGGAATCTGATGAGTATGGCACGGCCCATCGCTCCCGATTACGGTCAGCCATTCCTTTTTCCATCGCCTCCGGTCGACCCGCAAGCTCGAGAGGGGCTGTACCGAACAGCTTTCGCTGGTGTGGTTGACCGGTCTGCACGCGCCCGATCACAACGGTCTGTGGCGTTTCTGGTGTGAACATAAGAAAGCGCTACGGGGCATCTTAAAACAAACCGTTGAGCTGGCGGTTCACACCGGCGCGGTGGGTTTTGCCTTGCAGGCGCTGGCTGGCACGCGCATTGAGGCTGCCGGCAGAGGTTTGACCGGCTGGCGCAAGGAATACATGGAGAAACTACTGACCCAACTCGACGCCGCCTTGGAGGACATCGAACTCAAAGTGGTCCAAGAGAATCCCCAGACCGAAGCCCCGGGCTACCGCTTGCCGGCCGGACTGGCCGAACGACAGGCCCGGCGCGAGCACAATGGGAACAACGCGGCCAGATCATCGAACCGCGCTTTGCCCAACTCAAGCAACACGACGGGTTCCGTCGCTGGACGGTGTGGGAATTGGAGGCCGTCAAGACCCAGTGGTCCCTCTTATGCGCGACGCTCAACCTGCGGGTGCTCTACAAAAAATGGCAGGCCCGACACGGAGGGCCGCCCAAAATGGTCGCCGAAATGGTCAAAAAGCTCGAGCCATCCTTGGGAAACCTCGTGAGGTGAATTTTTTCCAGAGCCTTCGCCCACCATCTGGCTCCGGTGGCATAATAGAATCATCGACCGCCCAAAAGCTCGCGGCCAAAACCTTTTGAGACAGTCTCCGCAGCGCCGCCAGTGCCCGTTGTCGTTTTGGCCTTCGACAACTTGAATTGTCGAGCACGAGGACGAGGCCGATTTCAGCATAGGCTGCAGAAGGGGTTGCCCGGTGGGGGCGAGTTTTCAGGGGGGAAAGTCATTTCGCCGCGGGGTAATGTCTCGATTTGTTTTCGGAGCGCGGCTCTGCGACCCGCAGCGGCTTGGATTGCATGGGGATGTGCTGCGGCTCATAGAGCCGCGCTCCTGAATTTAGGACACAACCCGCCGCGGCAAGTCTTTGACAGCGCCGCGGCGTTTTTTTATTCTGGGTTCGTGCGCACCGTTCCCGTTTCCCTAGGCAGCCGCAGCTACGCAATCAAGATTGCGCCCGGCCTGCTGGAACAACTGGGATGCGAATGTCTGCGCCTGAAACTCGGCCAGCGCTGCGCCATTGTCACCGATACGAACGTTGGCAAACGGTATGCCAAGGCCGCGTTCAATTCCCTCGCCACCGCCGGCTTCGCGCCTTCCCTCATCATCGTGCAGCCGGGCGAAGCGGCCAAAACCCTCAAGACCGTGCAGACCTGTTATGACCAGCTTGCGGTGCACCGCTTGGAACGAAAATCGTTTCTGGTGGCGCTGGGCGGCGGAGTGATCGGGGACCTGGCGGGGTTCGTGGCGGCCACCTATCTGCGCGGCATCCCCTTCGTGCAGGTTCCCACCACCCTGCTGGCGCAGGTGGACAGCTCGGTCGGCGGCAAGGTGGGCGTGAATCTAAAGGCCGGCAAAAACCTCGTTGGCGCCTTCTATCAGCCGCGGCTGGTGTTGTGCGATCTCGATACGTTGAAGACGCTGCCCGAACGCGAATATCACGCCGGACTGGCCGAAGTCATCAAATACGGGATTATTTGCGACGCCCGGCTGTTCGCCCGGCTCGAACGGGACGAGCCGCGGCTGCTCAAACGCGACCCGGAAATTCTGGCGGCCATGGTCGCCCGCTGCTGCGAGATCAAGGCCGAAGTCGTGGGCCGCGACGAGACCGAAGGCGGCCTGCGTGCCATCCTCAATTTCGGCCATACCATCGGCCATGCCATCGAAGCTGTGTCCGGCTATGGAAAATATCTGCACGGCGAGGCCATTGCCATCGGCCAGGTCGTCGCCGCCAAAGTCTCCCGCCAGGCGGTGGGCCTGCCGGAGGCCGAGGTGCAACGGATCGAAAGGCTGTTTCAAAGCGCCGGCCTGCCGACCCGAATCAAGTTGAATTCCGTCCAGCGCAGGAAACTCTTCGCTACCATGTGCATGGACAAGAAGGTCAGCGACGGGGAGGTCAGATTTGTGCTGGCCAAAGAAATCGGCAGCGTCACCCGCGGGCATCGGGTTCCGGCCGAATTGATCCAGCAGGCGCTGGGCTGACGTTGGCATTGTTTGAGGGCGCGAGCACGCCGCGCGGGCGAATTTCCTGCGGCAGCATACGCGCAATGTCTTGGACCACCAGCAATTCAATCAGGGTGAATCCCTTTGCGGCTTTGAAGTTGATTCGCAGCCGGTTTGGACAATGCCAAGGATGGCGAGTCACGCCGGCGAACGATCCAATATATGACTGAATGTTTTCTCTTTGCACGCCGAAACAAATCTTAAAAGACATCTCTTCCGTGCTTGCCGCTGTTTTGACATCGTCGGCCTTCATCCTGACGTCGCGGGTTCCATCTCCGGCGGCACAGTCATGGCCAACTCACGAGAGTGGCTTGCAGGCGGCGTAAATCCTGCAAATCAGAGGGGCTGGAGGCGGGAGCGCTCAAGCCTGTCATCGTTTTCAGGCTAAGCCAGTGCCAATGCTCGCAATGGCCGTCGGTAAAAGTAATGTTCATCCCCTGGTTGTGGCGGTCCGATGGCGCATTCTGCCAGGTGGTGTCGGGAGCAAGAAACAGCAGGTAAACACCGTCCTCAATCGTGTATTGGTTTTCATCCAAAAAGCCCAATACCGCCGCCGGCCTGGTGATAGCCGAATAACGGGTGATGACACTGGATAAAGTGCCGGCCGGGAGGCCGTTGGTGTATCGGGGGTCAAGCGCACCATTCAGATAATAATTCAACGAATAGCTGCGGTTGCGAATCGCGCTGCCATCGTCGATCAAGGATTGGTCCGACGGGCAATGGTAAACGCCGGGCTGGGACAGGTAGTGGTAGAGAGTGCCCTCCTGGAGATAAGACAAATCCGCGGAATAGGTGGCATCACCGACAACCCAGGAATTCGTCGTGCTCGCGTTGAAGGAGTAGGCCACTGCTGCCTGTGCATTTAGAGGAGGGGCATCGTTATTTTCCTGCACATACATGAGCCACGCAGTTTGCAACTGGCGCAGGTTGTTGAGGCAGGAAATTTGCTGGCCGGAAGCCTTGGCCCGGGCGAGCGCGGTTAAGAGCAATGCGGCAAGAATCCCGATTATGGCAATGACCACCAGCAGTTCAATCAGCGTAAATGCGCGTTTCGTTCGCATGGCGTTCCAGTGTCAGTCGCGGCTTAAAGTCAGCGGATGCACCTTTCCGTCCTGCCGCCATGTCCCGGTTAATTGGCCGTTCTTGAGCGCGCCGTTAAAAACGCGTCCTGTTCCGAACCACAAAATGCTCACCCTGGGTGGGGTGTATTGAATGGTTGTTGCCAGGATATTATTTGCTCCCTGGTCAGGGTTGTCCATGGTTGCTGTTAGCGACCCGTCGGGCAATTGGGCAATGTGAAACACAAAGTGCAATTTGCCATCCGGAAGTTCCAGCGTCCCTTTCCAGTGTCCTGGCAACTCCAGAGGGCTGGCCGGGGTGTAGTTATTGGCTGCCCGTTCAGCCTGCAAATCAACGCGGCTGAAGGCAACCGGGTTCGTCTGGCTTCCCTGTATCCAATGGCCGGCAAACTGCCCGGCGACCGTGTCGAGTTTGCCTTCGAAACGGCCAAGCACCTGGAAGCCGATTTTTATCGTATCACCGTCGCGCGTGAGGGAACTTGCGGGAATGTGCTCGCCTCCGAAATCAACCCGCTCCATCTCGCCGCGAAACCTGCCCGCCACCGGTTCGGCTATTTTCAGAGTTACCGGGGTCTGCCTCGGCCCGGCTTGATGATGCCTTTCCAGAGCCCTTGAAGATCAGAGCCGGCCCGGGGCGCGTATTCTGTTTCGGTCAACGGTTCACTGATGTCCGGGTTGGCCATCCGCTGGAGCGCGACGGGATGGCTGTTTGTTCCCAGCCGCCAGTTGCCCGACATTTGCGTCATTGTGGGATCAATGCTGGCGGCAAAACTGCCCTCCCAGCCGACGATGCGAAAACTGATCGAGTTTTTACCCAGTTTGAGGTGGCTTGCCGGAGCATCAATCCCATAGTCAATACGGTCGAACGAGGCCAGATAAGTTCCATTGGTCCTGGCGATTTTTAAGGCGACGCGCCCGTTGAAATAAGTCCCCTCCCACACGCCGGCAAGGCCGGGATAAATCCGGTGCGCCTGAATTTCCTGCACGACAACAGTTGCCGTCCCCAGAGCGAGCAGCGCGCCCACGCCCACCACGACCGCCATTCCTGTTTTTGTCCAGGCCATGACTTCCGATGCTCTTTAAAGATCTACATCGATAAACGCATGCCAACATCGTTCCTTATTATTGGGGATTTCCCATTTGGTTTCTGGCCCAGAGCCAGCATGGGGCTTTTTGTGTAATTTTGCTCATGTTCGTCCTGCTTCTTAGATTTGCAGAGCATTTTTCAGTCCTCCCTCAGTTTTTTGCCCGGCGCGGGAGGTGTTTCGACGCGAGACAGTTCCTCCGTGGTTGCCGTGGTTGCCGTGGTTTTGACATGGTCAGCCTTCATCCTGAGATCGCGGTTGCCAATTTCAGCGGCCCAATCCGTTCCAAAATTGTCTGGAACAACTCTTGCAACACCGCCTGTCGCAGAAAGTTGCCCAGATTGCAGGCCAGCATGAACAGTTGCAGCCGCACTTGATTGTCCACAAAGTCGTGACAGGACAGGCGGGTCCATTTATACAGCCTCCGCCTGCCAGTTCTGCGAGGCTTTGTCAATGGCCAACCGGCCCCATCCCTTCCCATGAACTTGGGAACCGAGGACGGCCCCTCATCAGCCTTCGCTCGGAAGCTACGGCCCGACAGGCTCTGACCCCAGAGGAGGGGGCGTGACTGCGCGACAAGACGTTCGCCCTCACCCCGGCCCTTGAACCTGGTAACATCGAACATTGAACATCGAACGCCCAACATCGAATGAAAAGGAGCCCTCACCTCACCCTGACCCTCTCCCCTCCCATCGGATGGGAGCGGAGAGGGAACAGTAGGCGGTGATGTTAACGCTCGTCCTCACCCCGGCCCTCTCCCCCAGGAGAGGGGGAATCGCCCGCCATCATGCTCAATTACCTGTGATGGAGATGGCCGCGTGATGCCGTGCGAAAAAAGATCGTATGTCACCGGCAGGTTCAGGGAGGCGCTGCTGCGCGTCCGAGGCCGACCAGCAGGTCGGCCCTACCGGGGATCATGGGGAGAAAAGGACACAGATTACTGGAATGATTCCGGTGGAATACCCGAAATCGCGGCCAGCGAATGGCGCAATTCTCGTTTTCAAAGTTGCCTGCCGTGCTATCTTGAGGGCCGATGATTCTGGTATTGGACAACTACGATTCGTTCACCTACAACCTCGTGCAGTATCTGGGCGAATTGGGTGTGGCCATGGAGGTGCGGC
>Ga0187876_1003286_pt1 | contig 11142 bp, 12 predicted proteins | sample June2016WEW_17_4_FD_133000 | JGI IMG/M metagenome (GOLD analysis project Ga0187876, IMG submission 133000) | Peatland microbial communities from SPRUCE experiment site at the Marcell Experimental Forest, Minnesota, USA - June2016WEW_17_40 | ecosystem: Environmental > Terrestrial > Soil >... | reverse complement strand
TCGGGCTTCGCTGGAACGAATCATTGAGAAGGCAGGCGAGGTAGAGGTAAACGCTGCCGCTGTAGTGAGCGCTGCCAGCGCCTATGCGCGAATCAACAGCCGCGGCGAATGGGTGGAGCGCACCGAGACCGTAAATCTCAATGCTATTTTCGAGCGGCTGAGCGTGGCCGAATTGGAGGCTTACGCCAAGGACGGAGTTCTGCCCAGTTGGTTTACTGAGACTCTAGGTGCGACAGCCTCCGACAGTCAGGAAGCCGAAAATGAGGGATAAGTCGTTGAAGCTAACGCAACAGACAGCCCTGCTAGACGCGACACCCTGGCGCCCTGGCGACTTTGCGCTCGGATCACTGGAATCGCGAGCGGCCGTCCGCGTGATGCTGGCGGAGCGGCAGGCGGCACGCCAACGCGAGGCTCAGGGCGCACATGTTCAGGACGCCGTGCGCGACACCTACACTTGGGTTACCGAGTACACAAAAACCTTCAATGAGCACTGGCTGGAAGAGGGCCGTCCTTCACCCTACGAGCCCTTCCCCCGCCACGAGTATCTCGCCATCCTCTTCGAGATCCTCGACGCAAAACGTATCGTCTGGATCGAAAAATCCCGCGACCTGATGATCTCGTGGGCGTGTGTGGCCTATCTCACGTTCAAGGCCATGACGATTCCAGAGTGTGGCGTCCTGTTCCAGACGCAGAAGGAGAATAAGGCCATTCAACTGGTGGACTACGCGAAGTGTCTTTACGACCGGCAGCCGGACTTTCTGCGCGACGCATTTCCGTTGACCAAGCCGACCAAGGATCAGCCAGCGCTTTCACTGGAATTCAAGCACGGCGGCTACATCTCCGGCATTCCCGGCGGTGCCGACCAGATTCGCTCCTATCACCCGTGGGGATATTTGAACGACGAAAGCTCGTTCCAGCCTGAGGCGGGCGAGTGTTACAACGAAGCTCTAGCTGCCGTAAAAGGCAAGATCATCTTCAACAGCTCGGCGGGACCGTCATGGTATGCGGATGCCCGCCACGACATCATTCGTAATGGCGAAGACTAAAACAGCACAGGTTCTCGAAAGCATGCAAACGATGGCGCCGCAGACGGCGGTGGACATAATGCAGGGAGTAAGCGTCCGCCGGACCGCGGGCGGCATTCCAGTCGTTCGCCTGCATTACAGCGCCCATCCCGATCGCAATCCTGACGAACATCCCGAGTGGAAAGCCCAGGAGAGGCGCACCTACACGTCCCAAGCGGACTGGGACCGCGAGCAGGAGATCATCGACGAAGCGGGCGGCGGCGAGCTGGTATTCGCAGACACGCTCGTCACCTATTGGGACAAGATTGTTATCACGGATCCCGCGTGGAGGCCCGATCCAGAATGGCGCGTGATTGGGGGCTTTGACCACGGTAAGACCAATCCCACCGCGCTGGAGCGAGCCTATATCGACTATGAAGGTGTCATCTACTTCTCGGGCGAGTATTACGTGCCGGGCAAGAGCGTTTGGCAGCACGCACCAGAACTGCTGGGGATGCCGGACGTGGGTCGCTTTGAAGCCTGCTATGCCGATCCGACAGTGTTTGACCAGAAGACGCAGCAGGAGAGGGGGAAGGAACCCAAGGCTATCGCCCAGGTCTATGCCGAGGAGGGAGTCCACTTCCTCACTCGCTTCTACCGCAATCGCAATGATCAGACGTTTACAGAGGCTCTGTTAGCGCATTGGGGCGACCTCGCCAATCGGACCCCTACCGTCAGAATCGTCTGCCGAAACCACAGTGATCGACCACAGCCCGGGCGCCACGACTGGGACTGCCCCAACCTGCTCTGGGAACTCATGCGGACCCGCCGGCGCAAGCTGACGGCTACGCAGTTGATGTCACAGAACCAGTCTGAAGAGATCATCGACAAAGACAACCACGCGCGCGATGCGATGAAATACGTGGTGATGTCGCTACCCGAACCGACGGAGAAAAGCGGGCAAGACAAGATTGCGGAAAAGCTGGACGCCTATCGGCAGGCCGGGATGAACGAATTTAGCCTGAACATCTACCGTTTCCGCATGGAAAGAGAAGAACGGCAGAGGCAGGACCAGCCGGTTCATATAGGTCGACGGCATGGGATCATTGTGCGCCGCTAGAACGAGGCTGGGCGCGGGGTTTACTTCGGCCTTCTCGTCGGCCCGTGGTACGACTTCAAAGCTGGGCGCTAGAATGAGTGCACGTACGGATCTGTGCGGGGGGCGATCAGCAATGGTCGTCCCTACCGCGATCGGTTGATGGTGATTGGGCGATGAAAAAGAACTTCAGCTCCCTGCACTATTTTCGAGGTGCACCCTCACGCCGACGTGATGGCTTGTTGTATAGCCTCCTTATAGAAGTGCTCTTTCGCGTAAAATACCTCTTCTCTTGGGCAATCAATCCAAAGCGCTGCCGAGTCAGGGAAGAGTCCAACCGGGAACTCTTAACCAGGCTATACCGGGAGATACTTCTCAGAGAACCTGACCGTGAAGGACTTGCTAGCCATATAAAACCTCTAAATATGGACCGCACTACTCCCTTCGAAGTGGAGGGATCGATGCGTAAAAGTGTTGAATTCCGCACACTTGTAGCGCCCTTATCGGAAGAGGTGGAATTCGTTTATGAGCGCTTTATTTTTCGAAGACCCACGTTTGCGGAACTCGCTCATCATGCCAGCACCTTTCGCGCGCGGTCCAATAGCCTTGTAGATCTCGTCCAAATCTTGCAATCAGGACACCTTCGGTCGTGTCTGGGAATACGCCCGCTAGTCGTCGAAATGGATATCACCAACCAGTGTAATCTCCGTTGTGTGTTTTGCTACTTCAGTGACGAGAGAGTCCACAAGAGAAAGCGAGAGGATTTATCGTGGGCGGAATTTTCCAGAATCGCTGAACAGCTTTTTCCTCTCTGCCAAAAAGTAGGTCTCTCAATTGGTACGGAGCCACTGCTCCACCCCAGATTCAGCGAGATGCTCGCTATCCTTCCAGAGTATAGAATTCCCCACACCTTCGTAACGACGAACGGCCTACTGCTCAATGAAAAAGTCATCGCCGAAATGATTCGAACCAACTTCAGCCGCATTAATATCTCGATGGACGCCGCCACTAAGCACACCTACGAGAGGATCCGTGTTGGTGCGAACTTCGAAAAGCTCATCAGTAACGTCCGAGCGATCAACCGCCTCAAGGAGAAAGCAGGGTCTGCTACACCTAGTATTTCCTTGGTCTTCGTGCTAATGCGTTCAAATATCCGCGAGCTTCCAGCATTCATTCGACTGGCCCATGAATTGAAGGCAGTCGGGGTGACTGCGATACACATGGTCCCCTACAAAACGCTGGATGACACGCACGAATCTCTCAGTCTCCAGAAGAGACTGTGCAATCAAATGCTCGATGAAGCCCGATGTTTGGCAAAGAGTTACGGTATAGGATTTATCGGACCTGACAACTTTCCAGAGTCCCAAGCCATTGCGGGTCAGATTTGTCAAATCGCGCCAGCAGGAGTCGCAAGCACACCGGTGATGCCCGTTTCGATTAAGGATCATGCCAGCCGATTCGATTTCAACCTGAGTGATGCTGAAGCGGGGAAGTTCTGCTGCCCGTTTCCTTGGCACTTCGTGGGCATCGACTCCTCCGGGAACGTTACTCCTTGTGGTTGGTGGTATATGGAACGGCCCATGGGAAACATCAAAACACAGACCTTTGAGGAGATATGGAATAGCGTGCAGTACCGGACTTTAAGATCCGAGCTTGTGACTCGCAATTTGCGCAAAACCTGCCAGCTGTGCCCCGCAGCAGGTATGGGTCACGTTCAAGAAGCAAACGCCTTCAGAAGTCGAGAGTTGTGATGCTCGTCTGTATGGCGGTGAAGCCGTGGGTGTCCCAGGCTCGCGTCGTTGCTTTGGCCGCTTACCTGGGACGAGATGACCAGCGTGAGTACAAACCTGTTTCACTTGGCGGCGGTTGCTGCCAGCATCGCGGATGATTCGTCGGGCGGACTGTTGAGCTTCATTCGCGCAATGGGAGCGAGGCATGGATAAAACATTTTGCGCCCGCGTCAAAGGCCTACAATGCGCTGCCCGGCGGAGTAGGCGACAGCTTGCCCCGCCCAAATACACAAGGTTTCGGGCAGGCTGCATAGGGATGTAAGATGTAAGTGCAAGAGTGCAAGCGATCCGTACCACTATAGCTCAATCGCCTTCAACACGGCCCGGTCTATGTCCCCATAAAAGATGACATCGAGCTTTTCGACCGTTTCCTCCGGGAGAGCTGCGAATTGCGATTTGTTTGAAATCGGCACCAGAGCGCGAATGGCACCATTTTCGAGTGCGACATGAAGCGGCTCAGCAATCGACGCAACTCCTTTCAGGTTGCCCTGAATCGTCAAGTCGCCAAGAACGACGGTACCAGCTTGAATGCGGCGGTTTTGAATCGCCGACATAAGTGCGACAAAGAATGCTATTCCACATGAGGCTTCTAGCCGGCCCCCAGAGAGATCAACCGCCTCGGCACAGATGTCTCTTTGCGCAAGTAGCGGTGTGAGACCGAGTTTATCCTTCACCGATTGAAGATAGGCGACCGCCCGATTCAGACTGCCGGAACTTGTCGTATAAGCCTTGATCTTGCAGCTTGAGCTCAAGCTCAGCTAGTTTCTTATCTTTCGAGTAGCCAGCGTACTGTAAAACCTTCCAATAAAGGACAGTCGAAACCGATGCAAGTGTGTTGTCCGCTAACTGCTCACTGCCGAGATCGAGGAGAACAACCGCAGTTCCATGATTTCTAGCGGTCGTTCGAAGTAATGCCTGCAGTGAGACGGAGGTGATTCGCTCACAAAGAAAATCCAGGAATGGCCGATCGGCGATTTTTCGATCGCTGTCGAGTGCAAACCCGAGATACTTGGTAAACGAGCTTTTGCCGGCACCGTAGAATCCTGCAACCCACACGCCGATTTCGGTCACCTGCCCAGTCCGAACTCCCGCATCGTACACATCAAGAAACCGTGTGAAGCATTTGTCGACGTTGTCGGTGACTTCATACTCTTCAATCTCGGATTGCAGACGGGCATCGTCAGTCGCGGAGTAATCGATGACTTTCTCTATTGGGCGATCAATTGGCCGTCGAGTGGAGAACAAAGCGCGAATGGTCATTCAAGACCCCCAAGCAAGGTGGAACGATAATTACCATCAAATGGATAAAAGCCAAGGAAGTGAAGCCCATACTGGCCCGATCGCCGACCCGGGTAGAAGAGGACCGTCGGCACCTTGATATTGTCGTGCAGTCCGGCTTCGAGGGCACGAGCGCGGAAGTAAGGGTGAAAGGCACAAGCGTCCGTCAGGAAAACGACCGTTTTGGGGAGAGCAGCGGATACGCGATTGCTTACCGCTTTGACGAGCGAATTCCCTGATCGAAGGACGTCGCTAATGGCATCATTCACATCTTGCCGGTCGGCATTCGGCTCCAAATCAAGCCACTCTTCCCACCGGCCAGACTGAGCGACGATGTTCCACACCAGCTTGCCCAGAGACACTTCGTCAACTACCCAGCCTTCGTTTCGCAAAACTGACGACCAAACAGGAAGCTTTTGTTTCACTTGTAGGGTCTCGGAAGGGGAATGTACGAAGTAGAAAAACGGATCGCTTCGCGCCGGATTGAGGAAGTCCGGATGTCGAAGGTGCTCCAGCAGAGCATCGAAGGTCTCATCGAGCGAGGGCATCGACTACATCCTCCATGGCGTTGTACTTCCAGCTAATTCGGACAACCGATCCGGCAGCTTGGATGACGCCCCAGCCGGTCGGCATGATTCTATCTAGCGCGTTGCGAGCATCTGATTCGTCCAAGCCGAAAACACGCCAGTCGCGGTGCCCAACTAGTGCAGCATCTGTCAAACCGCAGAAATGGAGGTCATAAGCCAGATACACAAGCGCTCCATCGGAGGGGTGGAAGCTAATCGTTTCTCGTCGTCCCCGAGCAATCTCTCGCATCATGCCGAAACCGACTAAGGCTCCGAGAAGGCCACGCGCCACTTTCAACCGGACCTGCTCTGACCATGGTTCTGTCATCCGGCCATTCGCTTCGGCGTGGCGAAGGAATCCGACCACTTGACGTGCGGTGATAGTCAGTTGACCTTCCCGCACAGCGGGCCAATAGACGTCGACGATGACATCACGCAGCGCATCATCTTGGCGTGCCGAATAGAGCAGCAGTAGATCTGAAACGACCCGCGCCTTGCCGGCATGCAGAAGGCTCTTGAGACGAAGTGCCGGCTCAATATCGGGTACCATTAGCCGCCGAGCGAAGACCCGGCGGACAATATCCTTGACCCGGTACGCCGTCGCACGACCCAGCAGATCCTCGCTCAGGACCCGGCTCTGGAAGTCAACGATGCTTTCGTTGGGTAGCCACGCTCGAAGCAACGTTTTCGTCTCTTCAACTAGCGCACTGCCCTTGCAGATAGCAATTGTGTAACGAGGCGCCGATTGGAGTTCCGGGGTCAATGGCCGGCCTTAGGACTGTCGAAGTAAGGGAAGCGGCGGATGCCGCTTTCCACGGAAGCCAAATATTGGGCCGCACAAACCGATACCCATTTAGCAGTGCCAAGGTCACTGAAACTTCCCATTCTCACCGGGCCCTCGCCAGGACCACCCTTCTCGGCCCCCGCAATCCCTTCCAAGTAAGCGATGAGACCCTTGGGTTCGGCGATGACCGCAGCCTCAATCCCACGGAGTTCATCGCGGTTCATGAGTGGTCCGAACAGGTCGCACTCGATCTCCGGCGGCAGCCGGAATAAATGATACCGATCGCAACCCACGCGGTGATCATGGTCGAGCTGAGCAACAAGGGAAACTGATTTCAGCGCAGCCACTAATGCAGTGCGTGGAAACACCCTGCCGGTGACCCTCAAGCCAACATCCGTGAGTATGTTGGTATGCCACCAAGCAGGTTTCGCGCGCTCACCGACAGCGGCAACGATCGCACGCAACTCGCTGACAGGACCATATTTAGACATGATTGGGTTAACAGAGAACGTTATGCCACGTCACCTTCGCTGTCAATAACTGTTGGCGAGGATCCATAAATCGAAACGCTCACGCAAACAACCCACGAACAGTATCGTGCCATTCTGCCAGGAATGGAAGGCATGACGCGCAATCGTGCTGTGCCCACGGAACACAATAGCTCGTGACTGCATGTACGTGGGCTATGCCGGGCGGTCTCTGCTACTTCCATGCGAATGGTTACAAGGCCACCGACCTCCGCATTCGTGTCAATTCGGTTAAACCTTTGGAATGCACCCTCTGCGCAGCCTGCCCGAAATCTTCTGTTTGTGGGCAGGCAAATCGCACGATTTCGGGTGCCGCAGTCTCAAGCACTTAGCGCAACAGATTTGCAGGGGTAATTGGGCAAGCCCGTCGCGTGTGCTGGTGCTGGCTAAGTCTGAGAATCGGCGCTCTTTGGCATACGACGAACTGCTGGTCTCGGGCGTTTAGTCGCCGCCCCATCTAGACGCGCTGCAAGGACGTCGAAGGCGACTGTGGGACCGACCCAGCGTAATTCGTTCACATCGCCTTCGCTGGTCTTGTAACCAGGCCAAAGCTCATTGCGAAAAGACTCGATGACGTGATCGGTCGCAACCGCGATGTGGGTGGCCCCACCTTTAATCATCCCAAGCACCGACGCCAAAACGCCTCGGACGGCGGCGACTTCTCGGCCCGTCACGTCCTGCACGGACGGCAGAGCGTAGTAGTGCCGGAACAGTTCGTATGTGCCATCAATCAGATAGATTTCCAGGACGCAGCTCCACCACAACCCTATCGAACCTGTGCAGGCTAAATCAAGGCGCCGGGACTCACACCCCAGAACTCATCGTGTCCTTTCGGCAGACGTGCGTGACTTGAGCTGATCGAGGCTGCTAACGTCAGTCTTTCCTGTGTACGAGAAAGGAGAACTGGCTATGGCAATCGAGCCGTCTGATATTCCTCGCGGAATGGAGAGGATTTACGGGCGTTTTGCGCACTTTCGGAGTGCTCACCCTGGAGTGCGCTTGCCGATCCCGCCGCGATTGTGGAAAGCGGCGGCGAAGGTGGCGCGCGAACACGGGGTTTGTCGCACCGCACAGGTTCTGCGTTTGGAGTACGGCAAGCTGAAGCGCATCACAGAGTCAGGCCAGTTTCCTATTCAGTCCGATTCCCGCAAGGGTCGCGCGATCCGCCGTTCGACGGCATCGCTGAGCGCTACGGCGGAGGTGCCACGCCCAAGGGCGAGCCGCGCTCGGGTTGCGGCTTCGCTGCCGTCCTTCCTGGAGGTGGTCGGATCATCGGCGATCACTGGGTCGGAGTGTGTGATCGAGTTGGAAGGACCGCAGGGCAAGATGCGGATTCAGTGGAAAGGGATGGGCGCGCCAGATCTAGCCGCTCTGGGTCGCGTGTTATTGGAGCCACGAACCAGGTGAGGCAGTGATCCAGATTACTCCGCAGATGCGGATTCTGGTGGCGATCGAGGCCGTGGATGGACGCAAGGGCATCGACTCGCTGGCCCAGTTATGTCAGGAGAAACTGCAGGCCGATCCTTTCTCGGGCTGCCTGTTTGTGTTTCGCAGCCGGCGAGGAACATCGATTCGCATTCTGGTGTATGACGGGCAAGGATTCTGGCTGGCGCAGAAGCGGTTGTCCAAGGGACGTTTCGTGTGGTGGCCGAGTGGCAAGCAACCCACGCGCGTGCTGGAAGCTCATCAGGCGCAGTTGCTGCTGGCCGCGGGGAACCCGGATGCGGTGGCCGCGCCGGTATGGCGGCGGGTGAACGCGTAGTTATCTTGCCTTGCGTTTTTCACTTGCGTTCCATTTTGTACTCTGCCACACTGCAGATGTGTCTGCTCCGTGCCGATATCGTGGTCGAGAGATTCGCGCCGAAGACGTCGTCTTCATCCAACAGCACATTGCGGAACATCCCGGAGTCAGTCGCCGGAGGCTCTCGCAGAAGCTATGCGAAGCTTGGCAGTGGAAGCAGGCCAACGGCGCGCTGTGCGACATGGTGTGCCGCGGTCTTCTCTTAAGGTTGCATCGGGCGGGCGAGATCGAGTTGCCGCCGGTTCGCTACACGCCGCCGAATCCTCTGGCGAAACGCCAACCGCCGACGCCGCGGTTGATCGACAGTACTCCGATCCGCGTTGCGCTCCGTCAGCTCCAGCCCATCGAGATTCAGCAAGTGCGGCGCACGCCCGAGGAGGCGTGGTTCAACAGCTTGATGGAACAGTATCACTATCTCGGGTACGAGCAGCCGGTGGGCGAGCACCTCAAGTATGTGGTGTGGGCGCAGGGGCGGCCGATCGCGTGCCTGGCGTGGAGTTCGGCGCCGCGTCACTTGGGCAGCCGGGATCGCTTTATTGGCTGGAGTGCGGAAGCGCGGCGATGGAACCTTCGCTTCCTGGCCTACAACACGCGCTTTCTGATTCTGCCCTGGGTGGAGGTGCCGCATCTGGCTTCGCATTTGCTCGGTCGCATGGCGAAGCGGTTGTCGGAGGATTGGGAACGCCTCTACCAACACCCCATCTATTTTCTGGAAACCTTCGTGGACCCGGAGCGGTTCCGCGGCACCTGTTACCGCGCTGCCAACTGGATTCTCTTAGGACTGACGACGGGGCGGGGCAAAGACGATCAGACGAATCGAGTCAACCGCTCGATCAAACAGGTGCTGGGATATCCGCTAACTCCGCGCTTTCGCGAGTTACTGCAGGAGACTTAGATGCAGCCGGCAGCGCCGCCTCTCGATGTTACTCCGGAAGAGTTGGAGACGTTGCTGGAGGGCGTGCGCGAAGCACTGGGCGAGGCCGGATATCAGAAACTGAAAGCCGCGATCCGCACGCTGAGCTATGTAACCGAGCTCTTGGAGAATCGCGAAGCGACCCTGCAGAGCCTGCGCCGATTGTTGTGCCGGGCGCGCAGCGAGAAGACCGAGGCGGTGCTGGAACAGGCCGGCATTCCGAGCCGTCCGACCCAGGGGAAACCGGAGGCAAAAGAGACTGCGAAAAAGCCGGAGATCGGCCACGGTCGTAATGGTGCCCAAGCGTATCGCGGAGCAGGCCGCATCGCGGTCCCCCATTCGTCGTTGCACCAAGGGGATCGATGCCCGGAGTGTCAGCGCGGCAAAGTCTATCCGCTGAAGGAGCCGGGACGACTGGTGCGGATGCGAGGTCAGGCGCCGCTCGCAGCCACCGTGTACGAGTTGGAGAAGCTACGCTGCAATCTATGCGGAGAAGTGTTCACCGCCAACCCACCAGACGGCGTGGGCGAAGAGAAGTATGACGCGACGGCGGCCAGCATGATCGCGCTGCTCCGCTACGGCAGCGGGTTTCCCTGGAATCGCCTCGCCGACATGGAAGCGAGTTTGGGCATTCCGCTGCCGGTTGCGACGCAATGCGAGATCGTCACAGAGGCGGCCGCCAGGCTCCAACCCGCGATGGAGGAGTTGATTGGCCAAGCGGCGCAAGGCGAAGTGCTGCACAACGACGACACCTCCATGCCCGTGCTGGCCCTGCGGCGGAAGCAAGCGATGGACATGGAAGAGGAGGAGGGCGAAACGCCCGAGCGCACGGGCGTGTTCACCAGCGGGATTGTCTCGACCGCGCAGCAGCAAACCATCGCCTTGTTCTTCACTGGACACCAGCACGCGGGCGAGAACCTTGCCGACGTGCTCCAGCGGCGGGCTGTGGAACTGGCTCCGCCCCTGCAGATGTGCGATGCGCTGTCGCGCAACCTGCCCAAGCTGCCGGAGAAGTTGCAAGTCATCGTGGGCCATTGTCTGGCCCATGCTCGCCGGCGCTTTGTGGAGGTGACACCCAACTTCCCCGAGCCGTGCCGGCACGTGCTGGAACAACTGGGCGAGATCTACGGCAACGATGCCGTAGCACGGGAACAAGCCATGACGCCGGAAGAACGGTTGCGCTTCCACCAGCGGCAGAGCGGCCCGGTGATGGACCAACTGCATATCTGACTCACCGCGCAGTTTGCGGAGAAGAAAGTCGAACCGAACTCCGGTCTGGGAGTGGCGATGCGGTATCTGCTCAAGCACTGGGAGCGGCTCACGCTGTTTCTGCGGCAGCCGGGAGCGCCGCTGGATAATAACATTTGCGAAAGAGCCTTGAAG
>Ga0187876_1003281_pt1 | contig 11156 bp, 8 predicted proteins | sample June2016WEW_17_4_FD_133000 | JGI IMG/M metagenome (GOLD analysis project Ga0187876, IMG submission 133000) | Peatland microbial communities from SPRUCE experiment site at the Marcell Experimental Forest, Minnesota, USA - June2016WEW_17_40 | ecosystem: Environmental > Terrestrial > Soil > Wetlands... | reverse complement strand
CGCGCCTATATTCGACGTCAGAACGCCGATCCCACGCCCTTCATCTGGACGAAACCCGCCGAAACCATCCTCGCAAAGCTCAGGCGACTGCCTGAACCATCCGACTGACTCCGTGCACTAGATAGCTTCCGCGTTTGATGAACCGGCATCGGCCAATACCGCTTCAGCACAGCTCCAAAAAGCTAAAAACAACATCCTTTACAAAGTGTTGGAATAGGTTTCCCAAACCGGGGCCGGCGAGTTCCGGGCAGGCCCAAGCCTTCGATGAAACGCCGGCCGCCTACTTCCTAAGCAACCCAATTAAAATAACGGCAAAAGCGCTTATAAACAGCTCAATATGATAGACTTGTAAGCAGATTAGGAATTTTTTGTTGTCATATTGCAACAGGCCTTGTCTTCAATCTCCGTTCAAAGACTAAACCAGCATTCAAACATTGCCGCTCTCCCAGATCATGATATTCATTTCATACTGTCTTTCCCCAATGAAAAGGCTCGCAAACGTGATCCGCAAACTCCTCGCCTCTTCTATTATTCTCGCGGCCGTTAGCGGCACCGCTCTGGCGGCGGACCTCCCCTCGAACCGCGCGCCAATCGCGCCTCCGCCGCTCCCCGTCTTCTCCTGGGCTGGCGGTTACGCCGGCGCGCAGATCGGTTACCAATGGGGCACGGATAATATCACCAATCAATCAACCTTCGGCACCGGCAGCGTGAGCCCCAGCGGCGTCGTCGGTGGCCTCCATACTGGCTATAATTGGGAGACGTCGGGTTTCTTCGTCATGGGTGGCGAAGCCGATATCGAAGGGACGAGCTATTCCAACTCCTACACGTCGCCAATCGCCGGCACGGTGAAGTCGCCAATCCAAGGATCGATTCGGGGGCGCGCCGGTATCGCCGTTGACCGCGTTCTCTTCTTCGCGACGGGCGGCGCTGAATTCGCGTGGTTCAACGACACCTATCCCGTGACAGGCGATACATCGAAGCCTTCGAAGGTTGGTTATACCGTGGGCGGCGGCGTCGAATACGCCCTCACGAACAATTGGTCGGTTCGCGGCGAATATCGCTACATCAATTTCAGCGCCAAGAACGATTCTCTCGCCAACGCCGGGATCCCCGTGACCCATCAGGACACCGAAAACCGCGTCGACGTTGGCTTCAGCTACAAGTTCGACTGGCCCGTCGCGCCGGTCGTCGCGAAATACTGAGCCTTTCGTTCATCGGACGTCCAAAGCCCGGCTTTTCAGCCGGGCTTTTTATTTCAGCCGGTAATCTTCCGCTTCTCACGCGAACGCCGCGGCCCCCTCCATTGCCTCCGGGCCTGGAGCGTGGCACTTGATCGTCCATGACTTTATCCGCCCCAAACTCTTCCGTTCCGGCGAAGCCCGCCTCCGCCGCGCCGAAAATCTCGTTCGTCTCACTCGGCTGTCCAAAAGCATTGGTCGATAGCGAGCGTATCATCACCCAGCTTCGCGCCGAGGGATACGAACTCACCAAGACCCATGCCGGCGCCGATCTCGTGATCGTGAACACCTGCGGCTTTCTCGATAGCGCCAAGGCCGAATCGCTTGCCGCGATCGGCGAGGCCCTGGACGCCAACGGCAAAGTGATCGTGACGGGTTGCATGGGCGCCGATCCCAAGGCGATCGAGAGCCAATACCCCAATGTTCTCGCGGTCACGGGGCCGCAAGCCTATGAAAGCGTCGTGCAGGCGGTCCATGCCGCGGCTCCCGCGCCGCACGACCCCCTGATGTCGCTGGTTCCGGACCAGGGCATCAAGCTCACGCCGCGCCACTACGCCTATTTGAAGATCTCGGAGGGCTGTAACAACAGCTGCTCGTTCTGCATCATCCCCCATCTCCGGGGACGGCTGGTGTCGCGCCCGGCGGGCGAGGTCCTTCGCGAGGCCGAGCGCCTGGTCAAGGCCGGTGTCAAGGAGCTGCTGGTGATCTCGCAAGACACCAGCGCCTATGGTGCCGACCTGCGCTATGCTTCAAGCCAATTCCATGATCGCGAGGTCCGGACGAAATTCCTCGATCTCGCGCGCGAAATGGGCGGCCTCGGCGCCTGGGTCCGGCTGCATTACGTCTATCCCTACCCCCACGTCGACGATGTCATCCCCTTGATGGCCGATGGCATTGTCTTGCCCTATCTCGATATTCCCTTTCAGCATGCGAGCCCGGCGGTTCTGCGCGCCATGAAGCGTCCGGGCGATCAGGAGAAGATGCTCGAACGCATCAAGGCGTGGCGCGCGATCTGCCCCGGCTTGACGCTTCGCTCGACCTTCATCGTTGGATTCCCCGGCGAGACCGAGGCGGATTTCCAAATGCTTCTGGATTGGCTGACAGAGGCCCAGATCGACCGGGCCGGTGCCTTTAAATATGAGGCCGTCGAGGGCGCCCCCGCCAATAGCCTGGGCCTGGCGCCTGTTCCCGAAGATGTGAAGGAAAGCCGCTACGTCAGGTTCATGTTGCACCAGCAAGCCATTAGCGCGCGTAAGCTGGCCGCCAAGATCGGGCAGCGCGTCCAAGTGCTGATAGATCAAGGCGGCAAGGCTGGCGGCACCGGCCGCACGAAGGGCGATGCGCCTGAAATCGACGGCAAAGTCCACATCACCGGCAAGCGGCCGGTGCGAGCCGGTGAAATCGTTATGGCCAGGATAGATCGCTCTGACGAATATGATCTTTTTGCGGCGCTAATATAATATTATCCTTATTGACCTGTAAAATTGACTTTAAAGCTTCTGCCTTTTTTATGCCTCGAATTCGTAACGAATATGATACACCTCTCACGATAGAAGCTTGTGGGTGGATCGGCGGCGTCTTTGATATTGCGTGAGCCGGTCTTTCGGTTAATAAAGGCGTCGCTGCTTCTTTGAAAGGATAAGCTTGTGATCAATAAATTCCTCTTGTCGACGGTGGCCTTGGCCGCACTCGCCGGGACGGCTTTCGCGGCCGATCTCCCATCGCGCCACGCTCCTCCAGTCTATGTGCCCCCGCCAATTCCGGTGTTCACGTGGACCGGTGTCTATGTCGGTGGCCAGGTTGGTTATGAATTCGGGAAGGATTCAAACGACCTCAATCCGTCGTCGACCTCCACCTCCGGTGTGATCGGCGGCGCCCATATCGGCTACAACTACCAATTGCCCAATAACTTCGTCGTCGGCCTCGAAGGCGACGTCGAAGGCACGAGCGCCAGGGGAACGACGACCTATGCGTTCGGCCCGGGCTATTACAAAGAAGGTATCCAGGGTTCGGTTCGCGGCCGTGTCGGTTACGCCGTCGATCGCGCTCTGTTCTATGCCACCGGCGGCGCGGCCTTCGGCGGCATCAACAACAATTACTACGGCGTGGGTGAAGATTCCCCGTCCCACACGCGCATTGGCTACACCGTTGGCGGCGGCATCGAATATGCCATCGACCACAACTGGTCGGTCCGGGCCGAATACCGCTACACCGATTTCGGTCATACCACCGACTATCTGACCAATTCGGACGCTGGCGCCGCTGTCAGGAAGCACGACAGCGACAACAAGGTCGAGGCTGGCTTCAGCTACAAGTTCGATACGTTCGGTCCGACGCCTGTCGTCGCCCGTTACTGATCTTTCAGCCATTTAAGACGGAAAAACCCGGCCGCGAGGCCGGGTTTTTTATTGCTAGGTCTTTGACCTCACCCAGCTCCCACGGGCGACAGCCGCGCTCAAAGCCATGGCCTAAAAACAGGCCGTGCTCCCGAATGGAGCGCGATACGACATGCTTTTGCCTTTTTTGAGTGTGGCCGGGGAACGAAAATGGCGGCTGTTTGTTTTGAGAGCATGGGGAGAACAGCGTCTTTGATTTAAGGCGTATCCCGAAAAGTCATAGACTTTTTCGGTTGGGGGCGTATGCTAACTCCTTGGTAAAAGAGCTATTTCTTATCTCTTTGGCGATTTCGCCAAACCGATGAGCACAGTAGCTGCCGGCCTGTTCAAGGCCCTGCTTCTTTGAAAGGGTAAGCCCATGATCAATAAACTCCTCTTATCGACATTGGCCTTGGCCGCACTCGCTGGGACGGCTTTCGCAGCCGATCTGCCATCGCGCCAGGCTCCTCCGGTTTATGTGCCCCCGCCAATCCCCGTGTTCACCTGGACCGGCGTCTATGTCGGCGGCCAAGTCGGCTACGCCTTCGGCAGGGATTCGAACAACTTCAATCCGTCGTCCAGCTCCACCTCGGGTGTTATAGGCGGCGCGCATATCGGCTACAATTACCAGCTTCCCAACAACATCGTCGTCGGCCTGGAAGGCGACGTCGAGGGCTCGAGCGCCAGGGCGACCACGCTTTATCCGGCGACCACGGCTACCTACCACGAGGGAATCCAGGGCTCGATACGCGGCCGCGCCGGTTACGCGATCGATCGCGCTCTATTCTATGCCACCGGCGGCGCGGCCTTCGGCGGCATCAGGAACAATTACTTCTCGGGCGCTGCCGAGGATTCCCTGAGCCATACCCGTATCGGCTACACCCTTGGCGGCGGCGTGGAATATGCCATCGACCATAACTGGTCGGTCCGGGCCGAATATCGCTACACGGATTTCGGCCATTACACCGATGTTGCCGCGACCACCCTCGGGGCGAACGTCCTCAAGCACGACACCGAAAACAGGGTCGAGCTTGGCTTCAGCTACAAGTTCGATACGCTCGCGCCAGTCGTCGCGCGTTACTGATCTCTCAGCGACCTGAAACGGAAAAACCCGGCCTCGCGGCCGGGTTTTGTCGTTTGACGTCGCCCGCTCACGAAATCGTTAGAACGGTGGACCCCGTCGTTTCCCGGCCCTCGAGCGAACGGTGCGCCTCGGCAGCCTCGCTCAAAGGCACCGTGGCATGGAGCGGGATATGCACCGTTCCCGCCGATACCACACGGAACAGATCCCTCGCCATTTTCGCGAGATTCTCCGGTGAGGCCGCATAGGTGTTCAACGTCGGCCGCGTGACGAACAGCGACCCCTTGGCCGACAACAAATTGATGTCGAAGGCCTCGATAGGTCCGGACGCCGAGCCGAAGCTCACGAACAGGCCAAGCGGCGCGATACAATCCAGCGAAGCCGGGAAAGTGGCCTTGCCGACACCGTCATAGACGACGGCGCAAAGCTTGCCCTTGGTAATCTCCTTGACGCGCGCAACGAAATCCTCGTCCCGGTATAGAATCACATGCTTGGCGCCGGCCTTCTTGGCCAGTTTGGCCTTTTCCGGCGTGCCCACGGTCCCAATCACCGTCGCACCCAAGGCTTTCGCCCATTGGCAAAGAATGAGGCCGACCCCGCCTGCCGCGGCATGCACGAGAATCGTGTCGCCCTCGCGGACCTTATAGGTCTGGCGCAGAAGATATTGCGCCGTGAGCCCCTTGAGCATCATCGCGGCGGCCGTGTCGTAATGAATGGCCTTGGGCAGCTTCACCAGCCGGTCCACCGGCACGATCCGCTGTTCGGCGTAGCAGCCGAGCGTGGCGACATAGGCCACGCGGTCGCCAACCTTGAAACCGCCGACGCCTTTGCCGGTCTCGATAATCTCGCCCGCTGCTTCATTGCCCAACGTGCAAGGCAAGGACGGCGGCTTGTAATGGCCGGTGCGGAAATAGGTATCGATAAAATTCACGCCGGCGGCATGATTGCGGACCAAGACCTCGCCCTTGCCCGGCGGGGCCAACTCGATGTCCTCGAGCCGCATGACATTGGGGCCGCCAAATTCATGAATGCGGATTGCTTTCACCGGCACGTTCGCTCTCCCTCACATCATCGCCGTTCAAACAATTGGCTTCTCCACGAGCATCGCGGAGAATTCCGCCTCGCAAACCAATTGGCCCTCGACAAGGGCGCGTCCTTTAAACCACCACATATTGCGGCGGCGGTTGGTGCGCTCGATGTGATACTCCACGCGGTCGCCAGGCACCACGGGCTTGCGGAATTTCGCATGATCGATGGTCATGAAATAAACCAGCGGCGGCGGTGTATCGGACGCGCCCGCGACAGCCTGGATACAAAAGGCTCCCGCTGTTTGCGCCATTCCCTCGATCAAAAGCACGCCGGGCATGACGGGAATGCCGGGAAAATGCCCTTGGAACTGCGGCTCGTTCATCGTGACATTCTTGATGCCGATACAGGATTTATCCCCATCCGCCTCGATGATCTTATCCACGAGGAGAAACGGGTAGCGATGCGGCAGGCATTTCAGGATGTCGTGAATATCCAGCGACCTCACGGTCCCCTTCGCCGTGGGCTCATGGGGAATATCGTTCATGCGCGACCTCGTCGTTTCATGAGAGCGCTTTCCACTTTGGCGGGATCGCCAAAGCCATCGAAAATCGCTCTCTTACTCAGGAGTTAGGACTTGTCCTCGATCGAAAAAGTCTGCGCCTTTTTCGGAACATGCTCTAGCGGGCTCATACTGGTGCCATGCGCGTTCTGGCCAACACACGACCGGACTTACCGGCAGTGAGGCCAAATGAATTCCACGCCAGGTTGGATATACACATTTCCACGCAAGAGCGAGTGCCTTGAGCGATTTCCTGTGGCTTTGGTGGACCCGCCAAAGCCACGGCAAATCGCTCTCTTACTAAGGGCTAACCACGCTCAGGCGCGCAATCGTCCGGCCGGGTTCGATATGAACGAGATTACCGATCCGGCTTCCCTCGCCAACCACGGTGTCGCGTAACCCACCGCGATCCACCGTCGTATTCGCACCGATTTCCACGCGATCTTGGATGATGACCCGGCCGGGGCCCGCGATCCGCGCCACGGCGCCCGCGATCACCGGCGCGTCTTGACCGATCCGGACGCCCGGCGAAATCGAGACGCCATTCCCAATCAGGGCGCAAGCGATGGTCACCTGCGCTCCAATTGCGCAGTCCCGTCCGATGCGAACATCCGGGCCGATCACACTATGGGCGCCGATGATCGTGCCGCTTCCGATCTCGGCCTTGGGGCCAATGATGGCACCGGGATCGACGGTCACGCCGGCCTCGAGCCGCGCCTCGGCATGGATGAACGCGGCGGGACTCAAGCCGCGATTGGCAAAGAGCGACGCGGGCCGCCCGGCGCCGGGGTAAAAGGCCGCCGCGATCTTGGCAAAGGCCGAAAGAGGATCGAATGTGACCAGAGCAATCGTGCCGGGGGGCAAAAGCGCCGTCTCGTCCGGCGTGACGAAACAAGCCCCCGCCTTGGTCCGCGCCAGCGTTTCCGCATCGACGCCCCCCGCGCAACAGGAAATGGAACGGGGACCCGCTTGATCCAGCGCGGCGACATGATGGAACAAACGATGAGGATCGGCCGCCGCCGGGGCAACAGCCTGGGTCAGGCCGGCCGCATCCGCGAGAGACATGGGCGGTGCTGGTGTGAAGAACTGGGGCTCGCTCATTTCATTCACCTGTGTCACGGCACGATGTCGGGACGCGATTCCCTTCCCCACGAGGGGAAAAGTTAGGGATGGGGTTCTCCCTTTCTGCGTCCACGGTAGAAGTGCGGCGCGACCCCCTACTGCCAGCCTCTCCACACAAAGGGCAAAAAGCGGATCGCGGCGCTTCATAAGGGTTCGCAACGGAACATGTCTTCGCAAAGCTCCATGAAAAAAGGGAGAGCGATGGCTCTCCCTTTTCACGATCATGCAAGACGATCAAGCGCTTTGGCCGGGTCCGGTCAGAAGGTCGCGCCGCCGGTAAAGCGGAAGAACTGCGTCTGATCGTTCGGATCCTGCGTGATCGCCTTGGCAAAGTCGAAGCGGATCGGCCCGAGCGGCGAAGTCCAGATAATCGAGGCGCCGACCGAAGACCGGATTCTCGTGGTGTCGCCGCCGACGGTGATCGTATTACCCTGCGTGTAAAGCGGGGCTACATTGTACGGGACAACGGGCCCGCCATTCGTAAAGTTGGTCTGACCACGGTAACCGAACAAGGTGCCGGCGTCCGCGAACAGAGCGCCCTTCAGACCGATCTCGCGGGGAATACCCCAGATCGGGAACTGCGTTTCGAGCGAAGCCCCGGCATATTCGGTTCCACCCAGCGGGTTGCCAGCGGCATCGATACCAGGGGACACGTCGCGCGGACCAATGCCGCCCGGAGCAAAGCCACGGACAAGGGACGGGCCAAGGTTGAAGTTATCGATGATCCGCAATTCCCCGCCGCCATAGGCACGCAGGTCACCGCCCTGGAGATGCACGATGCCGATGATCTGGTCGTAGATCGGATGGACGAAGCGGAAATCACCGGTCGTGCGGATGTATCTGCTGTTACCGCCGGCGCCGGCAATATCCTGACGCAGCTCGGCGAGAATGCCGTCCGTCGGATTCTTCGGATTATCGATCGTATTGTAGCTGAGCGTATACCCCACGCTCGACGTGACGGTAACGCCGCCATTCGCCATGGCCGCCTGTTTCAGGGCGAGAGAAGCTTCGCCGTTGGTCAAGCAGTTATTGGTCGAGGACAAAGCCGTGGTCCCGGCCGTCCCAGGCGTCGTGCCCGCGATTGGATTGGTACAATCGTTGTACGGCTCGTCGTAACTGTTCGGGATCGTGATCACGGAGCGGTAACCGGAATAACGCGGCGAGAAGGTGATCTCGTCGGTGACCGGGATTCCCAGCCGCAAGGTGCCACCCGCGACGAAGTTCTCGTAATAGGAATATTGCGTCACGCTGTTGTCTTTGGCGTAGAGGTCGAAACCCGCCGCCATGCGCTGATCGAGGAAATAAGGTTCGGTAAAGTTGAACTCGATCCCCTTGGTCCTCTGACCGGCGGTCAGAGCCGTGCGTACATATTGACCACGGCCCAAGAAATTCGTCTCGGTCACAGCCAATTCGGCGATGAAACCCTCCGTCGTGGAGTAACCACCGGAGACGGAGATCGAACCCGTGGGTTGGTCCTCGACGTCGACGACCACGATCACCCGGTCGGCGCTGGAGCCCTGTTCGTTGGTGATCTTGACCTTCTTGAAGAAGCCGAGCCGGTTCAGCTGGCGCTCCGCCTTGTCGATGAGAACCTTATTGTAAGCGTCGCCCTCGCCGATTTCGAACGCCCGGCGAATGACGTAATCGCGGGTCCGGGTATTCCCCTTGATGACGATCTTCTCGATATAGACGCGGGGACCGTTTTCGACGTTGAAGACGATGGAGACCTTCCGCGTCTGGGGATCGCGGTCGCCGCGCGGGCGAACCTGCGAGAAGGCATAACCGCGATGGTTCAGCTCGCGCGTCATGGACTCCACGCTCTTTTCGACGAGGTCGCCATTATATGTGTCGCCTGCGTGCAAGCGCACGAAGCGAAGCAGATTGTCGTTCGGAAGATCCGCAAGATGGGAATCGACGGACACGCTGCCGACGACGTATTGCGGGCCTTCCTCGACCGTGATGGTGACGATGTAGCCGCCCTGCGCCGGATCGAAACGTGCGTCCGACCCGATGACGCGGAAATCCGCATAGCCATTCTTGAGATAGAAGCGGCGGATCAGATCGAGATCGCTGCCGATCTTGTCGGGATCGTAGACGTCGGATGTCTTGAAGAACGAGAGATAATTCATCTCGGTCGTCTGCATGAGATCAATCAGCTTGCCCGCGGAATAAGCCGAGTTCCCGACGAAATTAATCTTCTTCACGCCGGTCTTTTCGCCCTCGTTGATCGTGAAGACGACATCGAGGCGGCCATTCGGCAAATCGACCGTGCGCGCCGTCACCGAGGCAGCGGCGCGGCCCGAGCGGCGGTACACATCCTTGATTCGCTCGATATCGGCATTGACGATCGACGGACTGTAAGGTCCGCGCGTCTTGGATGTGATTTCCGTCTGGAGCTGCTCGCTCTTGAGCTTGCTGTTGCCCTCGAAGGCAACGTGATTGATCGACTTGTTTTCAGCGACCGTGATGAGCACGCCCTTACCGGCGCGGCTGACCTTCACATCGGAAAAAAGACCTGTCGCATAAAGATCCTTCACGCCCTTGTTCACGGAATCATTATCGGTGCCCGCGAAGTAGGAACGGATGGTCTCCGAGTCCACACGGCTATTCCCGCGAACGGAAATCTGCGCGAACGCCGAGGGGAGAAACGCCAAAAGAGACAACAAGAGGGCCGCAGCAAATGCGAACCGGTGGATGTGACCTTTGAAACAATGCATTACTGGTCCGGCCCCCGCATCGCATTAAAGCCGGCTTCCAAGCCGGCGGCTGAAAAAATACGCATTCAACCTTGCGTCAAACTTCCAAACGGCCAGAGGCAAATCCATTGCCACCGGTCCATGTCACCTTTGCTTCTACAGCCTTTGACCGAAGGTGCAAATGCCGTTCGCCGCGTGAACCTCGTTTTCAACACAGCGTGGCGATCAAGACACGCTTTAAGCTAATAAGAGGGTTAACGGATAAAGTTAACTCTCTCTTATCACTCCGATTTTCGATTCGGGCTATTTTAAGTCAAGAGCCCCGCGGAAACAAAATTAAGGCATGGCGCGGCGCGGAAGACATAATTTCTCCATGTCGGCGCCGGCTCCGCCCAGAGTTCAATTTTGGAGATCAATTTTGCAAGACGAGTGTTGTCAAAGTTTCGAGACCGGCAAGGCTCCGCCACACGGCACGTCATGCGTTTTCGCTCCGGCGGCGCCGGCGAATGCGCGCGAAACCGGTGTAATTTATCGAGGTGTCCCACGCTTGGATCTCGAAGCGCCGGTCAAGCGTGACAGCGAGGAAACACGGAGAATAATGGCGTAGCGAGCCCAACGGCGCGCTCATGCCGCCGACGTCGAATTTTCTATATTTTAGCAAAAAATAGAATTTTGCGAGGATAAGAATAGTTGATCCCTGGATGAATACTTCGTGATTCTATCCGCTCGGCCAGAAACCAACTCAGCGGAATCCGGAAACATGGCTCCGGTTTTCCGGGTGAACTCCGCGCTAGAGCGCTTTCCGCTTTGGTGGACTCACCAAAGCGATAAGAACTCGCTTCCTTTATAAGAAGTTAGAGCATGTCCTTAATCGAAAAAGTCTGCAACTTTTTCGGGACATGCGCTAAAATAAAAACCTACGCGGACTTCCGCCTAGCATTACAGTTGCGTATTTAACTGACTTCTGACTCACTGGGTCACCATGATTCGTCATGGGGGCGCGGGATGTCGGGAGCTTCGATCGAGACGACGCTGGAGTTGTGGGCGTCGTCGCTG
>Ga0187876_1003278_pt1 | contig 11160 bp, 9 predicted proteins | sample June2016WEW_17_4_FD_133000 | JGI IMG/M metagenome (GOLD analysis project Ga0187876, IMG submission 133000) | Peatland microbial communities from SPRUCE experiment site at the Marcell Experimental Forest, Minnesota, USA - June2016WEW_17_40 | ecosystem: Environmental > Terrestrial > Soil > Wetlands... | reverse complement strand
TTTCTGGAAGATAAGGACGTTGCAGCGCTGATCAAGAAGGAGCGCAACTACTCGCTCGAAGATCAGAGTTTTGTGATTGCGCGCGAGCGGGACCTGCTAGGCAAGGTTCTGCCCGCCTATGCTACGGCGGCCAAGAAGGGATCTATCGAGATTTCGGCGACGCCCTTTTATCATCCGATTCTTCCTCTGATCTGCGACACCAATGCGGGAGCGACTTCCTCGCCGGGGCTGCCTCTGCCGCAGAACCGGTTTCGTCATCCCGAGGACGCGCGCGAACAACTGGTGCGCGCTCTCGATCTTCACCAGCAAGTGTTTGGGGTCCGGCCGCAGGGCGTGTGGCCGTCGGAGGGCAGTGTCTCGGAAGAGGCGCTGGCAATTGCGCACAGTCTCGGTATCAAATGGATGGCCACCGACGAAGGCGTGCTCGGCCGCAGCACTGGTGTTTTCTTTCAGCGCGACGGAAATGGCCGGCTGCCTGCGCAGCTGGCGGAGCGGCTCTATAACATCCATCGCTATGAGAACGGCCAAGCTTACATGCACATGGTGTTCCGGGATCATACGATTTCTGACCTCATCGGTTTTGTCTATTCGGGCATGGAACCAGGAGATGCTGCCGGACATCTTCTGCGTAACATTAAAGAGGCCGCTCAGCCGCTGTTGTCACAAGGACGGGATGCCGTGGTCTCGGTGATTCTCGACGGGGAGAACGCCTGGGAGTATTACCCGAAGTCAGGGCGTGATTTCTTGCGCCGATTCTATGACGCGCTGCAGCACGAAGCAGGGCTGGAGGCAGTAACCGTTTCCGAGGCGATTGCTCGTCATCGCAACGTTTCGCCTTTGAAGTCTATCGTGCCTGGTTCGTGGATTAACGCGAACTTCGACGTCTGGATTGGAGCTCCCGAGGACAATCGCGCGTGGGACTATCTGCACCATGCGCGCGAGTTTTATGCGCAGAATGCGGCTCGCGCCACCGAAGCGCAACGAAATCTGGCCTTTGAAGAAATCATGATTGCCGAGGGCAGCGACTGGAATTGGTGGTATGGTCCGGAACATCACTCGGCCAACGACCGCGATTTTGACGAACTGTACCGCAAGCATCTTTCCAACATTTACCAGGCGCTGGGAGCGGCGCCACCGGATTATCTGGCGCAGCCGATTACGGGAGGGGAAGTGCGGCCGGCGTTTACGCCTCAAACGGCCTACATTCATCCCCGCGTGTCCGGCGACAAGATCCGCTACTTCGAGTGGATGGGCGCGGCCATCTTCACGGCCGATCAGCGTGCCGGCGCCATGCACGGGAAACAGTTCCTGCTGGATTCTGTTTATGCCGGGATTGATAGCACGTTCGTCTACGGGCGGTTGGACTTTGCCGGCCCGGTGCCAGATATGGAGTTTGATGTGGTGGTGAACCTGGAATCATGGGCGAGCGGAGAAGCGCGGCCGCGGCGGACTCTGCGGCTCGATGGAAAGGTACAAGACCACAATCTAACGGAGTGGAAGGTTGAGGGAGGGGAAGAATCGACGTCCGCTTTTTCGAAGAAGGGTGAGGAGAGCGCCAAAGCGGCGTTGCTCCGCAGTTTCGAGTTCCGGTTGCCGCTGAGCTGGCTGCTTGCGAAACCTGTCTCCGGCAACCGTGCGGGGGCAGTCATTTCAAGTGGAGGGGCAGTCGCAGCCACCAGCAGGCTGAAGTTGCGCTTCAGCCTTTGGCATAATCGGTTGCCCGTGGACGCGCTGCCGGTTGAAGGGTGGATCGAGCTGCAGTTGCTGAGCGAATGGGAACTGGCAGCGGGGATGTAACCGTGGAGTGATGCTTCTCCCCGGAGAAGCAAAACGCCGGGGCAGGCGCCTCCGGCGTCATCAGATAATTCTTTACTGTCCTGCGTTGGCTACTGCGGTGGTCATCGCCAGGGGACGATTGAGTTCGAGCGTGAGTTCCGTGCCAGCGGGCAGCGTGGCCGAGCGGTGCTTACTCAACCAATGAACGCCAGTTGAGCCAGCGCCAACGACTCCGCCGATGACGATTCCGGGCGGACCGCCGATGAGGCCGCCGATCAGCATGCCACCGGCTGTGCCGCCGCCAGTTTCCATTTGGTCGCGGCGGTCATGACCAAATCCTTTGAACTCACCCTCCTGGTTTACGTCCGTGCCGCTACCGATATTGGTGTCGACCAGCGTGGCATCCAGGAACAGTCGTTCGCCGGTCGGGAGCACCAGGGCTTCGGGCAGAATGCCGATGGTCGGCTTGCCCGAGATGCGGCGTGGTTCGGCTACTTTGGTTACGCGGCCCTCGACCATCGTTCCGGTGGGAATCAATGTCTTGCCATTCAGCACGACAGGTTGGGTCAATCGCGCCTGAAAAGGATCACCAGCCTTGTTGCTGAAGGTGGCGAGAGTGGTTTCCAGCTTCACCATCAGGGCGGTGCCGGCTGGCACCGGGTCGCTGGCTTGTGCCGCCGCCATCGCCGCCAGTAGCAAGATGCAGGGTAGAACTGTCCACTTCTTCATGACTCCTCCACGAATTTACTGCCGCTAAATCTCCCCATCGTTGCTTTGACTCTAGATGAGACGGATGTCTGGAACAACCTCTGGCATTGCCAGGGAACCAGCGAAGATAAGGGTGGGTATCGTTTCGAGCCGGGAAATCAGGAAGCCCGCGCTGTGAGCGTTGTCACAGTGCCGTGATCCTCTATCCGCTATAATCGTGAGTCTCGCAACCACTGCATGGGCAAGACTATACGGGCGTCGGCTATCTGACTGGCCGGCGCCTGACTATCAATTCGGCGGCGCCCAGGCACGCTGTGCGGGTGGACGACGTTTTACAGAGAACATACTCAGACAAGGACGGTAAGAGCAGTATGACCAATATCGGAGCAATTATCGGGCGTGAGGTGCTGGATTCGCGCGGCAATCCTACAGTAGAAGCGGAAGTGCAATTGGTGGGTGGAGCGGTTGGACGGGCCATCGTGCCGAGCGGAGCTTCGACCGGTGAGCATGAGGCGGTCGAACTACGCGACGGCGATAGTGCGCGTTTTCTCGGGAAAGGCGTGCTCAAAGCAGTGGAGAACGTCAATGGCGAGATCGCCGATGCACTGGCGAATCTGGATGCTGCCGATCAGCGCGGGCTCGATCAGAAGATGATTGAGTTGGATGGCACAGAGACCAAGGGACGGCTCGGAGCCAATGCGATTCTAGCGGTCTCGATGGCGGCGGCTCGCGCGGCGGCGGCGGATTACGGTTTGCCGCTGTACCGGTATCTCGGCGGCGCGGGAGCCAACATCTTACCCACACCCCAGATGAACATCCTGAACGGTGGAGCGCACGCCGACAACAATGTGGATTTTCAGGAATTCATGGTGGTGCCCGTGGGCGCGCCTTCGTTTTCAGAAGCGTTGCGCTGGGGCGTGGAAGTTTTCCATACGCTTAAAGGAGTGCTGAAAAAGCGCGGCTACAACACGGCGGTCGGCGATGAAGGCGGATTTGCTCCGTCGGTGAAGTCCAATGTTGAAGCTATCGAAGTTGTGCTGGAAGCGATTCAGCAAGCCGGATACAAGCCGGGAGACGAGATTGCGATCGCTCTCGATCCCGCGGCCAGCGAGTTCTATCAGGACGGCAAGTATGTCTTCAAGAAGTCGGACAAGTCGGCAAAGAGTTCGGACGACATGGTGAAGTTCTACGCCAAGTGGGTGAGAGACTATCCCATCGTTTCGCTCGAGGACGGACTTTCAGAAGAAGACTGGGACGGTTGGCAGAACCTGACCAAAGAACTGGGCGGCAAAATCCAACTCGTCGGCGACGACATCTTCGTTACCAATATCCAGATTTTTGGCAAAGGCATCGAGAAGGGAATCGCCAACTCCATCCTTATCAAGTTGAACCAGATCGGCACGGTCAGCGAAACTCTCGATGCCATCGACCTTGGACGGCGCAACGGTTACACGTCGGTGATCTCGCATCGCTCCGGTGAAACGGAAGACACGTTCATCGCGGACTTTGCCGTCGCAACCGGTGCCGGACAGATCAAGACTGGATCGGCCTCCCGCACCGACCGCATCTCCAAGTACAATCAACTACTAAGGATCGAGGAGGAGTTGGGGCGCTCGGCGCGGTTTCTGGGGCTGAAGGCGCTGAACTACAAAGGCTGAAGGCGTCCATTCTCTGAGGCGGAGGTTCGATGAGATTGAAGTCATTTATCTCTGTGTGTGTTCTAGCTTTGTCGATGTCCTCCGTTGGGCAGACCACGGTTTCGATCGCTCCAGATGCACCCTCCAAGGAAGACGTCAAGAAGCTCTTTGATGTCATGGCAAGCCGCGAACAGATTGGCCAGGTCCTGCAGCAGGTGTTCGCGCAGATGCGGAGTCTGAACCGCGAGGAGCTTAAGAAACGGCGTCCGGACGTTTCCGAAGGGGATCTCGCGCGCATGGACCGCCAGTCTGAGGATCTGATCAAGAACTTTCCTTTGGACGAGATGTTGAGCGATATGGTCCCGGTCTACCAGCGGCACTTTACGAAGTCTGACATCGATGCGTTGACCGCCTTTTATTCATCTCAACCTGGGCAGAAGTTTCTTCACGAGATGCCCGCAGTGACGGCGGAAACCATGCGGGCAGTGTATCCGCGAATACAGGCGGAGGTGGACGCAGCGCTCAAGCGAGCCGAGGAGAAGACGGATTCACCGCAAAAATGAGAGGACACAACTACTCGTGCCATCCCCAATCATTGTGTCCTAAGAGCTAGAAGCTGATTTTATGTCCCGTCCTAAACCGCTTATTCTGATCATCCTCGACGGCTGGGGATACCGCGCCGAAACCAAAGCCAATGCCATCGCGCTTGCCCGCAAGCCGACTTACGACCGTTTGCTGCGGGAGTATCCCAATACGCTGATCCACACCAGCGGTCCTTTTGTGGGCCTGCCCGAAGGACAGATGGGCAACAGCGAAGTTGGACATCTCAACATCGGCGCTGGCCGCATCGTGCACATGGACATCACGCGTATCGACCTGATGATCCAGAACGGCGAATTCTTCTCGCATCCCGTGTTGCTCGCGGCCATGAAACATGCGCGTGTGGGCGAACGGAGACTGCATCTTTTTGGTCTAGTCTCAGACGGCGGCGTCCATTCGCAGCAGGCGCATCTTTATGCTCTGCTGAAGATGGCAAAGCAGAACGGCGTGGATCGAGTTTTTGTTCATGCCTTTATGGATGGCCGCGACACGCTGCCTACAAACGGCGCCGGTTATCTCGAGCAATTGCAACAGAAGATGCGGGAATACAATTCCGCCAAGATTGCGACCGTGAATGGACGCTACTATGCGATGGATCGCGACCGGCGCTGGGAGCGCATCGCTAAGGCATACAACGCGATGGTGTTTGGCGATGCCGAAGGCGGCAAGTGTGCTGACCCGGTCCAGGGGATGAAAGATTCCTACAACCGGGGCGTCACCGATGAGTTCGTTGTGCCATTTGTCTGCACCGACAAGAGCGGTCAGCCGCGGGCGACGATTCGGGATGATGATGCTTGTATATGCTTCAATTTTCGCGCCGATCGCGTCCGCCAGATCACTCGTGCACTGGCCCGTAACAGCGGGTTGAATGTGAAGGGCGGCAGTGATCTTCCGGGTGCGGCCGATCTCGATGTAGCGATTCCCCGCGATCGCGTTCCGAAAAATGTACATTACGTTTGCATGACGCAATACGACAAAAACTTCAGCCTACCGGTGGTGATTCCGCCGGAATCGATGGCGAACATCCTGGCCAACGTGATGGGTCGCCTCAACATGCGTAACCTGCGGGTGGCTGAGACCGAGAAGTACGCCCACGTTACGTACTTCTTCAACGGCGGCGTGGAGCAGCCGTTCCCCGGCGAAGAACGCGTGATGGTGCAGTCGCCGAAAGTCGCAACTTATGACTTGAAGCCGGAGATGAGCGCCGCTGGTATCGCCGATGCTGTCGTAAAGGCCACGGAAGATGGAACGTTTGACGTGATCATCGTCAACTTTGCCAACGCGGATATGGTCGGACATTCAGGTAAGATTGAGCCCACCGTGAAAGCGGTCGAAACTGTCGATGCCTGTCTGAGCCGGATAGAATCCGCCGTGCGCGCCAAGGGCGGCGCCATGCTAATTACCGCTGACCACGGCAATGCCGAGATGATGATTGATCCGACGACCGGCGGGCCGCACACGGCGCATACTACCAATCCCGTGCCGTTTATTGTGGTCGCCGAAGATGCCAAACAGTACACGCTGAAGCCTAACGGTTCGTTGCGTGATATTTCGCCGACCATGCTCGGGATCCTTGGCGTCGACGAGCCCAAAGAGATGACGGGGAGCGACTTGCGCACCTTCCTGAAGAACAACTAAAACTTTAAATTACGAAGTAAGTCCTTCGAGCCTGCTCCGTCGCGGCTTCGTGCTACAGTTTTCTCGCGGGCAATTGTTCGCCCGAACACCATGGAACCGCGGCTGATTTGGATCAATCTGCTGGTGAAGCTGGGCGTGGCTGCGGCTGTGTCGAGCAGCCTGGTGCGTTCGGTCGCGTTCAAGTCCCTTCTTTTCCGCGAGGAGCGTTCGTTACTTCAGAAAACTTATCTGGTTCTGTGGTTCAGTTTGCCGATCATGATCGGCACCTGGATTCGATTTTCCGTTAATAGCTTTGTGGCCGGCGACTTGAGTTTCGAAACGGCGCTATTGCTGGGAGTGATTGGCGGGCGCTGGTCGGGGGTTTTGGGCGGCGTGCTGATGGCCCTGCCCGCGCTGCTGCACGGGGAGTGGGCGACGCTTCCTTTCGGAGTGCTTTGCGGTTTCATCGCCGGCCAGTTGCGCACCATGGCGCTCGATAAGGATGATATCTGGTCGTTCTCTCCATTCATCGATCTCAGCATTTATCGCCTGATCCGCCGCAACCTGCCGACCCCGCGCTTGTTCGACTGGCAGATCATGTTCTTTACCACGATCATCGCGCTGCGTTTCGTTCAAAGCCAGCTGGCACGATATTTTGCCCATTCAATTTTCAGCATGGATAGCGGCAATCTGTGGGTTGAAGTGGCGATCTACGCCGCTTCGGCGATGGCCATTGGGATTGAGCTCAAGATCTTTAACAGCGTGCGTATCCAGATCAAGCTGGAGGAGCAAGAGCGTCTGCTGCTGCATGCGCGCATGGAAGCGCTGCAAAATCAAATCAATCCCCATTTTCTCTTCAATACGCTGAACTCGATTTCTTCTCTGGTGCGCTTCGATCCGGATACGGCGCGTGAAGTGATTTCCAAACTGGCCACCATCCTCCGCCGTCTGCTCAACAGCGCGGACTCTTTCGTGCCGCTGCGGGAAGAAGTGGAATTCATCGACAACTATCTTGATATCGAGGTGGTCCGCTTTGGCAAGGATAAGCTACGTGTGGTAAAGGAACTAGCGCCCGACTCGCTGGACGTGATGGTTCCGAGCATGCTACTGCAGCCGCTAGTGGAGAACTCAATTAAGCACGGACTTGCCTCAAAGGTGGAAGTTGGAAGCATCTACCTGCGCAGCCGCTTGTCCGACTCAGGCCTGGTGATTGAAGTAGAGGACGATGGGGTTGGAATGGCGGCAACCCAGATACCGGAAGCTGGAAGTACGCGTGGCTCGGGAATTGGCATGGCCAATATTTCCGAGCGGCTCCAGGTGTTGTACGGAGATACCGCGCGGATGACGATAGACAGCCACGAAGGGAAGGGAACGCTGGTGCGGATTCGCTTGCCGCTTCTGCAAACAGCGGGAGCCGTGCCCGAGAGCTTTTACGAAGAGCGTTCGACAACGCGCCGGTAAAAGTCCTCGTATTGAGGAACGATCTTGCTGGAGCAGAAACGCGCCTGGGCGACGGCGCGCGCCGCCTTGCCCATGGTGCGCAACGCACTCTCATCATTGAGAAGTTCAATGGCGTAGCGTGCCATCGTATCCACATCACCCACGTCGGCCAGATAGCCACTGGTGCCGTGTTCGATCACTTCCGGCACGCCGCCGGTGCGCGTCGCAATCGGTACCGTCTCGCAGGCCATCGCCTCCAGCGCCGCCAGACCGAAGGACTCCAACTCGCTCGGCATCAGCAGGATGTCAGCGATTCCTAGCTTTTCCTGCACCTGATCCTGTTTGCCGAGAAAGAGGACATCCTCATGAATTCCTTTTTGTACAGCCAGCCATTCCGCCACGGAACGGTCCGGGCCGTCGCCGATCAGTAATAGCTTCGAGGGGATTTTCTTGCGCACGCGATCAAAAATCTCGATCACGTCCGTAACTCGCTTCACCGGGCGAAAGTTGGAGAGGTGCACCAGCAATCGCTCGCCGTGGGGGGCATACTCCGCGCGGAGTTCCGAAGAGTTTTTGCTCCTGCAGTACACGTCACAATTGACCGAGTTATAGATGACTTCGATTTCCTTATTGACATCGAAAACCCGCATCGTTCGGTCGCGCAGGTAATTGGAGATGGCAGTGACTCCGTCGCTCTGATTGATGGAATAGCGCGTGATGGGCAGATAGGACCGGTCCAGCCCGACGAGCGTAATATCTGTGCCATGCAGCGTGGTGACGAATGGCAGCCGGCGCCCGCGGGCGCCATCGGCCAGCATCTGCCGCGCCAGCAGCGCGCTCACCGAGTGAGGGATGGCATAGTGGACGTGCAAAAGATCCAGATCATATAGCTGCGAGACCTCGGCCATGCGCGTGGCCAAGGCTAAATCGTATGGCGGATAATCGAACAACGGATACCGCGATACTTCAACTTCGTGATAATGAATGTTCGGTTCCTCACCCCGTAGCCGGATCGGCTGGGCATAGGAGATGAAGTGAATCTCGTGGCCACGTTGCGCCAGTTCCAGTCCGAGTTCCGTCGCCACCACGCCGCTGCCGCCATAGGTGGGATAACAGGTGATCCCAATCTTCATTCCGCGGGTCCGCCCTTTTTGATTTCCCTAAGGTTCTGTAATTCGATGGCTGGAAACACTATAGGATGCAGATTCTATAGGGATCAGGCGGATTGGTTCGGCAGAACCTAGTGATGACCCCAAAAGGCTACTCGGAAGCGCTGCGTCGCTTCATAGAAATGCCAGGATCCACTTTGTCGAGATGGGCCTGGAATCGTCGCTTGGAGTCTTCGGGTAAACCCGTGAATTCGATACCCATGCCGACTCCGGGATCGCGCGTGCGAACCGTTGCGGAGGCCGAGACGTGCTCCTGATCGATCCAGAAATCCACTCGCAATACCGTAGAAACTGGCAACAGCATGACCGTCTCAACATAACAACCGTTGCCGCTGATATCTGTTGCGTTCACCCGCATGGGGGTGTTCACCCGCTCATCGCGGAATTCGAAAGGAAACGAAATTCTGTGGCGTTGAAATCTTCTACGATTGTCAGGAGCAGGCGCCGGCAGGTTGGACTGTACCTCCGCGGGCAACTGGGAAAGCCACGGGCACTCCTGATCAACCACTAACTGAACCCCAACCTGAGTTTTCTTCAGTCCACCGGCTTCCATTACCCAGACAACTTTGCAACGAGCTTTCTTGGTCTCATATTGGACGCCAATGACGTCGCCGACCTTCAACTCATGCTCGAGGCCGCAAATACAAGCTCCCGTGACGCTGACATTCTGGGCATTGGCATTCTGATGGAAAGGTTGATTGTCAGCGCCCATTCCCCACACACGTACGCGCAGGTCCAAGGTCGCACGCGGGGCTGCCCCTGAGGCAGACATGATAAACGTCTCCCAGCCTGAAAATTTCTGAGCCGAATCTAATGAATCATAACCCCCGGCCGGAACTTCCTAAGATTACTAAGGTCATGGCGAGCGGTGGCTGCGACCAGTACGAATCGAAACTACTGACCTTACTGGCCGACTTCGGCCGAGACTAACTCGCGGTACGAAACCAGAGCGACGCCGCAATTCAACAACAAATCCCGTACCTCGGGCATGGTCAAAACGCGCAACTCAATCTCCCGCGACTCGCGCAGACGAGTGTTGGCCTGCTGGAGGTCCGCATCATTGTAGCCCGGGTGGCAAACAAACTCCCAAGTGCCTTCCGGGATGATCCTTGCAATAGCGCGAAAAAGTTTCTCGTCCAGCGTGCCGGTTGCGACGATGCCCAAGGTGCCGTCGGGAGTATCAAGTCCTTCCCGTCTTACTGCCTCGCGAAACTTGCCGGCAAGAGCGCGCAGAATGCACACCTCGGCGTAGCGCGTCCAGATACTGGGCCGAGCCAGCAATTCACTAGACCTCAGAGGCTTGCGCGGGCCAAACGGATTGCGAATGGCTCCAACTCCGCAGGCGCGCGCGGCGCGCAACATGGGTTGCAAGACTTTTGGAAACAAGTGAGTGTGCTTGTGAGAATCGAGATGAGAAACGCTGATTCCGGCAGATTGAATCTTGCGAATCTGAGCGCTGGTCTCCGCCTCGATCTCGCCGGGATCTAAGCGGCCGGCTAACGCGCGAGCAGCAAAAGATTTCAGCCCATCGCGGAAGCGAGTGGAGCCAGAATTTCTGGAAGTGATCGTGGGCAGCCGAACTGGGTCCAGAACGGGCTCGCCGTCAATCAATACGACATGGCAGCCCACACTTAGCCGAGGAAGCTGTTTTGCCAGTCGCACGGCGTCTTCGAAGGCCGGCCCACGGGCCATCAGGGTGGAGGAAGTCACGATGCCATGAGTGTGAGCTTCGCCGATGGCACGGTTCACTCCCGCGGTGAAACCAAAGTCATCGGCATTGACGATCAGACGTCGCACCGCGACAGTCTAGCAGGGAGAACGAAGCGACGATTGCCTTTAGAGTAGAGTTTTCCGAGGATGCAAGCGTGAATCGTGCATGAAGGCGTCGTCGGCAGCGCTAGCCGTTTGACGGTCTTTTCGTGAGTCGCATATACTCGCTCAGGCTCACTTCATGCGTATTCTCAGGCGGTCCCAAATCGCACGGGGCTTGCCCTGAGCGAAGCGAATGAGATCTGATCCCGCCAGAATAGCAGGGGCGGTTAGCTCAGTTGGTTAGAGCGCCTGCCTTACAAGCAGGAGGTCGCAGGTTCGAGTCCTGCACTGCCCACCAAGTCTTTTGAATCAGAGGCTTGCGGACTAAAAAGAAAAAGCTACAAGGATTGTCGCTGGTTTCCAGACTTTCTCCGTATTGAGATTGGAGAAGGGGGAACGTG
>Ga0187876_1003274_pt1 | contig 11168 bp, 8 predicted proteins | sample June2016WEW_17_4_FD_133000 | JGI IMG/M metagenome (GOLD analysis project Ga0187876, IMG submission 133000) | Peatland microbial communities from SPRUCE experiment site at the Marcell Experimental Forest, Minnesota, USA - June2016WEW_17_40 | ecosystem: Environmental > Terrestrial > Soil > Wetlands... | reverse complement strand
TTTAATTCCGCCATTGACTCTCATCTCAGATGGGAGTACATTGCCCACGTTCTGGGGAATCTGGGGGATGACGCGCACAACACGGCGTGTGGGGGTTGTTCTGTTTCAGCTTGGCGGGCCCGATACGCTGGCTGCGATAGAGCCTTTCCTTTATAACCTTTTCTGCGACCCCGATATCATTGACTTCCCTTTTGCCCGCCTCGGTCGCAAACCTCTGGCCAAACTGATTTCGACCACGCGCGCCCGTAAAGTGCAACACCACTACGCAACTATCGGCGGAGGTTCCCCCATCCGCCGCTTCACGGAACGTCAGGCACGCGCACTAGAAGCGGAGTTGATAAGTCAGGGAGTGGACGTGAGCTGCTTCGTAGCCATGCGCTACTGGCATCCCTTCACCCGCGAAGCCATCGCAGAACTCCGGGCCGCGCAATGCAACGAAGTCGTGCTGCTGCCCTTGTATCCCCAATACTCCTCCACCACGACGGGCAGCAGTCTGAACGAATGGAAGCGGCTATTCCGCGACGATGTTCCCGTACACAACGTCGGCCCCTTCTATCGGCATCCGATGTATTTGGACGCGGTCGTGGAAAAAGTGGACGAGGCTTTGTCGCGCTTCGAAATCCCGGCCCGAGCGGAAATTGTTTTCAGCGCACATAGCATCCCCATGTCGATAGTCGCGAAGGGAGATCCCTATCAGCGGCACATTGAGGAAACCGTGCGCCTTCTTATGGCGCGCGGTGGATGGTTGAATCGCCACCGGCTCTGCTACCAGAGCAAAGTGGGCGCGAGCAAGTGGCTGCAACCTTCGCTGCACCGGACACTCCGTGATCTGGCAGGTGAAAAAGTGCGCGAGGTTTGCATCGTTCCTGTAGCCTTTGTTTCCGACCACGTGGAGACGCTGGGCGAAATCAATCACGAGGGACGCGAGGAGGCTCGGCGGCTGGGTATTACGCGGTTCGGGATGACCTCCGGCTTGAACGATTCTCCAAAGTTTATCTCGGCGCTGGGGCAATTGGTGCGGGAAGCTCTGGGCAGAGCGCGTGATTCCGACGAACCGATTCATACAACCGGGAGGCAAGTGGCGACGCCGGAGTTGTTGGCCGCCGCGGGAGACTAGGGACGAGTCTATAGAACAGGAGGGCACCCATGACGGTTCCCGGCAGCGAACAACCGAACCCGAGTCCGAATCCAGAAGCGGCGCAACCTGCGCCGCGGAGCGCGGTAGATGCCACGAAGTATGTAGGCACACCGGCGGTAGGAACCTCAAAGGCGGCGGCTGCTGGTGGACTTTCCTCGGCCGGCCCGTCGAATACGGACATCGACCGCCGACGGCGGCGGCTGGTTTGGGTGGGTGTGACGGCATTCTTGACCGCCTGGTTTCTGGCCTTCTTCCGATTCTTTCTTCCCCGCACTCTCTTCGAACCTAACTCCGTTTTCAAGATTGGTTATCCCTCGGAGTTCGCTCTCGGAGTCGATACCAAGTTCCAACAGAAATATCGCATTTGGGTCGATCGCACACCCGACCGCGTGTTCGTGATCTATGCGCGCTGCACACACCTGGGTTGCACACCGGACTGGAAGCCCAGCGAGAACAAGTTCAAGTGTCCGTGCCACGGCAGCGGCTATGACAGCGAAGGGATCAACTTCGAAGGTCCGGCACCGCGTCCGATGGACCGCGCACATGTAGAACTGGCGCCGGATGGGCAGATTATCGTCGACACCTCGCGGCTTTATCAGTGGCCGAAGGGACAGCCCAGCAAATTCAACGATCCAGGGGCATTCTTAACGGGAGTGTAGCAGTTTTGTAGCGCCGGCGTCCCGCCGACTTTGACCAAGAGGAAATGATGGCTGACGAAAATAATCCAAACGGCAAGAACGGAAAAGTGGGATTAGTAGAGCGGGTCACCACTGGTGTCAAAGACCACATTCAGGCGATAAAGGTCGACATTCCCGCCAAGGCAAAAGAGCAGATCGAGGGACTGAAAGATCCGACCAAGACTCAGGTCTACACTTCCATTTTTCGCCATAAGCACGACGACACACCGCGCAATCGGGCTCTGGGCGTGCTCTCCAACGTCTTCTTACATCTGCATCCCGCGAAGATTAATCGCGATTCGGTGCGCTACAGCTACACCTGGGGCATGGGTGGGATCACGTTTTTTCTGTTTATCATCCTCACCTACACCGGCGTTCTGCTCATGTTCTACTACCACCCGAGCAAGGTGCAGGCCTTCCGCGATGTACTTTATCTCGAGCACGATGTGCCATTCGGAAAAATTCTGCGCAACATGCACCGCTGGGCCGCCCACCTGATGGTGATTGGCGTGTGGCTGCACATGTTCCGCGTCTTTCTGACCGGCTCGTATAAAAAGCCGCGTGAATTTAACTGGAACATAGGCGTGCTGTTGCTGGTGTTTACGTTGTTGCTCTCGTTCACAGGTTATCTTCTGCCCGACGATCAACTAGGATTCTGGGCTGTAACCGTAGGCACGAATATGGCGCGAGCCACTCCGCTGCTTGGGCACGAGGGCCCGTTCGGCTCGATGCTGGGCATGACGCCATACAACGATGTGCGCTTCGGCCTGCTGGGCGGCTCGATCGTGGATGCGAATGCTTTGTTGCGTTCGTACATCTGGCACTGCATCGGCATTCCGATCGTCGCTTCGATTCTGATGATCGTGCATTTCTGGCGCGTGCGGAAGGACGGCGGAATCTCCGGTCCAGCGCCGGTGATGTTGGAAGCGGAAGCGGATAAGCCGCGCCGGGGGCCAAAGGCAGCGGGAGAGTAGCAAGAATCATGTGGAGACAGCCGCCCTCGGCTGTCAGACCGAACGCAGTTCGGTTTAGGTGCCAGCAAGAAACAGTCGAGCTTTCGCTCGACACGGACGGCCGAGGGCGACCGCCCTCACAAAGTTCTTGGAGAAAGTATGGACTGGCGACAACTTTGGGAGATTTGCTCGGCTCCAGATAACGTACCGATCGTAGGCTTGATCCCGCTGTTGGCCTTCTACATTTATCTGGCATGGAGGCAGGCGCATGCCAACGACCAGCTAATCGAGCACCTCGAAGGCGACGCTGCCCTCGCGAAGACCCATCATCGCAAGACCTGGCCGTTCAAACCCGGCTGGCAGAAGGAAGTTCATGTCTGGCCGTTTCTGCTTCGCATTGAGTTTCTTGCAGCCATCATCGTGACGATCATTCTGATGGTCTGGTCGATCACGCTGAACGCGCCGCTCGAAGAACCCGCCAATCCCAACTTGACGATGAATCCAGCGAAGGCCCCGTGGTATTTCCTCGGACTGCAGGAGATGCTCGTCTATTTCGATCCCTGGATCGCCGGCGTCGTCATGCCCACAATGATCATCCTCGGTCTGATGGTTATTCCTTACATTGATACGAATCCGCTGGGCAGCGGGTACTACACGTGGAAGCAGCGCAAGTTTTCGATCGGGACATTTTTGTTCGGCTTCATCATTCTGTGGGTCGCGATGATCATCATTGGTACGTTTATTCGGGGGCCCGGCTGGCAATGGTTCTGGCCGGGGCAAACCTGGGATCACAACCGTCTGATCTATGAAGTGAACCGCGATTTACCCGATGTTTTTGGCATCACGTCGAACCTGGCGAAAGCACTGTTCGGCGCGATTGTGGTTGGCGGCTATTACCTGCTCGGAGGATTTATCGTGTATTCGCTGTTCCGGCGATTCATGGCGAAAGACTTCAAGCGGATGAGCTTGCTGCAGTTTTCCATTACGCAGTTTCTTTTACTGACCATGGTGGCCTTGCCCTTAAAGATGGGACTGCGGCTCTTGTGGCACATCAAGTATGTGTGGATCACGCCCTGGTTCAACGTTTGATGAGTCTGTCAGTCGTGAACATACAGCGGACCGGGATGTCAGCGAGGACAGCAGATTCCTCGCTTCGCTCGGAATGATAAAGACCTTCGGAGGAAGCGGTGCCTGAACAACCCAACCCCGAGCAGGACCCGATCACAAGCAAATCGTACGCCGCGTATTACCTGATCGCGACGGTGATTCTGATGGCGACGTTGTTCTGGGCCTTGTGGGATGAGGCGTGGGGCCAGCGTCCGTGGAAAGCATTCCAGGAGCATTGGAAAGATCGCTACAGCGCGTTTCTTAACACGGCGCGGTCGAAATCGGTTACGTCGGAGAAGGATGTCGAGCAGAATCCGGATTACGCCGCACTCAAGCAAGGCTACGAAAAGGCCTATCGGGATTCGAAGGCGCAAGCGGATGAAGCCCGCAAGAAACTTGACGACGCCAGCGCGCGGCTACTCGCGGTCCAAAGTGTCTTCACCGATCGGCGCGCTTACGTAAATGCGCTGACCTACGAGTACGAAACCAGCACCAGCGATTCGGCGAAGGCCAGCAAGCGGAAAGACATTGACAAGTACAAGAGCGAACAGGCCACAGTTGAGTTTCCGGACGGCAGCAAGAAGAAATTTACGTTTCCGCAACTGGAGGAGACGTATAACGAGATCCGCGATGAGCGCACGAAACTGAGTCTGGAACTCGGCGATGTTCTGAAACCGGTGACCGCGGCCAGGGCGAAGATGGACGAATACATCTCCGACCACATGGTCGCCCTGACGCCGCAGCAGATCGACGGTTTGAAGAAGAGGGCGACGGAGTGGGATCCGGCAATCGTCCAGATCAACGTGGCGGAAGCCAACATCGTGGACCGTTGCGAGTCCTGCCACATGAACGCGCGCGAACCGCTGAAAATCACTGCCGTCTCCATGACTCCGAAGGGCGAGAAAAAGCCCGATGAGTATGCCGACGCATTCGTGAGCCATCCACAGCCTGAATTGTTGAAGATTCACGATCCAGAGAAGTTCGGCTGCTCTCCCTGCCATCAGGGGAACGGGCGCGCCACCACGAGCGTGGAGAAGGCGCACGGAAATTACCAGCATTGGCTATGGCCGCTTTTCCCTAAAGAAAACTCAGAAGCGGGCTGCCAGAATTGTCATTCGGCCGACATGGTCCTGGCCAGCGGCGACGTGCAGTGGCAAACCATCAACAACGGCAAAGATCTCTTCCGCCAGCGCGGCTGCATGGGCTGCCACCGCTACGAGGGATATGACAAAGAGTCCGAAGACCTGAACTCAATCGGCCAGCAAATCAAGCAGATCGAGACGCAAAAGAAAGACAATCTGAAGCAAACCGCGTACCTGATGAAGCAGGCGGACGCGGCCGAGTCAAACGAGGAAGCGAACCGGCTGAATGGGCAGGCGGTCGACTTGAGGGTGGCAAACAGCAAGCTGGACGGGCGTTTGCAGCAACTCGATTTTCAGTCGCACAGCCTGATGCAGGACATGAAGAAAGTCGGACCAAATCTGAAAGATGCGCGGCTGAAGCTGAACAAAAACTGGATTCCGGTTTGGCTGAAGAGGCCGACAGATTTCCGCCCCACAACGAAAATGCCAAACTTCCGCCTGAACGATCATCAGATCCAGGCGATCTCGGCATATATATGGCAGTCGGGATTCACCGATCCGCTTCCCAAACACAAGCCGGGCAACGCCGCCCACGGAAAAGAGTTATTTGAAACCCGCGGATGTCTGGCTTGCCACTCTATTGGCGAAGGTGATCAGATGCAAGGAGGCACGTTTGCCGCGAATCTATCGCGCGTCGGAGAAAAAGCAAATTACGATTATCTGGTGCGCTGGATTCACAACGCGCGCGAACGGACGCGCCCCTACTGTCCGTACGAAAAGAAGGATATTGGCCCGGAAGATTACGCCAAGAAGGGCCTCCCCTATCAGTTTGATCTCGATCACAGCCAGTGTCCCAACGACGGCCACGAACTGCAAGTCCAGAACATGACGGTGATGCCAAGTCTGCGGCTGTCCCCAGAGGATGCGGAAGACATCGCCACTTACTTGATGACGCAGAAGAAGCGGGAGCCGTCGTCATATGCAGATGCCTCGTTCATGGATGATCCGAAGCTGAAGGACGAGGGCAAGAAGTGGGTTCGGCATTTTGGCTGCTCCGGCTGTCATGAGATAACAGGCTTCGAGGACGAAGGGCGCATCGGCACTGAGCTCACCTTCGAGGGCAGCAAGCCCATCGAGCGTCTCGACTTTGCGTTGTTCACCGAGGTAGCCCAGCGCGGAGGCAAGGATGCCGAGCCAATCAAAGATAAAGAAGATCTCGCGCGCTTGCCGGACGGTCCCGCGAAGGAGCCCTGGTACGACCACAAAGGATTCTTCGAACACAAATTAGCCGAGCCCAATATTTATGACCAGGGCAAGGTCAAGAGCGAAACCGAAGCGCTCCGCATGCCCAACCTGCACCTCACTAAAGATCAGGTGCTCGACCTCACGACTTTCCTGATGGGAAGCGAAGAAACTTCCTTGCCTGCGAGTTATCAATACAAACCGGGGGATGCCCGGCACGACATTCAGGAAGGTTGGTGGATCGTAAAGAAATACAATTGCATGGGCTGCCACCAGTTCATCCCCGGACAGCGAACCATTCTGATGGGCTTGCCGCAGTACCAGGACGTACAGGAGCAGTTGCCACCGAAACTCTTAACCGAAGGTGCGCGAGTCGATCCGGAGTGGCTGCGGAAGTTCTTGTCGAATCCGGCGTTGAGCACAACGGATACGAACCGCAACGGTGTGCGGCCTTACTTGAAGGTGCGCATGCCCACGTTCTCCTTCTCGGATAACGAATTGCGGAAGCTGGTGCGCTTCTTCCAGGCGCTCTCGCAGCAACCATTGCCCTACATTCCAGAGCAGGTTCCGGTTCTCACCACGAAAGAAACCGACATGGCTCGAAGCCTGTTCTCCAGCTCCGCAGCACCGTGCTTGAAGTGTCACGCTACGGGCGATCCAACGCACGACAAGATTGCCACCGCGCCGAATTTCCTGCTGGCAAAAGAACGCTTGAAGCCGGACTGGGTGGACCGCTGGATCACAGACCCACAAGCAGTCAGCCCAGGCACGTCGATGCCATCGGGACTATTCGAGCAGCAGAACAATCAATGGGTGTTCGCCGGGCCGACGCCGCCGTCGTTCCAGGGCTATGAGGGAGACCATAGGAAGCTGTTGACCGATTACATCTTCCAGTTGACGCCGGAAGAGCAACGCAAAGTGGCGTCGTCCATGCCGCGGGCAAAGACGGCGAGTGTTCATCCATCAACCGACCACACGCAGGCTGCAGCGCAGCCGCATCAGGCGGCAAACGGCGGTTCGCGATAAAATTGCCAGTTCAGTAGCACCGGTACAACCTTAAGGATCAACCAGATTTTAACCTCCTACAGAAAGGGCGACATCATGAATAAGAAAACAGGTTTGAGGATGATGGCGGTCAGCATGGTGGCTCTGTTGGCCTTACTGCTGCTGGCAGCGTGCAATAAGAAAGAGAATACGGAACAGTCAAGCAACAACATGGCTGAGCAGCAAGCGGCGCCCGCGCCAGCAGCTACGCCGATTGATCCAGCAACCGTGGCAACCGTCAATGGCACTGTGAAGTTTGATGGCACGGCGCCGAAACCTTCGAAGATTGACATGAGCCAGGATCCAGCCTGCAAAGGCACGAACGAAGCGGAAAATATCATCGTCGCTGGCGGGGATCTCGCCAATGTATTTGTCTACGTAAAGGACGGCCTGGGCAACCGCACCTTCGACGTGCCCAAGGATGCGGTCGTCCTCGACCAAAGCGGCTGCAAGTACCATCCGCACGTGCTGGGAGTAATGGCCGGGCAGACCGTGCAGATCAAGAATGACGATATGACCACGCACAACATCCATCCCACACCCAAGGACAACCGCGAGTGGAACGAGTCGCAGCCACCCTCGTCGCCTGCGATCGAAAAAAATTTCGCCCGTGAAGAAATCATGCTACCCGTAAAGTGCAACCAGCACCCCTGGATGAAGATGTACATCAGCGTGGTGAAGAATCCGTTCTATGCGGTCACCGACAAGAGCGGCAAATATGAGATTAAGGGCCTGCCGCCGGGGGATTATACGATTGCTTTCGTGCAGGAGAAGCTGGGCGAACAGGATCAGAAAGTAACGGTGGGCCCGAAAGAAACCAAGACGGTGGATCAGAGCTTCAAGGCCGCGGTCGAGTAAGGCAAGGCTGGGATTGCCCCGGCTTTGCCGCTTGCATCGGGATGTCGGTCTGATAAAATCGTCTGTTTGGAGTAGCGGGCTGGGCCAACCGACGTGGCTCGCTTCAAATGCGGGGACTTTTGTTCATCCCCGCTGACCCAAGGGGAAATGCTCTGAAGGCCATCCTGACAACTTACAATCGCGCCCATCATGCTTTCGCGGTGTTTACGGCGTGCGCCACGTTCGTCGTGATCACCGCCGGAGCGTTGGTCACCAGCAATGATGCAGGACTATCGGTGCCTGACTGGCCAACGTCGTTTGGCTACCTCGTCAAAGTACCCCATTTTGTTGGTGGCATACGCTACGAATGGAGTCACCGCATGGTGGCCGGCACGCTAGTGACGCTGACCCTGGCGATCGCCATCTGGACTCTACTGGCAGAGCGGCGTCGCTGGCTGCGCTGGCTTGCAGTAGGCGCTTTCTGCACGGTGATCGCACAAGCCATTCTCGGTGGACTTACAGTTTTGTTCTTTCAGCCTCCGGCGGTTTCCACGGCGCACGCCACCGTCGCGCAGACCTTCTTCTGCATCGCCGTGGCAATCGCTCTCTTCACAGGACGCAAGTGGGTGGAAGAACAGCCGCGCGTGGAGTTCGACCCGCGACGCCCTAGCCTGTTCACGCTCACCCTGCTTTCCATCTTCGTGCTGTATGTACAACTCATCCTGGGCGGGATGTTTCGTCATCACGGCATGAGTTGGTGGCCACACGTGGTGAATGCGGTAATTGTGTCCTTCGTGCTGGCCTGGACCGCGATTCGGGCGCTTTCGGTTTATTCGCAAATCGAAGCACTACGGCGTCCCGCGATCGTCATGCTCTCGCTTTTGATTACCCAGCTTTGCCTGGGCTTTACTGCGTTCTTGACGCGTGTGGCCTGGGGCAAGGACGCGGCACAACCGGAACTGCCAATGGTGGTAGCGACGGTGTCGCATGTGGCTGTGGGAGCGCTCTTGCTCGCGACGACCGTGGTTCTCGCCATTCAAGTTTGGCGGCACGTCCCGGTCGCGTTTGAGGAGCGCATACCCCAGGCACAAGGGGATGCTTCGGCTGCATGAGCAAAGAGTTGAATGCGTCAGCCATGTTAAGGGCGTCGTATTTATTTGCTGCTTTTATCCATTTCCACGATGTTCTACGCGATATCGTCGTAAACTAGTTTTGGGTTCATCCTAGGACACTCCTTGGCATCGAAAGTATCTGCATTCGCTGACGCCGGTCCGGTAGTAACGCCTGCTTCCGCCGCGCCTGTCATTTCCGTACAAAACCTCGTGCATCGCTATGAGAACCGCACCGCTCTGAATGGAGTTTCGTTCGACGTACGGCCTGCGGAGTTGTTCGGCCTGCTTGGCCCGAATGGCAGCGGGAAGACCACGCTCTTTCGGATTCTTTCCACGCTGATGATTCCGAGCGCCGGACGCGCGACCATCATGGGTTGCGATGCGGCGCAGGAACCGGCGCGAGTGCGGCGGCAGATTGGCGTGGTTTTTCAGGCGCAGAGCGTGGATCTCAAGCTCACAGCCTACGAGAATCTTTGGCATCAGGGACATCTCTATGGCCTGCGTGGCGCAGCGCTGAAGAAACGAATTTTTGAAATCCTGTCACGCGTGGGGCTTGCCGACCGCGCCAAAGAACTCGTTGAAACGTTCTCCGGCGGGATGCAGCGCCGCATCGAGCTGGCCAAGGGGCTGCTTCATCATCCCGGCGTGCTGCTGCTGGATGAACCCAGCACGGGCCTTGATCCTGGTGCGCGGCGCGATCTCTGGCAATATCTGCAAATGTTGCGCGACGAAGAGCATGTTTCCGTGCTGGTGACTACGCACCTCATGGAAGAAGCTGAGCGTTGTGACCGGCTGGCCATCATGAATGAAGGCAACCTAGTGGCGCTGGGCACGCCAGAGGAATTGAAGAGCGAGATTGGCGGCGACGTCGTATTGCTGCATGCGGCTAACGACGCGGGAGTGCTGGCAGAGCGCATCCGGGCGCACTTTCACGTGGAAACGACGGTTCTGGAGAATCAGGTGCGCATAGAACGGGAGGGCGCGCACCGCTTTGTCACGGAAGTGGTCGAGGCCTTTCCCGGAGAGATCGAGGCGCTTTCCGTTAGCAAACCGGCGCTCGAAGACGTTTTCATTCGGCGCACCGGACATAAATTCTGGAGCGAGAAAAACGAAGCAGAGTCGAATTCAGAAGATCACAGGAGGTAACTTGCTTTCCATGATGCTTGCCCTTTCTCTTGTGCTTGGCATTCTCCCTCTGCTGGGAGTGGCGTGGACGCTGATGAACGGCATGATTACCACCGTGGATGGCTTGTTCATGAGCCTGATCCTGCTTACGCTTTCAGCTGTCTTTTTGTTGAATGCTTACTGGGAGATGCGGGACTCGGGAATGCTCGGTAAGAAAAAAGCTGTTGCTCCGGCACCGAAATCTCCAGCAGTGAAAGCGAGTTAACTTCGTGGCTACTCAAACTGCCGCATTATCGAGACCGATTGCACCCATTTCCGCGGGCGTCTTGCTCCCCGCGTTCACACTTTGGTGGCGCGAGATTGTACGCTTCTACCGCCAGAAATCCCGCGTGATCGGCGTGCTGGCATCGCCGTTGGTGTTCTGGGTGGTGATCGGCTCGGGCTTCGGCACTTCATTTCGTTCCGGCAACGGTCAGGGCCAGCAGCACTACATGGATTATTTCTATCCCGGCGCGCTGATCATGATCGTCCTGTTCACCTCGATCTTCACCATGATGTCGGTTATCGAGGACCGCAAGGAAGGATTTCTGCTCTCGGTACTGGTGGCGCCGGTGCCGCGCTCCGCGATTGTGCTGGGTAAGGTTCTGGGCGGTACAACTCTTTCCGCCATTCAGGGGATGATCTTCCTCGTCTTCGCGCCCTTCGCAGGCGTACACCTCAACCTTCCCCAGATTCTGTTGGTGGCCGTCGTAGTATTCCTGGTTTCGTTCGCTCTGACCGCGCTGGGCTTCGCCATCGCATGGCCCATGGATTCCACGCAAGCCTTCCATGGCATCATCAATCTGTTCCTG
>Ga0187876_1003259_pt1 | contig 11196 bp, 10 predicted proteins | sample June2016WEW_17_4_FD_133000 | JGI IMG/M metagenome (GOLD analysis project Ga0187876, IMG submission 133000) | Peatland microbial communities from SPRUCE experiment site at the Marcell Experimental Forest, Minnesota, USA - June2016WEW_17_40 | ecosystem: Environmental > Terrestrial > Soil >... | reverse complement strand
GTATGTTACCACACCATATTCTTTTCCTGTCCGACAATCCCCGTGAGTTGGAAGCCGCGCATTCGGCTGGTTTGCAAGTTGCGCAGGTCATTAAGGACGGCACGCGCCGGGATGACCGTTACCCCGGCATTACCAATTTTTCCGGCGTTGATATCGCGGCGCTTCCTATTGACCCGGATTAGAGCATTTCCCACGAAAGTTGCAGGCTTTTGTGAAGGAGGACATGCCCTAATTTCTTATAAAGCGGCCGGTTTCTTATCCCTTGGGTGATTCCGCCCAAGGGCTAAGCGCTCTAAAGCGCTGGTGCGTCAGCGAAACTGGTTTGGATCGTCCTGGATATTTCGTGCGCCTCCACCAAATCGTCCGCCGGGGAGTTGGCCAGCAACGGAGTGCCTCGCAAGGACCAGTTGAAGATCGGCATTGCCGCTGCTGTCGTCAGAATTGCGATGATCATGAGCATTGTGAAAACGTCTCCGTTGATCAGGCCGTGGGCGACGCCGATGTTCGCGAAGATCAGAAGGATCAGGCCACGGGCGTTGAACAGGCCGCCGATGGCTGAGGATTCGCGCCAGCCGAAGCCGTTGGCGCGCATGGCCGCCGTGCGGAAGACATATTTCGTGAGGAACGAGGCAAAAAGGATCACCACGAACGGGAGAAACAAGCTTGTTGAAAAGACCGCCGCGAGGTTGGTATTCAACCCGGAATTGGCGAAAAACATCGGCAGAAAAAACACCACGATGAATTGGTACATGTGGGCGCGAATATCGCGCAGAAGAATAGTCTTACGCGGCATGCAGACGCCGAGCGCGAAGCCGCCAAATACCGAATAGATGCCGATACGGTCGGTCAGCCAGATCGCCGCCAGCAGCAGGACCAGCACCAGGGCGAATTCCTCCTGATTGAGAGCGCCGCACCCTTCGGCCTTACGGGTGGCGAAACTCAGGAGCGGACGCAGGACGAAGAAGCACGTCGCAAAAAATCCGATGGCGCCGATAATCGGCAGAAGGCCGCTCGCAAGGGATTCGGACTTGGCGATTGCGATAATCAAAGCAAGTAAACACCATGCCAGCCCGTCGTCGATGCTGGCCGCCAACATCGGGAGAACGCCGATCGGCGCGGCGGCGAGGCCGTTTTCTTCCAAGATGCGCGCGAGCATCGGGAAGGCCGTAATCGACAGCGCCGAGCCCATATAGAATGCGAATTCCCAGACGCCGATCAGGCGCGAACCCGTTGCAAGCTGATTGAAAAACACCGCGCCGCAGATGCCGCCGATGATCATCGAAGGAATAATGCCGGTGAGAGACAGCGCTGTGGCGCGTTGCAGGGATTTTCTGTTGAACAAACCCATGTCCAGTTCGCAACCCACGAGGAACATGTAGCCGGCGAGACCGATCTGGCTGAGCATGAAGATGGCGTTTCTCGCGTCGGGACTGAAGGTCGCCGCGGACCAGTCCGGTGCGATCCCTCCGAGGAGAGAAGGCCCCAGGAGGACGCCGGCGACCATCTCGCCGACAACTTTAGGCTGCCCGATAAATTGGATCAGCCGGCCGCACGTGTGGGCGGCCGTCAGAACCACGCCAAAGGCGAATACGATTTGGAGGAACTGCTCGAGTTGATGATTCATTTCGTATCACCTTGTCACTTAACAAATGCGCGGCTCACGCAAAAGAGCTCGTGGCGCCGCATGCATTATTGGTGCATATTTGGACAGACCGATATTGGTTTATGATCTGACTTTTCGGGTTGTGGCTTGAACGTCTACGGCTTGACGGTCCCAGCGGGATTTGCCGGAAATCTCTTAGGCCCGGCGTCCCGCCCTTTCACAAGACTCTGAAGCAAATCAATGCCTTTTGACGCTGAAAGAAAGGCAAATTCATATGCGAGCACTGGCCACGGCATGGTCGGCGTCCGCGCGAGCACGGCGCGAGCGCGGACCGGGTCCGCTCCGGGGCCATTCAGACGAAATTGTACGCCCGCGAGCGGCGCAAAAAGCACCTTGAACCACAGGCGAGGCGAGGTGAGAAAAAGTTTGGACAAGGAGGGAGCGCAACCGATTTCGGCGGCCATGGCATTCATGAACCGGTAGTAATCCGTGAGCGGCTTTATCGTGCCGGCGTCATCGGGATATTGTTCCATATCGAGCTGTTCCTGCCGCTTTATGTCTTCAATCATGACCTCCTTGGGGGGCAGACTAAGCTTTCCGCTGACGAGTTGCGCGAAATATCTGGCTTGCATTTCCGCCATCGGCGGAATGCTGCCAAAGCCCGGACGCACCAGGCCGATCCAAACGATATCGGCGCCGGCGTCTGGGTGGATCATCCGTTTGAACATCAATCGCGGATTTGAGCCCCCTTCGGCAAGGTGCGGACACTCCGCAAGGAAAGGATAGAGGGCGCGATAACCCGTGCAAAAGACAATCCGGTCGGCGATAAATTCGGAGCCGTCCTTAAACGTGACTTTCCTGCCCGATATCGACGCGATGTCAGGCTTATACTCGGCGCCGTAGTGGACCATCGCTTCGACAAACGAGGTGTTTTTGGTCCCAAACCTTTGGAACGGCGAGCGCCCCCTGCGGTCATTGATCTCTTTGGTCTTGGCAAGCACCGCTTTATCGTCATGGCTTCCCAAATATATGTTTTCGAGTTTCACTTTGAGCCGGAGAATGGGATTGTTGGAGTATTTTCGTGGAATTGCGTGGTAACAGCGGTTCGTATCGAGATCCGTGGGCTTTCCCGCGAAAAGGCGCGGCACCACATAGCCCGGCCCTTTTCTAGTCGAAAGAGCCACCGCGCCGGCGGTTCGCGCCGCCAAGAGTGCGATATCGGAGCCGCTTTCTCCCAGGCCGATCACTAGGACGCGTTCCCCCCTCCAGATTTTCCTCGCTCAAAAAAGTCGAGGAGTGCTGGATACGGCCATCGAATGTCTCGAGGCCGGGAAAATGAGGCATTTTCGGCTCGGAATGAACGCCGGAGCAGATGGCGACGCAATCCACTTCGACGAAACCAACATTGTCTGTGTTCGAACTATCGCGCCAATGGACGCGCCACGATTTGGTTTGCGGAAGAGGCTCGACCCTGGTAACGAAGGTGCCCAACCGGAGATTCTCGTAGAGGTTAAAACGTTTCGCATAGGCGTCGAGATAGGCGAGATACTCATCGCGGTTCCATATGACGGGCTGCGCTTCTTTTCCGTCGGAATAACTGCCAAAGCTGGTGGTGAGGTTGCTGCTCGTCAGCCGCAGGGCGCCATAATGACTCCGGTAGACGCCACCGGTGCCCATTGATGCCTCGAATGCAAACACCTCGTGCCCTTGCTCCATCAGCTCCTTCATGGTTGCCAGCCCGGCGGGGCCAGCGCCGATCACGGCCACTCGCCGCGATAGTTTTGGGCCGGGTTCTTTCATGTTTGGGTGCAATGGCTTGCTGGTCTGTTGGGTATACGTGCTGTTTGCCATTCGTCCACGAAGCTCCATTTGAAGTGTTGTCTCTTATATTCTCTCGTATACCGATAAAATGTGTGCCAAAACCTATAATAAACAAGTTGTATTTACGGACTCTAGTGTTGTAGTGCATATATATAGCGTTAAGAGCGAGTAATAGCTGATATTGTTGTGCGCACAAAGCTTTCTCGCATGATAATAATGGTATTGTGTATTTTAGTTCTCGCTATATTTTATAATCGTCATGGTATAAAAGTCACAATCCAGGGCATCAGGAGGAGTCGTGGATGCGGGTATGGACAAACGTGTCTATTGCCGCAATTAAGGCGGCACTTCCTTCGTTGAGCTGTGGGGCGACGCGAAAATGGTTCTTCGAGAGGCCGAATTCCTCGCCAGGCACCAATGAAATTCCGTTTTCGGCGCAGAAAGCTAGAAAATCTGGTCCGGATCCAAGCTGCGGTGGAAGGTGCATGACGAAGCAATTGGCGGTGGATGCGGAGCACCATATGCCCCTCGACCGAAGCGCTGCGACAAGCATTTTGGTTTGCGTGCCGACGTGTTCCACCGTTCGCTGAATATGGTTGTCGTCGTTGAGCCCGATCAGCGCAATCCGCGCGCTGAGTCCGGAGACCGGAAATCTCGGCGATCGCGCTTCGAGTTGCGCGATAATTTGTTCGTTCGCGGCGCAATAGCCGACACGCAGGCAAGCAAGGCCATATGCCTTGGAGAAGGTTCTCAAGACGATCAGATTGGGGATGTCGTGAATCAATCCCAAGCACGATTCCGAATCGTCGAATTCGCCGTTCGCTTCGTCGACGACGACGGATCCGCGCGCCGCCTCGCATAGCCGGCGAATTTCGGACTGTTTCTCGACAATCCCTGTCGGGTTGTTTGGATTTGCGAGATAGGTGATGCTCGCCGAGCCGGCAGCGCTTTTCATCGCATCGAAATCGGTCTCCAGGCCCTGCTTCATTTTGACGAATCGAAGCGTGGAGCCGAAACGCGAAACGATGGTGGCCACTTTTGGGAAAGTGACTTCGGGCGCGACAACGGTCGAGCCTGCCAGGAGGCAAGAGCCGAAAATCGCGAAAAGCAAACCGTCGATGCCCGCTCCAAGAATTATATTGGCTGGCGTCAGGCCGGTTTTTTCCGCCAGTGCCGCTTTTAGCGCAATATTTTCTTTGGAAGGATAGTGCGCGAGATTGTCGCCGGCGTGTTCCTGCACCGGGATGAGCGGTGAGCAGCCGAGCGGATTGGTCGTCAGTGTAAGGTCATGTCGCGCGCTTGATTGCATAAAATACATTGCGGCGCTCCATTTACTTCGTTTTTAATTCTTGATCATTGTATGAAGTAAGGTCTTCGTAATATAAATCGATGTCGTCGAGAAATAATGCGCGCGTCAATGCGGATACCATCCGTTTCGAGCCGTACCGCCGCCAAGATAGGGAAAGCGGGCAATCGGACTATTGGCGGGAGCTTGCCCGGGTGTGAACTTGTCTCCCCAGAGCGCGATCTGGCCCTTGAAGAGGCTAAGCTCCGGCCGGTTGTCGATGTTCACTTCGAAGCCGGTGGCGGATATCAAAAAATCGAAGTTTTCGTAGGTATCGCCGAGCGGCGCCCGGACGCTCTGGCCTTCGCTATGGATTCTACCGGTATCGACGTTCAACCTCAGGGAAAAATTGGACTGCGACATGCAGAAGTCGTACTGCGCTTGCGTCGCGGGTTGGCGATGCCGGAATAGCTGGCTGAGAAATTCATAGCGCCGATTTTCCGGCATATCCGCGAAATGGCCGAGAAAGCCGCTGAACTGGATCCAGTTTGCTGGATTGATTGTTGGGAGCTTGTCACGGCGCGCCAGGACGGACACATGCGCGGCGCCCGCTTGGAGCGCGGCCTTTGCATTGTCAAAAGCCGAGGCGCCCGACCCGAGCACGGCAACCCGCTTCTCCCGCAGACCGGTGAAATCGATCGGCTCAGCCGCATGCGCGCGGATTGAGCTTGGGAGCGCCCGGACGTTTTCGGGAATGAGAAGATTTCCGTTCCCCTCCATTCCGGTGGCCAGAACGATTTTCCGCGCGAAAATTCGCTGGGGGCCGTCCGGCGACGCGACGTGGACACACAGGAGATCGGAATCGCACGGCTCGATGAGTTCCACCTTGCAACCACTGCGAATGGGCAAGTTCAACGTCCTCGAAAACCAATTGAGGTAACGTTGCCAGTCCTCGCGAGGAATTTTTGTTATTTCACTCCACGCGTTCGCGCCGTATTCCGCTTCGAACCATGCTTGAGGCGTCAAACTCGGGATCCCGAAATCAGGCCCCGTCAGGGTCTTGCCGGTCCGTAGCGTCGGCATTCTCGCATAATTGAGCCAAGGCCCCTCGAACCCGCTCTCATTCGCGTCCAGCACTAAAATATTGTCGACGCGCTCGAGCAATAGGCCAAAGGCGACGGACAAACCGCATTGGCCGCCGCCGACGATGACGACGTCGAACACCTTTTCCCCAGCGAGGAAGCGCGGCCGAACCCATGATTGAGAAGGGTATTGCAATCGCGAAAGATCACGCGCGACCTCAGCTTCCAACATGTTTAGGCCACTCATCATGCCTCTCTAACCTGCATCCTTCACTTTTCGCGGTCTTGGTTATCTCCGATCGCCGCACTGGCGATTTGAGCCAGCGAGCACAAAATCTTGCACGCCACAAAGCTGGTCCGGGGCGTTTTCAACCTGTTTAACATCATGTAATTGCTTGCTAATATTCCTGCGATTGATGCCGTCCGGCCGATCGAGGTCCGGCAATCGCATGGCCGGGACCGAACGCGGCGGCCTTGGCTGGATCAGTGACGGCGGGAAGCGGACAGGACGATTGGCGCGTCGTGAATCCTTCCCGCGCGGCGTGGCGACGTCACTCGCGGTGGATGTCGAGCGCGGCCCAAAAATACAACTTTCCGCGATTTGATGATGGGCTGTTTCCCGGCGGATTGCCGTTCGCGGTCATTGTCCCGCAGCGCCGGCCGGGTTCATCAGGCTCGCGCGTCCGAGAGGAAATTGGCGCCTGAGACTACGGGAAGGCCCGAATAATAATTTTCTTCTATCGATTTAAATTTTTTAAGTTTACTACTTTAGGTAGTGGTGTCATCGTCAGTTGCGTAATGGTTAGGCGGGGAATGTGCGGTCGCATCCACTGGAATCTCCCGCCGGCCTCAATCCGCGAGTTTCAAGCAGAAAATGGCAGCTCCGAACATAGCCTTCCTATTTACGTCTCCAACCAAGCATCGCCAGCCCTCTGGCTCGGACAGTCCATGAAATAGCATAAACCCCGGCCCACTAAAATGAGGCCGTCCAAAGCAAATGAAGGATCGTCATGGAGTTTTTTTCAACAAATGACGTGCATCCTAGGGATAAAAAGGAATATTGGAGGTCCGTGGCATCCAGTGTATTCCTAGAATTGAATTGTGTACCACGCGATAAAAACCGCTTTGAAGCAGATATGAGCTCTGTCGAGTTAGCCGATTTAAAGCTCATCACGATAAATACCGGTGAGTGTACCGTTTTCAGAAACGATGCCATCATCAAGCGCGCGCAGAGCGACGACTTCATGCTGAGCATTCAACTAACAGGCGCGGTGTGCCTTCAGCAGGGTCGCGCCTCGGCGTATCTTCAGCCTGGGGATTGTTGCTTATACGATGGTTCGCGTCCGTATCGTATTGATGTTCCCCAAAAAGGAAGCCAGCTCGTCGTGAAAATGGGACGCCACCACCTCGAGCGGCGGCTTGGGCGGTTGGAGAGATTTACCGGGCGCTTGTTGCGAGGCGACGATGCTGTTTCGAGCATCATGGCGGGATTTTGGCGGCTGCTTCCGGAAAGGGCCGAGTCCGTGGACCGGCATTTCGCTTCGCGGCTTGCTGTTCAGGCGCTGGACTTGCTGGCCTCCGCGCTCGAGGAGGGACCATCTGGAGATCGCCAAAGCTCGACCTGCCGCGCGTTGACGGTCATGCGCATCAAGGACATTATCGAACTTCGATTGAGTAAACCCGATTTGTCTTGTGCCGGCATCGCGGCGGAAGCCGGCATCAGCCGCCGCTATCTCAGCCGTTTGTTCGAAGCCGAAGACATCTCGGTCGAGGCTTATATCAAGCGGCGCGGTCTCGAGATGTGCCGCGAGGCGTTCCAATCGAAGCAACAAGCATCGCGTAGCATCGGAGAGATTTCATTCGGCTGGGGGTTCAAGGACGCCGCCCATTTTAGCCGGAGCTTTAAGGCGTACTACAATGAATCGCCACGAAATTATCGCTCGAGTCAGCCATGTTCTGCGGGTTGATGGCAGACGGAAATTTAAATTATTGTATAAATTACGGTGTTTTATAACGTAATGTCCTTTACTGCGAAGAGCGTATTAGAATTTGTAGCTTACCCCGATTTGTATGCACGGTTCAATTTCCCACAGGCTAAAGGCCGTGTTGGGAAGTGCGCTCGTAGGCGCCGGATGGCCGTAAAATGCCGGGAATTGACGTGTCGGGATATTCGAGGCGAAGCGACCAGTTTCGCGGGACCGCCTATTGGGACCGGCGCCATGGCGTGCCCCATCCCAATATGCAATCGCCGTTCGACTTCGAGTTTGTCTTGATCGACCGAGATTAAACGAGTCAGGGCAATCCGAATACGACGACGGCGTCGCCCTGCGGATAGCCCCAGATGGCGCTACCGCCGGCCGCGACCGCGACATATTGTTTGCCATCGATGGCATAGGTGATGGGGGGAGCGTTGACGCCGGCCCCGCAGTTGAAGTGCCACAGCAGATCGCCCGATGCCGCGTCGAAGGCGTCGAATTCGCCATTGCCTTCGCCGGTGAAAACGAGTCCGCCAGCCGTGGCGACGACACCGCCGATGAGCGGCTGTGGCGTCTTCTTCTGCCATAAGATCTTGCCGCCGTGGTTGAGGTCGAGCGCGGTCAGCGTGCCCCATGTGGGAACATCGGCTGGATCGGCCGTCGTATAGTCCACGGCGGGCTTATCGCCGACTGCGGGCAGCGTGGCCGTCTTGAAGAGCGTCGGCAGGTGCATGGCTGCGATATAGACGACGCCTTTCGCACGATCGACCGAGGCTGGCGACCAGCTGGCGCCGCCGCCGACACCGGGCGAAATGGTCACGCCCTCGGGTGTTGGCGCTTTAAACAGATTCTCCTGCGGCACGAACGGCTCGGATTTGTACAGAAGCTTACCGTCTCGCCGGTCGTTGACGAAATACCACCCGAGCTTGCTGGCTTCCCCGGCGGCCGGCACGCTTTGACCATCGATTGTCACGTCGAACAGGGAAGGTGGGCTTGCGACATCGTAGCCCCAGAGATCGTGGGGCACCTGCTGGAAACCCCAACGCAGTTTGCCCGTCTTCACGTCCACCGCGACGAGCGAAACGGTCCAGAGGTTGTCGCCGGGACGCCCCGTGCCCGTTGCCTGGGGCGAGGGATTGCCGATGCCGAAATAGAGGAGCCCGAGCTCGGGATCGAGGGCCGGCGTATGCCAAACGGTGCCCCCGCCGTATTTCCAAGCGTCGCCATGCCCGGCCATCTCCGCCTTTTCCCTAGGGATGTCACGCGGCAGCGGCACGCCATAGGATGTCTCGCTGGCGAATTGTCCTTCCCAGCCGGCCTGTGTGGAATCGAATTGCCAGACGCGGTTGCCGGTGGCCACGTCGAAGGCGGCGAGGAACGCCGTCTGGCCGGAATTTCCAGCGATGCCAACGACTGTGCCAAGGGGCGCGCCAGGGCGACCGCTTTCGAGATGGAGGCCATAGCCTACCCCCGTGACCCCGATGAAAACCTTGCCGTCGTAGACAAGCGGCGCGGAATTGGCACCGACACCGCTTTGTCCCGAGGACGCCCGCGCATCGGTCTCCTTGATCTTGGCGAGCGCGGCTTTGTCCTCGGCCGTGGCCTCGGCGGGCGTCGCCAGCACGACGTCCCAAACGACCTGGCCGTTTTTCTGGTCGAGCGCGACGAGATGGGCATCGACGGTGGCAACGAAGACCTTGCCGTCGCCGATCGCGACGCCGCGATTTGCCGGTCCGCAGCAGATCTTCTTGACGGTGACCTTGTGCTCGTAGTGCCAAATCTTCTTGCCTGTCCTGGCATCGAGCGCCGAGACGCTGGACATCGGCTCGGACAGATACATCACGCCATCGGCGACAATCGGGGTGGCCTGGAACGTCGCTGCTTTACCGGTCTGGTAGATCCATTTCGGGACGAGACCTTTGACATTACCGTCCGTGATCTGGTCGAGCGGCGAGAAGCGCAAATTGGAATAGGTGCGTCCATTCATCAGCCAGTTGTCTTTGTCTTGATCCGCCGCGACGAGGCCAGCCGAAGTCGTATCCGCCGCATGCGCGGCAAGCGAGAACCCGGCGAGCCCAATCAGACCGCAAGCGAAGACCGTCGTGCGAGACCCCATTTTCATCCCTTCCAATCGTCGAAATAGTTTTGGATCATCCATATTCCATCCATGGTACCATGGCTGATAAATTTGCTATGACCAGTTGTCTTTATAGCAACAAAACCGTCAATTGCGAGCGTCGCGAGGCAATTCGCGGCGGCTTCGATGGGGAACAGGATGCCGGCGGGGATAGACCCGGAATAGGCGACGGACAGCAAGGCGAGGAGGTGCTCGCGATCAGCCTCGAGCTCCAGCCGGCCCCCATCTGTCATGCGCATGAGGACAGTGCCCCTCCCGAAAACAAGGCCCTTTTCGCCGATCTCGATCGCTCGGCGAATGTCAAATGGCCAAAGCGGATCGCGAAGTCCTTTTCGAAAAAGTCGCGCTTCATCGGCGGTTCGCCGTCTTGTGCAAGAGGCCGGACCGGCTCGAAGCACGCGAGGTAAAGACACCGCTACCGATGGCGATCGTCAATAAATATAGGTAAAATTACCTAAAACGATCTCGCGCCGCAAGCCTTGGCGGCGCGTTAAGACCAGGCTCACGATACGCAAGCGTTCGCTGTCTCCGGCCGCGCCGGAGGTTTCCAGGATGAGTCTCGTTGAAAAAAACAATGCTGGCGCGCCCCCGTAGGATTCGAACCTACGACCCTCGGGTTCGAAGCCCGATACTCTATCCAGCTGAGCTAGAGGCGCATGCGTGTAGCTTACGCGAGGATCCCGTCGTTGCAAAGGCGGGTCGCGCGCCGGGTCTTGGTAGACCGGGCGGTCCCCGGTTCGCGGCACAGGCGGCGAACCGGGGCCACTGGGTTAGTCGTGCCCGTGGGCGGTCTCGTTGATCGTCAGCGTCCGCATTTCCGAGAAATCGATCGCGACGGGGGGCTTGTCGCGACCCGCGGCGAGCTGGAACGTCTTGATGACATGCTCGAGACGGCGGAAGGTTTCCTTGTAGGCATCCGACGTTTCATCGAGAGCGAGGGGCTTGAGGCAATATTCAATGATTTGGCGCGGCCGTTCGAGTTTGCTCATCTGTCGTTCCTCCGGGTGCTCCTGGGCCTTCCGGCGGCCAGAGCGGTGTCAGACCTTTGCATCGCCTCGCGGCATAAATCAACGCGAACCGCAAGCGACCGTGCCGCTCCAACGGGCCAAGAGGGCGTCTCCATCTCCGCGGACCTCTCAAGGTGATCGTAAATCGCTTTGTTTTTCAATGAGTTGGCGCTTAACTCGGAACCCTTTTAGCTGCGCCGGCTTTCCGCCGCGCGGCGCAAGGCATCGGCCAAGGCGCTTTGGCCAGGCGCGTCTGGGGCCTTGTTTTGCGTGTTCTTGCCTTGC
>Ga0187876_1003250_pt1 | contig 11214 bp, 8 predicted proteins | sample June2016WEW_17_4_FD_133000 | JGI IMG/M metagenome (GOLD analysis project Ga0187876, IMG submission 133000) | Peatland microbial communities from SPRUCE experiment site at the Marcell Experimental Forest, Minnesota, USA - June2016WEW_17_40 | ecosystem: Environmental > Terrestrial > Soil > Wetlands... | reverse complement strand
TCCAGCGGCACAGGCTTACTCGCTGAATATGACGGTCGTCCCGCAAGGCCCTCTCGGATACCTCACCACGTGGCCCGCCGGAGGAACCCAGCCTGGGGTGTCCACCCTCAATGCGTCCAAGGGCCTGGTTGTGGCGAACGCGTCGATCGTTCCGGCGGGTGGTGCCGGCTCGATCGACGTCTACGTAACGAACACGACGAATGTGGTCATCGACACGAACGGTTATTTCGGCCCATAGGTCGCGTCGGGAGTTTCGACATTTCATTTGTAAGAGATACCTGTTTTGGTGGGGCAGGCGGTTTCGCCGGCGAAACCGCCTGCCGTCCAGATGCGACTTCAAGATCGCGTTCCTCCAGTCGAAGCCGATGCACTTTGTCTTTAACCAATCTGCCGCATGGATTCAATAACTTGCAAATAAACCTGGCCGGGCCTGGATAAATCGCGCTTGCGTGCTAAGTAACCGTACTAAGTAACATAGGAGACGTGTCGCCCCTCCTCCAGTTCTCGCTGGTCGCGTTCACATCGATTTTCGCTCTCGTGGACCCCATCGCGGCGGTCCCGACATTTCTCACCATCACCGCCCATTCCGACCGCCCCCGGCGTCGGTACACGGCACGGCGGGCCGCGTGGACCTGCTTTATCGTGCTTTCCGTATTTGCTCTCGCGGGAACCTTCATTTTTCAGATGTTCGGTATTACCCTCCCGGCGTTCAGAATTGCCGGCGGTTTGGTTCTGGGACTAATCGGCATCGACATGCTGCGGGCGCGCCGCTCGCCCACCAAAGAAACACCCGGAGAAGCGGAAGAGGGCGCCGAGAAAGAGGACGCCGGCATCATCCCCCTGGGAGTTCCCATGCTGGCGGGCCCGGGATCCATGTCGTCCGTCACGGTCCTCATGACTCAGAACGCCGACTGGGTTCATAGAGGGATCGTCCTCGCCGCGGTCGCAACGGCATCGGTGTTTTCGTTTCTCGTGCTCGCCGCCGCCGACCGTGTCGGTTCCTACCTGCACGAAACCGGGATTCGCATTCTTTCCCGCCTGATGGGTCTGCTGCTTACCGCGATCGCTGTTCAGTTCATCCTGGACGGATTGCGTGACGCGGGCGTCATGCGTTGACATTTCTTTGATGTTTGTTTTGATGATCTTACGCACTATTCTTGCTTGCTGCCGCGCAGTCGGTGTTAACTTGCAATCGAGAACCAGGTCGTACCCATGATGTACCTGGGCACTAAGCTGTGCACTTGACGTTGAGCGCAGCCTTGTTGGTGGACTTGTCCTCCGATAAGGTGACCATGCCGCTTTGCCGATGGCCAAGGCTCTGCGGGGTAGAAAGTCGAAACAATGGGCGGCAGGCGCTCCCGAAATAGGTGCGGCCGCGAGGCCCTGTGCGAAGATGCACGGTCACCTTATCGGAGGACAAGTCCACCATCACGACTGCGTCCCACGTCCGCCGCGAGACCAAACTGGCTGTGGGGCGCCCCATATTTTTTCGGGAACGCCGGCGATCTTGTCGCCGGTGCTCGATTCTGACGAGGGAAGACGCGACTTCAAGTCGCGTTCTTAAGCCTTTGCCGTATAATAGATTCATATACCAAGGATTCGAGGTACCGATTTGTCCCTCCGCACATTTCTCCGCCTTTTTGCGCACGTCCAGATGCTCCCGATTCTCGAAAGCGGGGAGGAGACGCTCGTCGGCGGCCAGGCTGTCATGGAAGGCGTGATGATGCGCGCCCCTCACAGCTATTGCGTCTCCGTGCGCAAGCCCTCCGGCGAAATCGTCAGTGAGGATATGCCGGTCGCGCGCATGTCCGAGAAATACCCGTGGCTCAAATACCCGATGCTGCGCGGCCTCGGCACGCTCGGCCAGGCGATGTCGCTCGGGATGCGGGCGCTGAAGTTCTCCGCCAACGCAGCCCTGGACGACGGCAAAACTGAAAAGCCGGCCGAAGTATCGTCGTGGATGATGAGCGTCCAGGTGATCTTTTCTATCGTCTTTTTCCTCGTTGTCTACAAGCTCATTCCGCTCAAACTCACGGAATATCTCAGCAACTGGAAACCGGCGCTCAAGGGCCAGATCGCTTTCAATGCGGTTGACGGACTGATCCGGCTCATCATCTTCGTCGGCTTCCTGTATATTCTGTCGCGCGCGAAAGACATCCGCCGCGTCTTCGAATTCCATGGCGCCGAGCACAAGGTCGTCTTCAATTTCGAATCCGGCAAACCCGTTAACGTGGAGAATGCCCAGCAGTTCGTCACGTGGCACCCCCGCTGCGGCACCAGCTTCATGTTCGTGATCATGCTGATTTCGATGGTCGTCTACATGATCATTCCGGCGCCGACATTCACAGCCAAACTGCTCGAACGGATCATCCTCCTTCCCGTCATCACCGGCCTGAGTTACGAGCTCATCCGGTTTGCCGCCAAACGGCGTGGTTCTTTCCTCGCGCTCCTCACGGCCCCCGGATTGTGGACTCAGCGCATCACCACCAAATCCCCCTCCGACGCGCAGACCGAAGTCGCCATTCACGCGCTTAACGGAGCCATGACCCTGGAGGCGAAACAGGGCGGCGAACTCGTTATCGCCTGATCGCAAAATGCAATGGTATACACCAGTAAGCTTGATCAGCTCGAAAAGCACTTCGAGGAACTGACCGCCCAGATGGCCGATCCCGCCGTCATCAGCGACGGCGAACAGTACCGCAAAATCTCGAAAGCGCACAGCGACCTGTCCGAAGTCATCACGAAATACCGGGACTATCGCGAGGCGTCGGACCAACTTGCGCAGGCCAAAGCCATGCTCGACGAGTCCGATCCCGATATGCGCGAGCTTGCCACGCTCGAGGTCGAAAGGCTCGAACCCGCCATCACGCAGATGGAGGAAGATATCAAACTCCTGCTGCTGCCGAAGGATCCGCTGGACGATAAAGACGTCGTGCTGGAAATTCGCGCAGGCACCGGCGGCGATGAAGCCAGTCTCTTCGCGGCCGAGGTCTTCCGCATGTACACGCGCTACGCCGAAACCCAGCGCTGGAAAGTGGAAGTCACCTCCAGCAGCGAGTCGGCAGTAGGAGGATTGAAGGAAGTTCTAGCGCTTGTAAGCGGCAACAAGGTCTACAGCAAGCTGAAGTATGAGAGCGGCGTGCACCGGGTGCAGCGTGTCCCCGCGACCGAGCAGCAGGGTCGTGTCCACACCTCCGCCATCACCGTAGCCGTGCTGCCCGAAGCCGACGAAGTGGAAGTCAAGGTCGAAGAAAAAGACATTCGGATAGACACGTTTTGTTCGTCCGGCCCCGGCGGCCAGTCGGTCAATACCACTTACTCGGCAGTGCGGATCACGCATCTTCCGACCGGCGTCATTGTTTCCTGCCAGGACGAAAAATCGCAGATCAAGAACCGCGCCAAAGCCATGCGCGTGCTGCGCTCGCGACTCTATGAAATTGAGCTCGAGAAGCAGCAGGCCGCAATCGGAGCCGAGCGCCGCACCATGGTCGGCAGCGGTGACCGCAGCGAAAAAATCCGCACCTACAACTTCCCGCAGAACCGCCTGACCGACCACCGCATCGGGCTTACGCTCCATCAGCTCGATCTCGTGATGGATGGCAAACTCGACGCAATCTTCGACGCCCTGAGCGCGCACTATCAGGCCGCAAAACTTCAAAAAGAAGGCGCTGCCGCTTAGATTACTTCGCCGATGACTATCCGGACGGCCCTCGCGCAAGGATCGGAACTCCTCGGGCGCGAAGGGATACCGGAGCCGAGACTCACTGCGGAAGTATTGCTTTCGCACGCCATCCACTGCGACCGGGCTTATTTCTTTGCGCATCGGGAACAAGAGCTGCGCGAGGTCGAATGGCTTCACTATGGCCGCTATCTCGACGAGCGGATGAAGGGAAAGCCAACCCAATACATCACAAAACGGCAGGAGTTTTATGGCCGCGAATTCAGCGTCTCGCGGGATGTGCTGATTCCACGTCCCGAGACCGAACTGCTCGTCGAAACGATCCTGAAACTCAAGCCGAAGCCGGGAATTCTGATCGACATCGGAACAGGTTCCGGCGCAATCGCGGTCACGCTTTCGCTCGAACTTCGCTGCCACGTAATCGCAACCGATCTTTCATTCGAGGCGCTCGAAGTCGCAAAATCGAACGCTGACAAACTCGGCGCAAATGTCGATTTTCTCGAAGCCGATCTCTTCAAATGCTTCGGCGATGGCGTTGCGGATCTCGTCGTTTCCAATCCTCCCTATGTGGCGCTCGCCGACCGCGAATCGCTGCAACGCGAAGTTCGCGACTGGGAACCGTCGCTCGCTCTCTATGGCGGTTTGTCTGGAATGTGCATCTACAAACGCCTGATCCCGGAAGCCCGGCGCGTTCTCAAACGCGGCGGCACTCTGGCGCTCGAAATCGGCGCCGGACAATCCGAAGCTGTCTCCGAGCTCCTCGCCCCCTGGTGCAACCTGCGAATCTTCCCCGATCTCGCCGGAATCCTGCGCGTGCTGGTCTGTGAAAAGCCGTGACCCACACTGTCTTTCACGTCGATATGGACGCGTTCTTCGTCTCCGTCGAAGAGCTCTTCGACCCCAACCTCAAAGGGAAAGCCGTCGTGGTCGGCGGCAAGAGCGACGAACGGGGCGTAGTCTCCGCAGCCTCGTACGAAGCCCGCAAGTTCGGCGTCCACTCGGCGCTGCCGCTACGGACGGCCTACAAACTTTGCCCGCACGCCATTTTCGTCGAAGGACATCCGGAGCGTTATCGTGACTACTCCGGGCGGGTCTTTGAAATCCTGCGCCGCTTCTCTCCGCTCGTCGAAATGGCCTCCGTCGACGAAGCATATCTCGACATGACGGGCACCGAGCGGCTGCACGGCCCACCGCTTCGCGCCGCGCATCTACTCCACAACGCAGTCAAATCGGACACCCTGCTGAATTGCTCGATCGGCATCGCTTCATCCAGACTGGTCGCCAAGATCGCCTCCGATCAGGCCAAGCCGAACGGCGTATTGCATGTGCTGCCGGGAGTAGAAGCGCGTTTCCTCGCACCGCTTGAGGTCCGCAAAATCCCGGGCGTGGGCGAGGTCATGGAGAAGAATCTCCACTCGCTCGGCATCCGCCGCATCGGTGACCTTGCCGCATTGGAGGAGGGCGTTCTCGAATCGCACTTCGGCAAATGGGGCCTGGCGCTTGCCGGTAAAGCCCAGGGATTCGACGCCGGCGGCTGGTTCGATTCCGCGATCGGCGAACGCGGCGACCCGAAATCCATCAGCCACGAACACACTTTCAACACCGATACGAAGGATGCCGAGCAACTGGAAGCCACGCTCACTCACCTTGCCGAAAAGGTGGGCCGGCGTCTCCGCGAGCACGGGCTTCACGCCCGCACGATCCAGTTGAAGCTGCGTTACTCCGATTTCTCCACCATCACCCGCGCCCACACTTTCGCGTCACCCACGCAGCTCGACATCGATCTCATCGAACATTCCCGTAAGCTTTTGCGCGCCAATTGGGACAAGAAACGCCCTATTCGTTTACTGGGCGTGCAGACCTCGGGATTCGAACACGACCAGGGCCAACTCGACCTGATGGATGGCGGACGGTCCGAACGCTGGCGGCAGGCGCTCGAAGCCGCGGACCGGTTGCGCGACCGCTACGGCGAATCCGCAGTCGCCCTCGGTTCGGGCATGCGGGGCCGCTACCGCGAACGTGTGCAGGAAAATCCAGCAGCGCTTCCCGGCAAGGAGCCCATCAAACAACCCGGCAAGCGCCCGTGAGATGCTGGAATCTCAATGAGAGAACCGGAAGATATTGAAACCGAGTTGATGGAGATCAGCGCCCTCGCGGACGATGAAACGAAATTCAATGCAATCCTCTCGTGGTGTGCAACCCACCCGGACGAGATACCGTTTGCGATCCACGTGCTGATGGGCGGTAAGGCCACCCCCAGTAAGTAGCCGCTTACTTCAAGCGCGCAGTCTGGACCTTCGAAGACGTGTTCCAGGCGACCCAGACATCGTTGCCGGACCGCAGCAGTCTGGGATAGCCCAGATCTTTCCTCGTTCCGTCGGCGACCTGCACAACCGGCCCGGGCATGCCGGTCTCCGAAATATGGCGAGCCAGCACGCGCGCGTTTCCGCCGCCGCGTTCCAGCCAGGATACGTAAGCGCCGCCCGCGTCGTCGATCGCAGTTGAGGCATAGCCATACGCTTCGCCGGTGCTGATCACGAGGGCTTTCGTGAATGTTGCTCCCGAATCCAATGACAATGCGTATTCGACCCGAGGCTTATCGCCCGAGCTCGTATACCAGGCGACAGCAACCTTGTCACCTTTGGCGCTCGCGGAAGCGGCATTGATCGGGCAGGCATCGATCTTCCAGTTGTCGGCGAAAACTTTTTTCGGAGAAGTCCAGCGTCCGCTCTCGAAACGCGTGACCGCGATATCGCGAATATCGTCCTTATTGTGGCCGCGATAGGCAATCAGCAGCCCACGCGCCGTCTTCACCACGGAAGTAGGGCAGCACTGGCAGACATCCGAATCGAGGCTCTCTTCCTTCAGGACGCCTCCATCCGCGCTGATGACGCTTCGCATTAAAGACGCCGGGCCATCGTCACCCTTCAGTGCCTGCAGCCAAACCAGGGAAGCTTCGCGATCTCCGCTGGCAACGATCGACGCCAAACCGTGCTCCGCCTCGCTTTTATCGTGGCTCGCCATCACCGGTGTGGTCCACTTGATGCCGTCGCGCGAAGCCGAGATATAGAGAAACTCGGATTCGCCGTGCTCATTCGGCAACTCGATCCAATGCGCGATGAACGACCCGCCGCTCAGTGCGACCACTCCCGGCACCTCGGCCGGATGGTGGAAGAAAGGCCGCTTAGAGACAATCGTGCGCGCCTCGGACCAATCCGCTCCACGGCGGATGGCGTAGCGTAGCGCGAACGACCCATCCTTCTGCGTCTCCACCCAGCTCAGCAGCGGACTGCCATCTTGGGTTACAGACCAGTTCACCTGGGAACTGCCGGGACCTGCCGGATTCGCCACGGGGTCCACTTTCAACGTCTGCGCGAAGATCGGCCCGGCCAGCAGAAGGAATACGAATAGAGCGGTGTGTCTCATGTTAGAAAGTATATTTCAAGGCGATCTGAACTAATCGCGGCGGGTCGGCGCTTACGACGTGGCCGAACAGAGCCGTGTCGGAAACATCGCCATTCACGGTTGCGGGCCCGAAGAACTGCGCATGGTTGAAGGCGTTGAAGGCTTCGAGGCGAAATTGCATCGCTCTGGTTTCGGAAAACCGGAAATTCCGCAGCAGCGCGAGATCGAAGTTCAGCGATCCGGGGCCATAAAACGACCGGCGCGAGGCGTTGCCCGGCGTGCCCAATGCATTGACGCTGTAAGCGGCAATATTGAAATAAGGTTGTCCATTGCCCGGATTGGGATTCAAATTCAACGGCAGTCCGTTATAGTCCGGCAAATCGAGACTATGGTTGTTGACGCCGTTCGGTATGCTGCCCATCAGGGAATTGTCGCCGTCTACGTGCAGGGTCACCGGGAAGCCGGAGGTGACACGGGTGATTCCCGAAATCGACCATCCTTGAGTAAGGCCTTTCGCGCGAGTCGTGAGCTTCTCGAACGGCAACTGATACTGGTAGCTCGCCACAAAATTATGCTTCAGGTCGAAGGCCGATAGCGCGCGCGTGGCGCTGAAGTTAAATGGATTAATCGGATCGGATATGCTCGATGCCTGATCGATCGACTTGCTGTAGGTGTATCCGATGGACATACTCAGGCGTCCGCTCGAATGCCGAAGGCTGGTTTGCAGGGAATTGAAGTTCGAGTTCCCGATGCTGGCGTCGTAATCGTCGTTCGAGAAGTCGGGGCCCAGGCCCTGGCGGGTTCCGTGAATCGTCTGACCGGCGGCCGTAATGTAAGTCGTGTTCTCTCCGTTCGGTCCGCAACCGGGTAAAGTCAGGCAGAGAGCCGGATTGCCCGGATTCGCCGAATAAACCACCAGCAAATGGTGGGCCTGGGAACCCACATAACTCACGCTGAACAGCGTGGTCTCGCTGACCTGGCGCTCGATGGAGAAGAAATAATTCTCGTTATAGGGATACGTGTCCCAGGGAACCGGCGCGGTCATTCCCGCCTGCGGAATATACCCCGAAAAATTGACGCCGCTGTTGGGATGGCTGGCCGAAGCGTTCAGCGGAGGAAACGTCAGCGGAAACGGATTGCCGTTGAACTGCCCATTCGCCGCCGACATGAAGGGGGTGGCGAAGAGCGGCGGCACGGGGCTCGTGTAGCTCAATCCATAAGGAGGCTGAGGCTCATCGATCGCCATCGTATTGCCTTCAATCCCGGAATAGAAGATTCCATACCCCGCACGGATACTTGTTTTCCCCGGTCCTCCGACGATCCTCCCAAGAAGCCCTTTCGATGTGCCCGGCGACCAGGCAATACCGAGGCGCGGTGAAAAACGATTACTCGACGGGACCAGAGTCGTCGGAACTCCCGGATCGGTAGGATACACAAGGCCCGGCAGCGCATTCGGATAAACGGTGGACTGCGCTCCTGGCATGAACGTCGGAATCTGGTTGTACTTCTCCGACCAATACTCCATCAGATCCCAGCGAACCCCGTAATTCAGATTCAGGTTCGGCCGGAGGCGCCAGCTATCCTGGGCGAATCCTCCGGCGTACTTGTGCCGTATGTAATAAGCCTGCGAATCGGCCTGATTGTAGTTGGTGGCCACGCCGATCAGAAAGTCCGCAAAGTCAGATCCCGTCTCCGTTCCCTGGAAAAGGAACGAGCCGTTAAACGTGGGATTCGGATTGACGTTGACCTGCTCGTAGCTTGCTTCCAGGCCCGCTTTAAAAGAATGAGCTCCGATAATTCTTGAAAAGGCGTCATTCGCCGCAAAGGTGTTGTTGTACTGCTTCAGATTGGTGATCGGCGTCCCCATGACGAACGAATTGAAGATAACGTTCTCGATGCCTTCGATCGAGGGCGCCAGCGGAACGATGCCCGGCGTGCCCACGCCGGTTACGAAACCCTGGGACGCCAGACTGGGACCAACCCCGCCCGCGGGCTGCCCGACGTTATTCGCGTCCCGCATATAGCTCATGCGGAATTCGTTCACGGATGACGCGCCAAAGACCTTCGTATGGGAGAAATTGGCCAGCTGCGAGCGCCCCAGATTGAGCCCGTTGAAACCGGGGACACTCGCACCACCCTGCCCGGTCGGATAAGGATTATTCACCGTATAGTCGTCGAAGAAATAATAGCCTGAGAATGTGCCGTAGTGGTCGGTGTTGGCGTCGATGCGAAAACTGCCTTTGTCGTCGCGCGTGGTCTCGCCGTAGGCCCCGGTTGAAAATTCGCCACTGCCGGCGTTCGGCTGGGGGATGTATTGCAACAGGTTCTGGGCCGGCGTCGACCATGCCCGCTGGGGAATCATGGCATTCGGAAAAACGCACGCCGCGGGCACGTTGCAGCCCGGAGTGTAATACTGTTCGCCCGCGGCGACGGGATATCCGAGCTTCTGTGCAAGCAGATTCGCGATATAGGGGCCGCTCACCGTCCCTGTAAGAGAGCTGGCAATGCCGCTCATGTCGCCCGATCGCTCGGCGAGCGTGGGAACCGAAATGAGTCCGGTATCGATCCCCTGATTGGATCGCGTACCCTGGTAATCGCCGAAGTAGAAGATCTTGTTTTTCCGGATCGGTCCGCCGACGGTACCGCCGAATTGATTCTGCCGGTAGAAACTGCGCTCCGGGGAAAAGAAATTGCGAGCATCGAGATCCGTGTTCCGCAGAAACTCGAACGCGCTGCCATGCAGCTGGTTGACTCCCGACTTTGTGACCACGTTCACGATGCCGCCGCTGTAGTTCCCATACTCCGCATCGTAGTTGTTGGTCAAAACCCGGAACTCGGCGATCGAGTCCAGGTTGGGCACAATCGACGTGCCGCCGTTCATCAACTCCTTGACGTCGCCGCCATTCACGACGAATCCATTGGCGTCCTCGCGCTGGCCGCTGATCGACTGGTTCCCGGGGTTCAATCCGCCGGAGGGAGCGATCGCAACCGAAGCTCCCGCCATCACAATCGAATCCGGCGTCTGCGTCGACATCGGCACGATTCCCGGCTGCAGGGCGAGAAGATCCGTAAAACTACGCCCGTTGAGCGCGACCGCTTCCATCTTGTTGCCCGTCACCACGTCTCCCATCTGGGTGGTGACGGTTTCCAGTTGTACCTCGGCCGCGCTTTCCGCGACGGTCACCTCCTGCTGTTTTTCGGCCATGGTCATGGTCATGTCGACCTGCAGCGCGCTGTCGGCGTCAATCGTCAAACCTTTCCGTTCCTGATCATGGAACCCGGAGGCCGTGAGCTTGATGTCATAACGCCCGACCGGCAGACTGGGGAAGGAGTAAAAACCCTTGCCGTCGGTCATCGCCTTGTTCTCCACTCCGGTGGCCGGGTTGGTCGCGGTCAGCATTACCCCCGGTACGACGGCGCCGCTTGGGTCGAGGATCGTTCCGGAAATGCTCCCGGTTACGGCACCCCACAGAGCCGGTTGAAAGGCCAGAGGGCAGAGAATGGAAACACAAAAGATCAATTTTTTCATTTGGGCGGCTTGGCCAGGAACTTGAGACGGAATTGGGGTCTCGGCGGCAATTGGAGGTTAGCATGGGACCGGCACCCTGCGAAGTGTTCTGCCGGACAGGTTGGCGTTAGTGACCGGTTAGTGACCCTTGTTTTTCAATAATATAGACGGCTCAAATTGCGAGAACATTTATTCGGCTACAGGCGTGACTTGCTGCTATGCGCGAGTTGCGCTGTCCGACGCGTTATCCGGTGGAAGCTGGACGCCCGACTCCCTAGGACCGTCCGGCTTGGGTTCAGTTCGTTCCGGCTTCGCCCTGCTTGGGTTCACTCTGTTCCAGGAAATTACTCGTGCCGCCAACACCGGGACCCCGCCAGGTGCCCAGAAAACGCACAAGGAATCGATTTCCCGGGTTCAGTCCGTTTGGAAATTTTGCTTTTCCCCGACGAACCTGAGAGCGGAAGCACACGCCACCTCCGACTGAGACCGCCCGCCCAAGTATTCGGTTTGACGGATCCATGTCGGAGCTATTGTAGCGGCGTCGAAGGCGTGTTCCCGGCCGTTTGGCTGTAAAGGCGCTGATTTTAAATAATAAATACTCTCTCTGGCGTTTGTGAATGGC
>Ga0187876_1003242_pt1 | contig 11233 bp, 11 predicted proteins | sample June2016WEW_17_4_FD_133000 | JGI IMG/M metagenome (GOLD analysis project Ga0187876, IMG submission 133000) | Peatland microbial communities from SPRUCE experiment site at the Marcell Experimental Forest, Minnesota, USA - June2016WEW_17_40 | ecosystem: Environmental > Terrestrial > Soil >... | reverse complement strand
CTGGTCCCTATATAAAGGAAAGACTAAGCAAGGCCGGCCTTACGGCCGAGCCTAAAACCGTTAACTTCGAGGGTGGGCCAGAAAAAACTGCCGAAATGGGCCAAAAGCAGTTGCCAAACGCACAAGTTGGAAAAGGCCGCCCAGGAGCACATCGTGCATCTTGAGGAGAACTTGCAGGTGCACGGTGAAGTGCATATCGAATTCGGAGACGTGCCAACTGCCGTTAGCAACGCAGCCCGATACTTGCAAGCCGATCTGTTGGTCATCGGCCGCAGTCACTGCGCCGGTGTCTTCGGTAGGTTGCAGGCAAACGCATACGCGATTCTCAGGGAATCTTCTTGTCCTGTTGTCAGCATCTGAGTTCCTCGGCACTTGCCGGCCTCTCCTGGTAGACCTTCCATGCCACTCGTGGTCGCTTGTCGCGATTGACTGGAATGATGCTGAACCCTCGGGCATGGGCCTCTTTCAGAATGTGGATCACGTCACTATTCGGCATGGCCACCTCCTGCGAACCTCTCGACAAGGCCCGACAGGTCAATCTTCCACCTCCATCGCAATAAAGCGCTGCCTGCCTGACCACGTTTCGTGATGAAGGGCCAGGAATCGCAGGCATTGTGAGAATTGAGGAAGCCTACCCGCTGATCGCACAGGCAAGGGCTAGGCTGCAAACCGAACATGCGCCCGACAAGGCGCTGTTGCCGGTCGAACCTACTGAACGATACCCGGTTCCGGCGCTAAAGCAGTCGTCGATTGCCGGCAGAATTCACTTGCTTTCAGAGGGCACCGGAGTGATGGATGTCGTGACCGCGGGCAAAATGGAAATCCTGGCTTAAGTCTATCAGGGAGGAATTACTGGAGCAGAAATGAAGAAGATCTTGGTTTTATTGTTTGCCGCTGCGCTCGCGGCCACGCCTGCGTTGAGAACGCTCTTGCCTGCTTGAAGACGAACCTTCGCGATTCCCGGCGCAATACTCCAGTGGTGCCATTGCCGCCAGGCAAGCGGGTCGGAAGCATTGAATGTGGAGGCGATGGTCAACGGACTCCGGGCCTCGCCCTCAGACGATCCACGCTCAAGCCACCCTAAAGGTCTACGTTCAACAGGCGAAAGACAAACACTGGACGGACATTCAAGGCACGGAGATCGTCGGGTTTTCCTGCGCCACCGTTTCGCCAGGCGTGCAAGCTGCCTGTTTTGTCGCCAGCTGCTGAACCGGCGTAGGGCCGATCCAGGCTCAGAGTCAAGAGCGCTGCGCTACATTGGCGCAATGGACAAAACGTGGTTTGCAAACTGGGGCGATTTCATCCGGAGACTTCGTAGTGGACCGCCACGGGATGATCGTCATCAAGGTTCTCGATGGCTAAGTACCACCAGCCTCCGAATGGAAGACGGAGTTCCTGACGATGATTGTATCTTCGATGGAATCCCCCGTAGTACGACTCCACTTCGTCACGGCGTCTGTTCGAAAACTGCTGTTTCCCCTCTTCATCAAGGACAAAAGTGCTCACTGGCTGGTCCGCTTCAACTTGGTATTCGATCCATCGTCCTCTGGGTACAGGATACCTGATTATGAGATCCTTCCCGGCTTTGATTGTTGTGGTCGGCATGATCGCTATTGTTGACTCTGAGTTTCGCTTGGGCTTAGGGGTTGCCCGTGAAGAGGTTTCCTTCGCTTCACCCCCAATGCCTCGTCCGCTTGTTCTAGGAAGGTTCGGATCGTTCTGTAAAAGAGCACAACGAGCAGGATCACCCCCGCCTTCCAGTTGTCGCTCATCTGTTTCATTGCGGTTGCCAGATATGCATGTGGTTGTAGTGGGTGACCGCTTTCGCCAGAGAAAATTTGCCAGTAAAGCACGTAGCCAATGGAAACAGTGATTCCCAACACGACAAGGGGTTCTACCACTGCGAGTAGCCAATCCAGCCATTCGGGGAGTCTGGCTAGGGGTGCAAGCATCGTCCAGAGAGTTTTTACGATACGGGATCTCATTGTAATGGCCTTGCATCTGGGCACACTCCACTCTTATAATTCGAGTGGAACCCGAATCAGCCTTAAAAATAGTTCGACCTGCCAGCCGAACTATGTCCTTGACGATACTAGCACGATTCGTCTTGCGGTACGATGGGGATGTGAAGTCGCAGCCGAAACCGAATCCAGAATTTCAAGCCTTCACGGCTCTTGTGGACCGCGTGCTCGCCGTCCCGCACGCCGAAATCATGCGGCGCGAAGCGGAGTACAAGCGGCAATCTGCACTGAATCCGAATCGGCGCGGGCCAAAGCGGAAGGTCAAGCCCTCCGCTTCTTAGGGCCGCGTGGCAGTCTAGAACGGTTCGTCAGGCGTCGGAGTGCCGGTCTTGCCGGTCAGTTCAGCGTAGGTCAGTCGCTTCCCTACGACCTTTCGCACCAAGTAGCTGAACCTGTCCGCGTCATTCATGGGAAGCCGATTGTTAAACCGAAAGGCTTGCTCATCCACGTACCTGAACAGGTGGAACGGCTCGACGCTTACATAGGTTCCGTTGATGCCGCGCTTCAACAGGCTCCAGAAGTTCTCCATGCCGTTGGTATGAACATTCCCGTCAACATAGGCTTCCAGGTGGTTGATGACATCGTGGGTGTACTGATTCATCTTCCAGCTTTGGCCGTGCTCATCGGAGAAAATCTGCGAACCGGGTTCGACATTGGCCCCCACGATTGGCTGAATGGTTTTCTTGGTCCGATCAGGAGTGACGGTCGTTCGCACAGTCTTGCCGCGCTCCAGCATTCCCAACACGATGGCCTTGCCGCCAGTATTGCGGCCTTCTTTTTGCACACGGGCCTTGCGACTCTTGTGCATGTTCCGCGCCTTGCCGCCGATGAAGGTTTCATCCACTTCGACCTCACCGCCCAAACTTCCCCCGGTGAGTTCGTCCTGCATCGCAAGCCGGATTCGGTGAAGCATGAACCACGCGGTCTTCTTCGCTTCGCGAGACGGTGCAGGATGCCGTCCCGTGCCGTTCGTGCTAATGGGATTTGGCGCGCTACAGCGCGTATTGCGCGCCTACTTCGAAGAATGATGGCTCAGGCCGCTGGAAGAGAAGCACGGCAGCGCAAGGCCTGTTGGGCCGCGAACGAAGTTCTCGGGACGGCTAAGGTACCGCGACGATGGCTTCGATCGGAGCTAATCCGAGCATTCGCTGAAGCCACTGAGCGGGTTGCAGGCCGCCGGTGGAAAGCATTCCACCCGTGTTGTCGCCGCCCTCGGTTTCGCCAACGGGAACCCAAACCGCCTGTCGTAGTTCGTCCACCACCACCCATTCCTCTAGCGCGGCCTCACGAGTCTGCGCCGGCATGCTGGCGATATACACGTTCAGCCGTACCCGCCCTTTGCCTACAAACAGGTTGCCGAGGGAATCGTCGCGTAATCCGTACCGGGTTCACTGCCGCTACAATGCGGTTCTTGATCGTGGTCCGCTGTGCCACCAAGGCCAGTCGGGTGCGCATCAGCGCCCGCAGATCGCCTAGCTTGGCGGTGGGAATCCACACGCACGGCAGGGTTCCGTTGCGCAGCAGAATCGCCAACCCACGGGCGTCCAACGGATCGGTTTTGTGCGGACCGCGCATGCGCTGTCTGGCCTCGTAGCTGTCAGCCAGCATCGGCTGCAAGCCCGCTGCTTCCAACTCGTCGATCATCCAGTACCAGCTCCCGGTCGCCTCGACCGCGATCGGAGTCCCGCTGGGAAACCGGCGCAGGAACTTCCGTAGTTCCTCCCGCTGGTGCTCCATTCGCCAGGGTCCTTCGATCCTGCCGTTTTCGTCCACACTGGCAAACACCGAGTAATCCCGGTGCAAGTCACACCCGATATACTGTTTCACGCTGCAGCACCTCCTGTGTTGGCTACACAAGGCTGATTTTCACCGATCAGCCTCGGAGTTGCTGCAGCGCTCTCATACAATCACAACCCGTCGAAATCTATTTCAGCCAATGTTTATAAGGGTCCGGGCACTCCTACCGGGTAAGCAGTCGTAGTCTACCTGCCATAATTGGAGTGGACCTAAAGGACCCAGCATCGAACAAATTGCCCCAAAATACGCATCGGACCAGCTTCTGGAAAAGCTCTATGACATTCCCCGGAGGACTTGGCAACAATGGCGCATGCGTGCCCAAGGACCGCCCTACACCGAGGTTGGCCGCCGATTGGTGCGCTACGCCTTGGTTGACGTGGAAGCCTGGTTGGCCGAATACAAACAGCAAGCCAACGGCAGTCGCTGCGAAAAGAAGGCCGCATAGTGCCCGGTGCGTCCCGCGCCTTCGCCTTTCAGCCATAATAAAGCTGTATGCCTGTCCCCGTGCGCGACTCACACCCCGTCTTCCTCTTCGGCGCAGGGTTCAATATCAATGCAAACGGGGAAGTAGCGCCCACCTGGGTTAATTCTCTATATGGGCCTCACCAGATTGAGGCGGGGTATCCCCTACTAACCGATATGGTACGCCTTTGCTTCAATTTGGAGAAGGTGCCCCCCGGTAAATCCATCGAGGATCTTTTTTCAGATGCTGAAGGCCGCAACGACTACGCTCCGCTTTCCAAACTCGCGCACTGTCTCAGGAAGGCCGATAACTATATTGCACTTCCGCTAGCATCACGAGAGAAGTCGAGTTGTTATCGCGAGTTTTTTCAACGCTTCGCCGGGGGCTGCTTTGTCACTTTCAACTACGATGCTTTGCCTGAGACGTTCCTATTTCGTCTTGGACGCTGGTTTCCCCCAGATGGATACGGCGTGCCGGTGGCTGCCGACTTACTTCCAGGGAAAGAAGAGTTTCTTGGCAAGAAATCAAGGTCTTCCGTACTGCATCTTCACGGGTCGCTTTCTGTTCGAACATTGGATTATGAAATACGACGGGAACCGGGCCACGCTATACGAATGCTTGCTGAGCGAGACCAGGCCGCTTATGCCTTTGATCCCTACTCGGTGAATAACTTTGCACCGTTCCAGCGGGAAGTTGGCTCGGATGACATACAAAACAGAATCATTGCCCCGGTGCCCGACAAATCTCGCGGCTTGACGCGAAAATTTGTCAAAGCAATATGCGCCAAGGCTCGGCCTCTGCTGCGCACGTCAGGCAACGTCATTGCGATTGGATACAGCTTCAACCGTTACGACAACGCATCCTACAAGCCGCTGCTGACAGCCTTGGCCGAATCACGGGACCGACGGCTGCTGATAGTGTCGCCGGATGCAGTCACGGTTGCCGCTAGGCTGCGAGCCGAGTTTCCGAACCTCTGCATTGAACCGCGGAAGGCGACGTTTAAGAAGTGGGTTTCGGAGTCGTACCCCGGCGCGCTGTAGACCCCACAGCGTCTGGAACGGCCACGAGCGGATGCCCCGCGCTGGTACCCAGACGCTGGTGGTGCGCCCTGTACTACTCTTCTGGGCCGCGCGCCCAGACGGGATGAATTGCCCGTGATTTTTTGGTACGGTGAATGTTCACATGGCAACGGTACGCACAGGCCGGGGCGCTACGTTAGCGCTGGCCAGGAAAATTGCGCAGTTCCGCAATGACAGTTCCGGGGAACGGAACCTGTACCCGTTCGTCCGTGACCTGCTGACCAATGCAGCTTTCGGGATTGGACTGAAGTCGGACCAAGTGGTGGTGGACTCTGCGCTGGTCGGTGGCCGCGATATCCCGGACCTGACCGTGTTCAGCACCAAAGGGGGCCGCGCTATTAAGACCCCGGACCACGCCTACTGTGTCTTTGAAGTGAAGCGCGGTCGCGATGTCCGCGACAACGCAGCGGCCATCTACGATGAAAAGCGGAAGTACATCAAGGCTGGTACGCGCTGGTTTTTCATCCTTGACCAAGAGGAAGTCCACAAGTGGGACGTGATGGCCAAGACGGAAGCCAGCGTCTACAGGTGGGATGACCTGACGGCCCCGGAACAGTTCGGCGCGTGCTTTGCCGAACTGCGGCCAGAACATGTGGCACTGGAAGAGCAACTGAAGAGTTTCCGGGAAAACAAAACGCCCTATGCGTACCAGTCCATTGATGACCTTGGCAAGAACCACTTCACCGACACCATCCGGGAAATTGCGGCCATACTCAGCGACGCTGTCACCCAGCTTGTGGATACCAAGGTCATGCCAGACCTGCGGGCCGCAAACACGCAGATTGAAGCGATGGAAACGCGCTGGGGGCCAGCCGTCTATGACTGGGCTTCCGTTGGCTTCCCCATCGAATTCACCAACATCGTTGACGAAGAGATAGCGCGGACCCTTCCCACTGCGGACATCACAGAGTATCCCGAAGCGCACGACAACTTCGTGGCTGAAACTGAGCCATATGCCTATGCTGTGCGCATTGAGAAGCACTTGCTGGGCGAGTACGCAACCCGTATGGGCAGTGAAGGGGAAGTATCCTTGCTGAAGCCCCGGCGCGCGGACGGGAAGCTTTCAGACAGCGGCAAGGCCGTGGAATCGTTCATCTATGAAACGGCCTCTTTGATCGTTTCACGCATGCTAATGGTGCGGTTCTCGGAAGACCACGGTTTCCTGAAGCGTTACATCAGCAACGGTGGCGTGGAAGTGTTTGCGCAGTACGCGGACTACTACTCCAAACCCATGCAGGCGCTGCTGAAAGAGACCTATAGGCAGTCCGCTGAACTGTACCGCAACCTGTTTGACCGCAACATCCTTGACTGGGCACTGGATAGCTCCGACGAGAGCTTAAGCTCCGCGCTGCTGCACGCCATGTACCTGCTGTCCCGCTGGAACTTCAGAACCATCCACGGTGACATCCTTTCAGGTGTCTACGACCATTACCTGGACCCCAGCAAGCGCAGAGCACTGGGTGAAGTGTTCACGCGTCCAGAAATTGCGCGCTACATGCTGGAACGCTGCGGGTATGACTCCACCAAGACCGTGTTGGACCCGGCCTGCGGTACGGGCACATTCCTGGTGGAAGCGCTGAATCAGGACGTGCGCAGGCTGCGGAGCCAGGGGATGCTGACGGAACAGACGGTGACCCGGACCCTGCGACGGTTGCATGGTTTGGACATCAGCCCGTTCTCCGTGTCCCTTGCCCAGATACAACTGCTGTGGCACAACATTGACCTGTTCACCGGCAAGTCACCGGCTGAAATCCGCGCCCTGGCTGCACAACTGGTGCCAGCTATCCAGGTGCAGGGTGGTCACTCTTCTCTGGACACCCTTGGTGTGCCCCTGGTCAGGGGACTTGATACCAGCGCGTCCCAAACGGGGCTGGACTTTTCCACGGTGGCCAGCGACCTGCGTCGCAAGCGCGTGGCCAGCGTTGCCAGGCGCTTCAGGCAGATGGTGCTGGGACAGTATGATATCGTAATCGGCAACCCGCCGTATGTACGCCCCCACAGGGCTTCAGTGGATGCGGGCACACTGCGGGCGTATGAGGAAGTGGCTCACGGGCAGGTAGACCTGTACGTCCACTTCCTTTATCGCGCGGTACGCGGCTGGGTGAAGGACGGAGGCCACGTTTCCTTCATCGTGCCCATGGGCGTGCTGGAAGCCAGCTACGCGGGGCAATTGCGTCGTGTTCTGAACGAATTCAAGCTGGTTGAAGTTGTGGACATGGAAGCCCTGCGAAAGAAGACTTTCAGGGGTATCAAGCGGCCCACCGTCATTTTCGTCCTGGAGAATAGGCCGGGGTCAGATGACGATGAAGTGTCCATGACCACGTTGTCCATGACCTGCTACGACGTGGGCACCGACACCATCGACTTCAGCAAGGCAGATCGGTCCACAGTGAAACGCGCTCGAATTTCCCAGTCCGCGTACATTCCCGTTGGTGTAACCGCCGCATGGATGGCTGACGCAGCGGCAGAGGATACCGCAGCGATTCTGACCAAGGTTTCAGCCGCAGATGCCTGCGTGCTTGGACGGATGGCGCTGGCCCCACGGCTTGGCAGCATCGTGAAGGTGGTCTACAAACGCAGGGGCCAGCGGGAAGTCGGCACTGCACAGGCCCACGCGGTTGAGCAGATACCAGCCGGTAGCAGCCCTGCCGAATGGGAACCATACGTGATGCTGGCATATGGCATCAAGCTGGGCAGTGCGCGGGCCGTGGTTGATTCGGGCTGGCCGATATACAAAGGCCAGAACGTATTCCCAGCAGGTCCCTCAGGGGACCCCATGGGGCACTGGGACCCAGAACTCTCCGTGGTGGACTCCCTGCGTCTGTACGCTTACCGTCACCTCTTTGATTTCTCCAAACTGTATGCGGTTCGGCAGATTTCCCAGTTACCGACCGCGTGCCCGGTACCAGTGAACACGGCGTTTCAGAATACCGTTCACATGGTGCAACTTGCGGAAGACTTTCCCCTGAATCTGTACCTCATGTCCCGCATCCCCCAGTGGTTTGCTGTCAAGGTACTTCGGACCAGCATAATTGAAGACCTGACCACCACGTGGTTCAAGCGCGGGCTGCTGCTGCTTCCGATACCGGCCAACCGCAGGGCTGAAGACATCGCTGCACTGCGGGCCGCCGGGGAACGCGTCATCAGCCGTGACAAGGATTTAGCCAATGGCCACCGACACGTTGAACGGCTGATAGCGGACAGCCCAAAGCGGGCGCTGTTTGACCTGTTCGCAGAGAACAACCCCGTGGTCGCCGGTGCCGATCTGACGGGTGGCGTCTCCGGTGCTGTGGTGACTGCGGTTCGTGAATACGGGGATGAAGTGGTCAGTGATGACCTGTTCTTTCGTATCACGGTCCCCAATGCGCCATTGCGTAGATATCTGGCGTATATGCTGGGCAGGCTGGCGGATGAAGGCGATGATGTCACGTTCGACGTGGACACGCTGGGCGCGTTGCAGGTGCCAGCCAACCTTGAAGCCGTCGCTAGGGCCATTGACCAGATGCGCAGCACGGACCCTGCCCGCACATTTCAAGATGCGCAGATGGAACTGGACCGCGTGGTGGCGCGGCTGTTCGGGATGTCGGAAGAGGATTTGGACTATATCACATCTGCGATGGTGAACGACGGATTCCTGAAGCAGCTACGGCCCAGCCTTGAACACCGGGGCCTGCGCATCCAACCGTATGCGGACCACAGCCAAGGTGACCGCTATGCCTGAAGACTGTGCCATGCCCACAGTGTACCCGAGCCACCATCAACACGGATCGCCACCAGCGCGAGGGCGGAGCCCTCGCATCCCAGAATGTCTCGTAACTTTTGGGTCTTTAGGCTGCTGCCATCCAGCTCAACGGCGCCGGCGGCCGCGCGTTTTCCGCCAGGAATGGCAGCGCGCTGGGGCGGCGATGCCGCCCCAGCCATCCCGGCCGCTGAGTCGGCGCTCGGGGCTGCCGAGAACCCTTAGCAATCGGGATCACAGTCAGAAAGTCGATCGCCAGGTGCCGTGAAACAGCGCTCCAAACGAATCGACCATCCGAATGAAACACGGGAGCCCCACCATGCCACCTGGATGCACGACGGGTTGGCCTGCCGGTACTCCTCCCACAAGCAACTGCAGAGTCACATGGCGGTGCTGCCGCAGCCGCTCATGGATCGCGGCGACGGCTGGCAGGGAGCGAGCCGCCGGCTGCTTTCTGGCGGGTGTGGCCAAGCGGGGAAACAGCGACGCTTCCAGACGCGCTTCACGCCAGCCTTCCGGCAACGGCCAGGTTACCCCCCGCTGCTTCGGCTCGCCGCAAGTACTTGCACACCGTGCTCACCCCGATCGCGCAGCTTCGCCCCATCTGCTGGTAGCCCAAATGTAGTTCGAATCGGAGGAGCATGACCTCCCGTAGCTTACGCATGGACACTCACCTGGCCGGCACTCTAAACCGCCCAAACTCCGATCTATAATAATTGCTAAAGCATCGCCGGCCGAAATGCGCTACAGTCCGCTCATGACCATTTCACGAGATGACCGAATGGAGGATCTGAAAGACACCCTCAAGCGGATGGTAGAGGATGTAGGTGAACAGGCCGTCTGGCGGGTGGATATCAACGTCGAGAGTGACCGCTACAAGCACGTCAAGAATACGACATGGAAGGAACTCCTAGACCGCGGCTTGGTGAAGTGGTTGTGTCCCGGTTACTATCAACTCACCGTTGGAGGATGGCGCGCCGGAGTGCAATTACTCAGGTGGGACAAAGGCCCGGAGCTTCAGGGAAAGCTCTCCAAGCTCGCTGCACTTCTGAAGGATCAAGTAAAAGGACGCCATGAAGAGGCGTACATCGATTTGTATCATGCGGCCAAACAGTCGGGACTGACTGAGGATTTGATTTGCAATATCATTGAGGGACACTTATTCGAGCATTCGTTCAAGACGAAAGGCGCGACCTTAGACACCGATAGCACCATTGTCATTCCGATAGATTTCGGAATGGAGCCGCTGTAGATGATGCTTTGCATATCACCCACCGCTTTGAGTCTCGGTCAGTGGGGGAGGCACGATAACAAACCCGTTCGGCGCGGCCGGCCTCGAATCAACGTCGTCTTTGATCCGCTCGAACACATCGGCGTCGAAGAGATCTGGGGGTGCCGAATTTCCGCGACCGCACGGTTGCGGCCCCATTGAATCCAACCACAGCAAGGTTGGTCGATGCCTCAGATGCCGTATTTCCGCGAGCGCGCGATTCGCAGGAACTCTACTTCCTTTCGCGTCGCGACGGAACTACTGGAAATTCTTTGGCCGCCTCCTGCGCCTGCGGGTCGTCGAAATACGCCAGCGAAAAACGGGCGATTGCGGCCGCTGCGTCCGCGGGCGCTCTCTGGCAGGCCTCAATGATCAGTGGTATCGAGGCCTTGTCCTGGAGTTCCCGTAGTCCCAGAGCGGCGTGCATCTGGATAAAGTAGTCGGCGGACGACAGAGCTTGCCGGAGGAGCGGGATTGCCTTCGGGTCTCTGCTGTTGGCTAAATACGTCAGTTTGGCCGGAAATGAGATCGCGGCCAATTCATTTAGGGTCCTCATAACGAAACGGCGGGCAACCCCGGAGAGAACCTGTTTCCACGCACAGGGTGCCAGGGCGTCAACCGGAAGGAATGGGAATTCGTGGACAGGGGTTCGGCTCCCCAAACATGATTCGAACTTACAGCCTGTTGGTTAACAGCCGAATGCTCTGCCTCCTCCTCGTCACCTGCATCGAGATTTCCAGCAACTTTGAACGCGGCAACATCGGCCCATCGGCGGACTTTCGCCATTGTCGATTGCCGGCAGAATTCACTTGCTTTCAGAGGGCACCGGAGTGATGGATGTCGTGACCGCGGTAATTACCGCGG
>Ga0187876_1003241_pt1 | contig 11234 bp, 12 predicted proteins | sample June2016WEW_17_4_FD_133000 | JGI IMG/M metagenome (GOLD analysis project Ga0187876, IMG submission 133000) | Peatland microbial communities from SPRUCE experiment site at the Marcell Experimental Forest, Minnesota, USA - June2016WEW_17_40 | ecosystem: Environmental > Terrestrial > Soil >... | reverse complement strand
CGCTGTCTACGTCGTAGCGATCGCCCTGGTTGCCTGTACGCGGTTCGTAAACGCGAGCGCGGGGTCCGGGAACTACGTCAAGACGGTCGTCGCGCTTGGGACGTTCACGGCGGTGGTGAGCTTCGGCCAGGGGCTCGTGGTGCTTACCGGCGGATTCGATCTCTCGATACCGAACACGATGACGCTCGCGGCGGTGATCCTGACGCAGGTCACGCAAGGGTCTGATGAGAAGGCGCTCTACGCGATTCCGATGGTCGTCGCAATCGGAATAGCGATCGGCTTGGTCAATGGCCTTATGACCGTGATCTTCCGAATCTCAGCCATCGTGGTCACGCTCGCAACGAACACCATTCTAGGGGGAGTGGTGCTGGTGTACACCGGTGGCCAACCGCAGGGGTCTGCTCCGCTCGTTGTGAGCCGCACCGCGGTAGGCGGGTTCTTCGATAACTCACTGCCAGCGATAATCGTCCTGCTCATAGTCTTCTTGGTCGTCGGCACCATCCTGATGAATAAGACGACGTACGGCAGACGCATCTACGCAGTCGGCGAAGACGCGCCAGCGGCGAGGCTGTCCGGCATCAGCACGTCCCGGGTGATCGTGAGCGTCTACGCGTTCAGCGGTGCGAGCGCAGCGATCGGCGGCATGCTCCTCGCGGGCTATAGCGGCCAGAGCTACACGTCGATGGGTGACCCCTATCTCTTGCTGTCACTGGCGGCGGTGATGGTGGGTGGAGCGTCAGTCACCGGCGGCAAGGGGCTCTACGTCGGCACCGTCGGCGGCGCCATCATCTTGGAGGCGATCAGCACGATGCTCGCCGGCACCACTTTGCCAAGTTCGATTCAGGACATCGTGTACGCAGTGGCGATACTTGTCGCTGTGGTCGTGGCCCGGGTCGCGCGAAAGCCCACGTAAGAGGAGGGTCGGGTTCCAGGATGCCAGTGTCAGAGTTAATTCCACCCGCGATCGTCCAGGCGGTTAACGGGCTCATTGCAGAGTTCGCCTACCGTGTCGACTTCGAAGAGGGCATGACGGTCTCCGAGCTGTTCTGCCCAGATGGCTACTACGAGTCCGACGGGCGCCGGAGCACCGGTCGCGATGCGATCAATGCCGCCTACGCCAAGAGATCAGCACTAGGACCACGAACGGCGCGCCACCTCTTCACGAATGTGCGGCTTGGCCGGATAAACGAGGAGGAATACTCGGGAACCTCGCTCATGCTGCTCTTCGCAGAGAACGGCCGACCGCCACTGCCTGCGCTGCCCCTCCTAGTTGCCGACGTCGCGGATCGATACCGAATCGTCGGCGACTCGGTGCTCCTGCAGTCCAGGACCCTGGCGTCGGTGTTCGTCCGGCCCGGCGACTCGCCAGTCCTGCCACTCGGCGACGAATCTGTGGACGACAGGTGATGGCAAGCGGGCACGTGGCTCCAGCTCGCGGGACCAGGGAGCTCCCGAGAGGCTTCTCACCTAGCTATTGCCTGTGCTCCGACTGTAGTCGTAGGCGGCGGATCCCCCCGGGCAGCGGACGGCTGTGAGATGCGAAAGTCGAAGCTTGTCTCCCTGGAGGACGCCGCCCGCAGGGTGGAAAACGGAATGCGCATCGCGATCGGTGGGCTGGCGGTGAACCAGCACCCGATGGCCCTGGTGCGCGAGATTGTGCGGCAGTCCCGCCGGAGCCTGACGGTGATCGGCTCCCTGAACGGGATCGAGACTGATCTCCTGATCGGTGCCGGATGTGTCGACAGCCTCGAGACGTCCTACGTTGGCCTGGAGGAGTTCGGTTTGGCTCCGAACTTTCGGCGCGAAGTCGAGCGAGGCCGACTGAAAGTCACCGAATTCAGCGAACTGCTTCAATTTGACCGATTCCGCGCGAGTCAGGACGGTTTGACGTTTGCTCTCTCCAATGCGCTCGCGGGTACGGACATCTTGGTCCACAACACGCAGATAAGGGAGATCGTGTGTCCGTTCAGCGGACGGCGTTATCATGCTGTGCCACCCGCCGACCCGCACGTTGTCGTAGTGCACGCTCCCGTCGGAGACGAGTTCGGGAACGTGCTGGTACCAGAGCGCCGCGTGTTGCCACACAACCTGGACCTAGTAATGACGCGGGCATGCGACATTGTGATCGTCAGTGTCGAGCGGCTTGTCGATCATGACACCATTCGACGATCGGCATACCTGAACCAGATACCGGCATTCCGGACGAGCTGCATCGTAGAGGTGCCCTGGGGCGCGCATCCCTGTTCGATGCAAGGGTACTACGACGTCGACCGGGCTCACTTCCGGCAGTACGTGACTGCCGCATCGTCGGAGGAAAGGTTCCAGGAGTACCTCGCTCACTACGTCATCAGCCCCGCCACTCACTTCGAGTATCTGGAGCGAGCAGGCATCTCGCCAGGCCGAGAAGGTCAGTGGGCGGCCGAGAGCCGTGCCTGACCAGCCGGCAAGCCTCTACGAGCGCTTAGCGGTCGTGATCAGTCGTGCGGTCCGCGACGGCGAAGTCTGTTTTACGGGCCTCGCAACGGGCGAGGCGACAGCGAGATACTGCACTCTCGTACCAGTGCTGGGTATGACTCTGGCGCAATGCCTTCACGCGCCGAATCTCACGATTCTTCTGGCCGGATGGTGCCACAATCCGGCTCCGGGATCACTGACTAGTATTCCTACCGCGGAGTTCTCGCCGGAGATTCTGAACCTGGATTGCGAATCACAAAGCCCCGAGTACCCGTGGAGCTTCTCGATACGGCGCGGCGAAGTCGACGTGGGGTTCAGCTCCGGTGCCCAACTCGATAGGGAAGGCAACCTGAACAGCGTGTGCGTGGGCGACTATGAGCGCCCGAAGGTCCGGCTCGTCGGGCCTATCCTCCAGCCGGAACACCTGGCACTCTTTGGCAGGGAGATCATCATGATGCCACGGCACGAACGGCGAACCTTCGTCGAAGCGGTGGACTTCGTGTCAGGTGTTGGTTTTCCGGGCGGGCGAGCGGGTCGACAGGCGCTTGGCTTGACGAACGAGGGCCCGGCGCTCGTGATAACGCCGAAGTGCGTCTTCGACTTCGACTCCGAAGGGGCGATACGCGTCGCGTCCATTCACCCGGGTGTCGGCCGATCGGAGCTGCGCGCCGATACATCGTTCGACCTCGGAGTGCTCGATGACGTGCCCTGGACCCCGGATCCGACCGAGGACGAACTTCGGGTCCTTCGGGGCGAGGTCGACCAGGTCGGCCTGTTGCGTCCTCGATGATCCATCGTTGGAAGGAAGGGTCACTCCGGACACTGTCAGGCGCAGGAAGACTGGCAGCCCGAAGGGGCCATTCAGCACAGTTCGGTAGCTAGAAGGAGGAGGCAAGAAGATGGCGGAGAGTATTGAGCAGCGAGTCCAACGGCTGGAGGACCACGAAGCAATCACGAGAACTTGGTGTGACTATCTGTTCGCGTTGGATTCCTTGAACTGGGACAAGCTAGCCGAGGTATTCACCGAGGACGGAGCAGTTGAGATGGTTGGCTTGGACAGTTACCAGCCAGGGCAGGATCGCACTTATCGCGGACGCAAGTCATTGATTGAGGACTTCTACGCTCCTGTCATGAGCGCCACAGCGGCTCCGCAAGAGGGCGAGTTCTACACCGGCCACCATGGCTGCAACATGAAGATCGAACTCCTCGGTGACGAAGCAACGACGCTGGCGTACTTCTTCGAGATTCTCGGCAATACCCAAATGCTCGTCGGTACCTACCAACACCGCATGCGGCGGGAGCCGGACCGGTGGCGCATCGCATACCTTCGAATCTCCATTCGATACCGTGCCCAGGTGAGTGCGACAGAATTCGGCGGGCTGTCGCTGTCGGAGGTCTTGTCGATGCCAAGCGTCTAGCAGGCTGGGCCGCGATCTCGCAGTGGACACGCACGGCCCACAGCACGGCTTGCCAGCATCCAGGCAGGTTGGAGGAGGCGTCAATAGTGGAGCGCGGCAGCGTCGGTCGCCACGGTCTCTCGCTCAAACTCCTCTCTCTTCCGCTGGCCTGTTGCATCCTCACCGAGCTGCCGATTCAACGAACCGCCTCGGGCCGTTTGCGCGGCACTGCGGATCGTACAGGCGAAGGCGTTCATCAGCTGCGCCATCAGCGGATCCGGTGGATCATCGTGTTCGTCGAGGACACGATGACGAGGTATCTCCGGTGCCGCGAGATGGCGATCTGCGAATGGCTGGACCTCGGAAGTGAAACTGCACTACCCGGCATCCCGGCATCCCGGCAACGCGGCGTGACCAGGATATCCGGCGGACCCTCGCACGGATTGGCGATCGAAGGTGCCGGCACCGTCGCTATCTGGCTGGCATCGCCATCATTGGAATCAGCGGAGGAGAGCGTACATGGCCAACGAATCCATCGGTCTCGAAGACGTCAACCGATTGGCGCGGCAGTATCGCAATTGGGGTAAGTGGGGGCCCAACGACGAGGCCGGGGCGATCAACTTCATCACGCCGACTATAACGGCGCGTGCCGCTGGACTAGTTAGATCGGGGCGGGTGATCTCGCTGTCCCTGCCGTTCGACGCCGATGGCCCGCAGACTGGGGCGTACGGCAGGACGAATCCACTGCACTTCATGCTGCAGGATGGTGGGGACATCGCCTCAGGGGCGCAGGATCACATGCTGAATCGCTATACGGACGATGCGATCTACATGCCACTGCAATGCTCGACTCAGTGGGATGCGCTGGCGCATATCTTCCACGACGGCGAGATGTATAACGGCTATGGCCTAGAGCAGGTGAACAGCCAAGGAGCGCAACGCAATTCCATCACCGCTGTGAAGGACCGCATTGTGAGCCGAGGCGTCCTTTTGGACATTCCCCGGTATCGCGGGGTTGATTGGGTGCCGCCTAGTGAGGCGATTCACGGGGAGGAGCTAGAGGCCTGCGGCGAGGCGCAGGGCATCGACGTCGGAGAGGGCGACATTGTCCTGGTAAGGACCGGTCAGCTGGCACAGGTGCGCGCTGAGAAGCAGTGGGGCGCCTACGCGGGCGGAGCTGCCCCTGGTCTCGCGGTCGATACGTGCCACTTCTTTTGCCCGCGCCGGGTGGCGGCGGTTGCGACCGACACCTGGGGCGTCGAGCCACAGCCGAACGAAACCAAGGACATCTTTCAGCCGCTCCACGTGATCCTCCTCGTGAATGCAGGGATGTTGCTCGGTGAGATGTTCGACCTGGAGGAGCTGAGCGCCCACTGCAGTCAGGTACGGATCTACGAGTTCCTTCTGGTGGCAGCGCCGCTGAACGTGACCGGAGCGGTCGGATCCCCCATCAATCCGCTCGCGATCATGTGAGCTGGAGGTCATCGCGTGAACACAGGTGTCATCACTGATTTTGTGAAGGAGCCTTCGCTCATCGAAGATGCAGTTCGTCCGGCACTGTCGATTGAAAACGGGGTCACGTGGTCGTATGCGCAATTGCATGAGTGCAGTAACAAGTACGCGAATGCGCTCCGACAGCTCGAGGTTGACCGTGGCGACCGAGTTGGTATGTTGCTCTTCAATAGTCTTGAATACTGGGCGCTCTATCTGGCGATAACCCGCCTTGGTGCAATTGCGGTGCGGATCAACTTCCGTCTGGCGCCCACGGAACTCAGGTATATCTTGCAGGACGCGGGCTGTAAAGTGGTGTGCTTCCACGACAGCCTTGGCTCAGGTCTGGGCGCTATAAGGCAGGACGTTCCTGTGCGGGCTCATGTCTGCTTCTCCTACGAATCTGCGGACGATCTTCGGTGGGCAGTGCCTGAGGCCTTCATGAACGACGCCTCGTCCGCGGAGCCGGCAGTGAGCGATGCACCGGGGCTCGATGACGTTGCGATGATCATGTACACGTCAGGCACCACCGGGCGCCCGAAGGGAGCGGTCTGGACTCACGGAAACACGCTCTGGTTCGGCGCTATGCAAGCAATGCAGTGGGCCTACAGCTCGTCGACAGTGGCCATGACTTCAGGTCCGTTCTACCATGTCGGGGCGTTTGAGGACTTGCTCCTCCCGGCACTCATGGTGAGAGGTCACGCGGTGATCACTCGCAGTCGGGGCTTCTCTATAGATCGATTTGCCGATGTCCTCATTGGGCGCCAGGTCACGGACGTCCTCGCCTACCCGTTCATGATCTACGACCTCCTCCAGGAACCGAAGCTCGCGGAATATTCATTCGGCGCCCTGCGACGCGTCGTCACCGGAGGGTCGCCGATTGCCGGTTGGGCAGTAAAAGAGCTGCGACGCCGCATGCCAGACGTCCAGCTTGTCCAGACCTACGGGCTCACCGAAGGTGGGGGGATAACCACCGCAATGCCGGACGGCGAGGGGTGGACGCGCCCAGACAGCGTCGGTCGGGCGCTTCCGCTGACGGAGATCCAGATTGTCAGCGACGATGGTGCGCCAGTGCCGCCGGGCGCGATGGGCGAGGTGCTGGTGCGCAGTCCTTCGGTGTCGGCCGGCTACTGGGAGAGGCCGGAAGAGAGCGCGCAGACCTTCGATCGCGACTGGTGCAGAACCGGGGATCTGGGGACGATCACCTCCGGGGGGTACCTAACCATTACTGGACGTAAGAAGGACATGATCAAGAGCGGTGGCGAGAACATCTACCCGATGGAGATTGAGGCGGTCCTCGCGGAGCATCCGGATGTGCAGGAGGCGGCGGTCATCGGTGTGCCTGACCCGAAATACATTGAGGCCGTGTGCGCTGTGGTTGTCGCGCGAAGAGGTGCTTCGCTTACCGAGGAGGAGGTCGTTGAGCACTGCCGTGCGCACCTGGCCGGTTACAAGAAGCCCCGATATGTGATCTGCGTCGATGCCCTTCCGAAGACCGCGTCCGGAAAGGTGCAGAAGTATCTTCTACGGGAATCCTACGCATCGCTCGGTGGGGGATCGCGCGAGCAGCTCGACTGAGCCGGCCGAGTAAGCGGCGGGAATCGCGATTGAATCCGCATTGGCGACCGTCGTCGGTGGCTTCGATTTGGAGGTGAGCAAGTGACACGTAAGATTCTCAAGGCTTCGATCGGATCGCCACCTGATGCGGGAACGGGGTTCGCGCAGAATGTGGCAAGCCTGATTGCGAAGGTCAGAGGAGGAGGGGACCGCGCGGTTCGGGAGCTGTCTTCGACGCTGGATGGTTGGAGTCCCAACTCATTCCGGCTCGGTGATGACGAGATCGAGCAGACCGTGTCGAACGTACCGACGCAGACCATCGACGATATCCGTTGGGCTCAAGCGCAGGTGCGAAGGTTCGCCGAGGCCCAGCTCGCGGGGCTGACATCCCGAGATCGAGACGCTCCACGGAGTAACCCTTGGACATAGGCACCTTCCAATACAGAACGTGGGTTGCTACATTCCAGGCGGCCGCTACCCGATGGTCGCGTCGGCGTATATGAGCATCTTGACGGCAAAGGTGGCAGGAGTGCCAAGGGTGATCGGCTGTACGCCGCCGATCAATGGCAGCGCGTACCCTGCGACGATCGCTTCAATGCATCTTGCTGGCGCCGACGAGATCTACGTCCTGGGAGGAGTGCAGGCGATCGCAGCGATGGCTATTGGGACGGAAACGATCGACCGGGTGGACATGATCTGCGGCCCGGGGAATGCTTACGTCGCCGAGGCCAAGCGCCAGCTATTCGGGGAGGTGGGGATCGATCTGGTCGCAGGACCGACCGAGGTTCTCGTGATTGCGGACGATACGGTCGATGCCGAGATGATTGCGACTGACCTCTTGGGGCAGGCGGAACATGGTCCAACGTCACCGGCGGTCCTCATCACCACGAGCGAGCGTCTGGGCAACGAGACGATCGCCGAGTGCGAGCGCCAGCTGGAGAAGTTGAAGACAGCGGACGTCGCGGGGCCGGCCTGGCGAGACTACGGTCAGGTGTACGTCGTAGACACTGCCGAAGACGCAGTGGAGCTCGCAGACGAGTTGGCGTTTGAGCACGTCGAGGTGCTCACCAGCGATCCGGAGTATTTCCTCGAGCATCTCTCCAACTACGGCGCGCTCTTCCTTGGCGAGGAAACCAATGTCGCCTACGGCGACAAGGCGATCGGTACGAACCACATCCTCCCGACTCGTGGGGCTGCTCGTTTCACCGGCGGTCTCTGGGTTGGCAAGTTCCTGAAGACGGTGACCTACCAGCGGGCGACACGAGAGGGCAGCTTGGTCGTCGGCGAGCGGGTTTCCAGGATCTGCGAGGTTGAGCGGTTCTGGGGGCACAAGGAGCAGACCGATCTTCGCCTGCGCCGTTGGTCTGCCAGCTAGCGTACGCTGCCGCCGATCTCGGAATCTCCCCACTCTCGATCACGGCGGATCACTTGAGCCCGCCGTGATCAGGTCTGGGGAAGTTCCCTGATCGTCGGCAAGGCAAGCCGAAATCAGTACATCACGAGCCCAGCCGACACGTTCAGGTCCTCTCCGGTGATGCCTGATCCCGCTTCCGACGACAGGAAGGCGCACGTTCGGGCGACCTCTTCCGGAGTGACTAGCCGTTTGAGCGCGGCGTGCTCAGTCATCTGTAGGCGGGCGTCGGCGGCGGAGATCCCGAGCAGCTGCGCCTGGTGCTCGAAGACGTTATCGATCCGGGGACCCTCGACACCTCCAGGGCAGACACTGTTCACCCGGATCCCGTGCGGTCCCAGCTCGAGTGCTAACGTCCGGACGAGCCCGATGACACCGAGCTTGGCCGCCGCGTAGGGGGTTCTACCGGCAAGGGGTCGCTTTCCTGTCGCTGAGGAGATGGCGATAAGACTCCCCGAACCGCGAGCGATCATTGCAGGAATGAACTGCCGAAAGGTGAGAAACACACCCGTCAGATCGATATTGATGCACTCGTACCATTCGGCGGGCTCTATCTCGTGCATTGGCTTGGTCGGACCGGCTATGCCCGCGCAGGCGACCACAGCGCGGGGAGGCCCGAATCGATCGAGTACGTTCCCGCCGAACGCCTCCATGGACGCAACATCGCCAACGTCGCATTGCTCGGCGAGCGCGTCGACTCCGTGCGCCTCGATCTGCCAGCGAACGACGTCCAGCGCGGCCAAATCTCGCCCAGCCACCGCAACCGCGGAACCACCTCGGGCGAACTCCAGCGATATGGCGCGGCCAATCCCGTGGGCACCGCCCGTGACCACGGCGGGCCCTCTCTGATTCTTAGGGTACGGCTCCATGCTATGAGGTACATCCCTCTCTGCGGCACGCGACCTTGCCGCCGCCCTGACTCGATCGGGCGCTACGAACCGGTCGAGCCGAACGAGCTCTCCACCAGCCCTCGAAGGAGCGACAGTGATGCGCTCAGCCGCTCGCGCTGGTCGGCAACCCCAGGGTGGTTGTCCAGGCCCTCGATCGATAGAAAATACGGCGCCGCCGTCCTGGCGTGGCCTAGTGCGCCGACGAGCGCGGGAAGATCGGCAAGACCTTCTCCCGGATAGCACCATTGCACCTCGAAACCATGCCGGAAGAACTTGTCTTCCACATAGTTGGACCGTATTCGATAATCCTTCGCGTGCCCGGCGACCGCCAGGGACGCTAGTTGCTCGATCGTCGGCAGTGGATCGAGCAAAAGCGAGACCGGATTAATCAGGTCCAGGAAGACGCCTACCCGATCCGATCCGACTGAACGAACGATCTCGATGTACTCGTTGGGCGTGAAATCGGAGTGATTCTCGAGGAGGACCTTGGTTGTATCGGTGGTCGCACCCGTAGCCAGCCGAAGGGCGTCGATCACATACGACTGTTCGGCGCGGATCCGCTGAATGTCTCCGAGCATTTCGTTTCGGTAGAAGCCGGAGGACACTCTTGCAAAGGGGCTTCCCAGGCGTCGCGCCAGTTCCAGCCAGGCGCTCACCCGCGCGGCGCCCTCTTGCACCGTGTCACCGCGGGCTGCGCGGCCGACGACGTCGCCTGACAGAGTCAACCCGAGACGGAGCCCCCGTGCGTGTCCTGCAAGATCCTCTATCTCTGCGGCGGAGCGACGACGAAGATGGTGAGCGTTCATCTGGACGAAATCACCCCCGAGCTGCGCTACCTCCTCCATGACCTCCTCGAGGGAGATGTCCTCGGCCTCCAACCGGCAGTGGTACGTCAGCGTGTCGACTCCCAGCAGCACGTTCATATCCGGCTCCCTTCGCGGAGACGTTCGGGTCTTCCGAATAACGCACGGGCAGCAACAGGGCTATGACCGCGCCACTTCCATTACCTTGTCAACGATCGTCGACGTGTCCGGCATCCACATCTCTTCGAGATGCCTGGCGAACGGCACCGGGATCGGCGGACTCGACACAAGCAACGGTTGGGCGTCGAGGAAGTGGAAGGCGCTCTGGATTACGCAGGCGATCACGTGCTCGCCCCAGCTTCCGGCGCGCTCTCCCTCCTGAACGCAAACGAGTCGGCCGGTCTTCTTGACGCTCTCAGTAATGGTCCCAGTGTCCATCGGCCGCAGTGTGCGGGGATCGACGACCTCGACGTCGACGCCCGCCTGCTCAAGTTCATCGGCTGCCTCGAGCACGCGCCAGAGTGCGCTCTGCGTGGCCACTACCGTCACATGTTGGCCCGGTCGAATGATCGCTGCCCTGCCAAGTGGGGTTGTGGTCGCGGGGACTCGCGTCTCCGGCACGCCGTACAGCGCCTTGGGCTCGAAGACGAGTACCGGCTCGGGATCCTGGATCGCAGACCGCAGAAGGCCGTACGCGCTCGCTGCGGAGCTCGGCACGCAGATCTTCAAGCCCGATTGGCCGAGGAACCAGTTTTCGACAGCTTGAGAGTGTTGTGCTCCGAATCCGACTCCGGCGCCATTCGCGAGGCGAACCGTGACAGAGAGCTGTAGTTCGCCCCCAGTTAGGAACGAGTGCTTCGCTAGCTGATTCGCGATCTGGTCGAAGCAGACTCCCGCGAAGTCCGCGAACATGATCTCGACGACCGGCTTGTAGCCGAGCATCGCCGCGCCGATCGCGGCTCCCACGATCGCCTGTTCGGAAATCGGGGTGTCACGGACCCGATCGCCGCCGAACTCCTCTAGAAGTCCCTCCGTTACCTTGAAGACTCCCCCCGCTGCAGCGACATCCTCCCCGAGGAGAAGGACACGTGGATCGGACCTCATCTCGTCCGCGATGGCCTCCCGAATGGCCTCTCGATAGGTCCAGGTCTCGGTTGTGACGGTCATTTCAGCACTCCGAGCTCTGGCTTGCCGGTTGTGGGTCAGGCATTGCCACCGCTGCATCGCTCAT
>Ga0187876_1003235_pt1 | contig 11253 bp, 8 predicted proteins | sample June2016WEW_17_4_FD_133000 | JGI IMG/M metagenome (GOLD analysis project Ga0187876, IMG submission 133000) | Peatland microbial communities from SPRUCE experiment site at the Marcell Experimental Forest, Minnesota, USA - June2016WEW_17_40 | ecosystem: Environmental > Terrestrial > Soil > Wetlands... | reverse complement strand
GTCGGCAGCATGATCATGGAGACGGACGACCACGGCCACAAGATGTTGCGCTTTCAACCCGGGCCGATTTTCGCGCATCTCGTGCTGGCCGACGAAATCAACCGCGCCACTCCGAAAACGCAATCCGCGCTGCTCGAAGCCATGCAGGAACGCACCGTTACCAGCGGAACGGTAACGCATGAGCTCGAATCGCCATTCCTCGTCATGGCCACACAGAACCCGATCGAGATGGAGGGAACGTATCCTTTACCCGAAGCGCAGCTCGATCGGTTCCTGATGAAGATTCTCGTCACGTATCCCACGCGCCTCGAGCTTTCGCGCATCGTGGAGCGGACCATCGCCCGCGAAGACACAACCGTTCACGCGGTGCTCGACCGCGACGATGTCCTTCAGCTTCGTTCCGTGTGCCGCGAAGTGTTGATCGCACCGCACGTGCAGGATTACGCGGTGCAGCTCGTGATGGCGACGCAGCCGGACGAGAAAGAAGCGCACGAGCTCGCGCGGAAATATATCCGCTATGGCAGTTCCCCCCGCGGCGCGCAGGCGCTGGTCGAATGCGGACGCGTGCTGGCCCTTCTGCGCGGCCGCTTCCATCTGAGCGTGGAAGATATCAAGGAACTCGCGCCCGCCGTGTTGCGCCACCGCATCATTCTGAACTTCGACGCGCATGCCGATGGCAAGACGGCCGATTCCATCCTGGCCGCCATCATCTCCGGCGTAACCGTCCACGCCTCAGCCGCATAGGACTTAGAGAGAGCTGGCTTTGCCTAACTTGCCGAACTCGCCGAACGAGCCCCTGCTGGACCGCGAATTTCTGGAGCGCCTGGAGCGCCTGGCGATCCACTGGCAGCGTTCCTTCGCCGGCCTCGTCGGCGGGCATAACCGGTCCCGATTTGCCGGAGGCGGACAGGAATTTCTCGATCATCGCCACTTCCATCAGGGTGACGATCTTCGCGCCGTGAACTGGCGCGCCTACATGCGGCTGGACAAGATGTTTCTCAAGATGTTCCAGATCGAGCCGCGCGTGCCGGTGCGAATGCTACTGGACACATCGGCATCCATGGCCGCCGGTACAGGTGAGAAATTTCTGTTTGCGCGCCAGCTTGCCGCGGCGCTCTGCTATGTGGGCCTGGTGCGGTTGGACACAATCCAGGTACTGCCTTTCGCGTCGCAGTTGCGCGAAGGCCAGGTTTCGGGTGGAGGACGGCACCGTTACCGGCTGGTGGCGGAATTTCTGGAAGCGCTGAAACCCGGCGGCGCGACCGGTTTTCTCTCCGTGGTGCGGCAGTACCTGAATGAGTATCCGCAGCGCGGCCTGGTGATTGTGATTTCCGACTTCCTGGACGAATCGGGCTGCGAAAAGGCGCTTCAATATCTGGCGGATTACGGCAACGAACTGATGCTGATTCAACTGTGGACGGATGACGACCGCGCGCCGTCATGGAGCGGTGAGTTGGATTTGACCGATGCTGAAAGCGGCGGGCACCTGCGGATACAGGTGGATGACGAAGCCCGGCGGAGATACACTGAGGCGTTCGACGCTTTTTCGGCGGGAATCAAGGAAGTGGCGCTGAGAAACGAAGGAAAATACACGGGGTTGCCGACTTCGATGCCGCTGGAGGAAGCGATTTTCGGATCGATGGTGCGCGCGCGCAGTATAGCGTAGGACAAAGCCTGAGAGAATTGCTTCACAGGCAGATATGGAATTCCTCAACCTGAGCTTCGGCCAATTCGTGACGCTTTTCGGCGCGGTCGCGGCGTTTTCCGTGGCTCTCTATCTGCTCGACCGCACCCGTCGTAAACAGGTTGTTTCCACCCTGCGCTTCTGGGTGCAACCCGGCACAGCGGCTCCCGTCACGCGCCGCACCAGAATACAGCAGCCGGTTTCGCTTCTCCTCCAGTTAATCGGGATGGCTCTGCTGCTTCTGGCTCTTGCGGAATTCCAGTTCGGCGGCCGGCAAAACGCCCGACGCGATCACGTTCTGGTACTGGATACGTCCGCGTGGATGGGCGCGGCGTTGCCCCGATCGCCCAATCGGGCCGACGCAACTCTGATGGACCTCGCGCGCGCCAACGCGATCGGCTGGCTGCGCGCCGTACCGGCGTCCGACCGCGTGCTGGTGGTTCGTGCCGATGCCCTCGCCACTCCCGTAACAGCGTGGGAGGTCGACCGGCGCAACGTGGCGCGGGCCATCCTCGAATCGCATCCGGGCGCCACGGCCTTGAATTTATCCCAGAGTCTGCAGTTCGCCAGTCAGTTGCAGCGCCGCAGCGGATCGCTCCCCGGCGAGATCGTCTACGTGGGTCCCGGGCGTATCTCGGCGCATGAAGCGAACAATATGTCGCTGCCGGATATCCCCGCGTTTCGCGTGCTGGCCATCGACGACAACGTTGAGAACAGCGGTTTGCGTAGCGTAAATGCGCGGCGATCCGCCGACGACACCGGCACGTGGGATGTTGTGGTGCGGGCGCGAAACTACGGCCGGAGGGCGAAGGATGTCAACGTCACGCTCAACTTCGCCAACGTTCCGCAAGGCGCGCGTGAGCTCAACCTTCCTCCGGGTGAAGAGCGCGAGACCACCTTCACGGTACATACCCGCGCGGCCGGGATTCTCGAAGCGCGGCTTTATCCGAAGGACGCTTTCGGTGCTGATAATTACGCCGCGCTCGAACTGCCCGAACTGCGCAGTCTGCATGTGACCGTTTACTCCAATCAACCGGACATCCTGCGTCCCGCGTTGACGTCGGATCCGCGGGTGGTAGCCGAATTCCGGCCGAATGCGCCCTATATGCCTCGGCCCGGAGAGGAAAATCCCGGGCTGATTATCCTTCACAATTTCCGGCCTCCGGCAATGCCGCCTGGCGACGTGCTCTGGATTAATCCGCCGGTGGATAATCCGCCGGTCCCGATACGCATGCGCGTCAATCATCCCGAAGGTTTGAAGTGGATGCCAGACCAGCCTTTGACGCTCGGGCTGCGCGCCCGCGATGTGCAGATCGAGACGACGTCGATTTTCGAGCCGGGTCCGAACGACATACGCCTGGCCGAAGTCGACAAGGGACCCATCATGCTGGCCCGCGTTTCCGCGGATGGGAAGAACAAAACGGTCATCATGGGATTCGATCCCTTCGAGGGCGCGATGCGCTATGAGCTTGCCACTCCTTTGCTGCTGGCGAATGTGCTGCGTTCGGCCGCGCCGGATGTTTTCCGCGACCTCGATGTGGGAACGCAAAGCGCTGGCGCCGTATCCATGCCTCTTACCAGTAAGCTCCCGGTGCAGGTAGTGACGGATTCCGGGGCGAACCTGCCCTTCAATGTGCGAGATAAAGCGGTTGAGTTCTTCGTTGGAGAATCGTCGCGTGTCAGCGTGATCGCGGGCAATTCGGAACGCGTCTTTTCGCTGACGTTGCCGGAGATGTGGGACGTGAAGTGGACGCCTCCGGCCAGCGCGCGCCGGGGCATCCCCGCATGGAACGACGCCCTGCGGCGCAATCGCGACTGGTGGCCGTTTCTCGCCACGCTGGGGGCACTCGTGCTGATCGCCGAATGGATCGCGTATGGCCGTTACTCGCCTTTGCGGCTGCGCGTCGTCAAGCCGAGACTGGAGAGAGCCGCATGATGACGTTCGAACGGCTTTGGGTCCTGCTGCTGCTTCCGCTGCCGCTCGCGTGGCTTGCCTGGGAATGGCGCCAACAGCCGCGCCGCGCTCCTCTCTACTTGAAAGTGGCGATGGTCGTTGCGGTAATCCTTGCGCTTTCCGAACCCTCTCTGTCGCTCCAGGTGCGGAAGGTAGCGGTTGCTGTTCTGGTCGATACTTCAGCCAGCGTCAGCGATGCGGACCTCAGCCGCGAAAGCTCGCTTCTTCGTCAAATCGACAGTGCGCGCGGGAGCAACCGGATCGAAGTGATTCCGTTCGCGCGCACGCCGCGCGCTCTCGACCAAAAAGAAGCGGACTTCAAACTGATCCACACGGGCGGAGTGGAGGGACGCGGGACGAATCTGGAGGCTCCCATCCGTCAGGCGCTGGCATCGCTGCCGGCGGGCATGGTGCATCGCATCGCCCTCATTACCGACGGTAATGAAAACGACGGGGCTGTCACGCGCGCGGCCTGGCAGGCACAGCAGACGGGCGTGCCGATCGACACGATCGCTCTTTCGGGGCGAACTCAACCGCAACTCAAGACCGAAGCGGTGGGGATTCCCGGCGCTGTGTTTACCGGCGAACGTTTCCCGGTGGATCTGACGATCTATTCACCCCGCGCCGTGCCCGCTACGGTTGAGCTATCGGCTGAAGGCAAGCAGATCGGCTCCCACCAGATTGCGCTCGAGGCCGGCGAAAACCGTATCCGCATACGGACCAGTCTGAATGCCGCGGGCGCGATCGATCTGAGCGGCAAGATCGAAGCCGCCGGTTTGGGTGAATCGCGTTTCGAAGATGCGGTGGCTGTGCGGCGGCCTCGCGTGCAGTGGATTTCGGAAGACCCGGCCGGCACGGAGGGCCACATTGTGGACGTTTTGACGGCGAACCGTTTCGACGTGGTGGAATCGAAAACGCTTCCGGCCAATCTTGACGACACGCAGCTGGTCGCATTCAACAATATCAATCTCGAGGCAGTGCCCGAGGCCGACAAGCAGCGTCTCGAAACCTTTGTGCAAGGCGGCGGCGGAGCGTTATTGATTGGGGGCGAGCACGACGTCTATGTGGACCACAAAGGCGCTCCGGAAGATCCGCTGGCGCGGTCGTTTCCGGCAAAACTGGTGCCGCCGCGCTCTCCGCAGGGCACTTGCGTCGTGCTGATCATCGATAAGTCCTCTTCGATGGAAGGTAAGAAGATCGACCTGGCACGGCTGGCGGCTATCGGCGTCGTGGACAATCTGAAGCCCGACGACCAGGTGGGCGTGTTGATCTTCGACAATTCCTTTCTGTGGGATGTGCCGATCGAAGCGGCCAGTAACAAGGCTGCGATCAAGCGCCTGATCAGCGGAATTATTCCCGACGGAGGCACTCAGATTGCCCCGGCTTTGACGGAAGCTTATAAGAAGATTCTGGCGGTTAGCGCCGCATACAAACACATCGTCCTGCTGACCGACGGCATCTCCGAAGAAGGCGACAGCCTGACCCTTACGCGCGACGCCGCCACCAATCACGTAACGATTTCGACCGTGGGACTTGGTCAGGATGTGAACCGAAGTTATCTGGAGAAGATCGCGGTCATTGCGAAGGGTAAGTCTTATATCCTGAACGAGCCTGCCGGTCTCGAACAGGTTCTTTTGAAAGACGTGCAGGAGCATACCGGCACCACCGCGATCGAGAAGCCGATTAAAGCCGAGGTAAAACATCCCTCCGACGTGCTCGACAAAGTCGATATGGAACATGCCCCCAACCTTTCCGGGTATGTGCGCTTCGAAACCAGGCCGACGGCGGATGAAATTCTCACAGTCGAGACGGATCCGCTGCTGGCGCGCTGGCAGTACGGGCTGGGACGCACGGCTGTGTTTTCGTCGGATGCAAAAAGCCGCTGGGCCGCGAACTGGCTGACGTGGCCCGGCTTCGATCGCTTGTGGACGAATATCTTCCGCGATCTGCTTCCGCACGGAAATGAAAGTGAAGCGGTGGCGCGTTACGACAGCGCAAATCAGGAGCTCGTGGTCGATTATCATCTTTCGGACCGCGCTCCGGAATCGGCGAATCCGCCCGATTTATATGTCATGGGACCGGGCGATTTCCGGCATCCGCTGGAGGTTGCGCGGCTTTCGCCGGGGGCATATCGGGGGCGTTTGCGAATTGGCTCTCTCGAAGGATTATTCCGTGTGCGGCCGTTGATTGAAAGCCGGTCGTTCCCCGAAGTGGGTTTGTATCGCCAGGAATCGGAGTTGTCCGACTACGGTTCGAATGAAGCGCTGCTGAAATCGATTGCGCAATCGACTGGCGGCAGATTCAACCCTTCGATCAGGCAGTTGTTCGATTCCGGCGGGAAGTATATCGACTCGACCATGCGTCTCTGGCCAGGATTGCTCGGGATCGCGGTGCTGTTAAATCTGATCGAACTTGCGATGCGGAAATGGCGCGGGATTATTGAGAGCGTCCGAGGGTTTCGCGCGCCGGAAACACGGATCGCCGCGTGACAGATGTAACGGGGCGGCTGCTCGTTACACATCCGGGTATCGGCGCGGGCTATTATACACAAGACGGCCGCCCCGCGATCAGAAGAACGTACATCAATCAAAGAAGAGGAGTATCCCGTGGATTCCAACGAAGCCAAGACGGTAACCGATTTTCTCATCGCCGATTTTGAAAACGAAATGCAGACAACCCTGCGCGTCCTCGGGGCGGTTCCCAACGGCCATCTCGACTACCGGCCGGACTCGAAGTCCAAGACTGCTCTGGGACTCGTCCGGCACATCACTCTTGAAGACGAGTGGCTGCTGAACTGCATCGCCAACGGAGAATTTACGCAGCCGCCCGACGATTCCGATGCCTGCGGCATCATGAACTCGGCCGACGCCGTCGCGCGTTACAAAGAGAAAGTTCCAGCGGCCCTGGATCGCGTACGCGCCATACCGGGCGATAAACTGACCAAAGTCATCGACTTGTTCGGTATAATCCAGGCGCCCGGAGTCAATTTTCTGGCAATCGCGGCCAAGCACTCGGTCCACCACCGCGGCCAGTTGAGCACTTACCTGCGCCCGATGGGCGGTAAGATCCCCGGGATCTACGGGCCTTCCGCTGACACTCAGTAGGGCAAGGCCGATGCCGTCCGGCGCGCATGCGGAAGCTGCCGGATAGGGTGGGCTCTACACGCCGCACATGCAATTCTATTTGATCTGTCCACCCGGACGTTGCTGTGCGGGGAATCTCTTCACGCAACCGGTGCGAATAGATTTGGCTTCGAAAGGTCGTGTCGCTGGCCGCCAGCGTCCTCTCTTGCTGAGCCGCACGTGGCCATATCCGGAAAGGAAAGCGTCGGGTTCAGCAACAATCTGCGGACTGGTATGGTGTCCAGAACCCATTGTGGGTTGGGGTCCCCTGGCCCGCTGCCGGCGTCCTCGCAACAAAACGGAGTTAATAGAATTCAAGCGATGCGTCTATCGGATGCACGGCTGGTTGGCAATGAAAAATCCGTTGCTACTCCAAGAATCCGAGCCGCACGAAGGGTTGTCGTCTTCCAGATCGTACTGCCCGTTGCCGACGCATGAGGGATCATTGAAAATCTCATTCCCCGTCCCGGACACGATCTGAATCCCGGCCATGACATTGCCAACCGTCGAGTTTGCATACACCCTGTTGCTGTTTCCCTGGATGGCTATCCCCGCAGAGACCGCCGGAGAACCCGACCGTGGGCCGTTTCCGCTGCCGGTGTTATTATTCACGGTGTTCGCGCTGCTGCCGATGGCCAGTAATATTCCCCCGCCGAATGCGCCAGGAAGGTTCGCGACAGCTCCATTGCCATTCGTCACGTTGTTCTGGATGGTCCCGCCGGAGGAGGTAACCAGCCCCAGCCCAGCGAGCCCATTCTGCACGAGAACGTTGGAGCCGATAGTCAGATATGTCGAGTAAAGCCCATAGATACCAAACTTGCTGTTGTGCGCCGCAGAGACGAGGTCAACCTGGGAATAATCGGCACTGACGAGCAAGACTCCGACCTGGAACGCCTGAATAAGCCCCGGACCCTCGATAGCGGCATGATTTACCCGGCTGGCCCCGCCGGCGACGTCAATTCCGGCGCCAATGCTATTGGCTCCGGCTCCGGTGATCTGGTGACCATTCAGCTTCAGGCTAACCCCGCTCGCGGTAATCAGAATGCAATCGCCTGTACTCGATTGGGTCAGATCCGCCGTGACCTCGTAGTCGCCTCCTGTACTGATCCACGACCCGGCCGGCGCAGCAAGCAACGGATTACAAGCACTGATGGGTATAAAGGCGGCCTGGGCGGGAACTGTTGCTGCCAGAGCGATCAGAATCACCGCAGGGAAGCTGAGCGCAGCCTTGCCTGGTTGATGGTTCGCAGAGACCCGATTGACCGGCGTCATGGCTCTTTCCTCCTTCTTCAAAATACATCTTCCGGGGCGAACTTCCCGAAGACGCGAAAGGCCTAAGCTGCGGCTTTCGAAAACTTAAGCCGGCGGGGCCGACTGGCAGAGGGAGTGTAGTCCATAACCATCGCAGCGTCAAGAACCAGTACTCCTGGTCAGTCCAGGTCCATCAGCGATTTCCGGGTTCCTTAACGGGGCAGGTTCGCTGCCCGTCAGCCGGAGGATGGGGCAGCAACAGGGGGTGCTATTGCCTACACCGGTGACTCGCGAAATGCTCTGGACGTTTCCTGTCTTTGGCCGCCGTCTTTGACCGCCGACATTGATTCCACGGTAGTCGCCCCGGATGGATGGAGACGGTGTCCACGCCGCTTGCCTCAACAAGTGCTTATCCACAGGACGCGGACGGTCCAGCGTAAAGCCTCGACTTCAACCGTGAGGAGAATCGATATCTAATTGTCCTCAAGTACCGATCCTCCCAGGGTTCTAACGCCGTTGTCACGGGTTCAGTCAGCCCCGACACGATCGTCTGCCTCCCTGCGAATTGGAAGCAACGGTCCGAATTGGAAAGACAGGTTAATGATCTCTCCAGCGCGGGCACAGGCTCGGAAGCGGCAGGCAGCGCTGGTTCGGGGGCGCGTTGGTCGCAGAGGCGCTCGACCGCGTTGACGAGCTTCTGCAGGTTCATATGAGACTGGCTGGCGCGATGACTCAGGTCGGCGAGAGACGCGGAAAGCTCCAGAAGCTGGTTCTCGAGGGCGTTGATGCGCGACGAGAGGAGGTTGTCGAGGGACTGCTCAAGGGTCTGGAGCGCGCTGGCGACCGACTCCTTCATTTCCGTACGCGGGTGCTCGCGGAAATCTTCGACGCGGGGCACGACGATGGCTTCGATCTCGGTGGGGAGGGCGGCGACCTCTTTGAAACGGCGCTCCGCCAGGCGAATTTCGTCCTCCGCGGAGCGGATGCTGAGGAGTTCGATCTCGTGGGATTGAACGGCAAGGCGCTCAGCGAGTCCGATACCAGCGGCGATGGCGATTCCGCCAGGAGGGGTTCGGACCATGGGCGATCCGATTCAGTATACCGGGATTACGCGCGCGCGACCGCCACGAAAACGTGATGGCCCCGAAATTGTTTTCGCAATGTAGACAGAATCGCACCTCGTTAAGGCGACATCGGGAATACTACCGATATCTGTTCTTAACTGGCCTCGGTCGCGGGCCGCACCGCTACTGCGACGATTTCCACGTGATGCAGCGCCGTTTCGCCATCGTAGACTTTGCCCATAATCTGGTCGCCAACCTTCACCTCGCGCAGCAACTTTGGGCTGTCGACGCCGTAGATCGACGTGATCGCGCCCATCCAGGCCTCAAGGCGCCGGGCCTGCACGGTGAGGCTTTGGGCAATGGCGTCAACCGCAACGACCGTTCCGTGCAGCGTGTGGACGATGCGCGGAACAGGTCCTGCCACCGCTCTGTCTGACGCCACCCACACCGCGGCCCAACCAATTACGAGTAAACTCACGGAGTTCATCTCTCGCCGTGTCATCGTCTGCACCCTGGGTTGTTCCTTCGGCTTCCAAGTATTTCATCTCCGGCAGACCCGGTGGCGCGAAAGTGCTCTCTCGCGAAAACTGCCGATCCGATCCGGACTGGGCCGCCGCAGCCAGTTTTGAGGTGCCGTCGAAAGGTGGCAGACTGAATGCACTGAGACTTTTGATGCGAACTGCGCTTGCGCTCGCCTGTCTGCTGCCAGCGGTCCTCTGCTTCGGCGCGAATGACGGCACCGGGTTGTCCCGTGCGTATGCAGCGGAAGTCGACCGGCGATTGAGTATGCCGGAGGCGGAGCAGGCGGCCTACGGGAACCTCCTGGCGAAGACTGTCGCGGAAAAGAACATCACCGCTGCGCAGTATTTCGTGCTGGTGGACCGCAGCAGGTTTGTGCAGGCGGTGATGATCTACTGGATGTCCGCCGAGAGGGCGGTTCATTTTATAGGCGCTTCTCCGGTTTCCACCGGTAAGCCGGGGAGTTTCGATCACTTCAAGACGCCAACCGGCGTGTTCGAGCACACTATCGACAACCTCGACTTCCGCGCGGAGGGGACGCGCAATAAAAACGGGATACGGGGTTACGGGATCAAGGGCAGACGGGTCTTCGATTTCGGTTGGCAGCAGGCTGTAAGGGGATGGGGGCGTGGCGGCGAAGGTACGATGCGACTGCAGATGCATGCCACGGACCCCGATCTCCTCGAAAACCGTTTGGGTACAGCTCTATCGAAAGGATGTATCCGGATTCCTGCGACCCTTGATGTTTTCCTCGATCACTACGGGATCCTCGACGCCGACTATGAAACCGCGATGGTAGAGGGGAAAACATTCCGGGTCCTGCCGAAAGACCGTGAGGCGACGGCGTGGTCGGGGCGTTATCTGGTTATTGTGGATACGGAAAGGACGGCGAGGCCCGCTTGGTCACCTTTGCCCGACGCTCCGAAAAGGAACAGTTGGCTGCGGCTTGACGGCGTTTTTGCCGGTAGCTGCTGACAGCTAGCGGACCGTTCGGCCGACGGGCAGCGCATTCTCACTGCTCTTCCGCTCGAGCGGAATGGAGCCCCGCATCGGACCCTGGTGCAGAACTGGACCGAGGGCTGAAGAAATAAGCCGCCCATGGCCGCTCCCGCTCACCCCTGGAGTGCCACCATCACATGCCTTTATAGCTCCACTTGTAAAGCCGCTGCCCGACCCCTTCGCCCAGGTATATGTTGCCCTTCGAATCGCTGGCTATGTTGTGGACGCGGTAGAAGTCGTACGTGCCCCGCCCGCCGTGCCCGCCAAACCAACCCACCACTTCCAGAGTCTGCCGGTTCAGAATCTGCACCTTGACATTGGACACGTCCGGCCCGTAAAGGAACTTCTGCTGTTTGTCAGGGGAGAATGCGACATCGAACGCGGTGCCAAATTCCCCACGGGTATTCCTCTCGATAAATCCTTCCTTCACGAACGTGCCGTCGGGCCGGAACACTTGAATACGGTTGTTATCGCGATCGCACACATATACCAGGTCGTCGTTGGAAATTGCAATTCCGTGTGGCAGGTTGAACTGCTCCGGCCCACGGCCCTCGAAGGTGCGCTCGTTGGAAGCTTTGTCGTCCGGCTTGTTTCCGTACGCCCCCCAGTGCCGTTTGTAGGCGCCGGTGTCGGCATCGAAAACGATGACCCGCCGATTCG
>Ga0187876_1003231_pt1 | contig 11276 bp, 11 predicted proteins | sample June2016WEW_17_4_FD_133000 | JGI IMG/M metagenome (GOLD analysis project Ga0187876, IMG submission 133000) | Peatland microbial communities from SPRUCE experiment site at the Marcell Experimental Forest, Minnesota, USA - June2016WEW_17_40 | ecosystem: Environmental > Terrestrial > Soil >... | reverse complement strand
TGAGCGGGAAGCGTTCGGCGGCCGATCAGGCCGACGGTGACGGTTTTCCGGGCGCCAAGCCATCGGGCGGGGCCCGATGGACCGATGCACGCTGCCTGCGCACGTTTCAAAGGCGGGCGATCAACAGTCGCAACCCCAACTTATGGTGGTTACCTGAGTCAGGTGCATACCCACTACAGTTAATATCGGAAGGCACGGTGCGTTAATCAACTGAACGAACTCCGGTTCGCAATCCCGGGTTATTCCGCCACGGATCAACCGTGGAGATCGCGAAGCCAAGCCCCGATTGCATAGGCCACGGCGGCAGCACCGCCACCAATCACAAGAGTCTCGAGGCCCGACTGCCACCATGGCCGTATCGACCATCGACTCTTGAGTGCGCCGATCAAGACGAACATCACGCTGGTTGCCGTCGAAGCTACCCAGAAAGCGCTCTTGAGGCCCGCCACGAATGGAACCAGTGGCACCAGACCGCAAAGAAGAAAGGCCGAAAACGTCGATCCGGCGGCCTGCCACGGCGAACGCACCGCAGCCGGCAGCCCATATTCGTAGCGGAGCATCATGCGGACCCAGCGATCGCGGTCCGACGTGATCGCCGCGACGGCACGGTCGAGCAGGTCGCCTACAATCCCGAGTCCCCGCAAAATCTCGCCTACCTCTCGCCGTTCGCCATCCGGAGAGGCCTCGATATGCCGGCGCTCAACCGCTTCAGCGTGGCGGAACTCCTCGTGCTCGGATCGAGTAGCCAGATAGTTGCCCGCTGCCATCGCGAAACCGTCCGCAATCAGGTTCGCGCCACCGAGGATCAGGATGACACGTGTCGACAGGTGAGCCCCAACGACTCCCGAGACGATCGCGAATATAGTGGCGGTGCCGTCGATTCCGCCATAGACCCAATCCCTGAGATAGCTGTGGTGGGGTCCGGCCGCGAGTCGCTGGCGAATGGCCTCGTGGTTGTGTTCGTGTTCCATGTTGCGCTCTCGCTTTTCGTCGACAGATGGCATACAATTCGCCCCTCCGTTCGTGAAATGCGTACACCCCCATCACCCGACCGACTCAGCCGTGCGGGACCAGATCGGTACCCATAGCAGTACTTACGACCCATTATGGCGCTTCACTTGGCCGCGGAGTCGGCGAACCGTGGAATATGGACGTCCCTGGCGCGATCGGCGCCCCATCTTCGTGAGCGATATCGCGCCTTATCGGAAACCAACCGGAACAAACGAGACACCGGAGGTGACACCGGAGGTGTCGCGCCACTTTGATAATGTCCCCTTGTGGCCTCGTTTAAAATGTCCCCTATCCTAAAGACCTCTGAAGGAGGTCGGATTGGATTGGACAGCAATGAGCACCAGGGAACTGAAGCGACTTGGAGTGATGGCTCGGGTTGAGAAGGAGGCCCTGAACCTGGTCGATGCCGCGGCCATCCTCGGGTTGAGTTACCGGCAGGCGAAGCGGATTTGGCGGCGTTTCCAGGACGAGGGCGCCGAGGGGCTGCAGCATCGGAGTGTGGGGCGGATGTCGGGCCGGGGTAAGCCGAAGAAGTTTCGGTTGGAGGTACTGCGGCTGGTACGCCAGAAGTATTCCGGAGAGGTGGGTGTGCGATTCGGACCGACGCTGGCAGCCGAGCATTTGGCCAGTGAGGACAAGATGGAGCTTGACCCGGAAACGCTACGGCGCTGGATGCTAGCCGAGGGCCTATGGAGCCGGATGCGGAAGCGTAAGGCGCACCGCAAGCGGCGAGAGGCGAGGTTGCACTTTGGCGAACTGGTCCAGATGGACGGGAGCTTCCACGAGTGGTTCGAACAACGGGGACCGAAAGGTTGTCTGATGAACTTGGTGGATGACGCCACGGCCACGACGCTGGCGGCGATGGGGGCCGAGGAGACGATCTGGACGGCGGCGGGAGTGCTGCGGAGTTGGATCGAGCAATACGGAGTGCCGGTGGCCCTGTACACAGACTGGAAGACGGTCTATGTCAAAGAGGCGACCGAACAGCAACTGCTGCGCGGCGGGGCTGCCACGACGCAGTTTGGGGGCATGTGCCAGCGGTTGGGAATTCGCATTATCGCGGCCAATTCGCCGCAGGCCAAAGGACGGGTGGAGCGCAACCACGGCACGCACCAGGACCGGCTGGTGAAGAAACTGCGGCGCAAGAAGATCGGGACGTATGAGAGCGCCAACGAGTATCTCCAGGGCGAGTACCTGCCGGACCACAACCGGCGCTTCGCGCATACGGCAGCCTCGCCGGAAGACTATCACCACAAGAAGCCGAGCCGGGCGGTTCTGGACGAGGTCTTCCGGTTGGAGACCGAGCGGGTGATCGGCAACGACTGGGTGGTGCGGTATGAGAATCGGTTTCTGCAAGTCAACCGGCAGGGGAACCACCAGGCGCCGGCCAAGGGCAAAGTGGCGGTATGCGAGTGGCAGGACGGCCGGTTGGAGGTGCGGTATCGAGGACAAAAGCTGAGTTGGAAGGAGATGGCAGAACGGCCGCAGCGGGCCGAGGCGGACCAACCGCGCAAGGTGCCTATACCCTACGGCGGGACTCCACCCGCGGCTAGCCATCCGTGGAAACAACGGTACGACGGAATGCCGGAGCAGAGTTTGGCGAAGCACCAGATCCGGGGCGCGGCACTTGTTCTGGCGACTCCCTGCGCTACGCCCTAAGCGCTCGGCCTGCGGTCTCGCAGGGCTTCGCTTCGGCGGCCGCCAGAACAATCGGAAGAGAACCAGCAAAAGGGACATTTCTAATGAGTTAAGACAGAGGACATTTTAAACGAGGCTTGACAAGAGGTGACACCGGAGGAGAGGCGAGGATGTGGCCGGGTGTATACTGACACGTACCCAGGAGTCCCAGATGGAGACTCCGGTCAATTCAGATCTGCCAGTCTATGATCGGCGCAACCGTCACCCATTACCGCATCGTCTCCAAGCTGGGCGAAGGCGGAATGGGCGTGGTCTATGAAGCCGAGGACCTCACTCTGGGACGCCGCGTAGCGCTCAAGTTCTGTTTAAGCGGCCGCGACGATGCGAAACTGCGCGCCAACCTGCTCAAAGAAGCGCGCGCGGCTTCCTCGCTCTCGCACCCGAACATCGCGCACATCTACGAGTTCGTCGAGGACCCCGCTGGCGACGCGTTCATCTCTATGGAACTGGTGTCCGGCTCCAATTTGGGGCGCATCCTCGGCGAGCGGCGCCTGAGCATTGAGGAGACGCTGAAAGTGGCCACCGGCGTCGCGTCGGCGCTGGCGGAAGCGCATCGGCACGGCATTATCCACCGTGATATCAAGCCGGGCAATATCCAGATCACTTCGGCGGGCGAGGTGAAGGTGCTGGACTTCGGCATCGCGCGGCCTGCAGCTCTGCACGCGGCCGGCGCGGCTGCCACGGACGTCACCCGGACGCTGGAAGGCTTCTCCGGGACGCTGCTCTACATGTCGCCCGAACAGGCCTCCGGCGAAGTCCTGGATGCGCGTTCGGACCTGTTCTCGCTCGGCGTGGTGCTTTATGAGTGCATGACTGGGAGGTCGCCATTCGCCGCGGACAGCCTCCCATCCGTTATGGCGCGACTGTTGACGTGGGCGCCGCCGCAGCCTTCGCGGCTGAATCCGAAATCGCCGGCCCAGCTTGACCGGGTCATCCTGAAGCTGCTCGAGAAGGATCGGAAGAAGCGCTACGCATCGGCCGCCGAACTGTTGGCCGACCTGCAGGCTCCAGGGCGCCGGCACTCCCGCCGCCTCGCCGTGGCCGCGCTGGCCGGAGGCATGGTCTGCGCGGGAGGCGGCGCTCTAGCGTGGATGTGGAATTCCAAGCGGCACCGCGACCCGGCGCCGGCCGCGGTTAGGTGGTATCGCGACGGCCTTGCGGCGCTGCACAACGGGAGCTATCACCGGGCGAGCAAGCTCCTGGCGCGTGCGGTGGAGATCGACCCCTCTTACGCCATGGCGCACGCTTACCTGGCCGAAGCCTGGTACGAACTCGACTACCTGGAACGCGCCAAGGACGAATTGCTCAAAGCGATGGCGTCGCTGAGTTCGCTGCCGGCGGTCGAGCAGCTCCATCTCGACGCGATCCACGAGACCGTCATCGGCGAGTTCAAGGCCGCCACGGTGAAGTACCAGGAAATCGCGGCGATGGTGGCGCCGGACGAGCGGGGCAGCGCGCTGCTCGAGCTGGGCCGCTCGCAGGAACGCAATCAGGATACGAAGAAGGCCATGGCGACGTATTCCGAAGCGATTCGCCTGGATTCGCAGAACGCCGCCGCCTGGCTGCGCCTGGGAACGCTGCAGGCCCGGACCGGCGCGGGGGAGGACTCCGGCCGCTCCCTCGACCGCGCGGAGAGCCTGTTCCAAGCCGCTTCCAACATCGAAGGCGTCACCGAGTGCCTCTACGTACGGGCCCGATATGCGGGCACTCCCGCCCAGGCCCGCGTCCTGATCGGCAAGGCGCTTGCGGCGGCCCGCGTCACGGGCAACGACCAGCAGCAGATCAAGCTCATGCTTTTATCCAGCAACAGCTATCTTGACGCCGGCCAGAACGCAGAAGCGATGGACGAAGCCAACCGCGCCATCGCCATCGCACGCGCCGACGGCATCGAGAACCTGGTCACGCGGGGGCTGATCGACCTGGGCAACGCGTTGTTCGTCAAAGGCCGCATTGCCGAGGCCTTGAGCACCATCCAGCAAGCGCTCGACATCGCCCGGCGAAACGGCGAGAAGCGGTCGGAAGCGCGCGCGCTGGTGAACCTGGGCAGCGTCCGCATCCAGACGGGAGACATGGCACAGGGCTGGCGGGACGTGCAGGCCGCGCTGGCCTACTACCGGCAGGGCAGTTACCGCACGGAGGCCGCGCTCTCGCTGATTTTGCTGGGCCGCGCCGCGCGCGACAAGGGCGATTATGAAGGCGCGCGCCGCGCTTTTGAGGAGACGCTGGCCACGCTGAAGCCGGGCGAGCAGTCGCTCCCGCTGGCGCTGGCGCAGGAGGGGCTGGCTTCGCTCGAATTGCTCCAGGACCGATGGCCGCAGGCGCTGCGCATGTTCGACCAGACGCGGCGCGCCTTCGAGGCCATCGGCAACTCCTCCGGCGTGGCCACCAATCAACTCAACGTGGCCCTGATGCACGCCATGCTTGGCCATACAGGCGACGCCACGGCGGTGTCCCAGCAGGCCGCGGAATCAGATCCTCTGAGCGCCCTCCAGATTATTTTGATTCAGGAACATTTCAGTGAGGCCCGCGCCAAAGCCGAGGCTCTGCTGCGGAGCGCCGACCCGAGCGACCTGGAAACGCGGTGCGGCGCCACCCTGGTGCTGGGCCTCGCGTTGACCCGTTCCGGCTCCGCGGCACGGGGCTTGGAGGCGTGCCGCCAGGCGTTCGAACTCGCCGAAGCGACCGGTAAGCCCGCGGAAGAAGCGGACGCGCTGCTGGCCTCGGCGGAAGCGGCGTTGGCCGCCGGCGATCGCGCAGAGGCCGTCGAATACGCGGGCCGTGCGCGCGCCTTTTTCGAATCGGCCAGGAAACCGGAGTCTCTCTGGCGGGCGTGCGTGTTGTTGCTGCGATCCGGCACACCGGACCGCGCTCTAGCGGCCGAGGCCGCCGCCGCCCTCGGCACACTGAAGGCCTCTTGGCCCGCGGAGGATTTTCGGTCTTACCTGAACCGCCCGGTCACCCGGCGCTTGCATGCGGAACTGCTGCGCGCCAACCCGGCGGCGCCTAAAATCGACTGATGGAAAGGAACAAACAGCAAATAACACGGCTCACACTCGCCACTGCTCTCACCATCATCACGGTTCTGCTGCTGTGCAGCAGCCCATCGCGGATTCGGGCCCAGAGCGACACGAAGATAGTGATCAAAGACGGAGGCTCCATTCTGCTCCGCGCGGACGGACTCGATGCAGGCAAGACTTGGACCGTCAAACCGGACGAAATCCGGCACGCGAACTCGAACGGTGTGCTGAGCGGGTTGCAGATCACCGAAGCGGGCGTCGACCGCTGTGCGAGCTCGCCGACATGCGGTGTTGACCCGACCCAGCCCTGGACCGTCCAGGTGACTTACGGCGCCGGATCGGTTGCCATCTCATCCATCTCTTCCAACCAGGGGCTGCACCTGACGCAAAGCGAACTCCCCTTCGACCAGTGGCAGCACACCACGAATGCCGACGAACGCGAGTTCGGCCATGGCGACGGCCTCCGCATCACCAACATCAAGGTGAATAACGGAGCCAGCCTGTGCTCGCGCAACGGATGCGTAATCGTCGTGCACTTCCCGCCCCAGTAGGGCTGCGGGCGGCAGGCCTGAAAAATGCCGCGCTTGAGCCGGCGGAACCTCAATGACGGCGAACCCCTGAAGGGCCGTTATGACCTGATATCGGTAACCTTTACTGCCGGCCCAAGCACATCCGCGGGTTGTGCGTTATTCGACCACGTGGATTACTTCCGGATGGGCCGCTATTCCAGGCACAATCCGCTCTTTGATCGACTAAACTGGGTTGAGCCTCTCGTATGTCTCTTTCCTCGCTCAGCGTTCTTCGCAATGACCGAATCGATCGGTCGCCTCCGTCACGGATCGGCACGGCAACAATGAACGGGTGGCCGCTACAACCGACCAGGGCAGCGGAGGCTTAAGCGCGTCGGGCTCAACCGGGTATCCGACCATCCGCAGCTCCACAAATCAAACGGGACCAACGCAAATGAAAAACACACGACTCTCGCGTTTGGCCACACCACTCCTCACCGGACTGCTCTTTGTCGCCAGCGAGCATCAGACCCGGGCTCAGCAAGCGAACAAGCAGACCCTCAATCTTGCCGGGAATAAACCAGAGGCGTTCGGATTCTCGTCCGGGCGACTTGAGCGGCTCCACGCCGCGATGCAGCGGGAAGTGGACCAGAAGGAGCTTGCCGGCGTCGTAACAATTCTGGCGCGCCACGGCAAAGTGGTCGAGGAGAGGACTTACGGCAAGAAGGACATCGCGAGCGGCTCCCCGATGACGAGGGACAGCGATCTTTCGCATCTTCTCCATGACCAAACCTGTCACTGGCGTTGCCATGATGATCCTCTACGAAGAAGGCAAATGGCATCCTTCGGATCCGGTCTCACAGTACATCCCCGAGTTCACCCATCTGCAAGTTTTCAAGGGAGTGGATCAGAACGGCAAGATGATTCTGGAAGATCCTGTCCATCCCCCGACCATGCGCGAGCTGATGACTCACACGGCGGGCTTCACTTACGGGTTTTTAGGGACTACTCCGGTCGACAAGATGTACTTGAGCCAGCAGGTGATGCAATCCCAATCCCTTCAAGAGATGATTGACAAGCTTGTGAAGATCCCGTTGCTCTACCAGCCGGGAACTCGCTGGGTCTACAGCGTGTCGATGGATATCCAGGGTTATATCGTTGAAAAACTGTCGGGCCAGTCCTTGCCCGATTTCATGCAGCAGCATATTTTCGGGCCACTTGGCATGAAGGACACCGGCTTCTTCGTTCCGAAAGAAAAGCGGACCCGGTTTGCAACCCTCTATGCGGCAGACCAGAAAGGCGAGCTCGTCGCGGACGCGAGCAGCACCTATGCAGCGCAGCCATCGATGGCCTCAGGCGGTGGCGGTATGGTCTCGACCGCGCAGGACTATTTGCGCTTCGCTCAGATGCTCCTGAATCACGGCGAACTGGACGGCGTTCGCATCCTGGCGCCGGCTACGGTACAGCTCATGACATCAGACCATCTCTCCCCCAGTCTCATGACGGGCGAGTTCTCAGCTGGTCCAGAGGTCATCCGGCGCGGCATGGGGTGGGGCTACGATTGCGCGGTCGTCTCAGACCCGCTGCAAGCCGACGAAGTGGTTGGGAAAGGCACTTTCTTCTGGTGGGGAGCAGCGGAGACTTGGTTCTGGGTCGATCCCACTAACGATCTCATTTTTGTTGGCATGACCCAGCTAATGTACCGCCGCGGGGCGCCCTATATGGAGCAATTGAGCTGGCCCCCCGTCTATCAGGCGCTTCTGAAGCCGCAGATGTGATCCGCGCACGTCGCGATTGACTTTGGCCAGCCGATCCCCCTTGACAATGCTGGCGCCGCCCAGCGGCTCGAGATGCCCCTCAAGGGAGATAATACGCCCGCGAAGCGTTCGGCCCTTGCTGACCAGAAGCTATACATCGCGGAACAGCTCCTGCGAGAACTGTTCCCCGCGTTCGCCGGCCGGGACGTCGATTTCAACTTGCACGCCGCTCCTGAGGCCGAACCGGCCGTCCGGCGCCGTCATGATCCCGAACGACAGATCCTTCTCCCGCGACAACCACAACCCGTTTGTCAGGCTGCGCACCGGAACTCCATCCGCGCGGAAGCGGCTATTTAGAAACGCCCCGAGATCCAAACCCAGGCAGGCTTGGATCTTCGGGGGCTCCGGAGCCTCAGCTAGCTCCAATGGGGCGTGCCTGTCCATGATTCGGGGCTTGCCTCCGCGTGGAATGCGGGTTCCCATTGCTCTCTCGTGCCCACGGCGGTGATGTTGAACGCGGGGGTGCTCACGACGATGTCGATTTGGGCGAACCGCCAGCCGGCGAATTGAGAGCTCTGGCTGTAATTTGTCAAGACGAAAAAGTAGGTAAGCCCCGGCGACTGACCATCGGGATAGGTGAATGAAGCCTGGCCGGTGCAATCCGGATTCAGGGTGTAAGTGCCCACCCCGGCTCTCCAGTCGACCGCTGGCACCGCGCCATTGAGGATGACGTGATCCACTGAAGTCAGATTCCCGTTGCCGTCGAAGTGCGTCAGATTCACCCCGTTGACCGGGCCGGCTTGTGGCCCAGCTACGATCGCTCCGGTGATCCGGATCGAGTAGTCCCCGGAAAGGCTGGAAGTGTTGCAATTCGTTTGCGCGTGCGCTGGGACCGCCGAAACGGCTCCCAGAACCAATAGAACAGCTCCTAAATGTCTTACGAGTTTCATGTGTCAGTTTCCCCTCTTCTGGACGGCCTGTGTCTTTCTTGACTGGCTGCCCAAGTCGATCATCACCCTTGCGAGCCCGACCCTCAATTCCCAGCGCATGGAATCTGGCTTCCCTCCGCGTGGAATACAGGTTCCCGTATAATAGGCTGAGCACGACGGACTTAAATGCCGGCATTCCCTGCGCGGCAGCGAAAGAATACGTGGACATGGCAGGAGATTCGCCAACGATTCGTTTCGGAGTCTTCGAACTCGACCTCCGTACAGGCGAATTGCGGAAGGCTGGCCAGAAGGTCCGAATCCAGGAGCAGCCCTTGTGCGTGCTGGTTTCGCTCCTCGAACGACCGGGCGAACTGGTGACGCGCGACGAATTGCGCCAGAAACTCTGGCAATCTGACACCTTCGTGGACTTCGACACGGGCCTGAACAAGGCGATCACCAAGATTCGTGACGTCCTCGGTGACTCCGCAGCATCGCCACGGTTCGTCGAAACCCTGCCGACCCGCGGATATCGCTTCATTGCGCCGATTGAAAGGCTGGCTCCAGAGCGGAGGGCGCCTAGTCCGACCCCACCTGAGGCGATACCCTCAGAGGACGGCGGGTCCGCAGCCGCAGAATCGCCGCTGCGCGCTTTGGCTTACGGCGGTTGGCCGAAGCTGGCCGGGGCAGGACTGGCTGTCCTCCTGCTTCTTGCCTTAATCGCATGGCTCCGCTGGTCACGCGAAAGCCGGCCTGCCCGAATAGGATCCATTGCTGTGCTTCCCCTCGATAACCTCTCTGGCGATTCCAATCAGGAATACTTCGCCGACGGAATGACCGACGAGTTGATCACGGATCTAGCGCAGATCCACTCGCTTCGGGTCATTTCGCGGACGTCCGTGATGCAGTTCAAGCACACGAAGAAAAACCTGCCCGAGATTGCCGCAGAACTTAACGTCGATGCGGTGGTAGAAGGTTCGGTGATGCGCTCTGGTAATAGCGTGCGCGTCACGGCTCAGCTTCTCGATGCGCGCCAGGATCGTCATCTCTGGGCGGCCAGCTACGAACGCGAGATGGCCGACATTATCGGACTACAGGGACAGGTGGCGAAGGCCATCGCCGATCAGGTGAAGGTGAAACTCACTCCGGAAGAGGACGCCAGGCTCGCCAAACGGCGCCCCTCCAATCCTGAGGCCTACGATGCCTTGTTGAAAGGCCGGTTCCTCTGGAACAGGAGGAACCGCTCAGCAGCGGAGACGGCCATCGGCTATTTCCGTCAGGCCGCCGAAAAAGAGCCCGGCAATGCCGAGGCATGGGCGGCGCTGGCGGGTTGCTACACATCGCTGGGCGCGGACATTGGCTCCGCAGACCCTGCCAAGGTGGCGCCCGAGGCGCGCGCCGATATCGCAAAGGCGCTCGAACTCGATACCAACCTTGCGGAGGCGCATCACACTCTTGCCAGAATCAAGCTTTGGTACGACTGGGATTGGACTGGGGCGGAACGGGAGTTCCACCGGGCAATCGAGCTGAACCCCAATGACTCCATGAGTCACCTGGGGTATTCGCAGTACCTTCAGGTGCGGAAGCGGTTCGATGAGGCCCTTGAAGAAAACAGACGCGCCATCGATCTCGCTCCGCTCGATATTCTGGGCTCCATGCACTTGGCATGGCTCTACTGCGACTCTCACGAGGGAGAGAAGACACTCGATCAAAGCAAGCGCGTATTGGAGATGGATCCAGCTTTCACCGGCGCGTACCTTTACGTCGCGCGCGGTTATGAACTGCAAGGGAAGTGGCCCGAAGCGATCGCGGCTTTTGAACAGGCGAGGGACTCGTATGGGGTAGTATGTCTGGCGGGCGTCGCCCACGCCTGGGCCGCTTCCGGAAACAGGCTGCAAGCTGAAGCGGCCCTGGTGAAACTCACAAAATCCTCGAGACAGAACTATGTCTCTCCGCTGATGTTCGCGGGATATTACGCAGCACTCGGAGATCGAGATCGGGCGTTCGAGTGGCTTGAAAGAGGGTATCAGCAGCGCGTGCCGGGTCTGATCGAGCTGGAAGTCAGCTATGTATGGGACAATCTGCGAACGGACCAGCGATTCCACTCGCTGGAACGGCGTGTCGGGTTCTGATAGCGGATTCGCCGCCTTGAACGCTTGCCCTGTTGTAGACAATGCCGGAAGGCATCAAACACGGGCTTGATGTGCTCACAAATTGAGGGCGATATTCGCTATTATCGGACAGCGTCTCCGCTGCACCCTGCAAGATCAATGTAGCGCCGACCCTTCCATCAGTCTCAATCTTCGAATGTCCCGTTCGAACGCGCGGCGCTGGCCTGCTCCTTCCATCGTTGAACGT
>Ga0187876_1003230_pt1 | contig 11279 bp, 12 predicted proteins | sample June2016WEW_17_4_FD_133000 | JGI IMG/M metagenome (GOLD analysis project Ga0187876, IMG submission 133000) | Peatland microbial communities from SPRUCE experiment site at the Marcell Experimental Forest, Minnesota, USA - June2016WEW_17_40 | ecosystem: Environmental > Terrestrial > Soil >... | reverse complement strand
CGCCGATGCCAAGTTCGCCTGGGCGGTATCGAGCGCGGCCTTGGCCGAGAGCACACTGGCCTCTTGCGCCGACAGATCGGCTTGAGCGGTCTTTACAGCCGCCTCCTGGGCCCCCACGTTGGCCGCTTGATAGACGTCCTCGGTTCGCATCAGGAGTTGGCCCTTGGTGACGTGGTCACCTTCCTTGACCAGGATTTCAGTGATCTTTCCAGTGGAGTTGGCGTTGACGTTGGCCTGATTCTGCTCCACGGGTTTGATCTCGCCGTTGGCGGTAACGATTTGGGCCAAATCCTCCCGCTGGACTTTGCCCGTTTGGACCGCCACCACGCCCCGCCGGCTCCACGCTACCCCACCAATTGCCAGGCTGGCGAAGGCTACGATGGCCACGACGGCGAGGGTAACCTTCTTCCACTTCTTCATACCTCTTCCGTTCCTTTGCCGAGTTGGGACCGGCGCGGTCGCGTCCGGCCAAGTGGTATTATTGGTTTTTCCCAGTTCCAACTCTTTGATTTGTGCCATGGAGGGCTCCTCTCACTCCTCGGCCTGACGCAAGCGCGCCACCTTCATCTCGCTGCAATAGACTGATGATGTATGCTCGCAGATTGGCCAACTCTTCGGCTTATATGCGCGCCTGCTTCCCGGCTCCCATTGCGTATACGCTGTTTGAACGTCAAAAGTTTCGTCGACATTTATGCCGCTGCGACGGCACTCAGCGAGGTCAGCGCAGGGGACTGTTGGATACGTTAATCCCCACCCGGCATCCGGAGCCGAGTTAAGGGGGCATGAATACAGTTCTACACTTCTCTCATGCCAACAATCCCAGCCATTTTAGCCCTTTCTTGTGCTACGAAAAACAAAAATAACACTCCGCGGTCATTTTCTCCGCACGAGGGCAATTCCGTAGAGACCATCTTGGTCCTGGAATAATTTCCTTGGAGTTTCTTCGGGGCCTGAAATGTGTCTTTGTGCCACTTTATAAGACGTACGGCCCTCAATAAGGTTGCCTGGCAGCAGCGCGTTTGAATTGGGGCCCGGGAGTTTCTTCGGGGGGTAGGCCACCTTTAACACTTGGACCGCATCCAACGGCACCGGCGGATTAAGGTGGAACCTCCGCTCTCGAAACCGGGGGTGCTCGCCCCTTACCAGTTTGGCAAGCGGTCCCTTATCATGGCAAAATCGTGTTGGGGGGGCTATAGCATTAGGATCGGGGATAGGAGCTTGACTTTCCAAAATGGGAAAAATAAAATCGGGGTGTAAGTCATGGAGTTTGGCGGGGGAGTAGTGTTTAAGCGGCACGGTTTCTTATTGCGGCATGGGGGGATGAGCCACTGGGTGCTTGGAGTGTTAGCTGCGCTCAGCCTCATCCTTCTTATTGTTATCAGCGCATCAATCTTGCACGTTTCGGCTGCGCAGGACGATCAGGACAAAGACGACCAGAATAACCAAACCAACCAAAAGCCCAAGGTGAGCAAAGAGGAGAAGCGTCGCCAGAAGGCGCTCCGGCAGGAAATGGAGACGCCGTACAAAAAGTGGCTGAGCGAGGAAGTCCCCTACATCATTAGCGACACGGAGCGGGCCGCATTCAAGAAACTTTCCACGGACGACGAGCGCGAAGCGTTTATCGAGAATTTCTGGGAACGCCGCAACCCTAATCCCGGCAGCCCGGAAAACGAATACAAAGAGGAATATTACCGTCGCATTGCTTACACCAACGAGCATTATGCGTCTGGTATTCCTGGTTGGAAAACGGATCGCGGCCGTATTTACATCATGTACGGTCCGCCGGACGAAAACGATTCCCACCCCAGCGGCGGGTCGTACGAGCGCCCACAATCGGAAGGCGGCGGTGAGACTTCCACTTTTCCCTTCGAGCAATGGCGGTACCGTTACATTGACGGCATCGGTGAGAACATTATCCTTGAGTTTGTCGATACCACGATGACGGGCGAGTATCGTCTTACCATGGACCCCGGTGAGAAGGACGCTTTGTTGCATGTGCCTGGCGCGGGCCTAACCATGGCTGAACAGATGGGCATGACCCAGGGCGGTTCCAAAATGGACCGCTTCAACCGCACCGATGGGATGACGGTCGGGCAGTCGATGGGCGGCCAACCGGAGAGCATGGAAGAGTTTACCCGGCTGGATCTCTACTCCAAGATCTTTCAGCCCCCCCCAATCAAATTCAAGGATCTGAAAGCGGTTGTTACTTCCAGGCTTTCCGCAAATCTTTTGCCCTTTGATGCCCGCACGGATTTCATCCGCGTGACCGACCAAACCGTCCTTACTCCGATCACGGTCCAGATCGCCAACGGCGATTTACAATTTCAGAATAAAGATGGCGTCATGCACGCGGTGCTGGATGTCTTCGGAGAGATCACGAGTTTGGGCGGCCACATCGTTAACACCTTTGAGAGGAGCATGGTCTTGGATGTGCCCGAACACGAATTCCAGCACTACCAGGATCAAAGGACAGTTTACCAGGAAGCCGTACCGCTGAGTCCCGGTCGTTACAAGCTGAGCCTCGTCCTAAAGGATGATTTGAACGGCCACATGGGGTCCGAGGAAATCGGCATCGTCGTACCCACCTTCGCCGAGGATAAGCTTACACATAGTACTCTCATCCTTGCTGACCAGATCTTGCCGCTTCCCACTAGCCAGGTGGGGACCGGCCCATTTGTTATCGGCGGGACGAAGGTGCGCCCCAGCGTCAACAATACCTTCACGCGCGATCAAAGACTCGGAATCTACATGCAGGTATATAATCTTGGAATCGACGACAAGACCCACAAGCCCTCGTTGGATGTGCAGTACGAAGTCGACAAGGATGGGAAAGCGCTTCTCGACCAACCGGAGGACGCCGCAAATTTGAAGAAGGCCTCGCAGCAGTTCACAGTGATTAAGACGATGGGCCTCAAAGGGCTCACGCCAGGAAAATATACCGTGCAGATCAAGGTTACGGACAACATCAAGAAACAAACTACTAGCGCTACGGCGCCTTTTGAGTTACGATAGACGCCGCTTTCGCGCCGGGGTCGGGTAGAGAGTGTCTCTTTAAAGCACGGCGGGATTCATGATGACTCTAAGTTCGGGTTGCCGGATAAGGGCTTTGCTGCTGTTGAGCGGATTCTTGCTTCCCTGTCTGCAACCTTCCGAGAGCGTTGCGGCGGGGTACGGAAGCCTGGCGGGACTCGTCTCCGATGATAAAGGTGTTCCCTTGATGGGGGCGACGGTGATGGTCATCGGACCCATGGCCTTTGCCACGGAAGCAACAAACCAGACCGTGGAGCGCATGATCACCGACGCGCATGGCCGGTTTACGATTGCCCACCTGATTCCGGGTTGCTATTCCCTCAAAGTCAGCTCACCTACCCGCTTGCCGGAGATGCGCAATGGGGTTCGCGTGCAAGCCGGTGAAACCGTGGTTGCAACCTTCGTATTGACCGACACCTTCGCGCCCATTCGCTTTCAGATGCCCAGCAATTCCGTTTCGAGCTGGGGGGATGACTGGAAATGGGTATTGAGGACATCTTCCAACACACGGCCCATCCTGCGCTTCCGCGAGCAGCCGCAAGCGAAGCAAGTTGCCGCCCAGGACCAAAAATCCACAATACCGCCGAGCGAGCGCTTTTTTGGCTTTCTGCCGGGTTCAACCCCGCATGACCCCCTTGCCGAAGATTTCGGCATGGCCAGCGTGTTCGCTTATCTTCACCCGCTCTCTGTGGATTCCGATGTCCTCGTGGCGGGATCGCTCGCGCCCTTCGGCGCCGATGCGACCTCCATCGGCACCGTGCTGCTCCGAAACCAACTGAAGGGTGAACCTCAGCAAATCGGCCTCTTTCTCCATCAGATCAGTCTCGTCGCCGGAACTTCTGTCTCCCCTGGCGCCGGTCCCAATACTTTCGGACTAGCGAAGGGCATGGTAGCTACTTACTCGGAAACGCGCCTTCTCGCACCCAAGGTCACGATAACCGCGGGAATGGACATCAACTATCTCAGTGCGATTGATAGCGTGTTCACCGCGCAACCCCACGTTAAACTGGAATACCAGGCCAGTCCGCAGACGATGGTCTCTGCCCAGTTTGGGTCAGCCCGCGCCGAAGGGTCCAACTCCATGATGGACCGCCTCGGTCTGCTAAATGCTTTCCCCCAGATCACCCAGCGCGACGGTCACCTCGAGATGGAGCAACTGAATCACACGGAAGTGGCGGTCAATCATCGCATCGGGAAATCGGCTCGAGTGCAAGCGGCGGCCTATCACGACGGCCTGCGCAACGCTGCGGTTTGGGGATTGGGTCCAGCTTCAGGCGGCCAGGCTTTCGCAGGGAATTCTCTCCCCAATCCTGCCGGCAATGGCATTGTCATTAATGGGGGCAATTACCAATCGACGGGTTTTCGGGCGGTTTATGCTCAGACTTTCGGTTCGCACCTTGAGGTGCTGGGGGCTTTTTCTTCCGGGACGGCTCTCTCGGCGCGGGGCTTTGTGTTGCAAGGTTCGCATCCCTATTCGCAGGGAGTTCTGACCCCGGAGCAGACCAATTCCCTAATCGGCAAAATTACTGCCGACCTTCCGGGCACTCACACCCGGTTCTCTGCTTCCTACGAGTGGGTTCCCAATGATCGCATCACCTTGGTCGATCCCGCGGGGCAGGCCAATTTTGAGGTTCAGCCCTATTTAGGGGTCCAGATCCGACAGCCGATTCCCACTCCCAGTTTCCTGCCCGTTCACATTGATGCCGTAGCGGATTTCCAAAACCTCCTGTCGCAGGGCTATGTCCCCGCCGGCCAGGGTGGTCAAAAACCCATGGTCCTGACCTCCGGATACCACTACATTCGCGGTGGGTTCTCCGTCCAGTTCTAAATAGCATAAGGACGACCGGAGGGTATCAGTGGAGGACCATGATATTCTATTCTCCTATCTACTCTTCTTTGCAAACCTGACCGTAATCCTCTTTTTCATCATAATACTTTTGACTTCGGTGTTCGTGATTGTCTCCCCTTGGATTAAGGTACACAAGGTGTTGCGCCGAAACCCGAATTCCTTGAGGGCGTCGAATAGTCGTTCCTCGATATAACCAAAATCTGAAACCGTTTCACCAACTCCTAAGTGTCTTAGAGGGAAAAACAGTGTCAGGGAGAAAAACGGTGTCACGAACCTTTTTCGGGCGTCCTGGGCTCCGCATAGAGAAACGGCTCAAGAGAAACGGTGTCAGTCAGAGAAACGGTGTCAGGTACTCTTTTCCTTCTAATAAGCGAAGAATAGAAAGGGTTCCTGACACCGTTTCCCCTCTGACACCGTTTCCCCCTGACACCGTTTCCCCCTGACACCGTTTCCCCCTGACACCGTTTCCCACCGTTTCCTCCTTACGCCATGGCCGATCACAGGACAGGCACGCGGAGCCTATGTCTCTTGGTGGGATTGGCCGCACTAGGTCTTACGCCTCTGCTTTGGCTGTCAGCATGATTCTGCTCTGTCGGATCGGCGGAAGACCGGCGCAATGCTCGTTGTTGCTTGAAACCTTCAAGATGATTCGCATGACGGTGCCTCCTCTGCCTGGATGGCGGAGGTCTCCTCGCTTATCTCCTGGCGGTTCCCCTCCTCCTGGTCATTCTGGTTGATTCGGAAGAAACTGTGGGTCAATTTCCAGCGGACCGGCCCATTGCGGTCCGGTGACAGGTGACGGTTGGTCGTCGATGGAGGGCAATGGCGGGTAGGACTCAAGGATTCGGTTCCCTAACGCTTAGGCATGGACACGCAAGTAGTCAGCGATATTCTCCAACAGAGGCAAAGTCTCCTCCTTTCGGTTCGAGTTCGGCTTGGGAAACTTTCTTATATTTGCGTCTTCAGGAATGTGGGCTTGCCATCGAAGTGAATTAGATGTAATGTGGCGTCCGATTGATTGCCAAACCCTGGGTTATACTCGACGATGTTCTGAAGGCAAACGATGGAGGAAAAGTATGTTTCACCTAATTTGGTATCTTCTTATTGGGCTAATATCGGGAGTTGTCGCAAAATCGGTGATGCACGTGCACATAACGATCTTCTGGACGATTGTGCTCGGCATTATCGGATCGATCTTAGGCGGCGGCCTTACCCACATGTTTTCGCGCTCAACAAACGAACGGTATCATCCCGCCGGCCTCATTTTCTCCACCCTGGGCGCTATCCTGGTTCTCTTCATTTGCTATAAGCTGAAGATTCATTTCCCTGCGGTCTCTACCCACGCATTCCGATAGGAAAGTTACGTCTCGGGCTGCTTGAAAACCTTCAGAATGATTCGGATGACTGTGCTTTTTCCACCTGGATGGCGGGAGTCTCTTCGCCTGCCTCCTGGCGGGTCTCCTCCTCCAGGTCACTCTGGTTGATTCGGAAGAAACTGCTGGCCAGACTCCATCGAACTGGACCATTGCTGTCAGGAACCTCAATCCGCTTCTGCCGTAGGGCGACTCGAATCCATTTCAGGAACAACTTCTTCGTGCCGCTGACCATCACCGGAGAGCATCCCACGCCGATAAGCGGTTTCATCGCTCCACGTCGGTGGAGTTCCTCGTTAAACCAGCCAGCCCACTCTGGCACGACCGGTAAGCCGAACCGTTGCGAGATTCGGAACAGGACGAACGTCGGGTCATTGTCACACAGGATGGTTCGCCTGCCTCCTGGATCAGCACCTGGACGTGTCCTGAGCAGCTCTGCCGAGATTGCCACCAAGTGGCGGATTGGTTTGCATCCAGCGATAGTGATAGTCCCCCGGAAGCATTGGGCGTCTTCGCCAAGGGTCACGGTCACCGGGTCGATACCCGAGGGTTCCAGGGCAAACAGGCTCTGCTCGATGACGGCTGCCCAAATGAAAACGGTGTCAGAAATGAAAACGGTGTCAGGAACCTTTTTTCTTCAGGGAGGGTGCGGTAGAATGCCTTTATGGGCAGAGCTCGGCGAGTGGATGTCGGCGGCATGGTTTACCACGTCCTGAACCGCGCGAACTTTCGTTCCCGCTTGTTCAGAACCGCCGCTCATTATCAAGAATTCCTGAGTATCATGGAAGAAAGCTTGAAGTTCGTGCCCCTGCGCATTCTCGCTTATTGTTTAATGCCGAATCATTGGCATCTGGTGCTCTACCCGCGAGCGGACGGCGATCTGGTGAAGTTCCTTCAACGCGTCACCCTGACCCACACGCAGCGTTATCACGCGAAGACCCGGACGGTGGGGTACGGGCACGTCTACCAGGGCCGCTACAAGTCGCTGCTGGTGGAATCGGACAGGCATTTTCTGACGTTGGTGCGGTACGTGGAAAGAAATGCGAAGCGCGCCGGGCTGGTCAAGAAGGCCGAGGAATGGCCGTGGTCGAGCGTTCACGTGCGCCTTTACGGCAAGGCCGAGCAAAAGAAGATGCTGAGCCCGTGGCCGACGCCCGAACCGCCGGATTATGTGCTGTGGCTGAACCGCTCGCAAGGCCGAGAAGAAGTTGAGAAGATCCGTTATGCCATCCAAAGGAGCCGGCCGTATGGCTCGGACCAATGGGTGTCAAACGCCATTGGGAAGTTCGGGCTGAAAATGACTATACGGAGCCCAGGACGCCCGAAAAAAGGTTCCTGACACCGTTTCGCCCCACCGTTTCGCCCCACCGTTTCGCCCTAATAAGCGAAGAACAAAAAAGGTTCCTGACCGTTTCCTCCCTCCGTTTCCTCCAGGAACTAGAGAGGCGTGCAGGCTTCGCTGTTTTCTTCTGCGCAGCAGAGGCGAAGCTATAATAGGGAGATGTCCCTGGAGGATCGATGCGTTCTGTAAAGTCCGCGCTCCTGCTTTTCCTGCTGTTGGGTAGCGTGGCCGCTCAAACAACTTCCGATCTCCACCTGTCAGACTACGTTGGCACCTACGCCGATGCCCCCGGCCATACGCTTGAAATCGTGGACGGCGACGGGCTTTTCGCCGTTGTGGATGAAGCCAAATACAAGCTGCGCCCCTCCGGCGCGGATCAGTTCACGACCCTCACCGGCCAATCCGTCTCGTTCCCCCGCGACGCGCAGGGCAAGGTGACGGGGTACGAACAGGATGGCAAGTTCCATCCTCGTTTGTCCGCCACCGTCGCGCCCGAATCCGCCGCGCTGGCCCGGCCCCGTCCCAATGGGCAGGACCGCCCTTCCGACTATCGTTACCATACGCCCGCCAATCTGCATGACGGCCTTGCCGTTGGAAACATTGCGCGCTCAGACCTCGGAGTCGCGACAGGAGAGGCCATTGTGCGCGGCATTCTCGACGGCACCTACAAGGATGTTCACAGCGTTCTCCTCTACCAGCGCGGACACCTGGTGATGGAGGAGTACTTCTACGGCTACAGTGTGCAGCGTCCGCATCAGCTCCGGTCTGCAACGAAGTCTGTTGTCAGCACCCTGGCGGGAATCGCCATCGATCGAGGCGCTCTTTCCGGGGTCGACGAACGCGTGGTGCCGCAGATGAGCTACCCGAGCTATGCCAATCCCGACCCACGCAAAGCAGCGATGACGCTTGGCGACTTCCTCTCCATGAGTTCTGGGCTGGACTGCAATGACCACAGCTCGACTTCCCCGGGGCGTGAGACGGTGATTGATAACACGCCCGATTGGGTCAAGGCGACTCTCGACCTTCCCATGATCAACGACCCTGGAACCGAGGCCTACTACTGCTCGGGAGGCGTTGCAGTGGTTGGTCGGCTCATTGAGAACGCTGTCCACATGCGGCTGCCGGAGTTTGCCCAGGCAAACCTATTTGGGCCGCTGGGAATTTCGCGCGCCGACTGGGTGTGGAACTACGACCTGACGAACGCCGACAAGGAATACTCCCAGATTCACATGCGCCCCCGCGATATGCTCAAACTCGGAGTTTTGTTCGCAGACGACGGCCGCTGGCACGGGCGTCAAGTGATCTCCACTTCATGGGTGCATACGGCGCTTTCAGAACACAGCCACGTCGACAGTGTCAGCTACGGCTATTTCTGGTGGCGTCCCTGGCTGAATGTGGAAACGCCCCGCGGCTCGCAACACGTTGACGTCATCGCCGCGCAGGGCAACGGTGGACAGAAGATTTACCTGGTACCGCAATTCGATCTCACTGCCGTCTTCACCGCAGGCGGCTACAACGCGGAGTCCACGCCTCCCAACACCATCATGGCGAAGATCATTCTGCCTGCATTGATGGCAGTTCGCAGTCGCAGCAATGCCGCATCGCCGGCGAGATAAGCAAGTAGCGTGAACCTGCTGTCCAGGCTCCGCCGCTCTTCGAACATTGAACATTTTGAACATTAACATTAGGGACGGTGGTGTCTGTCCCCTTCCCCCGGCGTCTGATATTCCGGCCTTTAAGCCGTACCGGGGAAAACCCGCCGTACGGAATTTTAGGGGAGGCGATGGAAACGTCGGCATCATTCGACGCGCGGTCCGCGCCATCGTCTTACCCGACCGGTCGTGTAACGTGCCGCGGTCTTTGCGGGCGATGTTCTCACGATATTCTCCGGCTGGTTTCTCAGATTCCCTTCGGCTTGGGGCTTTGATTCGCGGTGAGGCTTCGGCGCGGGCGGGGTAGGGTAGTCGGCTGTGCAGGCAAACCGGGTACCCCAGCGTTACGCCCGGCCATTCTGAGCATCCCTTCCAACGACGTTTCCTGCGAGAGTAGAAACTCTAGAACATTCACATTGTTGAACTCGCAGGTCTCAAAAACGGTTGCCAGAACGAGGTACTCCTGCAGGGTGCGCTCCGTGAAACGACCATCGGCGTCCCTGCGGTAGTAGGCAAAGCGTTTAATGGCGTGCTCGGCATTGTTGTTGTTCCACGGCACGCCGTCATGATCCAGGAACGTGAACATCTTCTCGCCGCTCTTCTGAAACCGCTTCTTGTACTTGTTTGCCAGTGGCGATGAGAGTTCGGTGGAAGAAACTGAATCCAGAAACCGACCTACAGCCTCCTTGTGCTTGTGCAGAGATTTTCTTAAGAGGCCACGACGATCCACGGTCTCGATAACTGCTCGCAGCAAGATGCCAAACTCTTGGGCCATGGCTTTGAGTTGCAGGTCCAGCGGGTTTCTCAGTAAATCATCATCAATGTCGCGCACCAAATGCACGAGACACTTTTGTTGACTACACTTGAGAGAGTCATACGCCGTGTAGAAATCGGAGACCAGAACGCCCGAGAAGTTGGCGAGCATATCTTTGAGAAACGATCCTTCCCGCGACGGCTTGTAGAAGTAGTACACCTTATCCATGCTGGTCAGCACCCAGACGTAGCCTTTGTCATGTCGAAGTCGCACTGTAGTTTCATCAATGTGGATGAGTGGGCCAGCCAAGATAGCTTTAAGGATTTCCGAGTAAAGGGATTGGTACAGATCAACAACGTGGCTCTTCAACCTGTACAATCCGTCCTCGTGAATCGAAAGCCTAAAGACATCCCCAAGAGTCTTTCCCACTCGGCTCATGTTCAAACCGCAAGCGACGTTAGAGTAGACGCACCAGCTCAGCAGTCCGTGACCGTACTTTTGAGGAAAGGGGGAAATGTTTTTGGAACTGAACTGGTGGTGACATTTGGAGCAGCTGTATTTCCAGGACACAAAGCGAGTAATCCACTTCTTTACTCCACCCTTGGAGAACCTCAGATCAAAGAGATCATGGCTTATTGGCTTGCCCTGGTCGATATTTTTACTTCGGCACCGGGGACACGTCCGGGCTTGTCTGCGGTGCACTTCGTTGACACGAATCAAGGTTCGTTTAAACTTCCTGTGCTTCTTGTTAACAACCTTGAAGTGCGGATGCGTGTGTACGAAGACCTTCTCACGCTGGTAATCGAAGTACGCGCATTTGGCGACCTTCTTGAGATCTTCCAAAACGTACTCTTTCGGGCTAAATAACTCCCAGCGTGGTCGGACCTCGATCAACTCCTCGGTGTGAGTTGTCTTGAAATGAACCTGGGATCCTGTTGGGATTGTGGACGCCGGCGAAGTCAATCCCTGGATGAATTCAGACACGTGCTTCAATGTGCGGCAGTCATCCTGGTTGTATTGAAGCAGTCGGGCTTTGATGTCTGGGGCTCGAGTTTCGTTCCAAGTCTTCCGCCAGACTATGGTGTGCAGTCCCGTGGCATCTTCGTTTGCGCGTTCGAATCCGAGAAACCGGCCAATGTCTTTCAGGCCATTGGAGTAAGAGCTTATCCGTAAATAACTATTGAAACGTCGGAGGGATTAAGGCAAGATAGTTGCCCAAGATGCCACAGATAAAATCTTGGGAAGTTTCCGACGAGTTTTGGGCGAAGGTTGAGCCCCT
>Ga0187876_1003229_pt1 | contig 11281 bp, 4 predicted proteins | sample June2016WEW_17_4_FD_133000 | JGI IMG/M metagenome (GOLD analysis project Ga0187876, IMG submission 133000) | Peatland microbial communities from SPRUCE experiment site at the Marcell Experimental Forest, Minnesota, USA - June2016WEW_17_40 | ecosystem: Environmental > Terrestrial > Soil > Wetlands... | reverse complement strand
GTCGACAAGGGTTGGCAGCGCGATCTGCGCTGGTCCTATGAAGTCCTCGCGCCGAACGACGTCGATTGCACGCTCGGCGTTCCGGACAATACGCTGCCGATCGGCGAATGGCTCAATAAACGCGGCTTTGTCCCGGCCTATGGCCGCAAGCTGTCGCCGGCCGAGCGCGCCGAGCCGGCTTCATTGCTGCAACCGGCCGGGCTTTACGGGCCGGCCTTCCTCGCCACCAAGAACTATTTTGTCATCAAGGAATACAATTTCTCCGATCTCTACGTCTTGTTCGTCGGTCATCTCAGCGACCGCATTCTCGATTCGCGGCCGTTCGAGACGCCGTGGGGCAAGGTGGCGCAGCTTCCCACCCGCGATCTCGACCGCATGCAGCAAATCCTTACCGCCGGCGGCTATTACCATGACAAGATCGACGGCAAGGCCGGGATGAAGACCCGCGCCGCGCTCGGCGAGTATCAGAAGCGCAACGGGCTCAAGGTCGACTGCTGGCCGACCGCCGCGCTGTTGGCGCATATGGAGGCAAGCGGCCGCTAGTGCACACGCTCGGTATTGACTCCTTTTCCGTGCCTCGATCGTCCTAGTTATATCTAAACACTGGAGGATACCCATGAGCCTCAAAGATAAGACTATCGTCGTCACCGGCGGAAGCCGCGGCCTTGGTTTGGGACTGGTCGAGGCCCTGGTTGCGCAAGGCGCGAGCGTGACGGTTGTCGCCCGCGACTCCGAGGCGCTTAAGTCTGTCCGCGCCCGTCTCGGCGTCGCCACGATCTCCGCCGACGTGACGGACGAGAGTGCCGCCCACCGCATCCTTGCCGAGGTCCGCCCCGACATCCTGGTGCTCAACGCCGGCGCGACTCCGCGCATGGGCCGGTTGGACCAGCTGAGCTGGGCGGATTTTACCGCGACCTGGGAGACCGACGTCAAGGCCGGGCTCTATTGGCTGCAGGCGGCACTCAAGCTGCCGCTCAAGCCCGGAAGCCGCGTCCTGGTGGGATCGAGCGGCGCGGCCGAGAATGGATCGCCGATGTCGGGCGGCTACGCCGGCGCCAAGCGCATGCTCTGGTTCATGGCCAACTACGCCAACGGCGTCTCGCAGCAGAAGAATCTCGGGATCCGCTTCCAGGCGATCGTGCCGCGGCAGATCGTCGGCGACACTGGCGTCGGCAACGCGGGCGCCAACGCCTACGCGCGCGCCATGGGCATCGAGCGCGAGGCGTTCCTGGCCCGGTTCGGCGCCCCGCTGCCGCCCCGGGCGTTCGGTGACTATCTGGTCGCGGTGCTGGACGATCCGCAGTACGCCAAAGGCGTCGCCTTCGGCTTGAAGGGCGATACCGGCATCACGGTGCTCGAGGGAGAAGCGGCTTGAGCGAAGGCCCATCCTCGCCGCCCAATCCACCGTTATCGGCGCGCCACGCCGAGCTCCTGGCGCTCGCCGACAAGCTGCGGCCGGAGCTTCACCGCTACTGCGCGCGCCTGATGGGCTCGGTGATCGATGGCGAGGATGTGGTGCAGGACACCTTCGCCCGCGCCTTCGTCGCGCTCGACGAAATGGAGGAGACCCCGCCGCTGCGCGCTTGGCTGTTCCGGATCGCTCACAACCGCGCGCTTGACCTGTTGCGCAGCCGCGCGATACGCGCGGCGGAGCCCATCGAGGCGGCCCAGGAGGTCGCCGATCCGGAGAGTCCAGATCCTGTGGAGGTGCTGATGCGGCGGGAGGCGGTCGAGACGGCGGTGTCGCGGTTCGTGGAGCTTCCGACCGTGCAGCGCAGCGTGGTGATCCTCAAGGACGTGCTCGACCAGTCTCTGGAAGAGATCGCCGCCATGCTCGACCTCACGGTCAACGCGGTGAAGGCTCACCTCGCCCGCGGGCGGGCCCGGCTCAAGGCCATCAACGCCCAGGCGCCGGCGAAGCCCGCGCCGCGGCCGCCGTCACCCGCCGTGGCGCGCTATGTCGCCCTGTTCAACCGGCACGACTGGGACGAACTGCGCGCGATGCTGGCCGACGACGTGCGGCTGATCCAGTCGACGTACCCGCTGCGCGCCGGCGCCGCCGACGTGGGCATGTTCTTCGGCATCTATTCGCGCAGCGCCCCGGTGCGGCTCGCCCCCGCCTGGCTCGATGGCCGCGAGGTGATCGCGGTCTACGAGCATCCTCAGGCGGTGAAGCCCAGCTATTTGATGTGGCTGGAGTGGACGGACGGCCGGATCAGCTTCATCCGCGACTACCGTTATGTCCGCTACGTCGTCGACGACGCTGAGCTGGTTCTGGCGCAGGAGACCGCGTAAGACGCCGCGCCTCCGAGCGAGGGCACCGCCCAGGGATGAACCGCGCTCCGCGCTTGGCGAGTATCAGAAACGCAACGGTCTCAAGGTCGACTGCTGGCCGACCGCCGGGCCGCTCGCGCAGATGGAGGCGAACGATCGATGATTAATTTCGCGTCTGGAAATCGTTGCAACTGGGCCGCGGCTAGTGCTTTGATGATGATGCCAATGCTCTGGGTTACTTCCGCTTTGGGGGCGTAACCGACATAGGCGGACTCGTTGCTGGCTCTGCCCGGTCGCTTTTGACTCTTCTTTGACTCTTTTCACAACCGACCTCGGTTTCCCAGGCCCCTTCACTATTTTACCGAGCATTGATAGGCTCTCACACCCACCAGCTCGAGAACCTCGGATGACGATCTGCGAGGAGGATCGCGGTGCGAGAGATTGCTGACTGGCTTGAAAAACTCGGCATGTCTGAGTATGCGCAGCGCTTTGCTGAAAACCGCATTGATTTCACTGTCCTTCGCGACTTGACCGATCAAGACCTGAAAGACATCGGTGTCGCGCTCGGCGATCGCCGGAAAATTTTGCGCGCGATTGACGAGTTGGGGAACGCCGCGGGCACCACGGAGCTGGCACGGCAGCAGGGGCCGGTCGCCGTGCGGTTGCCCACGCCGACCGCGACGACGGCGACTTTAGCGACCACGGCGACTTTAGCGACCACGGCCGAAACCGCCGGCGAACGCCGCTATCTGACGGTGATGTTCTGCGATCTAGTAGACTCGACAAGCATCTCGGCGCAGCTGGATGCTGAGGACTGGCGCGAGCTCGTCGGCGCTTATCTCGATGCCGCTTCGGCCGCAGTGACGGAAATGGGCGGCCATGTTGCGAAAAAACTTGGCGATGGCCTCCTTACGCTGTTTGGCTATCCGGTCGCGCATGAGAATGACGCCGAGCGCGCGGCGCGGGCGGCGCTCGCCATTCAGCGGGCCATCGCCGACTTGAACCGCCGGAACGCCGGCACCGGAAGGCCGGAGTTGACCGCCCGCATCGGTCTCGACACCGGGCCGGCGGTGGTGGATGCGGCCGGCGAGATTTATGGCGATGTCGCCAACATCGCCGCCCGCGTGCAGGCGCTAGCGGAGCCGGGCGCGGTGCTGGTCACCGCGCGGGTGCAGCGCCAGGTCGCCGGACTTTTCGTGGCGGAAGAGCGCGGCACGCAAACGCTCAAGGGCGTGCCCGAGCCGACGGCGCTGTTCCGGCTCGTCCGCGCCAGCGGCGGCGGACGCCGCTCCGGGCAGCGCAATCTCACGCCGCTCATCGGCCGCGACGACGAGATGGCCATGCTCTTGCGGCGCTGGCATCGGGCGCGGGCGGGCGACGGACAATTGGTGATGATCGTCGGCGAGCCGGGCTTGGGCAAATCGCGGCTGATCGAGGAATTTCATGCCCGGCTTGCCGACACGCCGCACACCTGGGTGGAATGGAGCTGCTCGCAGCTGCTGCAGAACACGCCGCTGCACCCGATTGCCGAATGGGGCCGGGCGCGCTTCGGCGGCGCCGACGTACCGGCGGAGCGCCGGCTCGCCGAATTGGAAAGCGCGCTGGCGCAGGTCAAGCTCGACCCGGCGGAGATGGTGCCGCTGATTGCGCCGCTGCTCGACATGCCGCTGCCGGCGCAAAGAGCACCGAAATTGTCGGGCGAGGAACTACGCCGCCGGCAATTGGCGGCGCTGACCAACTGGGTGATCGCGGGCGCGAAGGTGCAACCGGTAGTACTGGCCTTCGAGGATTTGCACTGGGCCGATCCGACAACTCTCGATGTTTTGCGCGGCATCGCAGAGCGGGGCGCGCTGGCGCCGCTCTTTATCGTGGCGACGACGCGGCCTGAATTCCGCCCGCCCTGGAGCATGCGCTCGCATCACGGCACCATCTCGCTGGCGCCGCTCGACCGCGCCCAGGTACGTGACATGGTCGGCGAACTCTCCGCGCGCCACGCACTGCCGCGTGATGTGGTGGAGGACGTCGCCGCGCGCACTGGCGGCGTGCCGCTGTTCGTCGAGGAAGTCACCCGGCTTTTGCTAGAGAGTGGCGAGCAGGGCGGCATGCACGCGATCCCGCCGACATTGCAACAATCGCTGATGGCGCGGCTCGACCGGCTCGGCCCGGCGCGCGACGTGGCGCAGATTGGCTCGGTGATCGGCCGTGGCTTTTCCTACAAACTGCTGCGCGACGTGGCCGCCATGGATGATTTGCCGCTGCAGACGGCGCTGGAGAAACTCGCCGACGCCGACATCGTGCTGGTGCAGGGCCTGCCGCCGGAGAGCGACTATCGCTTCAAGCACGCGCTCATCCAGGACGCAGCTTACGAGAATCTGCTCAAGAGCCGCCGACAGGTGCTGCATCGCCGCGTCGCCGAGATTCTACGCGACCGTTTCGCCGACACCGCCGCCGCCGAGCCGGAAGTGCTCGCCTATCACTTCACGCAAGCCGGCATGACCGACGCCGCGATCGAATGGTGGGGCAAGGCCGGCGACCAGGCGCTGCGCCGCTCCGCTTTCCAGGAGGCGATCGCGCACCTCGGCAAGGCCATCGAGATGGCGGACAAGGAGGGCAATGCTGCGCCGCGCGCCGGAGTCGAAGCCGGCTCCGTGGGCCAACGGGCGAAATTACAAACGAGTTACGGCCAGGCCCTGATCTGGGGTAAGGGCTACTCCGCCCCGGAGACGGCTGCTGCGTTCGCGCGCGCCCAAGATCTCGCGGCGAGTACTGGCAATGCCGCTGCGCAATTTGAAACTTATTACGGGCAGTGGGGGGCGAGTTTGTTGCGCGGCGACCTGCGAAGGGCCCGCGGAATTGCCGAAACCTTCCTGCGCGAGACGGAAGCTGGCGGGCCAACCTTGGAAGCGGGTGTCGCGCTGCGCACCTTGGGCCTGACATGTTTCTATCAGGGCGAACTTGCCAGAGGCCGGGCGCTGCTCGACGACGCCCTGAAGATGCATGACCCTGAACGCGATCGTGCTGCCAGATTCCGCTTTGGCATGGACTCGGACGTCTCGGCGATGGCCTACCTCGCCTGGGCGAATTGGTTGATCGGCGACGCCGCGGCTGCTTGCGAGCTGATCGACACCGCGGAAAAACGCGCGCTCGATGATGCCCATGTCCCGACGCTCGCCCAGTGCACGAACTTCAAGGCGAATCTCCATACCCTGCGTGGCGATGCCAGTTCCGCTCTACGAGACGCGGAAACACTTGGCGAGCTCAGCCAGAAGCATGGCATGCCGATGTACAGCGCGCTCGGAACGACGTACCGGGGCTGGGCACGCTCGCGGCTCGGCGATCGCACGGGAGCGCTCGCGGACATGCGTGCGGGGCTGGCGGCCTTTTCTGAGCAAGGAGCCCAGCTTTATGGGCCGCTGGTCCGAGGCCTGCTTGCCGAGATTGAAGCCGAAGGGGAGAGCGCGGAAGGAGCCTTGACCCGGATCGACGAAGCGCTGGCGCTGGCGGGCGAGACGGGTGAGCGCTGGACCGACGCCCTGTTGCATCGCATCCGCGGCGAGATTTTACTGAAGCGCGATCCGGCGAAGACGGCGCCGGCCGAGGAAGCTTTCCTCGCCGCCATCGCCATTGCGCAACAACAACAGGCGAAAAGCTTCGAGCTGCGCGCGGCGCTCTCGCTGGCGAAGCTTTATCAATCGACCAACCGTGCCGCCGACGCCCACGCCGTGCTCGCTCCGGCGCTTGAAGGCTTCTCGCTGACGCCGGAATTCCCCGAGATCGAAGAAGCACAAACGCTGCTCGCTGCACTCGCCGAAACCGACGAAGTGAAAAACGCCGCCGCGTCGCGTCAGCGTCGGCTGAAATTACAGACCAGCTACGGCCAAGCGATGCTGCATGCGCGCGGCTATAGCGCACCGGAGACGACAGCCGCCTTCGCTCGTGCCCGCGAGCTGACCGCCGGAATCGAGGATCCCGCCGAGCGCTTCTCGGTTTATTTCGGCCTATGGGCCGGGAGTTTCGTAGGTGGCGAGTTCGCGGCTACACGGGAAATCACCGATATCATGCTGCGTGAAGTCGCGGCGCGGCCGCTATCGCCAGAAGCCTGCACGGCGATGCGCCTCAACGGCAACGCGAATTGGCTTGCGGGAAAATTCGTCGACGCGCGCGCTGAGCTGGAGCGCGCGCTCGCCATGTTTGATCCGGAACGGGATGCCGATCTCGTCATTCGTTTCGCCCAGGATGTCGGCGTCGCCATCATGGCCTACTTGGCCTTGGCGCTCTGGCCGCTGGGCGAGGTCGATCGGGCGCGCAAAATCGCCACGGAGATGATAGCGCGCGCGACCCAAATCGGCCACGTCGGCAGCACCGTCTATGCGCATTCCCACTTCGCCTTATTCGAAATGATGCGCCGGGATCGTGTCGCGACGGGGCGGCATAGTGAAACTCTCGTCGAGCTGGCGCGCGTACACCAAATGCCGATGTTTAGCGGCTTCGGTGCTGCCATGGCCGCATGGTCGCGCTCGGATTTGGATAATCCACGTACCCGCTTGGGCGATATGCGCGCCGGGATCGCGGCCTGCCGCGAACGAGGCATCGGCCTTAGTGTGCCGCTGTTCGTGATGCTGCTGGCCGAAGCGGAAGCGGAAGCAGGCGAGGTCGAAACCGCGCTCGCCACCATCGACGACGCTATCGCCGAAATCGGGCGTGACGGCCAGCGTTGGTGTGAGTCAGAAGCGCAGCGCATTCGCGGCGAGATTTTATTGAAGCGCGATCCGGCAAATACGGCACCGGCCGAGGAAGCCTTCCTCGCCGCCGGCGCTGTCGCGAGGGAGCAGAAGGCGCGGAGCTTCGAACTGCGCGCGGCACTCTCGCTGGCGAAGCTTTATCAATCGACCGGCCGGGCCGCCGACGCGCACGCTGTGCTCGCCCCCGCGCTCGAAGGCTTCTCGTCGACGCCGGAATTTCCCGAGATCGAACAAGCGCAAACGCTGCTCGCCGCTCTTGCCGAAACCGCCGAGGTGAAAAGCGTCGCCGCGGCGCGCCAGCGCCGACTCCATCTGCAGACCAGCTATGGCGAAGCGCTGCTGTGGTCGAAAGGCTATGCCGATAAAGAAGCCAAGGCCGCTTTTGCACGTGCCGCAGAACTCGCCAGCGGAATCGAAAATACCGCCGAGCGGCTCAAAATCTACTATGGCCAATGCCTTGGGAATTTGCTGCGCGGCGAATACGCCTCGGCGCAGAATCTTGCCGAGGGTCTTCTTCGCTTTGCTGAACGTAGAGGGCGAGCACAAGAAGCGGCATTTGCTCGGCGCGTTTTAGGTTTGACGCATCATATGCAGGGCGCTTTTGCAGAGGCCCAAACGCTGCTTGAACAAGCGCTGAACAGCTCAGATGGCGATGGCGAATTCCGCGCCGGGCCCGACATGATCGTCGCCGCCAAAGCTTACCTCTCCCACACCGCTTGGGTTCGCGGCGAATTTGTACGGGCACGAAGCCTGATCAACGAGTCTGTTGCGCGCGCAGTGTCAGCCTCGGATATTCCCGATCAGTGCACGGCCTACAGTTACGAGAGTGTCTTCGCGATATTGCGAAACGACGCGGAAGCAGCGCGTGGCGCCGCGGAAAGGCTGATCGCGGTCGCTCAGGAGCATGGTGTCAAATTATTCTTGCTTGTGGCTCGCGTCTACGCAGGCTGGGCGCGGGCCCGGCTGGACCGAAGTTCGGCCAACCGGAGAGGATTTCAACAGTCTCTGGCGGCCTACACGGAGGAAGGAAATAAATACTATGTGCCTCTCTTCTTAGGCCTCCTCGCTGCGGTCGAAGTGGAAACTCAAAGCGAAAAAGAAAGCGCCCTGGCGCGCGTTGATGAAGCGCTGGCGCTGGCGCAGCAAACTGGAGAACACTGGACTGACGCCTTCCTGCATCGTATCCGCGGTGAAATTTTATTGAAACTCAATTCGGCGAATACGGCGCCGGCCGAGGAAGCCTTCCTCACCGCCATCGCCGTCGCACAACAGCAGAAGGCGCGGAGCTTCGAGCTACGCGCGGCGTTGTCGGTGGCGAAGCTTTATGAGAGCACGAACCGCGCCGCCGACGCCCATGCCGTGCTCATGCCGGCGCTCCAGGGCTTTTCGCCGACGCTGGAGTTTCCGGAGATCGAACAGGCGCAAAGGCTCCTCGGCACGCTGCAAGACGCCGCGGAGTAGAGGGAGAGAGCCAATGAAAGCACATATCGTCGGCGGCGGGTTTGGCGGGTTGGCAGCAGCCGTACTTCTCATCCGAAACGCCGAAGTCTCCGGGCCGGACATCACGATCTATGAGGCGGATGAGAAGCTAGGCGGTGGGTTCTTTCTCGGCGGCAGCGCCGAGAGCGGCTACAACTTGCCGGGCTCCGTTTTTGATAAGGAATATCGGTGCACATTCGAACTGCTCAAGTGGATACCCTCCGCAAGCGATCCTTCCAAGTCCGTCACGGAGGAGTTCTTCGCCTTCAACACCGGCGAGCCGTACTATGATAAGGCGCACATATTCGATCGCGATGGCCACATCGTGCATGGTCCGCGTTTCGGCCTCAGCCTGGGCGACGGGCTCTGCCTCACCCGGTTCATGCTGACGCCCGAAGCGATGATGGAGGGGCGGCGCATCGACGAGTTCTTTTCCCAGCGTTTTTTCTCGACCGAATTCTGGTTCCTCTGGGCGTCGATCATGGGCACGCTGCCTGAGCACAGCGCGATCGAGTTTCAGCGCTACATGAATCGCTTCCTCTACTTGTTCGGGCATATGTCGGACATGACGGGCGTGATGCGCACGCCCATCAACCAGCACCAAGCGTTCATAGAACCGCTGGTTAAGTGGCTGCGCCCGCGCGGCGTGAATTTTTTAACCGGCGCCTTCGTAAAGGACATCGGCTTCGCGCCCTCGCCCGGCCGCATCACCGTCAATCGGCTCGACTATGAACGGGGCGGCGTCGCGATGTCGGTTGCGGTCGAACCGGAGGATCTCGTGCTCGTGACCACTGGATCGCAAGCCGCCGACATGTCCGCAGGATCGATGACCGAAGCGCCTCGTCCGCGGCCTAGCCGACGGACCTGGGCGCTGTGGGAGCGCCTCGCACAGGGACGCACGGATTTCGGCAATCCCGACATTTTCTTCAGTCCGTCCGCGATACGCCTATCGCGCTGGGTGACCTTCACCGTCACCGACACCGGGAGCGAATTCGTCAACCAAATGACCGCGCTGACCGGCAGCAAGCCCGGACGCGGCGGGCTCGTGACGTTGAAGGACTCGAACTGGGTGTTGTCGCTGTCCATCTTCCATCAGCCCGAGATCACCGGCCAGGCTCCAGGCACGAGCCTCTGGTGGGGCTACGGTCTGCATCCGGAGCGCGACGGCGATTACGTTACGAAACCCATGAACCAATGCACCGGCGCGGAGATCCTGGAGGAGACGCTGCGGCACTTGCGGTTCGATAAGCAATTGCCCGCGATCATGGCGTCATCGATCTTGATCCCCTGTGACATGCCCTATGTCAATAATATCTGGCTCCCGCGCAACGGCAGCGACAGGCCGCCCCCGGTCCCGAAGGGTGCGACCAATCTCGGACTCATCGGCCAGTACGTCGAGATGCCCAAGGAAATAGCATTCACCATCGAATGTTCCGTCCGCTCGGCGTGGGTCGTCATTTATACCCTGCTCAAGCGCGGCCCCGCACCGCCGTCTGTCTATCAGGGCCTGTACGACCCGAAGGCGCTGTTCGACGCGCTGAAAGTGTTTGTCTTTCCGTGATCCGCGCCGCTGACCGCAGTCGGCGTTGTCGACCCCCAAGCCATTCGTCGAGAACCTTGAGCGCTATAGCTTGTTGCCCACCACTTCCGCTAGTGGGCCATCACGACATAGGGCCCTGAAACGGTTTTCAGTCGCTTTCGGGGCATCGCGAAATCGCGAAGCCGAACGCCTGGGTGATCTTAAGAGTTCACGGCCTAATCGTCGCCCGGCACGGCGAGCGGCAAGCGGTCATCGTCCTCGCCGGAATAGCCGAGCGCGCGCCGCGGCTTATATTTGACCGAACCGGTGACGCTGGGGTCACCATAATGTTCGCCGTAATGTTGCGCGGCGTAGCGCGCCCGCGCGCGTTCGGCCACGACCTCGCCGGGTATCGCAGCCGGCTCGCAGATGCGGCGGCCGCTGGCGCGCCGCATCAGATCGACGTGGATGTGATTGTAGTGATAGACGTTGGCGCCGGGCGCCAGCACGGTGGTGAATTCCTCGCAGGCCGCCAGCTGCACGTCATGCAGAAAGCCCTGCTCCTCCGGCGTTCCGCGCCAGCCATATTGCACGCTGATCTTGTGGCCGTCGGCGAGCTGGAATTCGGCGATGTCGAGCGCGTTGCCGAAAGCGTGCTCGGAAATTTGCGCGTTTGGATTGCCGTTCATGCCGCGGCAGGAATAGGCCGAGATTTGTTTGATTTCGACCACCGGCTGGCGGAACCAGCGGAGCGCCGCTGGCTGCACCGCCGCCGCGATCCATTTGTCGAGCGCGGAGACGATCGGGCAGGCGAGTGTCGCCGCCGGTTTGACTTCGACCGAGCCGGCGGCGGTCACCATCGGCGCGCGCGGCGGACCGAGCGGTATCGGCTGCTCGGTTGCAAGCGGCGCCGGTTCGGCGCGCTGCGGGTAAGCCGGCGACGAGTAATTCGGCGGCGGATAAGTTGTCGGCGGCGGCATGCTTGAGGGCATGCCGAGCGCGCCGTCATAGGGGCGCGGCGGCCCGGGTTGGTAATCGGCGTCGTCCTCGCCAGGTACGGGAACACCCGGGGCGTAGAGCGACATCGGCGGACCGGCCTGCTGGGAGCCCGGCGGCGGACCTGTCTGCCAGCGATAAACTTGGCCCGGCGTAGTTTGCATCGAACCGGGCGGTGGCGCGCTGTATTGCGGTGACGCGGAGGGCGGCGGCGCGCCATACGGCGGTGCTGCGGAGGGCGCTGCGCCGTATTGCGGCGGCGGGGCGGATG